>Ga0157378_10006191_pt1 | contig 10469 bp, 10 predicted proteins | sample M65metaG_FD_115309 | JGI IMG/M metagenome (GOLD analysis project Ga0157378, IMG submission 115309) | Miscanthus rhizosphere microbial communities from Kellogg Biological Station, Michigan, USA - M6-5 metaG | ecosystem: Host-associated > Plants > Roots > Rhizosphere > Soil | place: USA: Michigan...
TCCTGACAAATCATTTGTTTTCCTCCACAAAACAGTTCATAGAGAAATTATTGAGAGCTTATAGAGGACTTCTAGTAATGCGAAGGCGCAGTCTGCGCCTTCATGAAATCTTTCATTTTGATCAATCTCTTGATAATCCTCACAAGTCCAACTCAATCCCCCGTCCAGGTGAGGAGTACCAGCGAAAAGACTCTCGAACAATATCAAGCCGCGGCCGCCGATTACGCCAGGCAGGGTCGTAAACAAGATGCAGTCGAGGCACTTCGTCACGTAGCACGTCTTAAACCTGACGATGCCCTGACACACTATCAGCTTGGAATCGAGCTCGTCGGCTTAGGCTTGTTCCTCGAGGCGACTGAGTCACTCTCAAAAGCAATACAGCTAGCGCCTGCTATGGCGGAAGCTCATCGCGAACTGTGCGTGGCGCGTTACAATTTGCAGCATTACTCACTTGCAATAGATTCGTGCCGCGAAGCTGTTCGACTAACACCGGATTTCTCTATCGCCTACCATGATCTAGCAATGTCACTCTTTGCCTCGGGACGCTCTGCAGAAGCAATCGACGCCGTAAAATTGGCCATCAAACTTCAACCAGACTTCGCCGAAGCCTATGACACGCTCGGTTATTTTCAATACAAAACGGGCAACCTAAAAAGCGCCGTCGAGTCGCTCAAGCAGGCACTGCAGATCAAATCAGATTATGCGGAGGCGCATAATGACCTCGCTATCGTGTTCTACAAAATGCATCGTTATCGGGAGGCTTTGGATCTCCTGTCGCAGGCGACAAAGCTTAGGGCCAACTATTCGCAGGCTTACTTCAATCTCGGAGTCACTCACGCTGCTTTGAAAAATAGAGATGCGGCCCTGGAAACTTACAGGGTGCTGCTTTCATTCGACGCACCGATGGCCAACAAACTATTCGCTGAGCTCTTTAAAGAGAAGATTGTGGTCGCACGACGCAAGTAGCAGGTCTCAATTATTTTTGAGAAGTGAGACCAGTACGACGCAGTATTTCAGTGAAGCGCGGGTGAGAACGAAGCGAATCCCAACGAGGGTCGACCTTCAAGTACGCCATCATCCAAAACCGATCTTCATAGGCTTTTTCAAGCCAATCCAAGGCCTCATCAGTTTCGCCTAGGCTCGCATAGATTAACCCGGTCGTATACGGCGAGGTGTAATGATCTCGAGAAGCTTTTTTTAATCGCTCGAGGATGTTTCGAGCTTCTTGTTTCTTTCCGGCCCGGGCATATGCATATCCGAGAATAGCGATACGGTAATCGTTACCGTCGAAAAGCGCCACTGCCTTTTCGGCCTCCGCAACGGCCTGGTCGAACATACCGTTTTCCTGATAGGACCCTGCAAGAAAGGAGTGCGCTATTGAGTAGTTTGGATCCATTTCCAGGACTTGTTTGAGCTCTGCGATCGATGCGTCCGTGCGCCTAGCGAAGTAGAGATTCCAGCCGATATCACACTTGATGTTTAGATTAACCGGATCCAACTGTTGCGCTTGCAGAATCTCGCTCATCGCTCGATCAAAATCACCTATAGCAACGAAATAGCACGCATAACCCTGATGAGCAGGCGCAAAGTTCGGGCTTATCTCAATCGCCCGTTCGAATTCCTGTTTCGCACCATTCCAATCTCGGTCATAGAACAACATCGTCCAACCCAAAGCAGTTCGAGCCTCGCCCAGTCTTCCGTCAATCTCAAGCGCTTTTAGCGCTGCCTCTTTCTGCTTTGGATAAGCTTCTTCAGGTCGAAGGCTATTGAAGTTCCCGAGAACGCCATAAGCTCTTGCCATTCGCGCATACGGTTGAGCGTAGCTTGGCTCTTTTTCCACTGCCCGCTTGAAATACTCAATGCTCGTTTTCATTCCGGATTCGCTGAATTTGTCGAAGTAGAATAAACCCTTCAAATATGCTTCATGGGCCTCAGGATCAATCTGACGAACAACTGGAGAATCAGCTTGATCAGATCTGTTTAGTTGCAGCGCAATTTCTTGCGAAATAGAGCGAGCCACTTCGTTCTGTAAACTCAATACATCGCGCAATTCTCGCTCATAACTGTGCGCCCACACATGGGTCTGGTCACGTATGCTGATTAGTCGCGTATTGATTCGCACACGATTGTTGGAGCGGAGAATACTGCTTTCGAGTATATAGTCCACGCCAAGTTCACGAGCTACCTGATCGACTTTGCCGCTGGATTTGATCTGCAAGGAAGACGTGCGCGGAATCACTCGTAACCGTTCGGGACGCAAGTTCGCCAACTCCGTTATCATCTCTTCAGTCATCCCGTCACTGAAGTACTGTTCATCCGGATTGCCGCCCGTGTTCTCGAACGGAAGGACCAGGAGAACAACCTTGTTGCTGTGAGCCGCCTTGGACGACATTCGATTGTAGACGAAGTACCCCAGACCGGAGACCACTATGAGTGAGACGGCCAGGAATAGGGTCAACCGGTTGCGAGTGCGGCTCGGAGATTCATGTGTTTTTGCCTGCGCAGTTAGTTCTCTTTGCTGCACCAGACTTTGGGTCTGAACATCGGCGACAAATCTGTAGCCGCGGCGAGGAACTGTTCTTATATAGCGTTGTCCGTTCTCCCCTTCGCCTAGTGCTCTTCGAATTATCCAGATGTGATGCGTGAGGTTAGCTTCTTCAACAAAACTATCAGGCCATAACGTCCGCATCATTTCATCTTTTTCAAAAAGATGGCCGTTCCTTTCAACCAGCAGGACGAGCACTTCGAAAGATTTGGGCGGAAGAGGAATGGGCGTGCCATTCCTCAAAAGTAGATGTTCGGACGGAATCAGGCGGAAAGCATCAAATTCATAGGAGATTGTCGGATCTGAGTTTATTACCGACATAATAGAATCCTTCTGTCGTGTGCGCCGGTGAAGTGTAACTGCGAATTCCTAAAATGAAAAAAGCCGGTAGGTATCGAGTCCCGTGAAGGTGGATTGACCCCGCCGACCGTCCTGTAAGAATTACCAGTAACCTCAGCAGTCCGTTTCAGTTAAATTTTCTCGCCAAACTAATCCTGCCTAATCGGGGCCGAACATGATGCTTTTGAGAAACTTCCCTTCGCAAAATCACTTAAAGGGCGTCTATCTAACTTGTCTCCTCGGAGTTGTGCTCGCAAGCCTTATGAGTGTGGCTATCTGCACTCCAGCGTTCGCCCAGCGATCTACAACTTCGACGAAGCCAGCTGAGGATGCTTTTGAACAGTGGAACTCGTCTGTAGAAGAGCTAACAAAAAAGGTTTGGCCCAGCGTGGTCCAGATCCAGGTAACGAGTTACGGACCACGCGAGGACACCGAGCGGGGAAACACGACGGTTACCGTTGGACGTCAACGTTCAGTTGGCTCCGGATTTGTTATCGATCCCGATGGCTACATCATGACCAATGCGCACGTTGTAAATGGCGCGCAGCGAATACAGGTCGTCCTGCCTCCACCGAATGCGGACGGAAGTCTAAGCACGGCGCTTTCGAGCCGGGCCAGAACACTGCCTGCTCGCCTCGTAGCTATCAGTACTGAGATAGATTTAGCACTTCTGAAGATTGAAGCTAAGCTGCCCGCGTTGCCGCTTGCCACATACACAAAGGTACGACAAGGCGAAATCGTTTTCGCGTTTGGTAGTCCAGGCGGATTACGTAACACCATCACGCGAGGAATCATTTCCTCGGTTGCCCGTCAAACCGATCCCGACTCGCCGTTGATTTACATTCAGACCGACGCAGCCGTTAACCCTGGGAATTCGGGTGGGCCATTGGTAAATGCAAAAGGCGAGGTCGTTGGAGTAAACACTTTCATACTTTCACAATCTGGTGGAAGTGAGGGTTTGAACTTTGTGATACCTTGTGCGACCGCGCGTACTGCCTTCAAACAATTTCGACAATACGGCCAACTGCGCCGCGCCGAAATTGGAATAGGCATTCAAACGATAACTCCAGCGCTCGCGGCGAGTCTTGGTCTCGCCCGAGATTATGGCGTCATCATATCTGACGTTTATCCGGCTAGTCCTGCAGAATCTCGCGGCGTTAAAGTCGGTGACATCCTGGTCTCGATCGACGGACAACCTGCTGACAATCTGCCCACGGTGAATTACATGTTTCGCCTTCGCGACTCCAACACCGACGTACAGTTGGTCGTGCAACGCGGAGCAGCTCAACAAACATTCAGTGTGCCCGCGATCGAAGTGAAGAGTGAATTGGACACCGTCTCGACCATGGCGGACGCAGAAAAGAATCTTGTAGCACCGCTGGGAATCCTCGGGATTGAGATCGATGAGAAAATTACCTCGGTGGCGAAAGGGCTGCGTGGTCCATACGGAGTCATTGTGGCAGCGCGAGTGGCTGGAGCGACGTCGGAAGTTCCGCTCGCAGTGGGTGATGTCATCCGGGAACTAAATGGTAAACCGATGAATACACTTGAGACGTTGCGCTCCGCATTACGCAGCGTTCCGCCCGGTGCCCCGATCACGTTGCAGTTACAGCGTGAAGGCCGCCTCATGTATCTCACTTTTAGTTTGGACTGACCTGTTTCGAGTAATCTCCGCGATCCCAAAGCCCGCTTGAGATCAATCAAGCGGGCTTTTGATTTACACTGCCTGCACTGGAGAACGTCGTGCCTGGTTCAACCACCTCATGCTAATGTTCCCTCACGTCGCATCTCAATTAATCGTTGATGCAAGCGGCATCTCTTCGTGCCGGACACTTCATACTTCGCGCATGTCTGCCACATCTCGATCAGTGTTTTACTGTGTTCTCTTCGGGGTTATCGGATTCTCGCCGGTCGCCATCGGAGTGCTCGACAAATTTCCTTATGCGCTCGCGCCTGTCGTGCCCGTCGCCTTCGCTGTCTGCGCTTTCATCTGGTCAAGCAGTCGACGCTTCAAACAGATCGCACTCCTTTTGCTCTCGGTTTGCCTCGGCGTCACGTTGACAGACCTTGTTGCGCGTCCGATGTTCCTCCATTTATCGAGCGCCAGACCTGCTGAACGCTACATCTATCGTTGGCCACCTCTGCCGTTGCTCCAGCGATACGTCGCAAGCGTAAATTTTGAGGGTTCAACGTATGGTGATCTCGCAAGCGCTTCAACTAAGCCGGAATGGCGCGAGTGGCACAAAATCAGATTCATAACAGACGAGTATGGATTTAGGAACGAGACATTTCATCCGGGTTTTGAGGCGCGGCCTTTGGATGTGATTGTGCTCGGCGACTCGTTTGGAGTCGCTGCTTCTACAACGCAGGAAGAAACGCTCAGCAGCGTGCTTGCGCGCGATTACGGCTTGAGCGTCTATAACCTCTCAGTCTCTAGAGAGGGACCCCGACACCAATATGCGAACCTCGTGCTTGAAGGTCCAAGGTTGAAGACACGAGAAGGGGCGGATGTTCTGTGGTTAATTTTTGGCGGCAATGACCTCGATGATCCGTACAACGTGGAACTCGAAAATCCCAAGCCTGGTAACCCTGCGCTGCTTACGACGATTGCGACCGCCTATCGAGATTTCAGGGCTCGCTCTCCCGTGCGACGACTACTCGCACGCATCGACACCAGTTTTATCCTCGAAAGAAAGTTCGTGGACGGCAGGCGGATGCTCTTCAACGACTACTACGCCCAACGAAGGTCACGAACGGCGTACGACATTATGCAGCACCCCAACTTCGAAGCATTGAAGACGACGATGACAGCAATGCAGAAGTTGACGGGACAAAGGGGGCTCCACGTTTCCGTGGCAGTTGTGCCTAGCAAGGAGGAAGTTTACGCATGGGTGCTCGATGGAGCGCCGCCGTGGTCCACAAGCCCCGAACCGTCGGGGTTCTCCAAGGTCCTGAACCGTCTATCTGAAGAGCGCGGTTTCTACTTTATCGATTTAAAACCTACCTTGTTGGAAGAAGCGCGGCAGGAATATGAGAAGTCGGCCGGGTTAATCTGGTGGGCGGACGATACGCATTGGAACGGACAGGGTCAGCGTGCTGCCGCTCGGGTCATCTATCAAAATCTACTTGCGCCTCAGCGACTCACTGATGAAAGGCTCCGAGGAAAATGATTCCGAGGGTCAGCGTCATAATACCAACGCGCAACCGTGCCGCTTTCTTGCCAGCGGCTGTAGAGAGCGCAAAGCACGCCGGTTCGGATTTAGAAGTTATTGTTGTTGACGACGACTCAACCGACGAGACGTCCGAGATCTGTCAAAACCTTCCTGGAATTCGCTACATCAGATTGAGGCACAATGTTGGACTGGCGGGCGCTCGCAATGCCGGGATTCTCGCCAGTAGTTCTAAGTTCGTTGCGTTTCTCGACGACGATGACCTCCGCCTGCCTGACTCGCTTGATTCTCAGCTTCGAGCGCTCGAGGCTTCGACGCGCGCTGCGTTCTGTTATGGCCGGGTGCTCATAGCCGAGCATTTGCGCCAACTCCCAACTGGCGAAATACTTCCGAAAGAGTGTCCTACCGGCGATATTTTCTGGGAACTCCTCGAACAGAATTTTATTCCAGTTCCTTCCGTCGTAGCGCGTAGAGAGGTTGTCATCGATGCAGGCTTATTCGGTCCCGAGCCACTTGTCGAAGATTGGCAACTTTGGTTGCGAATGTCCGAAGTACGACCCGTCGTCTCGGTTCACGAGCCTGTCGCTTTATATCGCAGAGCCGATCGAAAGTCGGGACAATTGTCTTCCAACTTCGCGTCGATGTATGACGCCATGCGCCAGGTTCAGGCGTCGGCCTTGAAATTGCCACGTGCCGCCGCCGCTTCGCATTGGAAACGTAATCGTGCGAGACAAAGACTCGTAAACGGGCTCTATCATGCGTTGCTTTATGAGGCCACAACAGCTCTCGCAGCAGGCGACCAGGTAACGTCGCAGGCTGTGACTCGCGAAGCGATGCGACTTCGGCCAATTCGCGGGCGTACGGACTTGGCGCTGCTGTCAATACTCAGGCGCCTGAAGAGGGTGAAAGCAAGTCGTGCAAACGTTTTTGCTTTGAGAAAAAAGTCCAGAGGCTAAATCGAACACCGACTCGCGTTGCGGAAGCCTGCCCGCAGTTAACAAGCTATTCAGAAGGTGAGTTCTCACCTTCCCCGACAGGCTCAGAGCTGGTTCTGATATTTGCGACATTGCCGGCAGCTACTTCGAACTCAATGAACACCGGTTTCTCATTGCGCAGCAAATCAATGATATGGCCGTAATGCTCGGCTGGATAATGACACGAAACGTAGCCGTTCGCTTTTTGCGTGTCGGAGTTCGGCATTGTCGCCGCGGTATGATGAAAATACGCGGCGCCCAGCAACATATTGTTTTCATCTCGTAGACCAATGATGGCTCGATAAGCATAGCCACTAATGTTTTTGGCCCCGCCATAGTAAGCCACGTCGTAATTCTTGATCTCTCTAATCGCCATCGTGAAGAGTCTCCTATTGTCTGAACTGAGATGTTTTGACTTAGGTCAGCGCAGGTGGCAACGACTGACATCAACCGGGGCTGGTATGTTCGGTGAGGTTACCATCAAAACACAAAGCCCGGTAGAAACAATTTCTGCTTGCCCTCACCCGACGCGTCCTGCCTTTGGAACTCTAAATGCTGAAGATCTAAAGAGGAGACGAATCGACATATAACCGGAGTGTCTTCATCTAGAGTGTCCGGGAGGGGGTCGCTTGTTCAAATTCTGAGTATGAGTATGGAACGACGCCAGCTACAACAAGAAGACGATGCACCTGTGACTCGGACCACGGGGCCTCCAGCATTCATGTTTGCTACGGGGATTGAGAACAGCTCTCCGACCATCCAGAACGGTCGGGTGCGGATCGACGAGCTGGAAAAATGTGGTCATTACAAACATTGAAGACTGACTTCCAGCTCGTGAAGGAAATGGATATTCATTTCCTGAGGTATGGCTTGTCACTGCACGTAACGTTTCTCGGTTCCGAGCGCTACGATTGGTCCTTCGCAGATGATACCTTCCGCGAGCTTCGTCGCTTAGAGATTCTGCCAATCGCAGATCTTTGTCACTTTGGAGTCCCTGATTGGATCGGTAATTTTCAAAACCCTGACTTCCCGCAGTTATTCGACCGGATGATGTTGCGGCCGTGATTGCCTTTCTTGCTTCAGACGATGCCCGATTCGTTCAGGGTGCGGCAATCAGGGTTGATGGTGGACGATTGGATCGGTTGTAGACATCCACGGCCCATCGCCTTCGATATTATGCTTCCTGTTTTGTGACCGCACCGGCTGGTTCCACCGCGAGTGGAACTTCATGCTTCGCGTACTGGTCGAGTCCCAAACCAAGAAAGATCGTCGCCGCGATGAAGGCTGATGAAAAAAAGTAAGGTGACGATGGGCCTAGTGAATCGAATGCCCAACCGAAAAAGAGCGGCGCGATTACACGAGCCACGCCGCCGTATGTTTGTTGCATCCCCATATAGAGTCCGCGCTCCCGGGGACTAATAACTCGCGACAGCAGGGCTGTGACGCAGGGAAAGGTGAACGATGTCCCTAGCGGAATCAGCGCAACAGCGATCGCGAGCATCGGGATGTTCCGCGCTAAAGGCATACCCAACACACCTAGCGCCAGCAACACCAACCCCAGTCTCGAGAGCTTCGCTTCTCCCAACCAGTCAACCATGCGCCCGAGTAAGAGGACGCGTGCGAAGACGGAAATCGCTCCCACATACATGAAAAAATAACCGATGGTTTGTTCGGTAACCTGAAAACGCGCGTTTAAGAAGAGCGCTAATACTGCGAAGCTCCCCTGAAAGGCGCCAATCGCAATCGCATAGATCCAGATTAGACGTGACGACGGTTCACTGGAATGTGAAATGACTCGCCAGACAGCTTGTCGAGAAGTGCGCGGTGGCTCGCCAGTCGCTTCGTCATCCCGTTTGTCACGCGACTCTGTGAGGTAACGAGCCGCAAAGATTATGTTTAGTAAACAGAGTGTGGCTGCCACGATACCCGGAGCGGCGTGGCCCATTCTGAGCGTTGCCGGTCCTGGAATCAGATCACGTTGCCCCAAAACTATGGCAAAAGAGCCGAGGACTGGACCAAGTGCCACACCGAGATTAGTTGTCGCAGATAACCACCCTAAAGCGCGTGCTCGATCCTTTGGATCAGTGGAGTCGGCCACGTAGGCCTGAATCACACCGACCGTTCCTCCTCCAGCCCCCTGCACGAGACGCGACAGCAAAAGAAGCAGTAGCGAGTTTGCGAAACCAAAAATTAGATAGGCGATACCCGATGCCGTCAAAGCAATGATGACAACGGGCCGTCGTCCCACTCTGTCGGAAAGTCGACCCCAAAACGGTGCGCTGATTAGCTGAGCGACTGTAAAAGCAGCAATGATGAAGCCAACCACCGTGCCGATTCCAAAATGAATACCGATTACAGAGACACCCGAGCCACCAAATTTCTTCGCATAGAATGGAAGCAGCGGAATGATCATCAACAGCCCAACCATATCCAGGAAGGCTGTGGCCATTAATGTGAACAGCTTGGAAGGAATTTTCCGGACTTCTCTCCAGAGGACGTACAAGAGCCCCAAGGCAATCACGCCTAGCACTACACGCACGATAATCGACTGCCATGAATGGCCGATGTTCTGTTCGATCATTATTTCAGATTGCTATGTTCAGTCGATCCAAACAAAGCGAGATGTTTCGCGATCCTTCCGCACACGATCGATTGGGAAGGCTTGATTGTGCATCACGACATAAACGCCGGGATCAAGTAGCCGAACAGCAAAGAGACTTTCGGTAAGATTCTGCAAACCGTCACTTCCTTCAAACCCTATGGGAGTCATCGCACCCGTTAACACAATAGGAACTTTCAGATCCGGTAGGGATTGCTTCAAATGGAGACCGGTCTGAACCATAGTATCCGTACCGTGAGTGATCACGACTCCGGCATGATCGCTTAGCATTTGCTTCACGAGCCCAAGAATCTCGGCACGATCAGCGTCTGTCATTTCCAAGCTATCTTTATTCATGAGCGGTGTCACTTGGACATCGCAATCGGGAAGGCGCAGCCGACCCAGGTATCGATGGATTTGATTATCCAGGTTTTCGACAGTGCTGGTCTGCTCGGAATAAACTTTTTCAATTGTACCGCCGGTGGTGATCACGCTGAGTTTCAGCATCGTCGAATTGTTCCCTTGCCTACTGAAATTGATTCCAGGCCGCCATCATACGCTGGCCACTCAGTTAACTGTAAAACCAGAACGCAGCTCAAAAAACTTTTGACCCGGCGTTTTGCATTAATCCAACTCATGACTGCGCGCCAGAACCTCTAGCATCCTGGGCGTGTCGATGTAAGACTCAAACCGTACTGCCCTGCTGCCGCTCACTGTCCAGATGTGCACTGCCCGGAGATTAAACCTCTCGCCGCTCGCCCTCACTTCACCACGCGAGAAGCCGATGACAATCACCTTGTCGCCGACGTCAACAAACTCTTCTATCGCTAACTGCGAATCGA
>Ga0157378_10006192_pt1 | contig 10469 bp, 10 predicted proteins | sample M65metaG_FD_115309 | JGI IMG/M metagenome (GOLD analysis project Ga0157378, IMG submission 115309) | Miscanthus rhizosphere microbial communities from Kellogg Biological Station, Michigan, USA - M6-5 metaG | ecosystem: Host-associated > Plants > Roots > Rhizosphere > Soil | place: USA: Michigan...
CCCTCCAAGGACGCGGTGGTGCTGACGATCATCGACCGCCTCGTCACCGCCGCGGCCGACAGCCGGGAGGAGGCGCTGGCGACGATGGCCGAAGGCGAACTGCGTGCCGGCCTGCGCCAGGCCCTCACCGATCTCTACGGCGCCTTCCGCTCCCGCCGTGCCGTCACCCTCGCCGCGGCCGAACTGCGGATGCGGAACCCGGAGGCGCGCGAGCTCTGGTCGGAGGTGATGGAGGGATGGGTCACCGACGCCACCGCCGTGATCGAAGCCGAGCGCGCCCGCGGCGCCGCCGCCCCGGGCCAGCCGGCCCGCGACCTGGCGATCGCCCTGGTGCAGATGAACGAGCGGGTCCAGTACGCGACCTTCGCCGGCGAGTCCCCCTCGCTCGAGGACGACCGCGTGCTCGACGTCATCGTCGACATCTGGCTGCGGGCGATCTACGGCACCCCGGAGCCCGGTTAGCCGGCGAGCGCCGGGGCGATCTCCCGCCCCATCAGCGCGACCGCGTCGAGGTCGCGGTGCAGCAGGTGCTGTCCCATGATCCGGGTCAGGCCGGCCTCCTGCAGCTCGCGCAGCTGCTCGATCGCCTCCTCGGCGGTGCCGAGGATCGTGCTCTCGCGCAGGCCGGCGATGAAGGCCTCGCCGTCGCCACCCTCCCCTTTCCACTCGGAAAGCCGCGAGGCGCGGTCGAGCAGTTCGTCGCGGTCGGCGCCGACCAGCCAGCCGGTCATCATCGAGAGCGGCAGGGTCGCCGGGTCGCGGCCCTCCTTTTCGCAGGCCTCGTCGAGGCGCTTGCGCAGGTCGGCGATCTCCTCCGCCGTCGCCATCACCGTGTTGTACTCGTCGGCGTAGCGAGCGCCGAGCCGCAGCGTGCGCGGCCCGCCTTTGGCGCCGAGGATCAGCGGCAGCGGCCGCTGCACCGGCTTCGGCCGCGCGTCGAGCTCGCGCGCCGAGTAATGCTCGCCGTCGAAGTCGAACGGCCCCGGTCCCCAGTGGCCGCGGACGATCTGCATCTGCTCTTCGAGCGCCTCCATCCGCGGCCCGATCGGCGGCAGGTCGAAGCCGTAGAGCTCGTGCTCTCGCTCCCACCAGCCGGCGCCGATCCCGACTTCGACCCGGCCGCCGGAGACGTGGTCGGCGGTCACCGCCAGCTTCGCCAGCACGGCGGGATGGCGGAAGGTCGCCGGCGAGACCATCGTCCCCAGCCGCAGCGTCCTGGTGACGGCGCCGAGCGCGGCGATCGTCCCCCAGGCGTCGAGCGAGCCGCGCTCCCGCTTGTCGTCGACCGAGAGGTAGTGGTCGGAGCGGAACATCGTCCCCACCCCGTGCTCTTCGCAGGCCCCGGCCAGTGCCAGCCAGTCCTCCCAGGTCACGTCCTCCTGGCCCTCGACCATCAGGCAGATCTCCATGCGCCCCTCCTACCCGGCGGCGACGATTTCAGCGAACGCCGCGAAGCCGGGTGCGGTCCGCTCGGTCAGCGTCGCCTCGACCTCGGCGGCGCGCTGCGGCAGGTCATGCTCCCCCGCCTCGCCGAGCGCCGCCACCGCCTCGGTGACCATCGCCGGCACCTCCAGCCAGGCCTCGACCAGGGCGAGGTCGGCCTCGGGATGGAAGAGGACGCCCCAGGCGTTGCCGGCACGAAAGGCCTGGCACGGCGTGCGCTCGGAGGAGGCGAGGTGCTCGGCGCCAGGAGGCAGGTCGAAGGCGTCGCCGTGCCAGTGGAGCACCTCGGTGCGGGGCGCGAGGCCACCGAGCAGCGGGTCATCGGGGTCAGTCACCTCGACCGGAGCGAAGCCAATCTCCGGCCCCTCCCCCGCGCGCACTTCGGCGCCGAGCGCCCGCGCCAGCAGCTGCGCCCCGAGGCATATGCCGAGCACCGGCATCCCCCGCTCCACCGCCTGGGTCAGCCACTCGCGCTCGGCGGCGAGCGCCGGAAAGCGCCCCACCTCGTCGACGTTCATCGGCCCACCCATGAAAACTGCGCCGGCGACCTCGTCGTGGGCAGGCAACGGCTGGCCGGCGAGCGGTTTCACCGTCTTCACGCGCAGCGCCCCGCAAGCGTCGAGGATCCGGTGCGGCCCCTCCCAGGGCACGTGCTGAACCGCCAGCAGGGTCGGACGCTCGTCCAGGCTCATCGGGGCCTCAGGCTAGCCTCCGCGGCATGAAGTCGACGTCGTTTCCATCATTTGCGCCCCTATGGGGGCCAAAAGGGTGGAAACGATGCAGTGCGGGGGTGCTCGGGGTGTTGTTGGTCGCCCTCGTCACGACGTTGACCTCGTCCGCCTCAGCCGTAGGTCCCTATCCGGACCTCTCCCCCTGCTCGGTCTTCCCCGACCCGCCGGCGTCGCTCTCCTCGCAGGCGCCGTCGATCGGGACCGAGGCGGCCTGGAATCAGGACATCTCGAAGGCGCCGCGGGACCCGCGCTCGAGCGCCTACATCGCCTACATCAACGCCCACGGCGGCAACGCGCTGCACCCGGACTTCGGCTCGCCGCGCGCCTACGGATTCCCGTACTCGGTCGTCGGCGCCGGCCAGCGCATGCTGCCTGTCCACTACACCGCCTACGGGGACGAGAGCGACCCGGGGCCGTTCCCGGTCCCGGCCGGCGCCCCGGTCGAGGGCGGCAACGGCAGCGACGGCGACCGCCATGTGCTGGTCGTCGACCGCGCCGGCTGCAGGCTCTACGAGCTCTACCGCGCCTTCTACGTCGCCAACCCCCGGCCGCACTGGAACGCCGACTCGGGCACCGCCTGGGACCTGCGCTCCGCCGCCCGCCGCCCCGACGGCTGGACCTCGGCCGACGCCGCCGGCCTGCCGATCTTCCCGGGGCTCGTCCGCTACGACGAGGCCGCCTCCGGCCACCTCGACCACGCGATCCGCGTCACCTTCGAGAGCACTCGCAACGCCTGGGTCCACCCCGCCTCCCACTGCGCCGGCGACACCTCCGAGGCGAGCGCGCCGCCGATGGGTCTACGCCTGCGCCTGAAGGCCGGGTACGGCCTCGGACAGTTCAGCGGCCCGGCGAAGACCATCGCCCTGGCGATGAAGCGCTTCGGCCTGATCGTCGCCGACAACGGCTCCAACTGGTTCTTCTCCGGAACCAGCGACCGGCGCTGGGACGACGAGAACCTGAATCAGCTGAAGCGGATCCCCGACAGTGCCTTCGAGGTGGTGAAAAGCGCCGCACCCGTTCATGCATGCTGATTTGCCTGCATTGGAATGGGTACTTGAGCCAATAGGGAAAGCGGGGAAACAGCCCCAAGGAGAGAGGAACGATGGCTCAGGCGAAAACCAAACCGAAAAAACGATCCGCGCCGAAACGCGCGAAATCGTCGACGGCGAAATCGTCGTCAAAACCCAAAGCAGCTTCAAAAGTTAAATCGTCGTCGAAACCGAAAGTGGCGAAAGCCAAGGCGAAATCGGCGAGCAGCAAAGCGCGCAGCTCGAGCAACGGCGCGTCGAGCGCCAAATCACGCTCGAACGGTTCCGGCGCGAAACACTCGAACGTCGAGGCGGTCCGCCACGCCGTCGGAGGCGCCGGGGACAAAGCCAAAAGCGCCGGGAAAAGCGTCGGCAAAGCGGCAGGCAAGGCGAAGGTGCCGCTGGTCGCCGGCGGAGCCGCACTGGCGGGTGCCGCGGGAGGGATGGCTCTCGCCGCTTCCAAGAAAAGCAGCAAAAGCGCCCTCGGCAAGGCGATGACGCGGAGGCCGAAGATCAAGGTCAAGGGACCGAAGATCAAGGTGGACGCCAAGGACGTCGCCAAGGCGGCCAGGGGAGTGGGACACGTAAGCGCGCAGGTAAGCGAGATTGCAGGCGGTCTGGAGACCGCCGCGTCGGGGAAGGACGGAAGGCACCGCTCCCCGGTCGAGGTCGTTCTACAGGGACTTACCGCGAGGCGCTAGCGCCAGGGCTGGCCCTGAGGACATGGCGACGGCCGCGCGCACGGGACGCGCGGCCGTCAGCCGAAATCAGCCCGCGCGGCGGCCGCCGGAGACCAAGCGCCAGGCCCCGCCGACGACGTAGATGACGCCGAAGGCGATCCCCAGGCCGATCGCCCCGAGGACCAGGAGGAAGAGCACAAAGGCGACGATCGCCAGCGGGACGAGGAGGAGTTTCACGCCTGCGTAGTCTTGCAACGGGCATGGGTCCAACGGCAGCACTTCTCCAGGTGACGATCGCTCTCCTCAGCGCCAGTGGCGGCGGCCAGGCGGTGAGCACGCTGAGCGACAGCCTCGCCATGGTCGAAGCCCGCCACCGGATCGAAGCCGGCCCCGCCGCCCACCCGCAGCAGGCGAAGAAGGCGGACCTGCCGAGCGTCGAGGAAATCGCCGCCGACCCGACGCTGCTGCCGCCGGCCTCGGCCGGGAGCAACGGCACCCACGTCCCCCACCGCTCCTCCGGGCTCAGCCGCGCGGAGATCTTCGCCCACAGCCGCGGGGGCTCCGGCTCGACCGCGATCCTCCTCACCGGCGTCGCCCTCGCACCCCCCGACGCCCCCGAACCGGTCCAGGGCGCGATCAACGCCGCCAACACGATCGTCGGGCGCCCCTATGTCTGGGGCGGCGGCCACGCCTCGTTCTACGACAACTCCTACGACTGCTCCGGAGCCGTCAGCTTCGCCCTCTTCGGCGGCGGCCTGATCCCGCAGCCCCTCACCTCGGGCGACCTGATGCGCTGGGGCGCCCCCGGGGCCGGCAAGTGGATCACCGTCTACGCCAACCCGGGCCACACCTTCGTCGAAATCGCCGGCCTGCGCTTCGACACGGTCGGCGCCGAACAGGGAACGGGACCGCGCTGGCACCTGGCGACGGTCTCCACCGACGGTTTCGTCGCCCGCCACCCGCCCGGCCTCTAACCGCCGACAACCGCCGGGCGACGAAAAAGGCCGGCCCCAGGTGGAGGCCGGCCTTTGAATGGCTGGTGGCTAGTTGCCCTTCCCGATTGACTCGAGGGGCACCACGCGCTCGGTGCGGAGATCCATCCGTCTTCACCTCCTCCCCGGCTCTTAACTGACTGAGCTGTTGATCCGATTATTGGTGAAACTCGTTCCACCAATGAGATCCATTTCAGCAAAAAGCGAATTCTTTTTTACAAGATGTCCAGTATGTGGATACGATCAAGTCCTCGGCAGTAATCAGCCCCCGATAAGGAAGAGCGATGTCAACCAAAACCCAGCGCCGTAAAGCCACCGAAAGCCGGATCAAAGCGATGAGCCACCCTCTGCGGGCGTCGATTCTTCGGATGCTTACCGAGCGCACGGCGAGCCCTGCTGAAATGGCCCGTGAGCTCGACGAGGAGCTGTCGAACGTCAGCTACCACACCAAACAGCTGGTCGAGTTCGAGTGCGCCGAGCTGGTCAGCACCCGGCCAGTGCGCGGCGCCCTGGAGCACTTCTACCGGGCAACCGAGCGCCATCTGATCGACACCGAGGAGTGGGACGAGCTCGATCCGCTGGTGGCGGAGGACCTCGTCTGCGAATTCATGCAAAAGATCCTCGACGACTTCGTTGCTTCTGCTCGCGCCGGGATAATCGGCGCTGACGCGGACTTCCACCTGACCCGAACGCTTCACGTCCTCGACGACGAGGGTCTGCAAGAAGCGCTCGAGGTCCACGAAAAGGCCCGCTTGGAGATCGTCGAGATCGAGGCCCGCAGCGCCGCCCGGATGGTCAAGTCCGGCGAAGAAGGCACCAACGTCTCCAGCAGCCAGGGCCTGTTCAAGCTGCCGGACCCGAAGCGCCGCTAAACAGGGCGGCTCACCCCGCGGGCACGCGTCGCTGGGGGTCGAGCGACGCGACCGGATCGACGCCTCGATTCGGTCAGTACCACCTAAGCGCTCAGAACTTAAGTGAGGTGGACGGATTGTCGATGAACGGGCAATCCGGAGCGCTCGTCGCTCGCCTTTGAACGAAAAGAGATCCCATGCATTTCCTCACCAGTAAACGGGCGATCGTGGCACTCAGCTGCCTCTCCGCCCTGGCTGTCGCAGCCGTCGCCTACGCCTACTTCACGAGCACCGGCTCGGGCACCGCCACCGCGAAAGTCGGCACCAGCTCCGCAGTCACCCTGAAAGGGACCGTCACCGGCAACCTCTACCCGGGTTCCTCCTCGCAGGTCTCCTTCACCGTGGACAACCCGTCCGGCGGCGCGCAGCGGGTCGGCACCATCTCGCTGACCGGCATCACCGTCGACGCCGGCCACTCCACCTGCAGCGTGGTCATCACCGGCGGCACCCCGGACTTCGCGATGCCCGCCGTCGCCGTCAACGCCACCTTCCCCCCGGGCAACGGCCAGGCCGTGACCCCGAAAGGCACGCTGACCATGAACGACACGGGCGTCAACCAGAACGCCTGCCAGGGCGCCGAACTGACCCTCGCGCTCGCCAGCAACTAGCGACCAGGCCGGACCGAGCCGAGTTGAGATGCATGGGCATCGGCACAACGGGTTCACCCGTGCGACCAGGGCGATCATCGCCCTGGTCGTCGCCGTCGCCTGCCTGGGCAGCGTCGCCTACGCCGCGACCCGCCCTGGCGTCGCCGAGCGAAAGGGGGACGGCAGCCGTCATCCCTCCCGCGCGCGGGACGACGGACCCCCCCGGCCCCGCTTCCTCGAAGTCCCACCCAGCGGCGGGATCCTCACCGACATCCAGTTCCGCTTCCACGTCGCGCCGCCGCCGCAGCCAGCCGGGCGTCCCGGCCCAGGCCCCGGCCCGGAGCCGACGCCGCCGGCGAGATGGCGCCGCTTCCAGTGCCGGTTCGACGGGAGCGATTGGAGCGCCTGCTCCTCCCCGGCCCGTTTCGCCGGCCTCGAGCCGGGCGACCACGCCTTCGCCGTCCGTGCTCTCAACCGCCGCGCCCAACCAGGACCCGCGGCCTACTACCGCTGGGCGCAGCTCGAGCCGCAGAACTTCACCATCGACTCCCTCGCGGGAGCGCTGGAGGAGCTGATGCCGGGCGCCCCCGCTCTGCAGCTGCCGGTACGGATCGGCAATCCGAACCCGGTGCCGATCGAAGTCACCGCCCTCACCGTCACCGCGACGCCGGACGCGTCCGGCTGCCCCGGCCATCCCAACTTCTCGGTTACGCCGTCGAGCGTCAGCCCGGCCGTGCCGCTGAGCATCCCCGCCGGCGGCTCCGTCAGCCTGCCGACGGCGACGGTCACGGCGCCGACGCTGGCAATGCGCGAACTGCCGATCGACCAGAACGCCTGCCAGGGCGCCAACGTCCACCTCGACTTCAGCGGTGAGGCGCGGGGATGAAGCGCGTCCGCCTCAGCGGCTTCGCCGGCCTCCTCCTCAGCGCGGTGGCGATCGCCCTTGCCGGCAGCGCGATCGCCTTCTTCTCGGCCGGCGGCACCGGCAACGCGGCGGCAGCGGTCTCGAAACTGAACGCGCCGACGATCACCACCGCGACCCCCGCCGCCGGTGGCGCGGTGACCCTCACCTGGGGCGCGGTGACGCCCCCCGGGGAAGGCACCGTGACCTACTACGTCACCCGCGACGGCGGCAAACCGGGCGGCACCTGCCCCGCTCAGACGGCCCCGACCGCGGTCACGACCTGCATCGACGGCGCGGTCCCGATCGGCGAACACACCTACGTGGTGACCGCCGTCTGGAACACCTGGGAAGCGGCGGGCACCGGCAAAACGGCGAAAATCACCGTCGGCGCGGTCGCCTCCTTCACCGTCTCAGCGAGCGCGACGAGCATCGTCGCTGGCGGATCGAGCAACCTGACGATCACCGCCAAAGACGAAAAAGGCAACACGGTCACCACCTACACGGGTTCCCACTCCCTCGTCTTCTCCGGCGCCAACGCCAGCCCCAGCGCGACCAAACCGACCGTCGTCAACAGCTCGGGGACCGCGGTCAACTTCGGGACCGCGACCGCGATCACTTTCACCAGCGGCGTCGCCTCCGTCACCTCGTCGAAAAATGGCCTCGTCAGGCTCTACCAGGCGGAGACTGCGAACATCGTCGCCACCGAGGGGGCGGTCACGACCCCAAGCCCGGCGACCATCGCCGTCGCCGCCACCACCGCCTCCAAATTCGCCCTCGCGGCGGCCTCGGCGACGCCGACCGCGGGTGTCGTCGACGAGCTGACGACGACCGCCCAGGACACCTACGGCAACACCGCCACCACCTACACGGGCGTCCACAGCCTCGTCTTCTCCGGCGCCTCCGCCAGCCCCAGCGGGACCAACCCGACGGTGAGCGATTCGACCGGCGCCGACATCGTCTTCGGCGCCGCGACCACCCTCGACTTCACCGCCGGCGTCGCCAAAGCGAGCGAAGCCGACGGCGGCGGGATGAAGCTCTACAAGAGCGGCTCGACCGCCGTCAAAGCGACCGAGGGCACGCTCCTCACCCCGACCGCTGTGACGGTCACCGTCGTCGGCAGCACGGCGACCAAGCTCGTCCTCTCCTCCTCGACCGCGACGCCGGTGGCGGCGACCGGGTTCAACCTGACGACCACCGCCCAGGACGTCTACGGCAACACCGCCACCACCTACACCGGCTCGAAGAACATCACCTTCGCCGGCGCGACCGTGAGCCCCAGCGGCGCCCTGCCGACGGTGGTCAACGCCGCCGGCACCGCGGTCAACTTCGGCACCGCGACGGCGCTCACCTTCACCAACGGCGTCGCCACCCCGGCCTCCTCGAAAAACGGGTTCACGAAACTGAACAAGGTGGAGACGGCCAGCGTCACCGCCAGCGACGGCACGATCTCCACCGCGGCCGCGCTCCCCCTCACCGTCTCGGCCGGCGCCGCCGCCCGGGTCGCACTGCTCGAAGTCAAAGTCAGCGCCGGGACGATCGGCTCCCCCTGCCTCTTCACCTGCGCGATCACCTCGCTCGGCAACTCGGGGACCGTCAAAGCCAAGGCCGGGATCTCCGACAGCGTCGGCAACATCGTCTCCAACCTCGTCGCCAAGACCGTCACCGTCACCGCCACGGCGGGCACGACCGTCACCGGCTCGCCGCTGACCACTGCGGCGACCGGCCCGGCGATCTCGACCACCGAATTCACCACCACCGCCCCGGCCACCGGCAACTTCACCCACACGATCACCGCCGCCTCGACCGGCTACACCAGCGCCACCGCGACCACCAGCAAATAGCGAAGCGCTACTTGAAGCGGAAGCTGGTCAGGTCCTGGTTGAAGGTCGGGTTGTAGATGACCTGGTCGAGGTCGATCGCCGAGGAGACGAAGGTCGGGATCGTGCCGGTGCCGTAGGGGACCCACGGGGCCAGCTCCATGAATTCTTTATCCAGGGCGGCGTATTCGGCTTCGATCTGAGCGTCGAGCGGTTGTTCGGCGAGGCGGGTGATTTTCGCGCTCAGCTTCGGGTCGGCGATCCGCGAGAGGTTCGAGGTGTTGGTCGGGAAGATGCTTTCTTCGGAGAGCAGCGGCTGGAAGAACGTGTTGGGGTGCGGGTAGTCCTGGAACCAGCTGGCCCAGCCGGTGTCGAGGTCCGGCGTCGAGGCGTTGCCGATCACCGAGAAGTAGTTGTCGGCGTTCAGCACCTGCAGCTTCACGTCGAAGCCGATGTCTTCTAGCACCGCGGCGTAGTAGGTGCCGGCTTCTTCCTGGGTCCGTTCGTTGTCGGTCCAGACCGTGATCTGGCGGTCGGCGGGGTCGGCTTCCTCGATCATCCGCTTCGCCTTTTCGAGGTCATAGGGATAGAGCTCATAGCGCTCGTAGCCGGGCATCCCCGGCGGCAGAATCTGCTGGGTGCCGACGACCTGGCCCGCGTAGATGCGTTCCAGGGCCTCGGGGTCGACGGCGTAGTTGACCGCCTGGCGGATCGCCACGTCGTCGAACGGCGGCTCGTTGACGTTGATCCAGAAGAAGTAGGCGCTCTCGGTCGGCTCGACCCGGAACTGAGTGCCCTCGTACTTCTCCTTCACCGCCGCGTACATGTCCGGCGGCGGCGGGTTCTCCATCCAGTCGAAGCGGCCGGTTTCCACGTCCCGCACCTGGGTGGCGGGATTGCGCAGCACCGTGACCTCGATCCGGTCGACGTGGCCGCCGGGGATTTCCGGCATCCGCTCGGCGTTGGCCTTCTCCCAGAACGGGTTGCGGTCGTACGACCAGCCCTTGCCCGGCTGCGAGGAGACGATCTCGTAGGGCCCGGTGGCCGGCGGCGGATCGCTGGTCAGGTCCTCGTTCGGCGTCCCCTCGGGGAGCGGAGCGACGAAGGGCAGCGCCAGCTCCTGCGCAAAGGTGCCCTGTGGCCGGGTGAGCTCGATCGTGATCTCGCCGGTCTTGTCGTCGGTGACGATGCCGGAGATCCCGCCCTTCTTCGTCTTCGCGAATTCCGCCGCGCCGACGATGTCCGTGTAATAGGTGGACCCGCTCGAATTGAGGGCGAAGACCCGTTCCACCGCCCGGGCGAAGTCCGAGGCCCTGACCGGCGAGCCGTCGGAGTAGCGCAGCCCGTCCCGCAGCCGCAGCTCATAGGTCTTGCCG
>Ga0157378_10006193_pt1 | contig 10468 bp, 8 predicted proteins | sample M65metaG_FD_115309 | JGI IMG/M metagenome (GOLD analysis project Ga0157378, IMG submission 115309) | Miscanthus rhizosphere microbial communities from Kellogg Biological Station, Michigan, USA - M6-5 metaG | ecosystem: Host-associated > Plants > Roots > Rhizosphere > Soil | place: USA: Michigan...
CACATCCCGATCGTCGGCGACGTCAAGCAGGTGCTGCCGAAGCTGACCCGCGAGTACCGGGCGCTGCAGACCGACTCCAGCCGCCTCGACGAGTGGTGGAACACCCTCACCGGCTGGAAAGAGGCGCACCCGCTCTACTACGACGCCGGTAAGGACGGCGAGATCAAGCCGCAGTTCATGATCGAGGCGCTGCACCGGGCCAGCCAGGGCGACGCGGTCGTCACCTCCGACGTCGGCCAGCACCAGATGTGGACCGCCCAGTACTACGGCTTCGACAAGCCCCGCCGCTGGATCAACTCCGGCGGCCTGGGGACGATGGGCTTCGGCCTGCCGAGCGCGATCGGCGCCAAGGTCGCCTGCCCCGACGAGGAGGTCGTCTGCGTCGCCGGCGACGGCAGCCTGATCATGAACGTGCAGGAGCTCGCGACCTGCGTGACCGAGCAGATCCCGGTCAAGGTCTTCCTCATGAACAACGGCTACATGGGCATGGTCCGCCAGTGGCAGGAGCTGTTCTGGGACCGCCGCTATAGCTCCGTTGACATGGGCTCCAGCCCCGACTGGGTGAAGCTGGCCGAGGCGTTCGGCGCCAAAGGAATGCGCTGCGAGAGCTCCGCCGACCTCGAGGAGCAGATGGTGGCGGCGCTGGAGCACGACGGCCCGGTCCTGATGGACGTCCGCGTCGCCCGCGAAGAGAACTGCTATCCGATGATCCCGCCGGGGAACGCCGCCCGCGACATGGTCGAGGCGCCCAGAGGGGCCGTGAGCGGATGAGTTCCCTGACCAAGCAGATCAAGGACGCAGGGAGCGTGGCGTGCTCTGCACGCGAGCGACCGAGGACGCAGAGATGCGCCGTGTCAGGGGGCTCGTGATGGAGGCCGGGACCCCCCAGGTCGTCAAGCTGGAGGACCTGCACGTGGCTGGGCAGCTGAGCGGCCGCAAGCACATCCTCTCGATCCTGGTGGAGAACAAGCCGGGCGTGCTGGCGAGGGTCGCCGGGCTCTTCTCCCGTCGCGGCTTCAACATCGACACCCTCGCCGTCGGCCCGACCGACGACCCCAGCGTCTCCCGCGTCACCCTGACCCTTGACGGCGCCGTCCACCCGATTGACCAGGTGACCAAGCAGCTGCACAAGCTCGTCAACGTGCTGAAGATCCGCGACATGGAGCCGGAGGAGACGGTGGCCCGCGAGATGGCCCTCTTCAAGGTCTCCTCGGCGGTTGAGAACCGGGCCGAGATCATCCAGTTCGCGGAGATCTTCCGGGCGAAAATCGTCGACGTGGCGCGGCGGACGATGACGATCGAGGTGACCGGCTCCGCCGACAAGATCGAGGCCTTTGAGCGGATGGTCCGCCCGCACGGCCTCGTCGAAATGGTCCGGACGGGCGAGATCGCAATCGGCCGCGGCGGAGACTGAAAATGACGGCCCCAGACGCCGCCATGCGGCGTCCTCAGTCGCCTGAATAGCTCTGCTATTCAGGCTCCCTGCGTCCTTGCCTGGCGACCTCTGGATCTCGTCATTTCCTAGCCTCCGACCGGGGGCCGATCGCGCTCTCGCCCGAGGAAAAAGAACTCTCGTAAGCATTACCCGGGAGGTTGAGGCTGACGATCCCTGCGCGGTGGTCTTCGCCTCGCGGCTCGCCTCGGACCGCTGGTTCTGCTGGGAGCAGCCGGACCGCGAGTTCGCGCTCGCTGGGCTGGGGGTCGCGCACGAGGCGAGCTCGCGGGGATCGGGGCGGTTCGACGACGTCGCCGAGGAGTGCCTGCGGATCGCCGGCGGCGCCGTCTTCGACGAGCCACGGGGGCTGCCGGCCGGCGCCGGGCCGGTCTGGCTCGGCGGCTTCGCCTTCGACCCCGACGGTGGGTCGACCCCGACCTGGTCCTCGCTGGCGCCGGCCTCGCTGGTCCTACCAGAGGTCTCGCTCTGCCGCAGCGGCGGCCGCGCCTTCCTCACCGTCAACGGAGTGGTGCGGCCCGGCGAGGACGTCGAGCGGCTGGGGGAGAGGCTGCGGTCCCGCCTCGCGTCGCTCCGCACCGACGCGCCGCTGCCCCTGCTCGACCCGCACCCGACCGCCCACGCCGACATCCGCAGCGCCCGCCCGCCGCGCGAGTTCGAAGCCGCCGTCGAGGGCGCCACATCCCGGATCGCCGCGGGCGAGATGAGCAAGGTCGTGCTGGCCCGCGAGGTGATCGTCGGCGCCGGTGCGGCCCACGACCCGGCCGCCGTCTTCGGCGCCATGCGCGAGCAGTTCCCTGCCTGCTTCTGCTTCTGCTGCGGCACGCCCGAGGCCGCCTTCGTCGGCGCCAGCCCCGAGCTCCTGGTCCGCCGCTCCGGCGCCAGCGTCTCCACGGTCGCCCTCGCCGGCTCGACCCGGCGCAGCTCCGACCCCGCGGTCGACGATCACCTCGGCGAGCAGCTGCTGCGAAGCGACAAGGACCGCCGCGAGCAGCGGATCGTCGCCGAGCGGATCCTCCGCGCCCTGCGCCCGCACGCGGTCTGGGTCGAGGCCGCGGCCGAGCCGGAGATCGTCAGGGTGGCGAACATCCAGCACCTGGCGACGCCGGTGATCGCCCAGCTGGCCGAGCCGCACTCGGCGCTCGAGCTGGCCGGCCTCCTGCACCCGACCCCCGCCGTCGGCGGCGAGCCCTGGCCGGCGGCCGCGGCGGCGATCGCCGAGCTCGAGGGCATGGATCGCGGCTGGTACGCCGCTCCGGTCGGTTGGATGGACGCGACCGAGGACGGCGAATTCTGCGTCGCGCTGCGCAGCGCCCTCCTCCGTGACCGCGAGGCCCATCTCTTCGCCGGCGTCGGCGTCGTGGCGGGATCCGACCCGGCGGCCGAGCTGGCCGAGACCGAGGTCAAGCTGGGGGCGCTGCTGCCGCTGCTTGCCGAGTAATTAGGCCCCGGCCGGGCCCCGCTTGACCTTCATGGAGGCGGGCGACGCCGGCTTCAAGATGATCAGCTCCGATCCCGCCGGCGCCGACCAGCGGGTGCTGGTCGGCGGCAACGTCACCAGGCGGTTGCTTCCCTTGCCCTTCAGCCGACCCAGCTGGACGGGCGACGGTGGCCGCATTGCCTTCGCCGGATTCGAACGGTCCGGGAAGGATGGCCGTCTCGATCTCTACGTCGCCGCAGCCGACGGGAGCGAAGTGACCAGGCTTCCAGGGACCCGAGACGGCGTCGATCCAGTCCTTTCTCCGGATGGGCGCACGCTCGCGTTTGCACGCGAGCGCCAGCGGCAGGCTCGACGGCCGCGAAGGGGAGAAGTGACCGTCTTCGACAGCACCTCGATCTGGCTGCTTGATCTCGAGAGCGCCAAGGTCAGCCAGCTGACTCCGTGGAGAAACGGGCTTTTCGCCTTCCCTTCTTCATTCAGCCCAGACGGCTCGACGCTGGCGATCTCCCGTGAACAACGGGATCGCCGTTCCGCGGTGGCCATTCGGCTCGACGGCTCCGGGGAAACCGTCCTGGCGCGAAACGCCGCCGAGCCGGTCTTCTCCCCGGATGGAGCGCGACTCGCCTTGATCACGCTCGGAAAGCCGAGAACGATCGAGCGAGGGGGCGAAAGGTTGACGTTTTCCCCGACCGAGCTTGCCATCGCCGCCGCCGATGGCTCGGGACTGATCAAGCTGACCAGCACGCGGAACCTAGAGCTGCTGCCGAGCTGGGATCCGTCAGGCCAGCGGATCGTCTACACCCTGCTCACCCCGGCCCTCGGCGAAGCCTTCTTCCTGGGGGCGGGGGATTCGATCATGGAGATAAACGCCGACGGCACCTGCAGGACCAAAGTGCTTTCGGTACCGAAGGGGAGCCTCTTTGGCGCCACCTGGCAGCCGGGTCCCGGCCGCGAGGCAGGGCCGATCGCCTGCTAGCGCGGGAGCGCGTCGTGGACGCAGCGGGTGAGCTCGCGATGCGCTTTGACGTTGGCGTGGCGGTCGGTCTTCACCTCGATCAGGCCGGAGCCGGCGGCGAGGGCGGCTGGCAGGTCGGCGAGCGACTCGAGGCGCTGGTGGGGAAGGCCGAAGAGGGCCGCTGCCTTGGCGGCGTCGACGCCCCGCGGCGTACCGAGCAGGGCCTCGAACTCCTCGCTTTCCAGCGCCGCCTCCTGCGGCAGGAAGTGGAAGATGCCGCCGCCGTCGTTGTCGATGACGACGATTCGGACCGGGGTCTCGACTTCCCGCAGCGCCGCGAGACCGCCGATGTCGTGGAGGAGGCCGAGGTCGCCGGTGACGATGGTGGTCGACCGGCCGGAGGCATGGGCGGCGCCGATGCCGGAGGAGATCAGGCCGTCGATCCCGTTGGCGCCGCGGTTGGAGAGGAAATGGACGTCGGCCTCCGCGGCGGCGAGGAATGCCTCCTGGTCGCGGATCGGCATGCTCGAGCTGGTGTAGACGAGGTCGCCGTCGCGGTGGGCGGCGCCGAGGGCGCGGTGGAGGGCGGGCTCGGAGATCTCGGCTTCGTCCAGCGCCTCGTCCAGCGCCGCCTGTGCCGCTCGCTCCGCGTCCATCCAGCGGTCCGGCAGCGGGCGTTCCCGCCCCTCCAGCCCTTCGACCCGCGTCGCCCAGCCGGAGGCGAGCTCGGTCGGGTCGGCGCGGAGGATCGCCGCCGCCCGGTCGGTCGGCTCGTTCCAGCCGCCGTAGGGGTCGATCACGATCTCCTCGGCGCCACTGGCCTCGATCCAGGCGCGCAGCGGCTTGCTGGTCGGCATCTCGCCGAAACGGAGGATCAGGTCGGGGACGACCGAGCGGGCGAAGTGCTCCTCGCGCAGCAGCAGGTCGTAGGCGGCGACGACGTGGGAGCGGTCGTGGGGGCCGCAGCGAAGCTGCGAGGTCGGGTCGGCGAGGATCGGGAAGGCGGCGGTGCGGGCCAGATGGGCGAGCGGCTGGCGCAGCTCGGGGTCGAGCTGGCGGCCGGCGACGATGACGCCGGAGATCGCGTTGCCGATGTGGCCGGCGACCTCGTCGAGGAGGAAGGCAGAGGGCTCGAGGTCGAGGTGGGTGACGGCGGTGAGCGGCCGCCCGTCGCGGCCCTTTAGCGCCAGCTCGGCGGTGGCGGTCACCGCGCCCTCGACCGGCACCGGCGCCAGCGGCTCGCGCCAGGGCAGGTTCAGGTGGACGGGACCCGGCCGCGCCTCTCCGCGCGCCGCCGCCAGCGCCCGGCAGGCGACCGAGCGGTAGTGGAGGAGGCCGGAGTCGTCGGCCCCATGGGTCCCGACTTCGCAGAACCAGCGCACCGAGGAGCCAAAGCTCTTGATCTGGTCGATCGTCTGGCCGGCGCCGATCCCGCGCAGCTCTGGCGGCCGGTCGGCGCTGAGGACGACCAGCGGGACCCCGGATTCGTCGGCCTCGACCACGGCCGGGTGGTAGTTGACGAGCGCCGTGCCCGAGGTGCAGAGCAGCGCCACAGGCTCGCGCCGCGCCTGCGCCGCGCCGAGGGCGAAGAAGCCGGCCGAGCGCTCGTCGACGATCACCTTCACCTCGATCTCCGGCTGCCGCCAAAGCGCCACCGCCAGCGGCGTCGAGCGCGACCCAGGGGAGACCACCGCCAGCCGTAGCCCCCCACGCGCCAGCTCCTCGGCGAAGGCCGAGGCGAGGGCAGTGTTGGCGTTGGTCGGATCCATGGGGCTAGAGACGATGCGTCTGCAGGGCATCCTCGTCGATCTCGACGCCGAGGCCCGGTCCCGGAGGCAGGTGAAGCATCCCGTTCCGCAACTCGCACTCCACCGAGGCGATGGTGGATGCAAACAGGCGCTGGGTGGCGAGGCCGTGGGCGAGGTGGAGCCGTTCCGGGTGCCCGGTCTCGGCGAGGCGGAGGGCGGTCTGCGCGCCCGCCGCGATTCCGACTGGCCCATCGAGGGCGCTGGTGATGTAGGCGGGGAGGACGTCGGCGATCGCCAGCGCTTCCTCCGGTCCCCCGACCTTGGAGAGCTTGACCCCGGTGTAGGCGCAGGCGCCGAGCGCCCCGGCCTCCTCGGCCTCGCCGAGAGACGCCACGCTCTCGTCCGCCGCGAGGGGAATGGAGGTCGCTTGAGCCAACTCCGCCATTTCGCCGAGCGTCCCGACCGGCTGCTCAGCCAGCTCGATCCCGTAGGGCTCCAGCTCGCCGAGGCGCTCCTTGGCCGTCTCGAGGTCCCAGGCCTGATTCGCATCGATTCGAATTCGCACCTCCGCCCCCAGCGCCTCCCGCACCGCCTGCACCATCTCCAAGTCGCGGCTCTCGCGAGTCCGCGATTTTCCTTGCTCTACAAGGCTTTTCGCGGACTCGGCCCCGAGCTTCAGCTTGAACGTCCCGAACCCGTCAGCCGCCCACGCCTCAGCGTCAGCCGCAACCGCCTCCGGCTCGCCGGCCGCCAGCGTCGCGTTGCACGGAACGGCTTCGTCTCCGCCGCCCTTGTCCGCCGCCCTCCTGCCCAGCAAGTCCATCCGCGCTACCGCCACGGCACATCTCGCCGGCGCGCTCAGTCCCTCATCCTCTTGCGCCTCCGCCCACTCCTCGAGTTCCCGCACCACCTCCGTCAGCGTCGCCCCGCCCCGCAGCGACAGCGGCACCGCTTCCCCAAGCCCCACGACCCCGTCCGCGTCCCGCACCCGCAGCAGCACCATCTCCCGCCGCTCGAGCGCCCCGCGCGCGGTCACGTACGGACGCTTGAACGGCAGCGCGTAGGGGATGACCTCGACCGAGCTGAGGCGCACGGCCGGAGTCTCTCAGGCCGAGATCAGGAGGCCGGCGGTGACGAGGAGGCTGAAGACGCCGAGCAGCGCCCCGGTCGCCCCCAGGACCGCGTTCAGCGCCGGGCCGTCCCGCCGCTCGGCCAGCGCCCGTGCAGGTTTAACCGCCAGCGGCGCGGCCAGCCAGCCAATCATCGGCAGCGCGCTCGCCTCGCCGGCCCAGAGGGCGATCGGCAGGACCAGGAAGCCGCCGACCACCAGCATCACGTAGAGCCGCACCGCGGCCTCGCGGCCGATCCGCACCGCCAGCGTGTTCTTGCCAGCCCGGCGGTCGGTCTCGACGTCGCGGACGTTGTTGACGACGATGATCGCCGTCGCCAGAAACCCGATCGAGATCGATAGCCCGAGCGAAAGCGCGTCGAGTTCCTCCAGCTGCACGTAATAGGAGCCGTTGACGGCGACGAGGCCGAAGAAGAGGAAGACGAAGACCTCGCCGAAACCGGCGTAGCCATAGGGGCGGGGGCCGCCGGTGTAGAGGACGCCGGCTGCGATCGAGAGAATTCCGATCAGCAGGATCACCCAGCCGGCGACGGCGGTCAGGTAGATCCCGCAGGCGACGGCGACCGCGAAGGCGATCCAGGTCGCCGTCATCACCCGCTGCGGCGTCACCATGCCGCTGGCGGTGACCCGCACCGGCCCCAGCCGGTCGGCGGTGTCTGCGCCGCGCTTGGCATCGGAGTAGTCGTTGGCGAGGTTGGTTCCGATCTGGATGAAGATCGAGCCCACCAGGGCGGCGAGGAAGGCCCCCCAGCGCGGCAGCTCTCCGGCCCACTGCACCGCCGCCGCGGTCCCGACCAGGACCGGCGCGATCGCCGCCGGCAGCGTCCGCGGCCGCGCCGCCATCAGCCAGATCCTCATGGGCGGCGGGGGAACTTGGAGAACTTGGGGGAGCGCTTCTGCTTGAACGCCTCGCGGCCCTCGGCCGCCTCCTCGCTCCCGTAGAAGAGGAGGTTGGCGTCGTGGGCGAGCTGCTGGATCCCGGCGTAGCCGTCCTCGTGGGCGTTGAAGCTGGCCTTGACCAGGCGCAGGGCGAAGGGGGAGAGGGCGAGCATCTCGCGGCACCAGGCGACGGTCTCGCGCTCCAGCTCGGCCAGCGGCACGACCGCGTTTACGAGTCCCATCCCCCGCGCCTCCTCGGCGTCGTACTGGCGGCAGAGCATCCAGAACTCCTTCGCCTTCTTCGTCCCGACCAGGTCGCGCAGCAGCGAGGCGCCGTAGCCGCCGTCCCAGGAACCGACCCGCGGCCCGGTCTGGCCGAAGACGGCGTTGTCGGCGGCGATCGTCAGGTCGCAGCAGAGGTGGAGGATGTGGCCGCCGCCGATCGCGTAGCCGGCGACCATCGCCACAATCGGCTTCGGCAGCCGCCGCATCTGCACCTGCAGGTCGGTGACGTGGAAGCGCCCGACCGAGGCGCCCTCGGGCATGTAGCCGGTGTCGCCGCGGACGGTCTGGTCGCCGCCGCTGCAGAAGGCGCGCTCGCCGGCGCCGGTGAAGACGATCACGCCGACCTCGCTGTCCTCGCGCGCCAGCTCCATCGCCGCCGAGACCTCGATCAGCGTCTGCGGCCGGAAGGCGTTCAGCACGTCGGGGCGGTCGATCGTCACCTTGGCGATCCCGCCGCCGGTCTCGTAGCGGATGTCTTCGTAGTCGCCGGGACCCGCGGTCCACTCGATCGGCGCGTAGAGATGCTCCTCGGGCGGAGCTCCTTTGTGGCGTTTGGGCATGATGGGGACGATATCCCGATGAAGCTCGACGACTGGCTCTCCCAGAGATCGCAGAGCTGCCCCGACCGGACGGCGCTCGTCGCCGACGGGGCGGAGATGACCTACGCCGAGCTGGAGGCCGAAGCGACCTGGGTCGCCCGCCGGCTCGCCGCCCACGGCGTCCGCCGCGGCTCGACCGCGGCGCTGACCATGCACCCGCGCCGCGAGCAGGTCGTCCTCCTGCACGCGCTGATGAAGCTCGGCGCCGCCCTGCTGCCGCTCGGGCCGCGCCTGACCGCGGCCGAGCGCGCCGCGATCGTCGGCGCCGAGGAGCCGATCATCGACCTCGACGACCCCGGCCAGCTGACCCAGACCGAGGCCGACCTGCCGCTGCTCGGCGAGCACGACATGGACGACATCTGCTGCCGCGTCCTCACCAGCGGCAGCACCGGCCAGCCGCGCCCGATCCCGCTCAGCTACGGCAACTTCCTCTGGAATGCGGTCGGCTCCGCTTTCAACATCGGCGTCCAGCCGGAGGACCGCTGGCTCTGCTGCGTGCCGCTCAGCCACATCGCCGGCCTCGGGATCGTCATGAAAGCGGTCGTCTATGGCACCGGCGCCATCGTCCACGACGGCTTCGACGTCGAGCGGGTGGCCGACGCGCTGGAGCGCGACGGGATCACCCAGGTCAGCCTGGTGGCGACGATGCTGACCCGGCTGCTCGACGCCGGCGTCGACCTCTCCGGGCCGCGGGCGATCCTCGTCGGCGGCGGGCCGGTCCCGGCCGAGCCGCTGGAAGAGGCGCTCGCCAAGGGCGCCACCGTGGTCCAGACCTACGGCCTGACCGAGACCTGCTCGCAGGTCACGACCCTGGCGCCGGCCGACGCCAAGCGCAAGCTCGGCTCCGCCGGGCGGCCGCTGCTGACCACCCACCTGCGGATCCGGGAAGGGGAGATCCTCGTCCAGGGACCGACCGTCGCCCCCGGCAGCGCCGACCCCGACGGCTGGCTTCACACCGGCGACCTCGGCCGCATCGACGAGGAGGGCTTCCTCTACGTCCGCGACCGGATCGACGACATGATCGTCAGCGGTGGCGAGAACGTGATCCCGGCCGAGGTCGAGGAGGTGCTGCTGCGCCACCCGCAGGTCGCCGAGGCGGCGGTGATCGGCCGCGAGGACCCCGAGTGGCAGCAGGCGGTGACCGCGGTGGTCGTGCTCGAGAGCGAGGCCGAGGTGAGCCCGGATGAGCTGCGCCGCCACTGCGCCGAATCCCTCGCCGGGTTCAAAGTCCCGAAGCGGGTGGAGCTGGCCTCGGCTCTGCCGCGCACGCCCTCGGGCAAGCTGATGCGCAGGGCGCTCCGCTAGCCTGCCGCCTCATGCGAACCGACGACATCTTCACCGACAAAGACGCTGACCTGGGCAAGCTCGACGGCAAGACCGTCGCCATCCTCGGCTACGGCTCCCAGGGTCACGCCCACGCGCTCAACCTCAAGGACTCCGGCGTCGAGGTGGTCGTCGGCCTCCGTCACAACACATCCAGCCGCGCCAAGGCCGAAGCGGCCGAGCTCGAGGTGCTCGACGTCGCCGAAGCCGCCAGCCGCGGTGACCTGGTGATGATCCTGCTCCCGGACGAGAAGCAGTCCGAGGTCTGGCGCGAGGAGATCGCCGACGGGGTCGCCCCCGGCAACCTGCTGCTCTTCGCACACGGCTTCGCGGTCCACTTCGGCGAGATCGAGCCGCCCCCCGGCGTCGACGTCGGCATGGTCGCGCCGAAGGGCCCGGGCCACCTGGTCCGCCGCCAGTACGAGGAAGGCAGCGGCGTCCCCTGCCTGATGGCCGTCCACCAGGACGCCTCCGGCGAGGCCCACGACCTCGTCCTCGCCTACGCCTCCGGGATCGGCGGCGGCCGCGCCGCGGTGATCGAGACGACCTTCAAAGACGAGTGCGAGACCGACCTCTTCGGCGAGCAGGCCGTCCTCTGCGGCGGCGCCTCGGAGCTGGTCCGCGCCGGCTACGAGACCCTGGTCGAGGCCGGCTAC
>Ga0157378_10006195_pt1 | contig 10468 bp, 13 predicted proteins | sample M65metaG_FD_115309 | JGI IMG/M metagenome (GOLD analysis project Ga0157378, IMG submission 115309) | Miscanthus rhizosphere microbial communities from Kellogg Biological Station, Michigan, USA - M6-5 metaG | ecosystem: Host-associated > Plants > Roots > Rhizosphere > Soil | place: USA: Michigan...
CACTTAGCTGTTGTGCGAGGGAGCCCAACCTTTTAAACCGCTTCGACCATCCCGCTTCCCGCGTCCCTCTTCCCTCTTCCCTACACGAGTCGCGCCTCTAGCTGCAAATCGACATTCCCCTTGAGGGCCTTGGAGACCGGACACCCTTCCTTGGTCTCCTGCGCGATCTGATCGAACTTCACCTTGTCGATCTTGGGCACCGTCGCCTGGACGTTGAGCTTCATCGTCGTTATGCCGAACCCGCCTGGCACTGCTTGAATCGTACACGCCGCTGTGGTTTCCACTTTGGTCGGAGGAGTTCCGTTCTTCTCGAGACCGGCGCTCAACGCCATGCTGAAGCATGCCGCTTCTGCCGCCGCCAACAGCTCCTCGGGATTGGAGCCTACTCCGCTCTCGAAGCGTGAGCTGAAGTTGAATTGTCCGCCGACTCCGCCGCTCTCGCCCTTGAAGGTTCCCTTTCCCGTTTTGAGCCCGCCTTCCCAGGTTGCAGTCGCTTTTCTCGTTGGCATCCGTTCCCCCGTTCTCCTCTCATGCGTGTGATGATTTGTCCGGCGAAAGCTAATTAGATTGACCGCATGGAGAGCGCTCCCGCCACGAGCTCGGGCATACCGCCGTCGATCGACCGAGTGTTGAGGTTGTTCCGCTCGATGGGACGCGAGGAGAAGATGCAGGCGCTGGTGCAGTACTCGAAGAAACTCGAGCCCCTGCCGGACCGCTTCAAGGATCTGGATCGCGGCGCCTTTACCGTCCCTGAGTGCCAGACGCGCGTCGACATCATTCCCGAGTTTCGAGACGGGCGCATACACTTCTACGCCGATCTCAATCTTCGTGAGTCGCCTACCATCGCTGCCGTGCTCGCCATCGTTTTCGCCGCGGTGAACGACCAGCCGCCCTCCACAACCTTGGGGATACCCGTCGATTTCGTCAGCATTCTCATGGAGAGCATCGGCCTCGCATCGCGAGAGCCCGGTTTGACGGCTATGATAGCAAGGCTCAAGCGTTACGCCCGCGAAGCCGAGAAGCAAACCGCATAACAGGAGAGTGGATGGCCGATAGCGTCCAGACCTACGCCAGTCATCGCCGATACATTCCCCACTTTCACTTCTTTGTCCTGCCCGTGCTCATCGCCAACGTCATCGTGACGCTGGTGGAATTCGTCCGCCATCCGCGGGTGATCACGGGCTGGATCGTCGTCGTGGCAGTCGCACTCGCCGTCGGCATCTGGACGGCGAGAGCGATGGCGCTGCGCGCTCAGGACCGCATAATTCGTCTGGAGGAGCGTTCACGCCTCGATCGACTGCTCCCGCCGCACCTGCGCGAACGACTCGGCGACCTGAGAACGAGCCAGTTCATTGCGATCCGCTTCGCGCCTGACGAGGAAGTGGCCGACATCGTAGCGCGCACCCTGACCGGCGAGCTCAAAACGCAGGCCGACATCAAGCGCGCAATTCGCAGCTGGCGCGCCGATCACTTGCGCGTGTGAGCGCTATCGATCGCTGTGCCCTGAGCTACAACCTGCTCCTCGAGTACACCTCGGCCGAGCAGCACAAATGGCACGACTGGTTCCTCACGCATCCGGATGCGTGGGCCGTTCACTTCGCCACCGGTCGCACGGCGACGATCGGGGGTCTGGTGCTCCACATTTTCGCGGTGGAGCTGCGCTACGCCCAGCGATTGCGCGACGAAAAAGTCACCGAGTGGGAGGAATTTCGAGAGACGTCTGTCGAGGATGTCTTCGAGCTTGGCGATGACGCGCGCAGTCAGCTGGTAGACTTTCTCACTACCGCGGAAGAGAGCGAGCTGGACAAGATGCTGACATTCAAGACTCTCACTGCGGGAACGATTACCGCCAGCAAGTACAAGGTGGCGTCGAACATTTTTCTGCACGGGATCCGACACTGGGGTCAGGCAGCGACGGTACTCCGCCAGAACGGCTTCACCGATCAGTGGCCCCACGACATGTTGCTCAGTGATCTGAAGATGTAGTCCGGGAATGCCGGGTTACGCCGCGATCGAGACCCAATAGATCATGATGACGAACGCCGCGCCCGAGACGATCGCGTAGATCGCTCCGATTCCTAGTTCCTTGGCGATCGTTTTCCCCCACGAGCCGCCGTAGACGCGCCGAAACGCCAGAGTGGCGTAGGTGAGAATCCAACAGGTAGCGGCAAAGCTCCCCACGGCGACGAGGGCGGGCAGTCTTGTGAAATTCAGCAACTCCTTCGCTGCCAGCGCGAGAAAGACAAACGCGTGCAGGTGGAGCGCAAAATAGAGATGCTCCGGATACTTTCGGCCGCGGTAAAAAATGGCGACGATCGCCGCAAATATCGGCAATAGCGCGAAGAGCATCCGCGGCATCGTCTCGATCAATCCGCGCTTGAATCCGCGAGGATCCTCGACCGCACGCCGTAGAAACGGCCGGATGAGAGCCGGCGCGCTGGCGATGTCCTTCAACGCCGCATCGCGCTCCGCGGCGGTGAGCGGTTGCTGTTCGTTGAAGGCGCGGTTGGCTGTATTGCCCACCCGCTCCGGGCGGGATTCAGGAGCGCCAGTCGATGGCATCGTCACACCGACTCTGATGCCGCCAATGGATGCTGAGCCGGGCTTCTCAGCGCCCAGTCTCACATCCGGTGCAGCCGCGGCAATCAGGAAATAGACAAGGCTCGCCAAAAGATAAAGTCGAAGCGGCGAGATGTATCGTGCCCGCCTTCCCTCCAGAAACTCGTGCGTCAGCTTCCCCGGACGCTCGATCAGAGCGCGAAGCGTCGATGCCAGGCGTCCGTCCCAGCCGGAAAACTCGGAGACCGCGTCTACGGCGAGCTCGCGCACGCTCGGATACGGCGGGATGTCCCGCTGGCCGCATGACGCGCAGAACGGCCCGGAAAGTGATGCGCCACAGTTGAGACAGACCGTGGAATGGCCGTCGATCAGCTGTGCTCGCTCGCGCAGTCGGTGCTCGTCACCCATGTGGTTAGATTGGCTGTAATTCTGGACCGCGGCAACTCGCGCCGCACAGTCCGAGTCGGCGCGACATCACCGTCGTATCGCATTCCAACTCGAATAAAGCCTGAATGAAAATCTTTCTCACTGGTGGTACGGGAGCAATTGGACGATACCTGCTGCCTCTGCTCCTGGAGAATCGACACGAGGTAGTAGCGCTCACGCGCTCGGCGGAAAAAGCGGTGCGCCTCGAGGAAATGGGCGCCACGGCAGCGATTGTCGATCCGCTCGACAAGCAGCAATTGACGGCGGCAGTACGCATGGCCGAGCCGGAAGTGATCATCCATCAGCTTACGGCGCTCTCCGGCGCCGGGAATTTCAAGAAGCTCGATCAGGAGTTCACACTCACCAATCGCTTCCGCACCGAGGTAACAGACAACCTGCTGGCGGCTGCGCGCACCATCGGAACGCGCCGTCTAATTGCCCAGAGCTTCTGCGGATGGCCATACGCTCGCAAAGGTGGGCCCGTCAAGACCGAGGACGATCCGCTCGATCCTAAACCGCCGGAGAGCTTCACAAAAACTCTCGCCGCCATCCGCTACCTCGAGGACAAGCTGAAAAACGTGTCCTTTCTGGAGGGAGTCGCGCTGCGTTACGGAATGTTCTACGGCCCGGGAACCGGAATCGGCAAAGGCGGCGCGGTCTACAAGATGGTCCGCAAACGCAGAATCCCTATCGTCGGTGGCGGCGGCGGGGTTTGGTCATTCATCCACATCATCGACGCCGCGCGCGCCACGGTTGCCGCGCTGTCACACGGGTCACCTGGTGTCTACAACATCGTCGATGACGAGCCGGCGAAAGTGTCAACGTGGCTACCTGTCCTTGCCCAGGCGGTAGGAGGCAAGCCACCGTATAGAATTCCACACTGGCTCGGTGAGCTGACCATTGGCAAGGCAGGCGTCTCGATGATGACACAAATTCGCGGTTGCTCGAACGCGAAAGCAAAACGAGAGCTCAATTGGACGCCCGTCTATCCGAGCTGGCGGATCGGATTCGTCGATGCACTTGGTTAGGAGCCGCTATTGCTGAAGCAACTATTTGCGAACAATCGGGCCTGGGCGCTGAAGATGACGCAACAGGACCCAGAGTTTTTTTCGCGGCTATCCAGCCAGCAGGCGCCCGAATACCTCTGGATCGGATGCGCTGATAGTCGCGTGCCGGCTAACGAAATCGTCGGGCTGGCTCCAGGCGAGCTTCTCGTGCACCGTAATGTCGCAAACGTCGTCGTGCACGCCGATCTCAATTGTCTGTCAGTGATGCAGTTCGCGGTGGATGTGCTGAAGGTCGAGCACATCATCGTCTGCGGCCACTACGGCTGCGGCGGTGTCCGCGCCGCTCTGCGTGACGATCGCCTCGGACTCGTCGACAACTGGCTGCGCCACGTCCAGGATGTGCGTTGGAAGCACGAGAAGGAGATCGAAGGACTCCGCACCGAGGAGCAGAGACACGATCGTCTCTGCGAGCTGAACGTCATCGAGCAGGTAGTGAACGTTAGCCAAACCACAGTCGTGCGCGACGCATGGGCGCGCGAGCAGCCACTAACGGTTCACGGGTGGATCTACGACTTGCACGACGGTCTACTGCGTGACCTTGGTGTCAGCGTCACTACCACCCCCGCCGAAGGCACTCCCATACTTTCCGAGAAATCAAAATGGCAGAAGTGACGATTCTTGTTCGAAAAAACGGTCCCTATTGGGTAATTGGGGACTTCAACCTCGTCGACGCGGAGGGAAACCCCATCGCGGTTCCCGAGGAGAAGCGAAAGATGACTCCGGAAGGATTGCCGAGGGTCTCGTTGTGTCGCTGCGGTGGGTCGGTGATAAAACCGTTCTGCGATGGCACCCACAGCAAGATCGGCTTCATCGGCGCCGAAGAGGCCGTCCAAAAACTGGATCCCGGCCTGCCTACTCTCCCATCGCCTTGAGCACTACCCGCTTCGGACGCTGGCCGTCCCATTCGCCGTAGAAGACGCGCTGCCACGGACCGAAATCGAGCTTTCCTTTCGTAACCGGCACGATCACTTCGTGCCCGACCGTCAGCGAACGAAGATGGGCTGACGCGTTGTCTTCACCGGTGCCGCTGTTGTGCCGGGATTCATCGGGCGACCACGGCGCAATTCGATCTTCCAGCCAGTCGAGAATGTCTTTCCACAGGCCGGGTTCGTGATCGTTGACGAAAATCGATGCGCTGATGTGCATCGCCGACACCAGCACCATTCCTTCGGTAATCCCCGCGGCGGCCCGGCATTTCTCGACTTCGTCGGTGATGTCGATGATCTCCTGCCGCTTCTTTGTATTGAACGTGAGATACGAAGTGTGAGTCTTCACGCCGGCTGAGTCTGCTTCGCGAGTCGGGAGTGCCAGGAATCCTTGAGATCGAGCTCGAATCGCGCTCGCCACTCACCAAGCGATGTGACTGTTGGATCGAACACCCGCGTCTGCGGGCCGATTTTACCCTTGGCGCCGAGCGCAGCGAAATCCTCACGATTGACTGACTGGACTTTGCCGTTTTCGTCGCAATAGAAAATGAGCCCGCTCGTCACCATGCTCGCGCCGAGTTTGGGCTCGAGTGCTTTGAGGGAGCGAAATAGTCCGTCGATGGAGCAACCCGATGCACCTGCCGTCGATTGATCGACGGCGATGGTCAGAAACCGGCCGTGCTTCCAGCTGCGACCGACGGTGAGGTCGGCGCCGTGCGCTTTCCACTGGGGCAGAAAGCCATCGACTTCGGTCATCAGGATCTTCGATTCCGCGTCAGTCAGAGTGCGGTCGCTGCCGAACACCCACGCCCGCGATGAATTGGGAAGGTCTTCGAATTGAACTACCGGCATGCATTCGTCCTCATAAACAATACTGATTTGCCACAAACCAGCATTTCGTGTACAGCGAGTTCTTGAAGAAACCCAGCAACATCCCAGCCACTTTTGTCTCGCCGCTCTGTGACGGATGTTCACCATCTTCCTCGAAATCGGCGCGATCCCAGAGCAAGCCGTCTCCACGCGCTGTAGTCCCGTTCGCCCACAGGTACGGGCCCCACAAAACCACAGGCGCCGCTTTTTTCGAGTAGTTGAGAGTGCCCGCGCGCGGGTCCGGCGGCTGCCCACGCATCTCCTTGATCTGCGACTCGATCGCCCACTTCACCGAGAAGCCTTCCTCGTAAGCATAAGGCTCCGGATTCCAGGCAGTCGTCGAATACCCGCCATAGACGCGACTGGAAACGAATACCAGCAACAGGTTCGGATACCGAATCCTCAGCGCACGCAACACCTGACCGAGGTTGGAGAGAAACGCGTACGCGTCGGCGCTGTCCGAGGGTAGTGATACTGTCGGATGCGGATCGGCGAGCTTCACCCACGCGATCTCCACCTGATTCTCGCTCAGCCCCAGCGGCGCCAGGCGCGCCACCTTGATCCGATCGTAGTTGGGCGATGTCGGCGACGTCCACGCCGGCGCGTCCTGGTCGGCTGCGGCACCGTTCACGACCACCATCGAATAGCGATTGACAGTGGGATCGGCGGCCACTCGTCCCATGAAGCTCCACGATGTGCACGGCGGTCCCGAGCTCTTCGAGCACCATTCTTCGTTCGCGTTCGACATGCCAATCGAGATCAGTACGAACTTGCCGAACGGACTTTCGTCGCCGTTCACGTCGAGCGCTCTGATTCTGTTTCGGCTCGCCCTTGCCGCCGAGTCGTGGTCGGCGGGCGGTGTATTGAGCGTCCCGGGATACAGACCGCCGGCATTCTTGAAGTAACTGCCCAGCTCGGTGAGCGGCAGTCTTACCGTATCAGTCGGCGGCCCGACGACTACCGGCGGTGGAGGCGGAGGCGGTGGGGGTGGCGGGCTGGCACACGCAACTGCCGCGGCTGCCGTACCACAGATAAATCTTGCAGCCCTCAAGCTACTCTCGGCGCCCTCAGAGTCGTCCCAAGTCCGGTGTAAATGTCTTCGCGCGTGAGAGGAATATTCGATTTTCCGGCCGCATCGGGTTTGGCGAGCAGAGTCTGAATGACGTTGATCGCCGCCGTCGCGAATGCATTCGCCGAAGCCGCCATGTACAGTCTCCAGACGCGGTACGTGTGTTGGCCGACGATGGCCTGCGCCTCACGACTTTTTTCCTCGAGCGATTTCACCCAATGCCGCAGCGTCATCGCGTAATGCTCGCGCAGGCTTTCGACGTCGCGCACCTCGAACCCCGTCGCCTCGGCGGCGGCAATGACATCGTCCGCGGCGGTAAGCTTGCCGTCGGGGAAGACATAGGTGTCGATGAACGCGTCCGCTTTCCAGAACTTGCGGAAGATTTTCTCGCGCGCCGATTTCGGACGCGCCTCGCCCAGGCTCACAATGCCGTGATTGAGGAACAGCCCGCCGGCCTTGAGAGCGCGAAATGCCGATTCGAAGTACACAGGGAGGTGACTCAGTCCGACATGCTCGACCATACCTACACTGGCGATCTTGTCGTAGCCGTCGCTTTCAGTGAGGGTGCGGTAGTCGCGAATCGCTACGCGGCATTTATCGGTGAGCCCGGCCTTCTCGATTCGCTCTTTGGCCAGCGATGCCTGGTTCTCGCTCAGTGTGATGCCCGTCGCGTCTACGCCATAACGCTCGGCGGCATACATGATCAGTCCGCCCCACCCGCAACCGATATCCAGAAACCTCTCGCCTGGCTTGAGGCGAAGCTTCCGGCAAATCAGGTCGAGCTTGGCTTCCTGCGCCGCGTCGAGCGTATCGTCCGCCGACCGGAAATACGCGCAGGAATAGACCATTCGCCGGTCGAGCCAGAGCTTGTAGAAGTTGTTGCCGACATCGTAGTGAAAGTGAATCGCGGCCGCATCACGCACCGGTGTGTGCCGTGGCCCGAGCTTCCGTGCGCGTTCCGGAAAGCGCGCATCGGCCAGATCGTCGTCTGCCTTTCCCGGAAGCTGCAGTACCAGCGCGACCATACGCGCGACTTGGAGAGGTGAGCGAAGCCGGTCACCAATCATGTGCGTGAGATTCGAGGCCGCCTCCATGCTGCCCTCGATCTCTACGTCACCGCTGAGATACGACTCTACTATGGACAGCTCGTTCGGCGGGAGCAGCATGCGTCGAAGTGCCGCCGGCCGATTAAGCACAAAGGTGAAGGGTGACCGCGGATTATTCCCGTGATCGACGGAGCCATCCCAGAATTTCACGTCGAAAGGCCGTTGCTCGGGCTCGCCGAACAGCGCCAGCAGCACGGCCCGACAGCGCGAGAGCGCGCCTTCATAAGCCCGCGATTGCGAGCTCGCCAACTCGGCGTGAGCGGTAGACATGAGCATCAAACTAAGGTCCCGGATTTTATCGTGCACGCCCGGGACTGAGAGCTGCTCTGCGATCGACGCAAACGGGTGCAACGACTAACCTCCTTTCGGTGCTGAAGGCAGATCCAGCAGGCGCCACATGTACCACGATCCCACCGTGCGATACGGCGCCCATTTGGCGCCGATTTTCTTTACTCTCTCAGGCGTTGGAAGCTTACGCAACCGGTACGCCCTCTGAATCCCCTTCTGCACGCCGAGGTCCAGGTCTGGAAGTACGTCGGGACGGCCAAGCCTGAACATCAGGAACATCTGGGCCGTCCATCTGCCGATCCCTTTGACCTGAGTGAGTGCCGTGATTACCTCGTCGTCGGTCAGCTCGTGCAGTGTCTCAATTGGTAGCTCTCCCGAAGTAACGCGGGCGCCGAGATCTTTGAGGTAGGCGGATTTCTGCCGTGACAATCCGACGGCGCGCAGCTTTTCGTCGGACGTGATCGCCAGCTCACCCGGCAGTGGTGCCCTGCCACCGTACAATCCCTGGAATCGCCCGTGAATCGTTCCGGCGGCCTTTCCCGAAAGCTGCTGAAAGACAATGGACCGGCAGACGGCGTCGAAATGGGTCCCGTTGCTGGCCGGCCATCCCTTGTAGACCCCGACCTTGTCGATGACCTGCGCCAGCACCGGATCGACTTTCTTCAGGTGAGTGACGGCCTTCCGACCAAATGCGCTAGAACCAGCAAACTTCATTTTTGCCCGTCAGTGGTAGCGGCTCGCGATTCAATCGGAGCTCGATCAAAGTAGTGGTGAACGGATAAAAGAATTTTATCCCCGTGTCCGCCGGTAGGGAGGATATGTTGAGAGCTGCGTCGTGGACGAGAACGATCGGATTGCGCGCCATTGGCGCAAATATATTGCGCATCCGCTGCGACGTCGTTTCGCACCTGGCGCTCTATATTTGTGGCGATGCAACGCCGTTCTGAGACGCCTGCGCCGCCGGTGCGGGACATGACAGCGTCGGAATTCCGGAAGCACGGCTACGCCGTCATCGACTGGATCGCCGATTACCTGGACGCTCCGGAGAAGTGGCCGGTGCTACCGGCGGTGCGGCCCGGCGATATGCGTGCTGCTTTGCCGCAGTCGCCGCCCGATTTGGCGCAGCCGATCGATGAAATCCTCGCCGATTTCCGGAAAATCATCGTTCCGGCTAATACGCACTGGAATCATCCGGACTTCATGGCTTACTTCGCGAACTCCGCCACCGGCGCGGGCGTGCTCGGCGAGGCATTGTCGGCGGCGCTGAACGTCAACGCCATGCTGTGGAGGACGAGCCCGGCGGCGACTGAGCTCGAGTACCTCACCATGGATTGGCTCCGCCAGATGCTGGGCTTGCCCGACGGGCTTTTTGGCGCGATTGCCGATACCGCCTCGTCGAACACGCTGTATGCACTCGCTGCCGCACGCGAGCTCCACCCCGAGCTCCGCATCCGTGAGGAAGGAATGAGCGGGCGCGCGGATTTGCCGAAGGTTGTCGTTTATTGCTCGGAAGAAGCGCATTCGAGCGTCGACAAGGCGGTGATGACACTCGGCTTCGGCCTCGAGGCGCTGCGAAAAATTCCGACCGATTCCGCGCTGCGGCTTAACGCGCGCGATCTCAGCGCCACAGTAGAGAACGATCTGCGCGCCGGACGCATTCCTCTGGCGGTAGTGGCGACGGTCGGTACGACGTCGACGACAGCGATAGATCCCGTTCCGGAAATTGCCGACATCTGCGCGCGGCAGAACATGTGGCTGCACGTCGATGCATCGTACGGTGGAATCGCTGCCATTCTGCCGGAGATGCGCTGGATCCTCGACGGATGTGACCGCGCCGATTCGCTAGTGGTGAATCCACACAAGTGGCTGTTCACGCCGATGGATTGCTCGGCGCTGTACACGCGGCGCCCGGAGCTGTTGAAGCGTGCATTCCAGCACATACCGGATTATCTGGCGGTGAGCGAGGGCGCGAGTGTGGCCAACTTGATGGACTACGGAGTCGCACTCGGCCGGCGGTTCCGCGCACTCAAGCTTTGGTTTGTGATTCGTAGCTTCGGCGTCGACGGACTGCGGTCACTTGTCCGTGAGCATATCAGGATCTCGCGCGAGCTGGTGGCGGAGATCGACGCTGACCCCGAGCTGGAGCGGATGGCGGAA
>Ga0157378_10006197_pt1 | contig 10468 bp, 10 predicted proteins | sample M65metaG_FD_115309 | JGI IMG/M metagenome (GOLD analysis project Ga0157378, IMG submission 115309) | Miscanthus rhizosphere microbial communities from Kellogg Biological Station, Michigan, USA - M6-5 metaG | ecosystem: Host-associated > Plants > Roots > Rhizosphere > Soil | place: USA: Michigan...
AAGACCCCGTTTCCTATGAGGACAGCCTGCTGAAAATGGCCACAACCACTCATAAGGAAGTACTCGGGCTTGATAAGCCGGACGAAGTAGCGGCCCTTGAAAACAATATTCCTGCAGATACCATCATAAAGCAAGTGCTGGATCAGATGCAAAGCGGCAGCGACAGCGACCTTACACAAATGATAACGGCCTATAAACAACAGGATTTGCCCGGCCTGTATAAGATAATCACATCTTCCCGTACCCTTGGAGATGGCCTGGACCAGTTTCTTGACGACCGCAATAAAAACTGGTTGCCGCGAATGAGGGTATATATGACCAAGTCGTCAGTGTTCTTTGCCGTGGGGGCTGGTCACTTATGGGGAGATAATGGCCTGATAAGCCTGCTGCGCCAGCAAGGTTACACAGTGGTCCCCTGGAAATAAGATATGCAACTACGGCACATAAGTTGAGTCCACCAGCCTGCCGCTTACAGCGTTGTACACATTCTTGCCTGTAGCAAAGTCTTCATATACCGAGACATCACCTACCACGTAGCTATAGGCCGCAAAATAAACTTTGCTGCCACTGACCAACCCGGCATCTGTGAGGTCCTGGGCAGGTACCTGGTAACTGACAAATGGAGCAGTGGGTGAAATGCTGAGCACCTTACTCCAGAGGTAGCTGGCGGATAGGTTGCCAACATCGGCCGTGCTACCGGCAAAAACAATGCAGTAGCGCGTACGCGTATCTGGCTTGAAGGTGAGGGCCAGGGAATCGGTTGCGGCGCCCGTATTATGCAGCGCCCTGAAAGTATAAACAAATGAATCGGGGATGGCGGACAGCTTAATGTCAACATTGAGCGCACCGGTTACCAACTGAATATTTCCCTTGACCGTGGCACCATAGGCGCTGTCCGACGCGCTGATTGTGTAGATGCCTGTGGTCATGGGCACCGTGCCCACCTTGGTGAACTGGTAGTATCCTGCGGAATCGGGATTAATGCCGGTGGAACTGCTGCCGAGGTATAGATTCACATGGCCCAACCCGGTAAGCACCTGGCTGCCATACATATCAAAAAGCTTCACATGGCCACTGATGCTGCCCGGCAGGCTGGGGCCGACGGGGCCTGTAGGCCCTGTAGGACCTTCCTTGGCGCAGGAACCAAGCAACAAAGAGGCGCACAAAATCAGGATTCCGTTTTTCATGTTTCAAAAGTAATATAAAGACCAGTTCATTCCGTTGCGACCCAAGCCGGTCCGCTAAAACAAATACATCACCCTCAGGCTGAACATATTGTTGTATTGCCCGAGGTCGCCCCAGCCAAAGCCCAGCGGTATGCGCTCCGGCGGCCTGATGGAGGTAAGGGAGTACTGAAACCGTGCATTTACATGCCAGCCCTTGTACAGCTTATACATCATGCCCAGGATGAAGTCCACGTCGGAAGTGTTGAACCGGTTAACCACCGGGTCTATAGATACATAATGGTCTGTTTCGACCCATTCGCTTGAGTTCACTAAGCGCGCATAAGATGCCCCGGCTTCGAAGTCGAAGCCATGGGAAATAATATGAAAAGTGAGCGGCACCTCTACATAATTTACGTTCATGAAGTATTTCTCTACATAGGTTCCTACGGCTGAGCCCTGGGTCACCAGTTCTCCCCTGCTGCCTTTGCGTGTATAGTCGAGTTCCATGCTCACACCAAGCGCCTTTGTAAAATGCACATACACCAGCCCACCGGCGTTTATGGCCACTTTGTGGTAACCATAAAAGGTATCTCCGTCCACCTGGGTAAAATTAAGGCCGCAGACCGGGCCGCCGGTAAACGCCTTGAATTCGTCATTGGATTGTGCAAACATGCTGCAGGAAAAGGCCGTTAAGGCAATTGCGAGGGCAGTACTAATGCACTTCATTAACGCAAAAATAGCATTCCTGCTGCAGCATCCGCTATTCACTATTCCAATTGACGAGACGCTGTGCAATAAAGAATCTCGCAGTAACTTTACCCAAGTAAAGTGCTTTCTGAAATAATCCCGCTAAAAAAAGCATATAAATTTGTTGATTTCAAAAAAATCCCCTTACCTTTGCACTCCAATTCTCAATATTGCTCTTTTTATAGGTTGCATTGGGAGAAAATAGTATCCGCGCAAGCGGTGAAATTTCGTTAACACCAAAAAAAAATTAAATGGCTAAAGAAATCAGCGGCTTTGTAAAGCTGCAGGTAAAAGGTGGCGCTGCAAATCCGGCCCCTCCAATCGGCCCGGCGCTCGGCTCTAAAGGCGTCAACATTATGGAGTTCTGCAAGCAGTTCAACGCACGCACGCAGGACAAGGTTGGTAAGATACTCCCCGTTACACTTACTGTTTACACCGACAAATCGTTTGATTTTGTTATCAAGACTCCCCCGGCTGCTGTTCAGCTTATGGAGCTGGCAAAACAACCGACAGGCTCTAAGGAACCTAACCGCCAGAAAGTAGGCAAGGTGACCTGGGAGCAGGTGGAAATAATTGCCAAAGACAAAATGCCTGATCTTAACTGCTTTACCCTCACCAGCGCTATGAGCATGGTGGCAGGTACAGCCCGCAGCATGGGTTTTACGGTAGAAGGTACGCCTCCCGCCGGCATTACAGTAAAGTAAAAGTCAAAAGCAGGAAGTGAAAGCTTCGCATTGGACTTGAGCATTTTAGTTTTAATTTTTAACTTATGATTTTTTAATCATGGCAATCACAAAGAAAAGAAAAGCTGTAGAAGCTAAACTCGATAAAAACAAGCAATACACACTGGCAGAAGCAGCCTCTGTGGTAAAGAATATTAATATCACCAAATTCGACAGCTCGGTGGATGTGCATATTCGCCTGGGTGTGGACCCGAAGAAAGCCGATCAGGCTATCCGCGGCACCGTTACCCTGCCACACGGCACCGGTAAAACAAAGCGTGTGCTGGTGCTCTGCACTCCTGACAAGGAAGCGGAAGCAAAGGGTGCAGGCGCCGACTTCGTAGGTCTGGACGAATTTGTGCAGAAGATAGAAGGTGGATGGACAGATGTGGACGTAATCGTTGCCACTCCGTCTGTGATGCCTAAGATTGGCCGCCTGGGTAAGATACTCGGTCCGCGTAACCTGATGCCGAACCCTAAGACCGGCACAGTGACCAACGATGTGGCCAATGCGGTGAACGAAGTAAAGGGTGGTAAAATAGCTTTCAAAATAGACAAGGCAGGTATCATTCATGCATCCATCGGCCGCGTATCATTTACGCCTGAGAAAATTGCAGAAAATGCGCAGGAACTGGTGAACACACTGGTACGCCTGAAGCCCGCCTCCGCAAAGGGCGTTTATCTGAAGGGTATGAGCATGGCTTCTACCATGAGCCCGGGTCTGGTTATAGATACCAAATCTGTGCATAGCTAAAACTAAATGTGCCAATGTGAAGATGCGCTAATATGCAGATTCACGGCGGGAATGATAAAATAGGAAAATTGATTTTTTAACTTTTTGGGGTTGCAACAGAGTAAGTAAACATTAGCATACCAGCACATTCCCAAATTATCAATTAGAAAAAATGACACCTGCTCAGAAAAATGAAGCAATAGAAGTACTTAAGGGGAAATTCTCTCAGTACGATAACTTTTATATCACCAATACCGAGTCACTGACCGTGGCACAGGTCAGCAAATTGCGCCGCATTTGCTTCGAGAAGAATGTAGAAATGAAAGTCGCTAAGAACACGCTGGTCCGCAAGGCTATGGAGCAGCTGGACGAAGAGCGCTTCAAGGGCACATTCGATGCGCTGAATGGCGTAACAGCTATCCTCTTCTGCGAAAGCGCTAAGGAACCCGCTCTGATCATAAGCGATTTCCGCATGAGTGCAAAAACAGAAAAACCTGTGCTGAAAGCAGCATTCGTAGATGGCTCTGTGTTTGTAGGCAACGACCTGGAGACACTCAAGACGCTCAAGAGCAAGAATGAGCTTATCGGCGAGATCATTGGCTTGCTGCAGTCACCTGCCAAGAACGTTATCAGCGGCCTCAATGCAGGCAACAAGCTGGCTGGCCTTATCAAGGCACTCGAAGATCGCGCAGCGTAAGAGCAATGTGCTAATTCGGCAATTAGCAAAAGGAACGGCATTTTGATGAATTAGTTGGCTAATAGCCGAATTCAAATTGCCACATTAAACTAGGCTTCCAAGACCAACAATAAAAGTAAAGAGTACCGGGTACCGTTTAAACAACATTAAAAAACAACAAAAAAAATCATAACAATGGCAGACTTAAAAGCATTCGCAGAACAACTCGTTAATCTGACTGTAAAAGAAGTTAACGAACTGGCAGGTATCCTGAAAGCAGATTACGGCATCGAACCAGCAGCAGCAGCAGTAGCAGTAGCAGGCCCAGTGGGCGGCGCAACTCCTCCCCCTCCTGCTGAGAAGACCTCTTTCAACGTTATCCTGAAGAACGCAGGCGCTTCCAAGCTGAACGTGGTTAAGACCGTTAAGGATCTTACAGGTCTTGGCCTGAAAGAAGCTAAGGAACTCGTTGACGGCGCTCCTAAGGCAGTGAAAGAAGGCGTTAGCAAGGCAGAAGCTGATGATATCGCTTCAAAGCTGAAAGAAGCCGGTGCAGAAATCGAAATCGCTTAATTTTTTCGACGTTCTATATAAGAAAGCGGCCCCTATGGGTCGCTTTTTTCATGGGCATCATTCGGCTTTCCCCACAACACGCATAATTTCATATAAAGTCCCTATTTATCATTCATAATCAATGGGTTATTTGGTTTTCTTACTCTATGGTACTTAACTTAGCAAAAAGATTGTTTTTTTGACCAGACGCCCATCTTTATTAGGTATCCTGGCCGCCGGCCTGGTGTTACTGCTCACCCAATATCTCGCTTACCAGCAGTACAGCATAGCCCGGGAGCGTGAAAAACGCAGGCTCAACCGGGAACTGACAATAGCGGAAGGAAGGTTCAGGGGAATGCTTGCCAACGGCATCACCGCTGCCAGCACATTGGCAGTACTGTACAAACAAAACGGCCTCTCGGGCAACTTTGACTCGATAGCGCATGACATCCTCCTGTTGAATCCATATGCCGAGGCATTGCAGATAACAGAAGACGGCATCATAAAGAAAGTATATCCGCCCTCCCTTCGGCCCACATTGGGCATTGATACCCATCTTGACTCCATGCGTGTAAAGGAAGAAGCCAGGGCAAGTGAAAAGAAGGATATCTACTTCGCCGGCCCAAGAAAACTCAGAATAGGCGGAGAGGGCATACTCGGCAAGGTGCCTGTGGTTATTGATGGGAAACCTAAGGCGGTTTCCGTTGTTCTGATCACTTTGCCAACGATAAAGAAAGCGCTGGAAAAAGGAGATAGCGGAAAAAGTCTGTTCGCCTATGAATTGAGGAAAAAATACCCACCACAAGACCGGGAGCAGTGCTTCCTGACCAGTGAACAGTCTTCCGGAAACGGGGACAATGTTTCTGTTGACATTCCGGAAGGGGATTGGGAACTGGTGGTTTCACATAGCAGGAATTATGTAGCCGGAGACTTCCCTCTTCTGCTTGCAATTATGGGGGCCGTGCTGTCCCTGCTAACTGGTTACGTGGTGCACCGCAGAGCCCGTGAGCCGATCCGCCTCAAAAAGATCATAGACGAAAAGTCGCTCGAGCTGATGCAGTCAGAGAACCGGTTCAGGAGCGCGTTTCAGTTTGCAGCAAGCGGTATGACAATTACTTCACTAACGGGCCACTTCCAGATGGCCAATGAGGAGTTTTGCAAAATGATGGGTTATACTGCCGATGAGCTGGCCCAACTTACGTTCAGACAACTCACCCACCCTGACGACGTGGGAAACGACATTGTTTCCTTTAACAAGCTGCTGTCGGGCGAACTGACCCACTACCGGGTCGAAAAGCGATATATCCATAAGAATGGTTCTACTGTATGGACTAACCTGAGCGTGTCCGCAGTGAGGGATGCTAACTCGGCGCCATTATATTTTATAGCTCATATGGTGGATATAACCGAGAAGAAAGTTATTTACTCTGAGCTAGCACGGTCGGAAGCCAATATGAGATCAATGTTCAATTCAACTCATGTCTCTTATTTGTTCCTCTCAAAGGATTTTACCATCGTCGCGTTCAATCAAAGGATGAGTGACGTATATCTTGAAGTCGCCGGTGTTGAACTTAAAGCAGGTGAAAATCTCACCAGCTTGTTGATGCCGGAAAAAAAAGAAGCAGCCCTGGGCGTTTATGAATCCGTCATTGGGACAGGGAAGCCGATTGAATACGAAACTGCCTATGAAACCAGCGCCGGGAAAAAGTACTTTTTAGCCAATGTAGATACCGTTCGCGACGGCGACAAAGTGACGGGAATTTGCATCTCTTCTATCGAAATCACATCCCGCAAGAAAGCGGAGTTTGAAGTGCTCCGTCTGAACCGCCTCTACAAATACATAAGCCATGTAAACACCTCCATGCTGAGGGCTGAATCGCAAAACGAGATTTTCTCAGAGGCTTGTCGGATAGCGGTGGAAACAGGGAAATTTCAAATGGCCTGGTTTGGGCTGTACGATGAAAAGAACGACCGTATAACGCCAGTTGCCTGGGCTGGGTATGAGCATGGCTACCTCGATGCGACCGGCGTGAGGAACGTAAACGTTTCCACATCCCAGATACCAGCGTGCAGGTCAATCAGGGATGGAAGGCTGTTTTGTTACAACGATATAGCCAACACAACCGATATTCCGGATCATATCAGGAAAGTAATGGTTGACAGGAATTACCTTTCCGCCGTCTCCTTCCCTATATCTGTTGGCTCAAAAATAGTCGCTGCGTTCGTTCTGATGATGTCGGAACCTTTCTTCTTCAACGATGATGAGGTGAAGCTTTTGAGCGACGTTACTGACAACATTACGTATTCGCTCGATAAACTGCGGGTAAGGGAACTGCGCGATAAGGCTGAAGCAAATCTGTCCTCGGTATTCGAAAATACCGATGTAGGTCACCTGCTGCTGGATAAAGATTCCCATGTAGTTGCCTTCAATCAGAAATATATCAATGGCTATGATCAAGCTATGATCGGGAACCGGCTTGTACCCGGCGTAAATTATGTGGAATTGCTGAGTCAGAGCCGCAGGGACGTGGTGGAGCAATATTATCAACGGGTACTTAGCACCCAAAAGTCGCAGGAATATGAGGCCGAATTTAATTTAGGCAATGGCCTTGGTTATTTTTCGATCATTGTGGCGCCTGTTCTGAACAATGGCGAAGTAGATGGACTTTGTATTTCAGTATTCGACGTTACCCGGCGCAAGCTGCTGGAACTGGAAAGGGAAAAAGTGATCAGCGAGCTCACGCGGCGCAATAAAGACCTGGAGCAGTTTTCTTTCATCGTTTCACATAATATCAGGGGCCCGCTTGCTACCATTTTAGGCATGGGCGAAATTCTTACGAAGGAAAATATGTCTGCGAGCGATTCGGCTATTGCGCTAAGAGGCATTAAGGATTCCTCCATGAGGCTCGACAATGTTATAAGCGACCTGAACACCGTTCTGCGGGCGCGCAGGGAAATCTCTGAAGCAAAAGTAGCGGTCAGTTTACCGGCGCTATTGCAAGACGTACTGGGAAGTATGAATCAGCTTGTTACCAGTTCCGGGGCACGTATCAGCAGCGACTTTACAGCAATAGAGACCATACACACTGTGCGCTCATACCTATACAGCATATTCCTTAACCTCATTACAAACAGCATCAGATATACTAAGAAAGACACACCACCAGTCATAGGTATAGTGAGCAATAATGCCGCAGGCCAGTTGCTGCTTAGCTTTTCAGATAACGGTATCGGCATTGATCTTGAAAAGCAGAAAGAGAAGATATTCAGGCTCTACCAGCGCTTTAATACAGAGGTAGAAGGAAAAGGAATGGGGTTGTTTATGTGCAAGACCCAGGTAGAGATACTCGGCGGAAAGATAGAAGTGGAAAGTCAGCCGGGAGTGGGGACTACTTTTTATGTGACACTCCCGATAGAGGGGTGAATAGTCGCCGGGGAGTACGCATTGGCGCTATCTGAGCATATAATAAGCAAGCGGCCATGTAGGCCGCTCACTTCAATTTCTTTAATCTTTCGAATTTCCCTCTACTTCTTCATATACATCACCTCCTTCACCAACTTCACAGTCTTCGGCACATCGGGCAGGTAGGCGGCCACGAGATTGGGAGCATAGTGCATATTGGTATCGGCTGAGCAGATGCGACGGATGGGGGCATCGAGGTAGTCGAATGCTTCTTTCTGCACGCGGTAGCTGATCTCTGACGCTACGCTGCCAAAGGGCCACTGCTCTTCTACGATCACCAGCCTGTTGGTCTTCTGCACAGAGGCTACAATCGTCTGCCAGTCGAGTGGGCGTATGGTGCGCAGGTCTATCACTTCAGCCTGAATGTTCTCCTTAGCCAGTTCATCGGCGGCGCTCATCGCCACCTTCATCATCTTGTTGTAAGATACGATGGTTACATCGGTGCCGGCACGCTTCACATCGGCCTTACCGATGGGTATCAGGTATTCCTCATCGGGCACATCGCCCTGCTCACCATAAAAGCTTTCGCTCTCCATAAACACCACTGGGTCTTGATCCCTGATCGCAGACTTTAGCAGTCCCTTGGCATCATACGGATTGATGGTGGAGATCACTTTAAGGCCGGGCACATTGGCATACCAGTTTTCAAACGCCTGCGAGTGCTGCGCACCCAGTTGCCCCGCAGAGCCATTGGGTCCGCGGAATACGATGGGGCAGGTATATTGCCCGCCGCTCATAGATACCACTTTGGCAGCATGGTTCACTATCTGGTCTATGGCCAACTCGGCAAAGTTCCAGGTCATAAACTCTATGATAGGCCGGGTGCCATTCATGGCAGCCCCAACTCCTACAGCCGCAAAACCTAGCTCAGTGATCGGCGTATCGATCACCCGCCTGGCGCCAAACTCGTCCAGCATGCCCTGGCTCACCTTGTAGGCGCCATTGTATTGTGCCACTTCTTCTCCCATCAGGAAAACAGAAGGATCGCGGCGCATTTCTTCTTCCATGGCTTCTCTCAGTGCCTGCCGGAGTGGTATGGTACGCATAGTCTTGATATCTTGATCTTGGTCTCGCCCTGTGGCTACTTTTGTCAATTGATTGATAACCATCGTCTTATGAAATTATGGATTTCAACTTTTCAACCAGCAACAATGCTATGTGGAATTTAATCCGGCAAAGATAGTGATTACAATATCATTTTCCTTCCCGCTTAAATGTGAGCGTGCTTACAGAGCTGTTCTCTACAATCCTCAGCCGCAGATCGTCCTTAGTCAGCGCGAGTATGCTCCATTGCATTGGCTCCTCATCCTGCCCCTTTGCGGCATTAGAGATACTGATAACGCTGTCGCCTTCCAGCGACCATTTCACGGAGTCGATCTCGCCATTAAAGGTGAGCTCAGCAAGGTTGTCTTTCCTGAAGTTGAAATTGGTCTCCACCATGGGCGGAGGCACCTGCTTGCGTGGGCCGTCGGGATGAAAGGTGACCACACTGTAGCTCCCGGCTTCCTTGAAGCGGAGCTGCATCATGGTATCAGATAGCGCCAGTATTTCCATCTTCACCTTATCTCCTTTACTCTCGTCGTTCCTATCTGCCAGCACCAGGAAACCCAGGCTATCCACATACCACGAGCTCGAATCTATGGCCCCCTGGAACGACAGGATAGCTACCCCGTCCTCCCCGAAATAAAACCAGGTGGACTTCACACCGGAAGCCTGCATATTCTTAGCGCTATCAAACTTTTTTTGCAGCGCCATACGTGCGCTATCCATATTTTCGGTGCCATAGAGCCGCTTATTGGTGGCGGCATCGTTGTTCTTACCTACGGTATCAATAAACTTCTGCCCGTTGATATAGAAGTTGTCGAGCTCCGGGTTTGAGAGGCTCACCGCATTCCACTTGCCTGCAAGGAATTCGAGGTTGTTTTCAAATTTCACCGCACGCCATTTGCCGGTAAGCAGCTTAGCTGTATCCGGCTTGCAGGCCGCAACCATCAATAGCAGGCACAGCAGCCCCCCGCATATCTTCAAGTCATTGTTCATTCGCCTCAAGGTATCTTTTTTTCTGAAAGTCATATAATACAAAATGATCGCCTTGCCGGTCAAGCATCAGGCCCCTGAACCCATGCTCCGGCACCATAATGGTAAATTTCTGCGGCGGAAATGCGTGCTGCTGGAAAAGCACTTCAATGTGCATGGGCCCCTCCTGCAACTCAGACAATATGCAGTAGTCCTTCCCGTACCTCGGCATCATCACCCCTTCGCGCTTCACATAAAAAGGCGTCTTCTTATCGCCCTGTATATACACATATGAAAAGATCTGCGCAAATGCGCCGGATGAAAGAAAAATAGTCAACGCGAGAAGCACATATCTCATAGATAAGATGAGCAGGATTATTTACTCTAACTCTA
>Ga0157378_10006199_pt1 | contig 10465 bp, 10 predicted proteins | sample M65metaG_FD_115309 | JGI IMG/M metagenome (GOLD analysis project Ga0157378, IMG submission 115309) | Miscanthus rhizosphere microbial communities from Kellogg Biological Station, Michigan, USA - M6-5 metaG | ecosystem: Host-associated > Plants > Roots > Rhizosphere > Soil | place: USA: Michigan...
CCGCCACCGCTCAAGCATAGACCCCGATCTGCTTGCGCAGAAATACGAGGAACGTCGTATTGCCGGTGCGCGGACGAGCAACGAACCTCGATCCGAAGGAAACGAACAGAAAGGGGAGTCATGAGAGTCAAGAAGATTCCCGGGTTCGCAGCGCTCATTGCTCTGGCGTTTGCGATCGCCGGGTCAACAAGCGAAAACGCGAGAGCCGTTCTTCCGCCGGGGAACACGGCCGTGCAGTGGAACCAGATCGCCGAGGACACTGTCGTCGGCTCGGGCACCCAGCTGCCGGAAGGTTTCCTCTACATGGCCTACGTCGCTGCGGCCGTCTACGACGCCGATCTCGCGATCGAGGGCGGCTTCGAGCCCTACGGTCCTACGATCGCCGCCGCCCCCGGGGCATCGGCCGACGCGGCGGTAGTCGAAGCGGCGTACCGGACGCTCTGGGCTTACTTCCCGCCGGAGGTGTGCAACCCAGCCTCGCCGCCGGTCGCATACGCGTTCTGCCTGGGAGTGCGTCCTCGTCTCGACGCGCTCTATGCGGAGGCGCTCGCTGCGATTCCGCCAGGGCAGGCGAGGACGGACGGACAGGCAGTCGGGCTGCAGGCTGCGAACGACATCATCGCCGTCCGCAGCGGCGACGGAAGGATGACCCCGATCAGCGTGACGTCGTCCTTCCCGACGCTCCCGCCGGGGCCCGGCGCATGGCGCCTTACTCCGCCGTTCCTCGCGCCGCAGACGCCCTGGCTAGGGAACGTGCGTCCATGGGTGCTGGAGACGCTGGACCAGTTTCTGCCGGGCCCACCGCCGTCGCTTCAGAGCCACGAATGGGCCGAGGCGTTCAACCAGATCAAGGCCTACGGCGCGGCGAGTGGCAGCCTGCGGAACGACGAGCAAACCGCGGTCGCCAGGTTCTGGTCGGCGAACACGGTCCGCCAGTACAACCGGGTCGCGCGCGAGATCGCGGCCGCGCGCGGCCTCGGTCTGAGTGACACGGCCCGCCTGGGCGCGATGATCAATCTGGTCGGAGCCGATGCGCTGATGTCGGCCTTCAACGCGAAGTACCACTACCTGTTCTGGCGCCCGGTGACGGCGATCGATCCCACAGCCGTCACGGCGGACGGCTTCGGCCCGGTGCCGGGTTACGCCGACGGCAACGCGGCGACGGCCGAGCATGCCGGCTGGCGACCGCTTCTCACGACGCCGAACCACCCGGAATATCCCGCCGCGCACGGCGTGCTCACGTCGGCGATGGCCGAGGTGTTGAGTTCGTTCCTGGGCACAAACCGGATCGACGTCGACATCCACGGGTTCGACGCGGCCGGCCCGCCGGGGAACCTCAACGCTGTGCGTCACTTCGACACGCCGAACGACCTCCGCGCTGAGATCATTCAAGCCCGGTTGTGGGCGGGCGTGCACTACCACTTCTCGAGCGTCGCCGGCGTCGTCCTCGGCCGAAAGGTCGCGAAGTACGACCTGCGGCACGCCTTTCAACCCAGCGACTGACGAGTAGCGAAGCACTCGCGCCGAGCTCGGGCCGTGACCCGGGCTCGGCGCCGAGGCCGATGGCAATCTTGCGCGGGTTCGATTCCGGCCGCATCCACCCCACCCAAGTTCGACCAATGGGCACGGCGAGTAATCCAGCCTAGATAGGTACGCCGCCTATTCCGGCGTGGGAGACTCTTCGGGTGGAAAGGCCGGACAGCAGGTACGCGCGGAGCGGAAGCGTCTTTGTCGCGTATCAGGCGTTCGGGGCGGGTCCTTTCGACGTCGTAGTCGTGCCGGGGTTTGGTTCGAACATCGAGTTTGGCTGGGAGTTTGAGAGCTGGCGCAGCTATTACGGGTCGCTCGCCTCCTTTGCGCGGGTCATCCTTTTCGATAAGCGCGGCACGGGCGTTTCCGACCCTGTGTCGGGCGCGGCCACGGTCGAGGAGCGAATGGACGATGTCCGCGCTGTGATGGACGCTGCCGGTTCTGAGCGGGCTGCGCTGATTGGCTCCGCGGATGGTGCGGCGATGGCGGCGTTGTTCGCTGCGACGTACCCCGACCGCGCAGCCGCGCTCATCCTCAACAATCCGTTCGTGCGCGGGAGGTGGGCTGCCGACTACCCGTGGGGAACCCGAGACGATCCCGACAGCCCTGCGTCTTTCGCGGACGGCTGGGGCGGGCGAGAAGCAATCGAAGAGCAGATTGCCGAAGACACGCCTGGTCGCATCGGCGATGAGGAGTTCCTACGGCTGATGCAGTCCTACCAACGTCTCTGCGCGAGTCCAACCACCTTCGCAAAGCTGTTGAGTCTCACCATGGAGATCGACGTCAGGGAAGCGCTTCCGATCATCCGCGTCCCGACGCTCGTGACTCACGTCGACCCGTTACGGCATCCACAGGCGATTGCGCCGCCTGGCGACGCGTTAACCACCTTCCGCGTCGAGGCAAGCCGGTACGTCGCCGAGCGAGTGCCGGGCGCTCGCTTCGTGGAGCTGGCGCTTACGGATCCCATCGTCTGGGCGGTCGACCAACGCGAGCCACTCGCACTGTTTCGCGAGTTTCTGACCGGCGCGTGGCAGGCGGGAGCCTGGGAACCAGCCGAACCGGATCGCATCCTGACGACGCTGCTCTTCACCGACATCGTCGACTCGACGGAGCGGGCAGCGCAGCTGGGCGACGCGCGCTGGCGCGACTTGGTCCAGCGACACCATGCACTCGTCAGGCAAGAACTCGTCCGCTTTCGCGGACGCGAGATCGACACGGCCGGTGACGGCTTTTTCGCGAGCTTCGATGGGCCGGCGCGCGGGTTGCGCTGCGCGTCGGCGGTCATCGCGGCCGTTTCCGAACTTGGACTCGAAGCGCGGGCCGGCGTCCACACCGGTGAATGCGAGATCATCGATGGCAAGCCGGGAGGGCTGGCGGTTGTCGTCGGAGCACGGATCTCGTCGATGGCCGCTTCCGGCGTCGTATTGGCGTCGAGCACCGTGAAGGATCTCGTCGTCGGATCAGGGATTACGTTCGAGGACCGTGGTGAGCACGAGCTCAAGGGCGTTCCGGGCACCTGGGCCCTTCACGCGGTGGTCAACGCAGAGCCTCGCGACTAATTCGCGATTCGGGAGATCTGACTACGGTGGGAACCTTTCGCGGGTTCGAGTCCGCTCTTACGTCCGTGCTCGCTTAATTCGTCTCTACCGCCGACGCTTCACGGTGATCGTGAACCTCGCCGTCTGCGTATTCGCGCTCGCGTCCGTCGCCGAGCAGACCACGTCCGTGCGTCCGCTGTCGAAGCGGCTGCCTGATCGCGGGAAGCACGACACCGGAACCGCACCATCGACGTCGTCGCGGGCGCTCACCGCGTACGTGACGCGGACGCGCTTGGCCCCTCTCGGAGCGCGAACGGTCTTCGATGTGGCGCCGTTCAGCGTCGGCGGTGTCACGTCGAACTCGAGCCCTGCTACCTCGAGCGTCGCGCTCCACGTCTCTGCTCCCACGCCTCCACCAAGCGATCGCTCGACCCTGCCGCTCCCCGACGCGTCCTCGTAGGAGCCCGTCCCGCCCGTGATCGTGAAGTCCTGCGGCTCGTTCCGCATGGGCTCTTGATCGATGCAGCGCTCTCCGTCCCGTAGTGCAAGGTGTATTTCTCCCTTCCCTGCGACTACGAGTCGGGCGGTGGTCTTCAGCGGTGTTCCGAGGAAGTCCGAAGGGCAGGTCGGTGGACCCATCCTGTAAGACCACACGTACGCTTCGGAGACGCTGCCCAGACCCGGGACCAGGCCTGCCCCGGTGCGCGTGCGGCAATCGGTGGTGTTGTCCGCCGGCTGATCCGGGGGACACGGCACGGGTGTCGACGTCACCCGCAAAGTTCCTCGCAGGTTCAGGATTCCGGTAGCGAGGTGGTGCGTGCCCGATGTCGGTCGAGCAAAGGCCGCCGTGGTCGTCGCGAGCGCGCCAACGAACGCGACGGTCGCTGTCAGCGTGAGAATCACGCCAGCCGCGCACGGCCTCCTCCGCCTCCCATCAGACATCTCGTGCTCCTTGTCGTGGTGGGCCTGACGGTACGACGTGCGGTTGCTGGCTCGAAACGGGGAAATCCCTAGGCAGTTTCGGGAACGGTGCCTAGACTCGGGCGATGGCGACGACGAGCCTCCCGCCTCCTGGGCCGCTGCGGGCGCGTGCGCTACTCGATGCGATTGAGGAAACGGACGATCTGCTCGGCAGCTTGCACCTGTTCGCCAGGGCGCTCGACCAGCCCGGCCTGACTGCGGACCTTCGCGCTGAGATTCATCTACTCCGCGCGCAGTTCGAGGCGGCCGGCCTCGGGCGGATCGACGATGCGATCGGGTCGTTCGAAGCAGCGGCGGACGCCCGGCCGAGCGCGGGGCTGCTGGGCTGCGCGCTCGCCGGCGCCTCGTATTACCGGTTTCGCGCGGGTGAGCCGCTCGACCTGCCGACCTTCGAGCACGCAGTCGCTCGGTCCCAGGAGTCGGCCGATCCTCGCATTCGGGTCTTTGCGCGTGGGGTGCGAGCTTTGGCCGCCGCGACGTACGACCTCGCGCGGGCGCGGGAGCTACTGGAGCTCGAGCTTCGCGAGCCAGACACCATCGGCAACGAGTTCGAGTTCGTGGATATCACGCAGCACCTCTGCACGCTGGAGCTCCACGCAGGACTACTCGCCGCGGCGCGCGGACACCTCAAATCCGTGGAGTCCTGCGCGTGGAGGCCGGACACGCGCGCTCGACACCTCGGGCTACACGCCTCACTCGCCGGGGCCCTGGGCGACGAGGCGACCGCTCGCGACTACACGGCGCTGGCCGAGCCCGCACTGTCGGAGTCCGGGGACGTCGTCGCGCTCACGCATCTGCGGGTGGCCATGGCCACGCTCGAGCTCTCTGTTGGCAATCCCGGCGGGGCGTGGCGGGCGCTCGAGCGCTCGGCACAGACGACCGGTGCGGGTCAGCACTACCTGCTGGTCAGAGTGTTGCCGTATGCGATCGAAGCACTGGTGGAGCTTGGTCGGTCGGAAGAGGCGGCGACCCTCGCCGACGGACTCGAAGGGGCCGAAGGCATCCTCGCGCGCTGGCGCGGACCGGCATTACGTGCACGCGCGCTTGTCCAGGCACCCACCGATCGCGACCGCGCCCTCACGCTCTTCGACGGCGCGCTTGCCACGGACAAGCAGCTCGGAAGCGGATTCGAGAGCGCGCGCACGCTGTTCGCGCGCGGCCGTGTTCTCCGGCGGTGGAAACGCAGACGCGCTGCACGTGATTCACTCGAGTCGGCACTGGCGAGTTTCGAAGCGATGGGCGCGCAGCTTTGGGCGCTTCGGGTCAGGCAGGAGCTCGAACGAACAGCGGCGCGTCGAGTCGTCGACGGCGAGCTAACGCCTTCGGACGCCCAGGTCGCGCGCTTAGCAGCGAGCGGGCGCACAAATCGCGAGATCGCGCAGACGCTCTTCGTCAGCACGAAGACCGTCGAGGCCGCGCTGTCACGCGTGTACGGGACGCTCGGTGTGCGCTCCCGAGCGGAGCTCGCAGCCTTACGCATCTCTTTCTGACGATTTCAGCCGGCTCAGTCGAGGAGCTGAATGGACTGAGCGCGAGGTTCAAGAATTAGCCGGCCAGTGGCAAGATCCGCACAGGCCCACCGTGATTGACGGCGGGAATCTTTGGCGGGTTCGATTCCCGCCGCCTCCACTCCGTCCGAGCCCGCGGTACAGCACTACAGACGGGCGGACTGATTCGAGCCAGGGTGGCTGAGTCTCGGGGACGATCCCGAGGCATGGGCTACCGGCCTTCAGGCTATGTCTTCGATGATTTCAACGAGTTCGTCGACGTTATAGCCGTGGTGGCGGGCGAAGGTGACGAGTTCCCGCGCTCGCTGGACGACCGCGCCTAGTTCCGGTGTGCCCGCGACCGAGATGCCACGCCCGCGGCGGAACTCGAGTAGTCCCTCATCGCGGAGCACCCGTAGCGATCGCAGGACGGTGTTCGTATTCACCCCAAGGACGGCGGCGAGGTCCTTGGCGGGCGGGAGGCGCTCACCCGGCTTTGCCTCGCCCTCGGCGATCGCCCGCCGGATCTCGCCGGCGACTTGCGCGAAGAGATCGGTGGGATCGCGTCTGTCGAGCTTGACATTCAGCATGATGCTAGTAACAATAGCTCAAATAACTCAGGGAGGCAGCCGTGGCCGTTACCGCTCCGCCTCGCCCGCCTCGCTCCAGCGATCCCGTCGACCGCGAGCAGAGCGAGGCCCTGGTGGAGGCACTGATTGAGGAAGCGAGGCAGCGCGCGCGGCGTCGGAGGCGCATCTTTGCAGCGTCCGTGGCGCTCGCGGCGGTCGTTGGGATCGCGCTCTACGTGGGCTTCGGGCGCACCGGGCAGTCACAGACCGCGTCGCCGGCACCCGCGGAACGGTTAGGCGCCGCCGCCGGGACGCCGAGGTCGAAGATCGCCTTCCTGCGCAGCGTGAACGGCGGCAGGGGGGAGTCTTCGGACGAGCTTTACGTCATGAACGCGGACGGGAGCGGGAAGCGGAGGCTGGCACAAAGCCTGGCAGGCAACCACCGCACTGCCTGGTCGCCCGACGGGCGGAAGCTCGCCTTTGCGATGCAGCTGCGTGGCAGCGCGGGACTGTGTGACCGGGCCGGTGCCTGCAATGACGAGATCTTCGTGATCAATGCCGACGGGAGCGGGCTCCGGCGGCTGACGCGGAACGCTGTGCCCGACGGGGACGCGGCCTGGTCTCCGGACGGAGGGAAGATCGCCTTCCTGAGCTGGCGCGACGGCTCGGGGGCGGACGTCTTCGTCATGAACGCGGACGGCAGCGACCAGCGGAACCTGACGCGCAAGCCCGGCGACGAGGTTGGTCCTGCCTGGTCACCCGACGGGCGGGCGATCGTATTTTCGGCAGTGCCTCCTGGGCAGCCCCTCTGGGTCGGGGGCAGCAGCTCGGCCTCCGGGCCGTACCGTGACGTCTACGTGATGAACGCGGATGGGAGCGATCAGCGGAACCTGACGCACACGACGGACGCGGAAGAGTGGGCCGGGGGTTGGTCACCCGACGGGCGCACCATCGCGTTCTCCGCGTACGACGGGCGCTCGAACCGCATCTTCGTCATCAACGCTGACGGAACCGGGAAGCGTGCCCTGACCCATGACATCACGCCGGAGACGTTCATGTCCTGGTCGCCTGACGGGCGGAAGATCGCTTTCTTCGACGCCGGAATCTCCGTCGTCAGCACCGACGGAAGCGGACTGCGTCGACTGGCGCGGAACGTCGCGTTCCACGGTCCGAGCTGGTCGCCCGACGGACGGAAACTCATCTTCGTCCGCCTCCGCCACCCGTGGAACCCCAGGCCCGCCACGGGCGAGCCGCCGCCGCCGTCCCCCCCGCCGGCGGCAGACCTCTGGATGATGAACGCCGACGGGAGCGGGCAGCGGAACCTCACCCGCACGCCGACGACGAGCGACGGCTGGGGGGCCACCTGGGCGCGCTCGAAAAGCAACTAAACGACGCTGGTGACGTCCCGCGCCGTCGCGCTCGCCATCGCTGCCGCCGGCGCGGCCGGCGCACTCCCGGCCTGTTCGCACGCAACCCCACCCACGCTCGATCGGCCGACATATACGCGGGAGCTCCAGAAGCTCGCGGACCGCGATTCGGGTGCTGCCGTCGCGATCGTGGTCACGCCCGAGGGGACGTGGAAGGGTGCGGCCGGATGGGCCGACTCGAGCGCAAAGCGCCGGGCCGATCCGGACGATCGCTTCGCGATCGAGAGCACGACGAAGACGTTCGTCGCCACCGTCGTCCTGCAGCTCGTCGGTGAAGACCGTCTGAAGCTTCACGACACGGTGCAGCAGTGGCTGCCGGGACTGTTTACGGCACGCCCGCGAATCACGATCAGGCAGCTGCTCAATCACTCGAGCGGCATCCCCTCGGACTTCGCGCCATCGGACGCGCCTCTCGTCCGCGCGAAGCGGATAGCCGTTCAGGGGGTGCTGTTCGAGCCCGGCACCTCTAGCGCGTACTCCAACTCCGACTTCGTGCTTCTCGGGCTGATCGTCGAGAAGGTCACCGGGCGGCCCCTCGATCAGGTTGTCACGAACAGAATCATCCGCCGCCTCCACCTCCAGGGCACGAGCTACGGCAGCGATCGCGCACAACGCATGACGCCGTGGCTGGGACAGGTGGAGAACTTCGGCCGTCCGGTGAGCGGCGACGGCGGGATCATTTCCACGGTCGAGGACGTCGCGACCTTTTTCCGCGCGCTGCTCGGCGGGAACCTCTTGGCACCAAAGGAGCTCGCAGAGATGACAGGAACGATCGCTACAGACCGTCCCGACCTGCGCTACGGGCTCGGCATCTGGCGCTACCGGCTACCCTGCGGCTTCGCCTGGGGCCACGGAGGCCTTTTCAGTTACCAGGTCGACGTCGAGGTTGCCCGCGACGGATCCAAGGCCGTAGTCTGGGCAGTGAACAACCCCGAGCCGTCCGACTGGAGCTTTGGCGACCGACTCTACTGCGCCTAATCCTCGAACTACATGCGCCAACGGCATCGCGCCGCGGTCTGATGACTCGCACCTCACGCAGGAGAGCCCAGGCGTGTGCGGCGGCGCTGGCGCCTGAGGGACAAGGTCCTGACGGCCGAAACGTTGCGCGGGTTCGATTCCCGCCGCCTCCATCACGCCGGGAAGTCCGGCCGCTTCGCGGCCATGATGACTTCTCGGCGTTTCTGTTTCTCCGATTTGAGTTTTGTGGCCGCGACCGGCAAAGCCCGCCGTGGCGGCGAGATCCCGCCGGCGTGCACACTGTGGAGTTCGGGTATCCCCGGTTAGTCTCGAGGCGTGGCGACCGTCGACGAGGTCCGCGCTCTTGCGCTCACGCTTCCTCGCAGCAGTGAGGGGTATGTGCGCGGCCGGCTGAAGTTCCGGGTTGGCCGCATCGTCTTTCTGTCCTTCTCACGTGACGGCTCGACAATGGGCTTCGCATTTCCCAAGGAGTGGCGCGACGCGCTCGTTGAGTCCGACCCGGACAAATTCTCATTGCCGAGCGAGGCTGACCTCCGATATCACTGGGTTCACGTCCGCCTGGCCGCTATCGACGCCGACGAAATGCGCGACCTCGTCGAGGACGCCTGGGCGTTTGTCGTGCCGAAACGAGTGGCCGAGGAATACGCGGCTTCGCGGGGTTACTAGTTCGCATCTGGAACGCCGGGTAGTCCAGGCGTCTCACGGCCTTGATGACTTCCGGCGACGTGTTCTTCCGAGTTGCCTCGACTGAGGTAGGAACGTCACGGCTTCGATGTCGAGCGCCGGCTTGCGCGGCGACCGAGACGATCAAACGTCCCGACAACTCGGCTAGTCAGCCCACCAGTCGCGCTGGCCATCGACGTCTTCGCGCGGATCCTCGCCGAGGTTGGGCGCGCCGATGACGAGGATCTCGAGGCCCTCTGGCCCGGCCTCGTAGCCTCGCCACGTGCCGGGCGGGACGCGCACCGCGTCCCACTCTTTGAGCTCGACGATCTCGTCGTCGACCTTCATCCGCCCGCTCCCGCGCACGACCACGTACACCTCCTCTTGCTTCATGTGCGTGTGGCCGTACGGAAAGCGATAGCCGGGCGGGACGTGCTGGTAGCTCAGGGCGGATTTCTCGAGCCCGAGCGCCTTGGTCGCCGCGCGGAACTCGAGATCCGGCGCGCCGTCGAACTTAGGGCCGATGTCCTCCAGATCCTCCTTGATGTTGCTGAGCGTGAACGCCACAGCGCAATCCTATGGCGTCATTCCGGGTTGCACCGCTAACCCAGCGGACCAGTCCGCAGGGGCCGAGATTGACCAAGCCAGCTACGGCTGCCAGAGTTCTCCCATGTCCGCCACGGTCGATTCGTTTTTCGACGAATACGCGCGCTGCTACACGGAAGGCGATGTGGAAGGTGTGACAAGCCTCTGTCTCTGGCCGTTGCTTGCGGTCCGGAGGGGAGAGGCGATCCATATGTCGGATCGCGACGCGGTGTGGGATCACTTCGCCGCGGCCATTGCCGCCTATCGCCTTGCGGCGGACGCTGAGAAATGGACGCCGGTCGAGATCGACACTCGCCAACTTGGCGAGCACTCCGTCTTCGCCACCGTGCACTGGAATGCGCTCGACGCTGACGGGCAGGTGGTCCGAAACACCTGGACGAGCTACCAGTTGCTCGCCCCTCCGGACGGGTGGCGCTTCCTCTCGTACACGAATCATTTCTAACTCGCGCAGGTTGGTTGCGGGCAAAGGCACGGACAAGGAGTCGGAATGCAGGGACCGTTGATCTTCATCGCAACGAATCGCCGCAAGCCTGGGCGACTTGACAGCGAGCGAGCGCGCGTGCCGGGTCTCGTCGAATTCGTCGAGGCCAACGAGCCACGCTTGATCGCGTTCAACGAGTACGTGAACGAAGCCGGAGATGAGGTTTCGGTTGTCCAGGTTCACCCGGACGCCGCCTCGATGGAGG
>Ga0157378_10006200_pt1 | contig 10464 bp, 7 predicted proteins | sample M65metaG_FD_115309 | JGI IMG/M metagenome (GOLD analysis project Ga0157378, IMG submission 115309) | Miscanthus rhizosphere microbial communities from Kellogg Biological Station, Michigan, USA - M6-5 metaG | ecosystem: Host-associated > Plants > Roots > Rhizosphere > Soil | place: USA: Michigan...
GAGGCCATTTTGGAGGAGGCCGACGGCGTGATGATCGCGCGCGGCGACCTCGGTGTCGAAATGGGTCCCGAAGCGGTTCCGCTGCTCCAGAAACGCATCATCGCAGAGGCCAATCGGTGCCGCCGGCTGGTCATCACGGCCACCCAAATGTTGGAGTCCATGACGCAGCATTTGCGTCCGACGCGAGCGGAAGCATCCGATGTCGCCAATGCGGTCTTCGACGGCACAGACGCCGTCATGTTGTCGGCTGAAACGGCGATCGGCGCCCATCCGATGGAAACGGTCCAAGTCATGGACCGCATCATTCGAGCGGCCGAGGAGGGGTGCGAGCCAGGCATCGTGCTAAAACGTCAGGGCGACTTCGGCAATATGACCCTTCCGGAAGCGATCTGCACCGCCGCGTCGTCCGCCGCAGCGGCGACGACAGCCACTGCGATTGTGGCCTTCAGTGAACTTGGTAACACCGCCCGCTTGATCTCCAAGCAGCGCCCCGCAGCGCCAATCATCGCCTTTACCCCGCTTGAACCCGTGCGACGGCAGATGGCGCTCTATTGGGGCGTGCAGCCTCATACGATGCAGCAGATCGCTCAAACCGATGAGCGCGTGCACGAAGCCGAACGCCGGCTCAAGGCAGAAGGATTGGCCAAGACCGGCGAGCGCATCGTGATCCTCTCGGGGACGAGCATTGGAAAGCCTGGAGGAACGAATCTGATCAAGCTGCAGGAAGTCGAATAGCCGATTAGGCTTCCGCTTGACGCCATGTTGAATCAATTCAAAGCTTCATTGAGTAGATGTGCCAGACGAATGCCGGCCAGGGCTGTTTGGCGCTCTGCCACTTCTCTTGCCGCCGCCTTGTAAGTCTCGTTCAGATTGTACGGTCCTTCATCCGGACCAATGGGTGTGGCATACGCGGCCTGCTTTGCCGCTCGGAAACTTTCCTGAACCCAGATGGCTTCGTCAGAGATCGCGGCAAGTTTAGGCTCAACAGGCGCCAGAGTCTTAGCTTGAGCCATCGCCGCCTTGTAATCTTCGCTCGTTCCTAACAAGTCATCCCAAAAGCGATGTAATTTCCCTCCACAGTCTGTTGCCGTGGTACACACCCTGACATCGTTACCTCCTTTGTCACCATTGGGTTGCTTTTGACTAAAGCGAGTAATGGCATGCAGCGGTTGATGCACATCACCTACAAGGTGGAGGAGCCATACAAGATCATAGCTTCTTAATTCGTCCGACGCACCTGAGTCTCGTAATGTTTCACGAAAGGTCACGATTTGAGTTTGAGCATTGGGCATATCTGGGGCGGGCAGAGCCGTCCCATCGGATGAGTATGGATTATCGATGAAATGCCAGTAGCGGTGCATGAGCATGTCGTCATAACCGATGTTACGTCCTGCATCAGGGCCATTGGGTAGATTCCCATCATTGGTGTAGCGCACATCGATTTTGATCATGTCCGGCCAAGTGGCTGCTTTCATGAAGGCGACTTTGCCTTTATCCTGCTCGGCAATTACTGCCACCCATTCTTGGTATGAAGGATTCAATCTTAGCAAAGCATCAACATGTGTGCGGACCTTAGGCGTAAGGTGATCATAAGCTATCGCGCCAATAGTCATATGACCAAAGTCATTCCAAGCACTCACCTCTGTGGTTAGGCCAACGATCACGAGGAATGAACAAACGATGCGTTTCATGGATCGGACGAGACGGCGAATACCTAACATCCCTTTGATCCCTCTTAATAATCGGGCCGGAGGTTCCGGCCTCTAAAAATACCAGTGAACGCTACCGTGTGCAAAATTAGTGGTTTTGGGGCTGGCCCGTGAAGCTAATTCCGCTGAATAGTTCTCGATAGATCCACGAAGCTTTCTTGCTTGGTTCTTAACCCTAACTGTCTCGGGAGAGGCTGCGAGATTTGAAAACGCTCCAGCACCAGAGGCTATAGGCTCCGATCTGTCCTCACCGGTTGGATCTCAATCACTTGCAGATGAATCAGAGGCAAGTGAACCGCCGATCAAACACGATCTAGACGCAAGCTGATAGTTCTTACTGCATCACATACACATACGCCGCACCGGAGCCGCCGATGGCTGGGTTTGGATCCGGACCCCCGAAAGCAGTAAAAGGATTTACGCCACAATTATTATCATTTTGGTTCCCGTTAATTCCTGTCGCACAACTGTCTTCACTTGTCGCACCCACCGCCAGCGTATTCCCGGCGATGGCGAGTCCGCTCACACCAGGATCGACTCCGCGCCCAAAGAAATCGAAAGCGCCCGGATTGGATGCCTTCACATAGGCCCGTTGCGCCCAGCTGGTCGCAGTCCTGGAGAAGAGGTACACCGCACCCGAGGAAGCGCAATCGTTGGCAACTGGTGAGGGATTAAATCCTCTGGCGCAATTATTGTCGTCTGCACTGACTGCGAGCGTGGTGCCGTCGAACGCGACTCGGCTTCCAAAGTTCCCCCCAAAGCTCTGCAAATTCGGATACTGCGCTTTCACATACGCGACCTGAGACCAAAGGTTATTCATTCTGGTGAAGATGTACACTGCGCCTGCTTCAGGGCATCCGGTATCTGATTGGTTCCCATTGATGCCGGTGGCACAACTCTGCTCCTTGGGACCACCGACTATCAGGGCATCACCATTTACGGCGAGACCAAATCCAAACAGGCGCGCACTTGTGTTGGACGCCTTCACATAGGCCTGCTGGGACCACACGCCAGCGGTCCGCGTGAATACATAGACTGCGCCTGTATCGTAACAGGTGCGATTACTGAATTGATCGCCATTGACACCGGTGGCACAGCTTGATTCAGTAATGTTACTGGCTGCGACGGTGTCGCCATCTAACGCCACCGTGTACCCAAATGCCTCAAACCGGTTTACAGGATTGGAGCTTCTGAGAAGCGCTTCTTGCGTCCACTGACCGTTACTGCGCGTAAAGACGTACACGGCGCCTAAATATAGACAAGGGGGGCAGCCTTCACTAAACCCCTGTCCGGGTGCACCGACGGCAATCGTATTTCCGCTGACGGCGACCGTTTGGCCAAAGCGCTCGTGGTTAAGGCCGTTGGGATCGAGAAGAGAGGCTTTCAGGTACGCTTGCTGGCTCCATGTGCTGCCGCTCCGGGTAAACACATACACGGCGCCTGAAGATCCGCAAGGATCACCGGCGTTTTGGTTCTGATCATCGCCATTGACGCCGCGCGCGCAACCAGACTCAGCCCATGCTCCGACGGCTAATGTGTCTCCGCTGAGACTCACACTATCACCAAAATAGAAGGTCCCGTTGGTGTTGGACGGTTTGAGATAGGCTTGCTGGCTCCACGTCTCCCCCGTCCGCGTGAAGACATAGACAGCCCCAGCACGGAAACAACTGGTGTCGGCTTGGTTGCCATTGATGCCGGTGGCGCAACTGGGGTCGTCGGCCCCTACCACGAGCGTGTTGCCGTCGAGGGCCACGCTCCGGCCAAAGGTATTGATATCTGGATACATCACATGGGACCGCTTCACATACGCCTGCAGCACGCCGCCTACCGAGCTCGGCAGCCGAGCCTCCACCACGACGCTATCGGACGCACTGGCTGCATTTCCATCGCTGACGGTGAGGCAGAAGACATAGGACCCGGCAATGTCGGGCGTGAACGTGGGGCGAGCCGTGTTCGCCCCACTCAATGTGGCGCTACTTCCTTCCGGCCTGCCTTTTAAGCACCAGCTATACGTCAGGAGATCGCCATTGGGATCGCTGCTGCCGGTCCCGTTCAACATCACCTGCTGTCCGGTCGTCACCGTGTGGTCCGCACCGGCATTGGCTACGGGAGGCAGGTTGCCCGTGGCGACGATGATCACGACTTGGTCGACACTTGTCATGCTGCCGTCGCTACAGGTCAAGGCGAGGACATACCGCCCCTGTATATCCCCCGTAAACGTCGGCGTTGCCGAGGTAGCGTTCGTTAAGGTCGGATGACTGCCTGGCGGTTGTTCGACAATGCGCCAGTTATAGGTCACTGTCGAGTTATTCGGATCGTGACTTGCCGTGCCATCGAGGATGATGGGTCTGCTCGGGCCGGCATCCCGATCAGGTCCGGCATTCGCCACAGGCGCCACATTGCCGGTCACCGCTGTAATGCTGATGGCGTCAGGCGGACTGTCCATGCCGTTCGCACGCACGACGAGTGTTGCGGTATAGGCGCCCGCCACATCGGGCGTGAAGGTGGCCCGCACCGAGTTGGGGGTGTTCAGGGAGGCGGTACTGCCTGCAGGCGTCGCGGTTAATGTCCACTGATAGGAGAGAGGGGCACCGAAAGGAGAATTGCTGGCACTGCCATCTAGTGTGACGGGGCTTCCGACTGGGACGGTGCCGTCCGCAGTCGCCTGCGCGGTGGGCGCCGCCGGATTTCCGCCATTTCCCCCTGAGTCGCCGCCACCACCACCGCATCCGGCAAAAAGCAGCATGACAAGGAGCGTAAAGTTCCATGTCACGCCCGAGGGCCATCCCTGTGACGCCATGACCTCTCCCGGGTGGTGGGCTTATCAAGAAACCCCTAATCTGAAATCTGAGAGTATTTGACGTCAAAGAAAAGCCTGAGAAGTAAGTGCACTAGGGAGCGAAGAAAATTTCCCTAGCGCACACCTCGTTGTGCGCCTTGGCTGCCAGGGATTTCACCAGCATGTTTGGTGGCAGGCGCGAGTTGCATAATCGCAGACTCAAGCAGTTGGCCGCTTCGTCCAGAATTAACCTGCTGTGCTCATTTGTGCTCAACTCCACCTCACCAGCTCATTCCAGCCTACTCCAGCCAAGTTCGAGATTTCCCAAGAGAGGGCACCTTTGTTGATTGTTTATAATGAAGCATGGAGCTCGCTCGCCTGGTGGGTGCGGTGGAGCAAGTCCGCGCGACCACCAAGAAATCTGAAAAAATCCGCATTCTCGCCGAGACCCTGCGTGCGACGCGCGGGCGTGAGGCGGTGCTAACTGCGCTATACCTCAGCGGCTCATTGCCGCAGGGCAAGATCGGCATCGGGTGGAATCTCATTCAACAAGCAATCGGGAAAGGCGTGCTTCTGAGCACGCCTGGGTGGCTGGGTGAGAAAGAGGGAAGCTCCTCGGCTCCCTCCGGCGAGCGGCTCACATTGAGCGACGTCGACAAGGTATTCGATCGGCTGGCGACTGAGCGCGGTCCCGGTTCTACCGAACGACGTCTCGCCGAGTTGACGAAACTCTTCAGCCACGCCCGCCCAGACGAGCGCCGATTTCTTTCAGAACTGCTCATCGGCGAGCTCAGACAGGGAGCGCTCGAAGGCGTCCTCCTCGACGCGATTGCCGCCGCCTCGGAACTGCCTCCGGCCGATGTTCGACAGGCCTTTATGTTCGCCCCCCATATAGGAGATCTGGCGCTGGCAGCGCTCACGGAAGGGACAGCGGGTCTCGCACGCTACTCGCTGCGCCTGTTTGTTCCCGTGGCGCCGATGCTGGCCACGACCGCAGAGGACATCGACGAGGCGCTGGAGCGTCTCCGCTCCGCGGCCTTCGAATACAAATTCGACGGTGCGCGCATTCAGGTCCACAAGGGCGGCGACGACGTGCGGCTCTTCACGCGACAACTGCAAGATGTTACGGCACGGCTGCCGGAGCTTGTCGAGTGGGCGCGTCGCCTCCCCGTGCGGGAGGCGATCTTGGACGGTGAAGCGATCGCTCTGCGGCCAGACGGCAGGCCCGAGCCCTTCCAGATCACGATGCGCCGGCTGGGACGGATGAAAGACGTTGCAGCCATGCGGGAATCCATCCCCTTGTCGCCATTGTTGTTCGACGCGCTGTATGTTGATGGCAAGTCGCTGCTGACTTCCTCCTATGAAGACCGCACACGCCATCTCTCGTCCATCGCGCCAGAGGCCGCAATCCCACGTCTGATCACATCCCAGCCGGAAGAAGCCCGGCGCTTCTTGGCCCAATCTTTAGCGGCCGGCCACGAAGGCGTCATGGCTAAATCGCTTACGGCTCCATACATCGCGGGGCAGCGAGGGTTTCATTGGCTCAAGGTGAAGGAAGCCACGACCCTTGATTTGGTCGTGCTCGCAGCCGAATGGGGCAACGGCCGCCGGCAAGGCTGGCTTTCCAATCTCCATCTCGGGGCGCGCGATCCTGTGACCGGTCAATTTGTGATGCTCGGCAAGACCTTCAAGGGACTGACCGATGACATGCTGCGCCTGCAAACCGAACAGCTGCTCGACCTGGAAACGCACCGTGAAAGTCAGACCGTGTTCGTTCGGCCTGAACTGGTCGTCGAGATTGCCTTCAGCGACATCCAGGAATCTCCGCGCTATCCCGCCGGTCTCGCCCTCCGCTTCGCCCGGGTAAAACGCTACAGGCCCGATAAGTCGGCTCAGGAAGCCGATACGATTCAAACGGTGACCGAGCTCTTTCAGGCTCAACGAGCATAATCAGGCCTTCTCCCATCTTCTTCCTAGGGAAGGCTCCAGTACGGCGTACAAGGAAAGGGCGCTTAGATCAAAAAGAGACGGGATTATCATTTCAAGGAGGGCGCCATGCGAAAGATGTTCGTCATCACATTAATGGGTATTGCGATCGTGGGCGGGACGGGCATCTCGGCCACCGCCGGCGAAACGAAGGCGAAGATGGAAAAAGGCAAAGGAGAAGCGAAGGCGGACTACCAGGAAGCCAAAGGCGAGGCTAAAGCACTCACCGAGGAAGCGAAGGGCAACAAGACGAAGGCTGAAATGGAGCGCGCGAAGGGCAACGTGAAAGGCGCCGGAGAGCGTGTCAAAGGCAAATCCAAGGAGACGAAAGCGCGAGTCGAGTAGCGAGTGTGCCACCCGTGCCGGACGCACGGGCACACTTACGCCGGCGTGGCCAGTTTCAATCCGATGATGCCCGCAATGATCAGTCCGACGCTGATCAGTCGAGCGGCGTTCGCAGGTTCCCCAAGGAGCGCAATCCCCAGCGCCACCGTGCCAACTGCCCCCACACCAACCCACACGCTGTAGGCCGTTCCAACGGGAAGCGTCTTCACCGCGATACCTAAAAGCCACAGGCTGATGATCATCGCGAATACGGTCCATACCGTGGGCCACAGGCGCGTGAACCCATCCGTATACTTCAACCCGATCGCCCAACCGGTCTCAAACAGCCCCGCACAAAACAAAATCACCCACGCCATAGGCCATTCCTTTCACGCAGCATAGCAAGCACAAAGACAGACAGCAGGCGCGCGATTCTTACGTCCCCACCCGCACTTGTCAACACATCATGCTCAGACGCTTTGCGGCTCATTCCACCGTCTACGTAAGACCCGCAGCAGCAACGCACATTTTTTTCTTTCCAGCCGTGAAAGGATTCTTTTGCTGGCGCCATACCGTGAGTAGGAAGGGATCGTCGTCTCACTTACGAGGTGCCGGATGTGCTTTATTCGTCTTATTGAGCGTGCCAGCTGTCGCTTTCGGTCCTTCGATCCCCGCTTATACCAGATCGCAAGCCTCAGTACCCTGCTTGCGTACGGCCTGCTGTGGCTGCACTTCGACGTCTCGATCCTCCAGATTGCCCTGACGTTCGGAACAGCGCTTGTGACCCAATATGCCGGGACACGCCTGTATAAACTCCCGGCGTTCGACCCGCTGAGTGCGCTCGTCTCGGCCGCCGGACTCTGCATATTCTTGCGCACGAACTCTATGGCCGTGGCGGCCCTGGCCGCAGGCATCGCGATCGCGAGCAAGTTCACGATCCGTTGGCAGAAGAAGCACATTTTCAATCCCACCAATCTGGCGCTGCTCGTCGTGGTCACCGGCAGCCTCGGCTGGATCTCTCCCGGCCAATGGGGACAGGCCGCATGGTTCGGATTTCTCATTGCCTGCCTGGGCAGCCTCGTCGTCACCCGCGCGGTGCGGGCAGACGTAACGTTGTCGTTTCTCGGCTGTTACATCGGTCTCTTGACGGCACGTGCGCTTTGGCTTGGCGATCCGCTCACGATTCCCTTGCATCAACTCGAAAGCGGCACACTCCTCATTTTCTCGTTCTTTATGATCACCGACCCGAAGACCACGCCGGACTCCCGTGTGGGGCGCCTCATCTTCACGTTGTTGGTGGCGCTGGCTGCGCTAGGCGTGCAGTTTGTCCTGTTTCGTCCCCACGGTCCGCTCTGGGCTTTGCTCATCTGCTCCCCGCTCGTGCCTTTGATCGATCGGTGTTTTCCGGGCTCGCGCTACGACTGGGCCAGGCCTTCAAAGGGTGAATTGACACCACCCCTTTCTGCTCCTGTGTTCGTTCCATTGTCCATACCATCACAACAAAGGAGGGTTTCATGAGCCATCAAGATTATGAGGCGTGCGAGGACGGATGGGCTGGTTCGCGGCAGGACCCGCATATGTTGAATATGCGTCTCTACGTTCCCGCCGTATTGTTCCTTGTTACTCTGCTGCTCTGGAACGGCACCGCTTCAGCCTTCTGCGGATTCTATGTCGCAAAGGCCGACAGCAAGCTTTTCAATAAAGCGTCCGAGGTGGCCATTGCCAGGGCTGAGGACAAAACGGTCATCACGATGGCGAACGACTTCAAGGGTGACGTGAAGGAATTTGCACTGGTTGTGCCCGTGCCGACCGTGCTCGAGAAGGCGCAGATCCATGTCGGCGATGCCGCGGTGCTGAAGCATCTGGCGGACTATTCCGCTCCAAGGCTCGTCGAGTACTTCGATGCCAATCCCTGCCGGCTCTTGTACCCCGAAAGCCGGTCCATGGATATGATGGGGAAAGCCAGTCCTTCGCTGCAGCGCGAGAAGGCGCTCGGCGTGAGCGTAGAGGCGCAATACACCGTCGGCGAATATGACATTCTCATCCTCTCGGCAAACGAGAGCGCCGGACTCGAAACCTGGCTCACGGAGAATGGGTACCGTATTCCTAAAGGCGCCTCTCCCGTGCTGCACAGTTACATCAAACAGAACCTGAAATTCTTCGTCGCCAAGGTCAACTTGGGGGAGCAGGCGAAGTTGGGCCTTACGCATTTACGGCCGCTCCAGATCGCGTTCGAGTCGCCGAGGTTCATGCTGCCGATCCGCTTGGGAACCGTCAACGCGGACGGCCCTCAAGAACTGTTCGTCTACTTCCTCACCAGGCAAGGCAGGGTCGAAACCACGAATTACCGTACGGTGCCCTTACCTGAAGCGAAGGAAATTCCCCTGTACGTCAAGGACCGTTTCGGCGATTTCTACCGCGACCTGTTTGCCCAACAGGTGAAGCGGGAACAGCATCGTGGCGTGTTCCTGGAGTATGCCTGGGATATGACCTGGTGCGATCCCTGCGCAGCAGATCCGCTTTCAGGGGAAGAGCTCCGGAGTCTCGGCGTATTCTGGCTGGAGCCCCAGGGCCGTCCCGGCAGGGGCCCGCAGGCGCAGAACGTGTTTCTGACGCGCCTCCATGTCCGCTATGACGAGGCACACTTTCCGGAAGACCTATTGTTTCAGGAAACCTCCGATCGAGCAAATTTCCAGGCCCGATACATTCTGCGCCATCCCTGGACAGGACAGGACGAGTGCACCGCGGCTGCAGCCTATCGTGAGCAACTGTATGGCCGCTACGAGCAACAGGCACAGACGCTGGCGACGTTGACCGGCTGGAATATCGGTGAAATCCGGAAGGCCATGAATCTCGCCGCCCGCCCGACCCGTGACGAGAACAAGTGGTATCAGCGGTTATGGAATAATTGAATCCTGCTGCGGCACAGAAAGTGTCTGCGTAGTGTGCCAGAGGCAACTCGGGGCGCCCCTTGTCCTCATGAATAGACAGTGACTTGATCCTTCATGACGGTCTGCTCTAGAGTAAGGTCAACAATCTGATCAATCACCCATCAGGAGGCGACCATGGGACAGCCGAGACACATTCTGACGCTTCTCTCCGGTGCCGCAGCGCTGGCTCTCTCTCTATCGGCCTGCAGTATTACCGAAACGATCAACAATTTTCTCTCCTCCACGTCCGGAAGATCGTGGTTCACAGAGGATGGCCTGGTCAAGGAAGATCAAAAGGTCAATGCCTTCATGGCGTTTAACTTCGAGAACCTCAAGCAAGACATGGCACATGGGCAAGGTGAGTATCTTGCCTCATTGAGCACGTTGATGGGGATTCCGCAGGATCGTCGGGCATCATTTTACGCCCATGCGCAGTCCCGTTATCCGTTCGTGATGGAGCACCGGAGCAATCCCCAAGAGACGCTTGCGCTGCTCGTGACTAATCCATCGCCAGCAGCCACTGTATCCCGTTGACCGGGAAGGCGGTTCAGCAGGGCATCACGGACCGAATTTACATTCCGTGGGAGAGTTGCGCGACTTCGCGAGCGCGAAAGTCGTCGTTCCGCGCCGTGACAGTACGAACGGGCAGCCCATCGCGGAATACGATGAAGTTGCTCGGCACGGCTGGTATCCGGGGACCGGGCAGAATCACGCCGCTGAGGTTTAAGGGATCACA
>Ga0157378_10006202_pt1 | contig 10464 bp, 8 predicted proteins | sample M65metaG_FD_115309 | JGI IMG/M metagenome (GOLD analysis project Ga0157378, IMG submission 115309) | Miscanthus rhizosphere microbial communities from Kellogg Biological Station, Michigan, USA - M6-5 metaG | ecosystem: Host-associated > Plants > Roots > Rhizosphere > Soil | place: USA: Michigan...
AGTTGCCGAACTGAGGGCCAGTAGCGCCGATGCGAAAAAGGGAATCGTGAGACACTTCGAGAGCGATCTTCTTGGAACCAGAAGAACCCGAGAGTTGATCATGTTTGTGTCCTTGATTCAGTCAGATTCGTAAGTACGAACCTTGACACCCGGACCGCTAGAGCGCGAGTGAAACCCTAAAAGCCCAGCGAGGTTAGAACGTGCACGGTGAGATTTCCTTGCAGGAAAAAATGGTTGCTTGCGTCGGCGAAAATTCTCCGGAGCAAGGCTCGATAGAGGTCGAATAGCTCCAGCGGACGGTAATAGCGGTAATGGCGAGGAGTTTTCGGTAAAACGTTATTGTGGAGAGGACCGCAGTATGAAGCGAGCGGTGCGCGAGGTTCTTGGAAGTCTCTCTACGGCCGCAGTGGCTGGAATCGTTTGCATCGGTTGCGCGGCGGTCGCTTATGGTCAGGCCAGGCCCGACGGCGGCTGGCCGAACTATGGAAACGATGCGGGCGGAACGCGCTACTCGGCCGCAGCGCAGATTGACCCGAGCAATGTGCACCGGCTGAAGGTGGCGTGGACCTATCGGACCGGAGCGTTAGAGCAGTCGAAGAGGCTGATTGGTAAGGCGGCTTTCGAAGCGACGCCGATACTGGTGGACGGGAAATTGTTTCTGAGCACGCCGTATAACCATGTGATTGCGCTGGACCCGGGCACCGGAGAGAAAGTGTGGGAATACGATCCTCGCGTGAATCTGGAGCGGAACTATTCGGAAGTGACTTCGCGCGGCGTGTCCGCCTGGCACGACGAGAAAGCCAAAGCTGGCGAACCTTGCCGGCTGCGCATTTACCTGGGGACGCTGGATGCGCGGTTGATCGCGCTGGACGGCGGAACCGGGAAGCTCTGCGGAGGGTTCGGTTCCAATGGGCAGGTAGATTTGAACCAGGATGCGGCTACGCAAACGGAATGGACGGGCGGATACCAGGTAACGTCGCCGCCTGCGATCTATAAGGACCTGGTGATTGTGGGCTCTTCGATTGCAGACAACTGGAAAGTGGACACCGGGCGGGGAGTCGTGCGCGCGTTCGATGCGCGGACCGGCAGGCTGCGCTGGGCGTGGGATCCGATTCCTTGGGCGCAGAAGACGGAACCGCATACAGGGGGCGGGAATGCGTGGGGAGTTTTCTCGCTCGATGCGGAACACGATCTGGTTTTTGTGCCTACGGGAAGCGCGGCCCCGGACTATTTTGGCGGGATTAGAAAAGGCGATGACAAGTGGGCAAATTCGGTGGTGGCGCTGCGGGCTTCGACAGGCGCTTTGGTGTGGGGATTTCAGGTGGTGCATCACGACTTGTGGGATTACGACGTAGCGTCGCAGCCGACTCTTTTCACCTGGAAAGACGGAACGCCTGCGGTAGTCATCAACACCAAGATGGGTCACGTGTTCGTGCTGAACCGCTTGACCGGAAAGCCGCTGCTGCCGGTGGAAGAGCGAAAGGTACCGCAATCGGACATTGCGGGCGAGGAGACTTCGCCGACGCAGCCGTTTTCGGCGATTTCGCTGGTGCCGGAAAAATTTGAAGCGACGGACACCTGGGGTCCTAAGCCGGAGGATGCCAAGTGGTGCCAGGAAAAGATCGCGGCTTCGCGAAACGAAGGAATCTTCACGCCTCCCACCCTTAAAGGCACGCTGCAGGCGCCGGGAAATGTGGGCGGAGTGAACTGGGGCGGCGCAGCATACGATTCGCAGCGGCATTTCATGGTCGTGAACACCAATCGATTGGTAGCGTGGATGAAGCTGATTCCGCGAGCGGAATACGGCAGCGAGGTGAAGAGGGATCAGGACAACCGGATCTACGGCGAGTTTGGCGATCAGGACCCGTCTGCGTATGGAATGTACCGGTCGTTCATGTTTTCGCCGAGCGGTACTCCGTGCAATGCGCCGCCCTGGGGAACCACGGAGGCGGTGGATCTGTTTACCGGAAAAATTGTGTGGGATGTTCCGTTGGGGACGATGGTGCCGGGAAAGAGCACCGGCTCGATCAATCTGGGCGGGCCGATAGCGACGGCTGGCGGATTGATCTTCACGTCGGCAACGATTGATCCGCACTTGCATGCGTTCGATTCCGAGAGTGGCAAGGAGTTGTGGAACTACGAATTGCCGGCGGCGGCGCAGGCTACGCCCATGACCTATGTGTGGAAGGGCAAGCAGTATGTGGTAATCGCGGCGGGCGGGCACGGGAAGCTCGGTTCGAAGCAGGGAGACTACGTGATTGCGTTCGCGCTTCCGTGAGGCGCGAGTAGAGGGAAGACGGCCGCGCGAGGCGGCCGTCGAAAGCATGGGAACGCGGGATGGTTATTCAGCGTGCGGCGGCGGACTTGGACTTCGCCGTTTCTTTCTCCGCCACCGGCGCATCGGCCCTCACCAGCGGCACGTCCACCAGGTGTTCTGCCAAGAACCACACTTGAAGTTCGTTAGTCCGGATCACGTCGCTGACCAGCAGGTCGTTGGTGCCGTCGTCGCCGGAGTCCCCTGCTTGTTTGGCCATGGTGCGAGCTTCCTTCAATATGAATTCGTGCGCTTCCAACAAGCGTGAAAGCTGGACTGGCAGTTCCTCGCGGCCACGGGGCGGGCGAGGAATGATGGTTGTTTCTGCTACGTCGGCGGCCATTGCCAAGCTGATGCCGCCGAGGCTCTGGATGCGTTCCGCAATCGTGTCTACCAGCTCGTTTTGTTCTTCGTAATGCTTATCGAACAAAAGATGGATCTGGTAGAAGGTGTGGCCCGCGACCTGCCAATGGTGCTTTTTGTAGAGGTCGCGCAGGGTGATGGTGTCGGCGAGAACCTGGTTCAAGTTCTCAGTGCTTCGCGCGCACGTTTCTTCGTCGAGAGCGATCGGCAGCCTGGCAATTTTGCCATACGGCTGAATCTCGCGGGCATTCTGATGCAGGATCGGCCGGGCACGCTCGGTCCCGCTTTGGTGATTGGTTTTCGAATCGCGAGGCATACAGGAGCTCCTTGATGGTTCGATGCGGTATGAAAATCAGATGCGGCGGGCCAAAGCGAGGATAGACACGGAGGTCGTGCCCAGTCAATCGGGTTCGTTCACCGAATCAAGCGACCGTCAGGATAAGTTTGACTGCGCCGGCTCGGGCGAGACGGAAGAGGAATGCGTTCGAGTGAAATAGGCAGCGAGGGCCAACGACGAGGACAGCAGCAGCCCGGCAACGAAGTAAGGCGCGCCCGGGATATGCACACTCGATTTTGGCGATATGGCCATTGAAAAGATCTGTGTGAATAGAAGTGGTCCCGCCATACCCGTGATGGCGCGAACGGAATTTACGGCTCCCTGCAATCTTCCTTGTGAAGAGTGGTCCACGCAACGGGACATCAGGGTTTGGATGGCGGGCGCGGCAATACCCCAAAGTGCGATCAGCGGAATTACTGCAAGAGCGACCCAGCCGCGCGTGGCCAGGCCGAAACCGAGGAATCCGAGCGTGCCGAACATCAGGCCGGCAAGGACGCTGTGGCGCTCGCCAAACTTTTTGACAAAAGGAGCTACCAGAACGCCAGAAACAATGGCCGCGCTGACTCCGACCACGGCAAGAGAAAGGCCCACGTCTTGTCGACTCCACGCATAACGATATTCCGCATAGAGTGCCCATACGGTGACCAGGGACTGGTGCGCGAGATAGTAGAGCGTGATGACCATGGCCAAACCTGAAAGCTCGGCTCGTGAACGAAGCAGCCGCAACGAGCCCAAAGGATTGGCCATGTGCCAGGCGGAGGTGGAGCGGCGCTCGGGCGGCAATGATTCCGGCAGGACGAAATAGCCGTAGAGAGCGTTTGCCAGGCAAAGCGCCGCAGCTCCCCAAAAGGGAACACGAAGATTGTGACTGCCGAGCCAGCCACCGAGAGCGGGGCCGATCACAAACCCGAATCCGAACGCGGCGCTGATCAGGCCGAAAGGCCTCGCGCGCTTTTCAGGAGGCGTGACGTCGGTCACGTAAGCGAATGCCGTGGCGATGTTGGATGTGGTGATTCCGGAGATGATGCGGCCAACAAAGAGCCAGCTCAATGATGGTGCGACTGCCATGAAGATGTAGTCCAGGCCTAACCCCAGACAGGAAAGCAGGATCACCGGGCGGCGGCCGAAGCGGTCTGACCAGGCTCCCAGCACCGGCGAGAAAATAAACTGCATGGTGGACCATGCAAAGGCGAAATAGCCGATCATGTCCGAAGCACGGGCAAAATCACCGCCCTCAAACTGACGGACCAGGTCGGGCAGGACGGGAGCGATGATGCCGAATGCGAGGGAATCGAAGGCTATGGTGACCAGAATGAAGTAAAAGGCCGCGCGAGTGCCTGATGATCGGGTTGCGTTTGAAAGCGATTCCAACATTGGCTCCGTGGATGAAGGATTGTAACCGTGAACGGAAGGCCCCGCCACGCCGCAGTATTATTCGCGACGCGGGTTTGGGCGTATTGTAAGAAATTGACGCTCGTGAAATTACCGACGTCGGCCCTAACGAGGCACGAATTTCTGGATGCGCATGCCGTGATAGACGTCGCCTACGTAAACAGCGCCGTCCTTGCCGGCTGCCAGATCGTGCCCCCAGTAGATTTGTCCATCGTAATTGCCGAAGCGGCTCCATTTCGCGAGGATTTTTCCGGAAAGGTCGAGTTTGAGAAGTTGTCCGCGGTCCGGAGGATTGGGCTTCAGATCGCCGCCGTCCACGGCGTAGAGCAGATTGTCCGGTCCGACTGTGATTGACCATGGCCGACCGAGCTCGGCTGATTTCCACTCCGTCAGAAATTTGCCATTGCCGTCGAAAACCTGGATTCGGGCGTTGTTGCGATCCGCTACATAGACCAGGCCCTGTCGGTCAACCGCGACGCTGTGCGGCAAGTCGAATTCTCCCGGGCCTCGGCCTTTTCGTCCCCAGTCGAGAACAAACTTGCCGTCGGGCGAGAATTTCGCGATGCGGTTGTTGCCGTAGCCGTCGGCGACATAAACGCTGCCGTCGGAAGCAAACGCAATGTCGGCCGGCAGATTGAAGTGCGTCGCGTCTACGCCGGCCGTCTTCTCCGTGCCAATAGCGAACAGGAGCTTGCCGTCGTGAGAAAACTTGAAGACTTGCTGGAGCGCGCGATCGGTGAGCCAGACATTGTCCTCGCGGTCTATGCGAAGGCCGTGCGGTTCGATGAAACGGTTTTGTCCCCAGGAGAAAAGGAGTTTGCCGGTTGCGCCCTCGAAGCAAAGCACGGTTGGAGAAGCGATGACATGGGTTTTGTCGGTGGCCCAGGAATTTTCGGCGCGGTGAAAGACGAAGACGTGGTTGTGCGAGTCCACGGCTACGCCGGATACCTGGCCTAGCACGAAGCCATCGGGCAGTTGTGGCCAACCGTGCACGACAGCGTACGGTTCGCCTTTTTCTGTTGCTTGCCCGGCGGCCGAAGACACCAACCCGAGAGCCAACATCGCCGACCCGACGAGAAATCTGAAGAACATAGCCTGCCTCCGAGATATCAGGGGCGCGAGTATACAAAAGAAAACGCCCTCGCGCCGGAGGAGCGCGAGGACGTTTGGGGGGCAGCGCGCGGAGGAGAGAGTCCGCCGCGCTGGAGAAACCTACTTGTTGCCCTGGTTGCCGGCGGATTGCGCCGAAGCGACAGCCTGCTGATCGAGATTGAGGCTGACCTTCTTGCCGGCGAAGAAAACGGAAGTTACGGACTTGGAGCCGTCTTCGTCGGTCTTGGTCGAATAGCCGGTGCCCGCGGGAGCCGCCTTGGCGGTTTCTACCGCGGCGGGAATGGTGGCAATGGTGTGGGCGCCTTGACGAATGCTCACTTGAACGGTCGCGCCGGTGCCTTCCCAAGCGACTTCGTACTTGCCGGGAGTGAGCGTGGTGCCGTTGACCTTGACGTTTTCATAGACCCTGACAGTGGCCTTTTCACCGGCGAATGCCGCAGTCGCGAGAAGCAGGGAAGCGCCGAAGAGAAGTCCCTTGGTGATGTGCTTGCTGTTCATCGAATCTCCTTGTAAGTGTTCTGAATGCGTGTGCGCGTTGCCAGCGCTGCTGCAAACAGAACAAGCTAATCTCGAATCGTTAGACGAAATTATGCGGACGAAGTTGCCGAAATAAACGGCAAACTGAGGTACCGCTACAGTAATATTCAGAAGTATTTACGATGCGGAAGAGCGGAAATTTTGAACAATGGACAAAAGGCTTAACTTTAACGAAGTACGTCAGCGGTAAAGCCAGGAAGGCGCCAAAAAAAGCGGGCCCGGTTTTGCGAGAATGCGGCCCAGGGAGGATGGAGATATTTTCCCCGAGAGGACTAGACTTCGAGAATAACCGGCAGAATCAGCGGGCGCTTGGAGGTTTGCTTGTTGATGTAGCGCTTGAGGTCCACGCGAATTTTTTCTTTGATAACCGACCAGTCGGCGCGTTCTTCCGGGTTCGAAGTGTTGATGGTTTTGAGCACGATATCGCGCGCGCCGGTGACCAGATCGCTGCCGTTGTCGCTCATGAAGCCGCGCGTGACGATTTCCGGCTGTGATTCGAGTTTACCGCTGTGTTTATCAATGGCGATGATCGGGACAACCACGCCGTCTTCCGATAAGTGACGGCGGTCGCGGACCACGACTTCTTCTATTTCTTCGAGTGAACCGGAGTCGACGAGCACGCGCCCGGCGGCGACCGGATCGCGGCGGTACGCGCCATCTTCCGTGAATTCGATGCAATGGCCGTTTTCCGCCAGGATGATCTCGCCACTCACCACGCCAAGTTGATGCGCGAGTGCGGCGTGGCGGAACAGATGGCGATACTCGCCGTGAACCGGAATGAAATACTTGGGCTTGACGAGTTGCAGCAGCAGCTTCTGTTCTTCCTGGCTGGCATGGCCGGAAACGTGAATGACGCCGGCGGAATTGTCGTAGTAGACCAGAGCTCGCCGCCGGAACATGTGATCGAGCATCCGGAAAATCGCTTTCTCGTTTCCCGGAATGATGCGCGAGGAAAGGATGACGGTGTCGTTTTCGTCTACTGAGACCAGACGGTGATTGTCGACCGCGATGCGCGAAAGAGAAGACATGGGCTCAGCCTGCGAACCGGAAGCGAGAATGATGATCTTGCGCGGTTCGAATGAGCGAATATCCTGAGGCCGGACCACCATGCCGTCCGGAATGCGCAAGTAGCCGAGGTCGTGGGCGATTTCGACGTTGTCCACCATGCTGCGGCCGACAAACGCGACTTTGCGGCCAACGCGAAACGCAATATCAATCACCTGCTGGATGCGATGAATCGAAGATGCGAAACAGGAAAGGATGACGCGGCGAGGAGCGGAGCGCGCAAGATCTTCAATGCGAGGGACTACTGCGCGTTCGGACGGAGTGTAGCCGGGCCGTTCGACGTTGGTGGAATCGCTGAAAAGCGCGAGCACTCCTTCATTGCCATAACGCGCGAAGGTGTGAATGTCGAAGCCGGCGCCTTCGACGGGCGTGTGGTCGATCTTGAAATCGCCGGTGTGGATGATGACGCCCATCGGGGTTCGAACGGCGAGTGCTACGCAATCCACCGTGCTGTGGGTGACGGGAATGAACTCAAGTTCGTATTGGCCAATCTCAACGCGGCGGCCGGGGATCACTTCGCGAAGCGTCGTTGACTCGAGCAGGCCAGCTTCGGCCAGCCGTTTTTTGACGAGCGCGAGCGTGAAGCGCGTGCCGTAAACTGGCACTTCAAGATCGCGCAGAATGTAGGGCAACGCGCCGATGTGGTCTTCGTGGCCATGCGTCAGAATGATGGCGCGAACGTGCTGCCGATGCTGTTTCAGGTACGAAATGTCGGGAATGACCAGGTCGATTCCCAAAAGCTCGGACTCCGGGAACATCATACCGGCGTCAATCACAATGATGTCGTCGCCGCAGCGCAACGCCATCATGTTCATGCCAAATTCGCCGAGACCGCCTAAAGGAACCGCGAAGAGGGATTGCGAAGACTTGCTCAACGAAATGTCAGCTCCACAGTGCGAAAGAAAATCGTATCACAGAGAAGGGGTGTGAGCGGCGGCGCAGGGAAAGAAATTGCCTTACTTCTTCGGTTCGCCGCCGAACAGCCGCGAAATGCCGACCAGAACGATTGCTCCCGCCGTTGCCGCGCCCAGAGAGTAGTAAAAATACCGCCCATGATGCCGAAGCAGTCAAAGAGCCAGCCGCCGATCAGCCCGGCTAAAAGCCACAGCCAGAGGCGATGGCTGCGGAAGTCTCACATGGAAACCTCGATCTGCAAAACGCCGCCTGCGATTGCGGAGTGCATGAACGTTGCTCAAGATTGCAGGATCAACTCCTAGCGCCGCCGGTAAATAAATGGACGATTGCTACCAGAATGACGGCGCCAAGGGTGGCCGCAGCAAGCGAATAGATGAAGCCGCCGCCGAAGATCCCGAGTTTGGTAAAGACCCAACCGCCGATGAACGAGCCAACCAGGCCCAAAATAATGTCCGTGATGCAGCCATAGCCGCGGCCGCGTGACAATTTGCCGGCAAGCCAGCCGGCAACAAGGCCCAGGAATAGCCAGGCCACCAAGCCGCGTGGCCACCACTCCACCACCAGAACCTTTTGCTCGATGAGAATTGACGCGGCGAACATGGTGCCTCCAGGTCTAGTGTTAACCGCCAATTGGCGCTGCGTAAGTGTAGCAAAACCGGTCGCGGGCGCGAGGCGGGATGGGAGGCGTAGCATCAATTCTTCAGGCCGACGCGGGCAATTGCTGCGCCATGCAGTGAATCGTGCCGAGTCCCAGCACCAGATCGCGGCAGTAAATGCCAATGACCTGGCGATCCGGAAACAGTCTGGCGAGTGTATTCAGGGCTACGCGATCGTTTGGGTCATTGAAGACAGGAACGACCACAAGCTTGTTCGCAACATAAAAATTGGCGTAACTCGCCGGCAGGCGCTGCCCGTTGAAACAAACGGGAGCCGGCATGGGAAGGGTTTCAACCAGCAACGGCTTTTGATCCTGGTCCTTCATTGATTTGAGCAGGGTAAGATTTTCTTCTAGCGCGGCATGGTTCGCGTCAGAGCGATCTTCTTCGACAATTGTCACGACCGTCGTGGGATTTACAAAACGCGTCAGGTCATCCACGTGGCCGTGCGTATCGTCCCCCGCGATGCCGTTTTTGAGCCACAGCACATTCGTGACACCCAAATAGTCGTGGAACAGGCGCTCATAGTCGGCCTTACTAAAGCCCGGATTGCGCTCCTGAACTTTGCTTTGCAGGCATTCTTCCGTGGTGAGAAGTGTGCCGAGGCCATTGACGTCGATTGAGCCGCCCTCAAGCACCACCCGACGGCCCTTGTGTTCCGGCAAAAACAGCTTGCGGCGCAGCAGCTGGTTAACGCGCGTCACGACCTGCGCGTCTTTTTTGTGGTTTGGATACTTCGCCCAGCCGTTAAAAGCGAAATGATTGAAAGCGGCGCCGCCTTTGGCATTCTTCACGCCAATGGGGCCGGAGTCGCGCATCCAGCCGCGGTCCGTGGGCACTCGCAGAAATTGCACGTTGTCCAGGTTTACTTGCGACTTCCGCAGAATCGTTTTAACGCGCGATTCGGCTTGGCGACTCTGGACCAGGAGGAACACACGCTCCACGCGCGCAAGGTGGCGAATGATTTCCGCAAAGGCCCACGGAATCGGCGCGAATTTCGCGGGCCAGTCGGTGAGTTCGTGTGGCCAGCCGAGGAATGTTCCTTCGTGCGGTTCCCATTCCGCTGGCATGCGGTAACCGAGAGAATGCGGTGTGGCGGACGACGCGTTCGGTATCATTCGCCGAGCCAGCGGTTCAGGATGGGCTGGTAGGCATCAATGCGGCGATCGCGAAGGAATGGCCAATTGCGCCGCGTCTCTTCGCTTTTGCTCGGGTCGCACTCCACCACGAGAATCTCTTCTTTTTCGCTGCCCGCCTCGGAAAGAATTTGTCCGAATGGGTCGGCGGCAAAGGAATGTCCCCAGAATTCCAGGCCAGGATCGCCGTTCGCAGGGTCCCCCTCATAGCCGACGCGATTTGCTACGGCGACGAATGTACCGTTGGCAATGGCGTGCGCGCGCTGTATCGTTCGCCAGGCGTCGAGTTGTGCCGCGCCAAACTCTGCCTTCTCCTTCGGGTGCCATCCGATGCTCGTAGGATAAAAGATGACCTGCGCTCCCTTCAGCGCGGTCAGCCGCGAGCCTTCCGGATACCACTGGTCCCAGCAAATCTGCACACCGACGCGGGCGTACTTCGTGTCGAAGTTGGGAAATCCCAAATCGCCCGGCGCGAAGTAAAACTTTTCGTAATAGAGCGGATCGTCTGGAATGTGCATCTTGCGATATTTGCCGAGGAAAGCTCCGTCGGCGTCGAGAACTGCGCAGGTGTTGTGATAGACGCCGGCGGCTCTTCGTTCGAAAAGGGAAACTACCAGCGCGACCTGGTTTTCCTTC
>Ga0157378_10006204_pt1 | contig 10463 bp, 7 predicted proteins | sample M65metaG_FD_115309 | JGI IMG/M metagenome (GOLD analysis project Ga0157378, IMG submission 115309) | Miscanthus rhizosphere microbial communities from Kellogg Biological Station, Michigan, USA - M6-5 metaG | ecosystem: Host-associated > Plants > Roots > Rhizosphere > Soil | place: USA: Michigan...
ACCTTTGACCACGAATGCCGGATCAATCAGCACGGTCACCGTGTTGCCTGCGACATCTGCAGCTTCGATCCTGATGTCGACGAGTCCTTCTCCGTTCGTTGCGGCGGTGAGATCCGTGCGGTACAGCAGTCCAGCGGTCGGTGCGTGCGTCTTGTCTTCCGCAACCTGCACGACCGGTAGCGCGTTCCAGTTGCTCGTTCCATGCATTCGATAGGAGATGTGCGCCGATTCCGTTGCGATCGGTTGTGCTCCGGAACCCGGGAGGTAGTCTGCGATCGAGAACTCCAGCGTCGAGGCGCTGTGCATCGTCAGTTCGTCAGCCAGGCGTCCGGTGCCGTCGTAGACGAACACGTTCGTAACGGTCGGCGCGATGAAATCCGTACGCTGGTTGTCGAAACTGAGCGTCACGGTGGTTGTGCGTGGAATGTCGGGTGGGAGGATGCTTTTCACGGACGCGATCGCGAGGCGTGGCTGCTTGTTCGGCAACGACACAGCCATCTGTGAGCCGATGTTTGGTTTGGCCAGAACTGCGCCTTGCGAGTCCGTGAGCGTTACTTCCGTGTTGAAGTTGTCACCAGCACGATACTCGTCGAGCTCGCCGAGGAGATCGAGCAGGAGATCGCCGCTGCGCGCTGTACCGGATGCCATCGCGAGTCGAAACCGCGGCAGCATAGGACCATGACCGAAGGAGAGGACGTCGCCATGAATCGGCCATTTCGTCCAGCGCGAAATGATGCGTCCATCGCCCGCGATTACTGGTGGCCCCATATAAACAGGTGTGCCCCCGAGGTCCGCCTCGAAGGCGATCTGAAATCCGTTATCGCCGGCTGGAGGAGGTGCAATGACCAGGCGGCCCGACCACGAATCCTTACTCGGATAGTGGTAACCAGCGAGGTAAGATGGCGCTCCTCCGCCTGTCCTGGGACCAATCGTCGTCAGGAACGCCTGATTACTCCCTGCGGGCATCGCGAGACGAATGTCCGATGCGAGAAGATCGGCCGGACTGCGGACTAATGCCACGTCGCCAGTCACCGGTCCTGTGATTGCCTCATGATGAATCACCGCGAGATGATTCTGCGGGAAATTGAGGTCGTTCTCGGCGATGTGCAGAGTGATGCCCGTCATGTCGTTTACGCGAATCGAAGTGATGCCCGGCAGGACGGGCAGAAAGATCGAGGGCACCTTTCCACCAGGCGGCAGATCGGCGCGCATGAGCGCGACATAGGCGTCCTTGTCGTCGCTCAGCAGGACGCCGCGGTCATCTCTCGCAGCGAACGAGATCAGATGCGAAGCCTCAGCGCTGTGTACCGCGACCGTCACATCACCATCGACCTGTTGCCCGCGCCGATAGATTAACCGCGCGTCGGATGGTGCAACCTGCGGGTCGTCGGCTTTGGCCGAAAACACTCCGAAGTCGAACGTCCCCGCCGCCAGGAGTGCCTCTGCGTCGTGGTCACCCATGGCATCGAGGAAATTGCGATCGGAATCGGGACGGAAAAGGAAAGGGAACATCGAGTCGCCGTCATAGGTCACATAGAGCCGCGATGACTTCGTGACACCCCACGCGAAGTGTGCGGGTGCGGGAAGCCCGCTGATGGTGACCGTGCCTCCCAATGCGGTTCGCGGAGCGACCGCCGTCGTGTCGACGTCGATCGAGAGTGATACGTCGGCGGTGCTTCCTGCTGCAATCGTCACGGAGGGAGGTTCGATCGTTACCGTGGCATTGACAACAGGATCCGATGTGAACGTCAGCGTGACCGGGTTGGTGCTGCGGTTGGTTAGATGGACGGCGCGTGCGGCGGACTGCCAATGACCTTCGGCCAGAGGATCGAGCCCGAAGCTTACGACCGGAGGATCCAGGACCATCACCGCCTCGGCTGCCGATGCCGCGTCCACACGCCCTGCGCCGTAGCTCATGACATCGCCGTTCTTCGTCATCGCGGTGGAGACGACGGCGGACTTCACCTGGGCTGGCGTCCAATCGGGATGAATCGCGCGAAGAAGAGCGGCAACGCCAGCGATGTGCGGAGCCGCCATCGACGTACCGCTCAACGTCGCATAACCGTTGCCGCGGAACGTGGAGTAGATGTTCACTCCCGGCGCGCAAACTTCAGGTTTCACAGCGAGGTCGCGCATGTTCGGACCGCGCGAACTGAATGATGCGATCTCGTCCGTGCTGTCGATTGCACCGACGGTGATGGCGGAACGCGCCGTGCCCGGGCTTCCGATCGTGTGCAACTCGCCGGAATTGCCGGCGGCAATCGCGAAGACGACTCCCGCGGCGGATGCGTTGTCCACCGCGCGGCTCACAGGATCATCCGGGTTTCCTGGTTGTCCGAGGCTGAGATTGGCGACCTGGACGTGATCGCTCGGATTGCCGTCGCCGTTCGGATCGACCGTGCGTTCGATCGCCGCAATGACATCCGACTCGTAACCCACTCCGTCCTGACTAAGCACCTTGTAGGCGATGAACGAAACGTCAGGGGCAACACCAAGGAGCGTGTCGCCGTTCGCGCCGATAATGCCGGCGACGTGGGTGCCATGCCCGTTGTCGTCGAGCGGATCGTCATCATCATTGACGAAGTCGTGTCCACCGATGACGCGATAGCCCGGCCCGAAGCCGCCGCCCAGCGCCGGATGGTTGTAGTCGATGCCGGTATCGATGATGGCAACGACAATCCCGGCGCCGCGAGAGCCGTATTTCTGCCAGAGCGCGTCGGCATGCACCATGGTCACGTTCGCCGGTGGCGTCGGAGAGCCATACGCCCTTACGGGCATATCGGCGTAGATCGCTTTCACGTAAGAGAGCGCTCGGATCCGCTCGAGCGCCGCCGGCGTCGCGGTGACGCTGACACCATTGAACGAATCGACATACTGATGCCGCACAGTAGCGAGGCTGCGGATGTCATCGACTCGCGCGCGCAACGAATTGCGGTGCTCCGACTGGCTGCTGATGGTCATCGGTGCTTCGCGAAACTCGACGATGAACCTTCCGGCGCGTGGAGCAGGAGACGCCGACGGAACGAGACGTCCGTCGGATGTTTCGATTGTGAGATGAGGACGCTCCCTGAAACCCTGGCCGAAACCGGAGAGCGAGAGGAACAGTACAGCGACGACGATACGGCGCATAACACCTCCCGTTTAAATACGGACGGGATTGTAAATCCGTCCAGACGGAAAAGGTGAAGTATTTCCGGTCGATCCAACGTAGAGCCGCCTCTCAGGCGGCTTCATCGGTAGGACAGGGTGAGCAGCCGCCCGGGAGGCGGCTCTACGTTCACTAACGCTTCATTGCACCACGCACGAACTCCCACAGCTTCTGATGCGAGTCGAACTCGACGACGTTCACGCCCGACGGCGATCCGGCGAGATGCGGCGCCGTGCTTCCCTTCGTCGATAGCATCCATGTCTCTGCCGCAGGTCCGCAGTTTCTCGCGCGCTGATGCAGCAGCCACCAGAGTGGCCACTCATCGGCCGCGAGGCCGCAGCCGATGAACACCAGCGGCGCGCCGAGCAGGATCAGATCGAGCCAGTGGGAGCGGGAGTCCGGCCGCGCGTTCGCGCGATGCGCCGCCATGATGCGCGTCCGTTCCCGCTCCAGGGTTCCGATCAGCGTGCCGTACTTGCGCACCCCGAGCTTCAGCGTCGCGGATTTCCGCGTGTCGCCGTGCGGATACCAGATCCGCGTCGTCGAAGCGACGCTGTGACGAAAGAGAAGATCGCGCCGCTTCGGCGCGACGAAGTGTTCGTTCTTGCGGTGCAGTGCGATCTGGCGATCGAAGTTGAGAGAGATGATGTCGGCGAAGCCTGCATCGAGAAATTCGCCGTAGAGGCTGTAGCGGCTCGAGGCGGTTTCATGCGAGCGCAGCTCGCGGCAGACGAACGATTGCAGCTGCTCCTCCGCCTTGAACGGCTCAACGCGCTTCTGCGCCGACCAGCGGCGAAGCAGTGTCTCCCACTTCGCAAGCGGCGTCGGCGGCAGCGGGCCGTCGACCCCAACCTCTTCGCTCACACGCGTGAGGAGGCCATCCCAGTCGTTCGTGTTGCGCGCGCCATCCTGCATCGCCGCCTGAATGTTCACGCCTGCGCCGATGATGGGAACGCACGTGCGCCCTGCTGCGGCGCGAGCCGCGAATGTGCGCTCCAGCTGAATGAGAGTCACGCCGCAATTCTGACAGGACTATTTGCGGTCTGCTGCCACGGGCACCGTCATTCCATCCTCGCCGTACCACTGACGATGGAACTCGAGCAGCGCGTCGCGGTCGGACGTGCCGGCTTCGGGTGCGTGCGCGCCATCTTCTGCGTGGAAGAGGCGAGGGAACCCGTAGAGCACGAAGTCGAAGTTTCGCTTTGCGTATTCGTCGCCGAGGCGGCGGAAGCCGGCGCCGTCGATGGAGAATTTTCTGATGCCGCGATAGGACAGCTCGACCCGCGAGTAGCGGCGCTGACGCATCACGCGCGCGAATTCGAGGAATGCAGTGTGTACGTCGATCGGCGCCTGGCGGAAGCCGAGTTGCTTCAGGTCATAAACGACGACACCGGGCACCACCCAGTACTCGTAGTGCGCCGACACTTCCATCCCTCGGAACGCCGAGTTGTGCTTGAGGATGTTGTTCACCGGCTCCTGCAACAGGAACGCATTGGCCGAATAGCCGATGACTGCCGCGAGCAGGGGAGTGCCGATGAACACGAGCTTCTTGTTGCGAAGCGCCGGGATTGGTATCGCGACGCGCTCGATCTTCAGCTGGCGTTTCAGGAATGCTTTGAAGCGGGCCGGCCTCGAGCCTGTTGCCGGGGGCGGCTCGACGGGAATTGCGTAATAAAGGATCGAGAGCAGGAGTCCGGCTCCGATCGATACGAGGCCCACCGGACGGAAGACCAGCAATGCAGCGAGGCCGAAGAGATAGGCGATCCAGCTCGCGTAGTTCACACGCGCGCGCAACCGGCGAGCACGTTCGCGGTAGTAATCCTCATTCAGGATTTCGCCGCAGTGCCGGCAGCGGATTGCGAGAGCGGGAACGTCACCTCCGCAGAATGCGCAGACGGACTCATCCTGATCGGATGATCTTCTGTGCTTGACGGCCAGGTCCTCCGCGCGGCGTTTCGGGAGGATCGAAAGAAGCAGCAGACCGCAGTTGCCACATGCGGATGTGCCCGGTTCGGCTTCAGCGTGGCATTCAGGACAACGCATGCACACTCTCCATGTGCAAAGCGGGGGCCCGACGATCGGCCTTTCGTGGAGCGACAGGCGCCTCGCCTGTCGGCTCGGTGGACAGGCGAGGCGCCTGTCCCTCCACCGGAAGCGGTGCGAAGTGGCTTACTTGCCGAATCTTCGCTCGATGTTGAAGCCGAGGTGCAGGTCGCCGCGGTTGAGGGGGGAGCCCTGATACGTCGAGGTCACGTATTGATCGACGTGGGTTGCGGGGCTGTCGGTCACGAGGATCTCGAAGTAATGTCCGCCGATCGCGCGCTTGAGGCCGATTGCCCAGCCGAAGTCGGCGTGCACGTTGTCCGGCAGATCGTGATTCCTGGGAATCACTTCGCCGACGACACTCAGAGCCGGCCGGAACAGAAACGCTGCGCCGATCGGAACGTTGAACGCATGTTTGAAGAGCGCGGTCGATGCGTCAGCGCTCACGAAGCGTCCTGCGTCCGTCGCGTACGTCGGGACCGCGAAGACTTCGACGCGTTTTCCGAATTGATGCGAGAGGATCACCTGCCCGAAGAACGTCGAGCGATCGCTCAGATTCTGTTCGGTGCGCCAGTCGCCGCCGACGCGGATCGCGGCGCTGATCGGGATCGCCTTCGCCTGCTGCACGACCACGTACTTGGCGGCGAGCTCGATGTCATCCATCGCGTTGCTGCGCAGCATCGAGAACTGCAGGTCGCGCCGCGGTGCCCACGAGAAACCGATGCCGACATCCGCATTGCTGTCGAGGCCGAAGAGATTGTGCACGCGCGAGCTGCCATTGCCCTGATCGATCGACCCGTTGAAGCGATGCGTGAACCGCAGCTCCCACGTTCCTTCCTGCGGGATGTGGCTCGTCGGCAGTGTGAGGAGATTGTCACCCAGGGGAATGGGATTGTTCGGTGTGTACGCGTCCTGGGCCAGAGCTGAAATGCAAAATGCAAAATGCAAAATGCAAAATGCGGTAGACAACACGAGCCTGCCAATTTTGCATTTTGCATTTTGCATTTTGCATTCTTCAGTCATTCGGTGCTCCCCGGCGGATCCAGTCGCGGATCAGTTTGATCTGTGCATCAGTCAGATAGGGGCCGCCCTGCGGCATTCGGTCGCCTGAGATGCCGGCGCCGGTGATCTTGCGATAGAGATACGAATTCGACGGATCGCCTGGCAGCACGCGCTTCAGCGACGGCATTTCCGTGCTCGGCTGATTGACGATGCTCGCATACGCGCGGCCGGGTGCGAGTACCTGTCCCTGCTGCTGTCCCAGCGTGTCATGACAGCCGAGCGCGGCGCAGGTGGGGGTGAAGATCTCGTTCTGAACGCGCGTGAATGTGGCCGTTGGATCGACAGGCTCTCCGCCGCTTCCGCCCGGTTCCGTCGGAAGCTCTTTCAGCTTCCCGCACGACATGATCAATAGCGTTGCTGTGATGAGGACGATGATGCGACGCATCGGCCGCAGATTAGCACAGCGTCTCAGATGAGTCGCGTGAACGAAGATGCAACGTTTCGCAGATGCGCGATGGCACTCTCATCGCCGGCCATCATCGTGAAGTCTTCGTATTCGAATCCCGGCGCGACGATGCAGGTCACGAGTGCGTAGTCGCCAAGAGGCTCGGCGGCTTGCCAGTGACCGCCCGGCACGTTGCGAAACTTGTGGCCGTGAATCTCGTGCGACTCGATGGAGAGTCCATCGAAGGTGTGGAGGCTCACGCCGTCGCCCTCGAGGCTGACCCAGATCTCATCCGACGACACACGATGCCAGCGGCTGTGATCTCCGCGCGGAAGCAGGAAATGAATCGCGGTCAGCGCACTCCGATTGCCACCGACGATGCGATCTGACTTGACGACCTGCCGATAGAACCCGCCCTCAGGATGGGGAGTGAGATGCAGAGTCTCGATGAGGTCTCGTGCGCGCGGGTGCATGAGTTGGAACTTGAAAGGGATTTTCCTCCCGGGGAGGCCGGAACTTCAAATTTCAAATTTCAAATTTCAAATTTTCAACTTGCTACACTGCGGCCGGTGAAGCTTCAAGCAGGTGAGCAACTAGGTCCCTACAGCGTAATCGCGTTGATCGGCGCCGGCGGAATGGGCGAGGTTTATCGCGCGCGCGACAGCCGCATCGGCCGTGAAGTCGCGTTGAAAGTCCTGCCACCCTGCGCGAATTCCGATCTCACCCGCCGCTTCGAGCAGGAAGCGCGCGCCGCCGGCATGCTCAATCATCCGAACATCCTCACGGTGTTCGATGTCGGCGATCACGACGGCTCGCCGTTCATCGTCTCCGAGCTTCTCGAGGGCCGCAACCTTCGCGAGCTTCTCGCCGAACGGCTCCCGTTTCGAAAAGCGATGGACATCGCGATGCAGATCGCGCGGGGCCTCGCCGCCGCACATGACAAAGGCATCGTCCATCGCGATCTCAAGCCGGAGAACATCTTCATGCTGCACGACGGCCGCGTGAAGCTGCTCGATTTCGGCCTCGTGAAGGTCGTCGGCAGCGACTTCACTTCGACGTCGGACACTCAGCGTCTCGTCACCGCAGCCGGCACCATCCTCGGTACCGCCGCCTACATGTCGCCGGAGCAGGTGCGTGGCGAGCCCGCCGACCATCGCTCCGACATCTTCTCTCTCGGCATCGTCCTCTTCGAGATGGTGAGCGGCATACAACCCTTCCGGCGCGACAGCCCGGTGGAGTCGATGAACGCGATTCTCCATTTCGATGCCGTGCTGCCGTCCGACGCGCCAGCATCGATCGCGCGCATCACGCATCGCATGCTCGAGAAGAGTCCCGCCGACCGCTTCCAGTCAGTGAAAGACCTCGGCTTCGCGCTCGAAGCAGTGGAGGGAAGTGACACCTCGGTCGTGATGACGCCGCGCAAGCGCGCGATGCGAAACACGATGAAGGCCACGCCGGTCCGTTACGAGCGGATGACGTTCCGGCGCGGCTTCGTAATGAGCGCGCGCTTTCTCGACAGCAGCTCCGTGATCTACGGCGCAGCGTGGGAAGACCGGCCGCTCGAGGTCTTCACATCGACGACGCATTCGCCGGAGGCGCGGCCGCTCGGCATCGGACACGCGGACATCCTCGCGGTGTCATCGCACGGCGAGCTCGCCGTGTCACTCGGACGGAGATACCTCGGCGGATTTGCGTCGTCAGGCACGATCGCGCGGATGCCGCTCGGGGGCGCGCCACGCGTGTTGTGCGAGAACGCGCAGGACGCCGACTGGTCGCCCGACGGAAAGAGTTTGCTGGTCCTGAGGCAGGTCGGCGGGTTGCATCGCATCGAATGGCCGCTCGGCACCGTGATCTATGAAACGCCGACGTGGATCAGTCATGCGCGCATCTCGCCGCGCGGCGATCTCGTCGCGTTCTTCGAACATCCCGTATGGGGAGACGATGCGGGCACGCTCACGGTGATCGATCGCAGCGGGAAGATTCGTATGCGCTCGCCCGATCTCTGGAACACGACCGGCGGACTCGCCTGGCATCCGAAGGGTGATGAGGTGTGGGTCGCCGGCGCGAAGCACGGTGCGGACCGCGATATCTACGCATTGACCATGGCGGGGAAGGAGCGTTCGGTGCTTGCGTTTCCCGGACGTGTCTCGCTTCAGGACATCCATGCGAAGGCGGGCGTGCTCATCTCCTCGGACTCGGGCCGGCGGGAGATCGTCGCGGGTAAGCGCGGCGGCGAGGAGCGGAACCTGTCGTGGTTCGACTGGTCGTGGCTCGCGGGCCTGACGGTCGATGGGTGCAGCGTCTTGTTAGAGGAGCAGGGTGCAGCGACACGCGGTGTGAACGCGATTTACATGCGCGACCTCGACGGCTCGCCCGCGGTGCGGCTCGCGGAGGGGAGGGCGCGAGGTATGCCGCTGTCGCCGGATGGCAAGTGGATCCTTGCGATCAATGAAGAGCAGAACTGTCTCGAGTTGCTCCCGGTTGGAATCGGAGAGCCGCGGCCGGTGGCGTGTCAGGGAATGCAGACGCTGCTCTGGTGGCAGTTCTTTCCCGACGGCCAGCGCGCGCTGCTGCTCGCGAATCGTGCGGACGAACCGAAGCGGATGTACGAGATCTGGCTCGATGGTTCCCATCCGCCGCGCGAGATCTCGCCTGAACCGACGGAATGGCCGGTGCGGTTGTCGACGAATGGCTTGGTCGTCGTTGGCGTCGGGGCTGATCGCGTCATCCGGCTGTTTCCTGTCGAAGGCGGCGAGCCGCGCGTGATGCCCGGCTGCACGGAAGAGGATGTGCCGATCCAGTTCTCGCCGGATGATCGTGCGCTGTATGTGTATCGGAGGGGACGTGTGAGCGTGCCCGTCGATCGGATCGACATCGAGAGCGGAGAGCGAACGCACTGGATGGATGCGCGTCCGCCGGATCCGGCAGGTGTGCTCGACGTGATGCCGGTGCAGATCACGCCTGATGGCGAGACATACGCGTACAGCTATCGGCGATTGCTGTCCGACCTCTACATCGTGACGGGCTTGACGTCATCCTGAGAATCGATCGTGTCATTGGAAGCGAAGCGAAGGACCCCCTTGGTGGAGCGCCTGTCCCTCCACTGCTTTTTGAAACCGCGAGGCGCTCCTGTCCGTATAGCCGTCGATGGTCAGGATCGCAATGCCGCGCGCCGGCGATGGTTCAGGGAAGAAACGAACGGATACGACAGCCCCATCGCTGCTGACACAAGAGCCGTTCCCTGCGACGCCAGCCCCTCGCGCAACACGACGGGAAATGCAACGAGCGCGAGCGGAACGTAAAGCAACACTCCCGAAATGACGCCGGGCGAGTAGCGGTGAGCGCGGATCGTTGCGCGGAGATGAAAGAGTCCGTTGCCCGCGAGCAGCGCGACGATCGTCAAGAACAGTGACGTTCCGCGAGGAGTCGCGCCCGAAGCGCCGGCGATCGCGCAGACGATCAGCAGGAGCGCATTGATTCCGATCAGAAATTGAGGCGAGATGCTCGCGGAGATGTCCGGCCGGTACTCGCGGTACCACTGCGCAAATCCGCCAGGCCAGACGAATTCTTCGAAGATGTGAATCGTCGCGGCGACAAGCGGCATCCAGAATAGAAGTTGGATCGTCATGCCGCGATGCTAGCGAGCGTGATGATCGTGCGCGCGTGCCGTTCTGCATGTCGCGCGAACATGACTTTCGGCACTCCGTCATCCTGAGGATGAGTTCATGCTGAGCGAAGCGAAGCATCAGCCAAGGCGCCGGGACAAAGTTTCTTCAGGCACGACGTGCAAACAACCGGCAGCGCGGCGCCTTGGTTGATCCTTCG
>Ga0157378_10006208_pt1 | contig 10459 bp, 8 predicted proteins | sample M65metaG_FD_115309 | JGI IMG/M metagenome (GOLD analysis project Ga0157378, IMG submission 115309) | Miscanthus rhizosphere microbial communities from Kellogg Biological Station, Michigan, USA - M6-5 metaG | ecosystem: Host-associated > Plants > Roots > Rhizosphere > Soil | place: USA: Michigan...
CGCCAAGCTGAGCCAACCACTGACGCCGCGAAGCAGGAGCGCGTTCTCCATCGGCGGCGCGGCGGCGAAATCGCGCAGCTCGGCGTCGAACCAAACTTGCTGGCCCAGTCCGGTCCGCGCCAACCGTCGAAGCTGGCTCAACGTCGCATCGATGCCGGCCTTCTTCACCTCCAATTGCCCGGCTTGGATCGAATCAAGCATCTTTTCCAATGGCGCCGATTCGACGATTTTTATCGGCAGATATCTACGCAAGGCGGCAACCGGCGCCGACAACGACCCGAGATTCAGGCGCAAGCGTGGATCGTTGCCGTCCAGCGCGCTGATGTTCCCTTGCAGGGAAAATTTGAGATCATTGGCGCGAAAATCGGCGTGGCGGATTTGTAAAAGGCGCTCGCTCCAATCGACGTCAAAGCTCACCCGCCCGTCCGCTCCCGCGAGAGGCGCAAGAAAAAGCTCTGGGGCATCGACGGCAAGCTGCCTGAACTCGACGTCGCCGTTGATGTGTAACTGCTCAGCCGGGCTTCCTTGCACACGCAAGTGCTGGGCGAGAAGACCGCTCATATGTTTGATCGGCACGCGCGCGCTGACGTAGTCCTTGACCAGCATTGCCGGAAAATTCACCAGCTCGAGGTCGGCATTCCAGCGCGCCTCACGGAGGTCGAAGGTTGCACGCGGAAACACGAGATAACCCCGGGCGTTGAGATTCATCTTGGAGCCGTCTTTGATAACGGCGCTTTTGAGATCAAACTCCAGCCCTGCACCGGATTCCGCAGGCTGTTGCTTGAAAAGACTTTGAAAAAAATCCCGCAGACGTTGGCCGCGCACGTGATCGAGCTCCAGTTTGGCATCGACAAGCCGCCATTTTTTTTCACCGCCCGACGGCGCTTGATCGGTAACCTCGAAGTCGCCGCCGTCGACTTTCAGCGAGTGCAGGTCGAAACTGAATTCACTGTTCTGCTGTTTTAGAAACGGCAGATTGAGCAGCTTGTCGAGCAGCGGAAAGCGCCCTGCCGGGTCGCGAACCAGACGCAGCGTCGGTCGCGTCAAGCGAATTTCATAGAAGATCACCTGGCGGCGCAGCAGCGGCTGCAGGGCGACGCGCGCCGTGACCCGCGCCGCGGTGATCGCCGGTTGCGCCGCGTCGGCTTCGGTCAGGGCAACGTTTTGAAAAACGACGCCGGTGATCCAGCCGATTTCGATATCGGCGCCGCCTACTTGCGCTTTTAACTCGGTTTGTTTTTCAATCTCGTCGACCAAGTAACGGCGCAATTCGCCGACCCGCGTCAAATAATAGAACGCTAAAATCGCCACGACGAAAAACAGACAGAGAATCGCGCTTAAGAAACCCAGAAGCTTGAAAATTTTTCGCATGTGGAGAATAGCACCAGTGGAATGAAATCGGCATCCTATCAATCGGCCGACGCGCGCCGGCGCGGCGATTTTTTCGGTCATGCTAGAGGAAGTTTTTCGGCGGCGCAAGGGATTGAGAATACAACGGATTCAGTCGCGCTGCGCGGGTTGGGCACGGCCCGATTTCACAAACGCGGGGAATGTTGATAAGAGTGATCGGCAATTCCAGTGGCTAGCACGCGTCTCGCATCACTCAGGGAACTACTTTTCGGTAAGCCTAAAGATCCGCTCGATCCCAAGGTTTTTCACCAAATCTCCCTGGTCGCCTTCTTAGCCTGGGTCGGCCTGGGCGCCGACGGCCTCAGCTCATCGGCTTATGGGCCGGAGGAAGCCTACTTAGCGCTCGGGCAATACTTTTATCTTGCCCTGCCGCTCGCTTTGCTGACCGCCGTCACGGTCTTTGTCATCTCCGCGAGCTATTCGCAGATCATCGAGCTTTTCCCCACGGGCGGCGGCGGTTATTTGGTCGCAACCAAATTATTGGGGCCCAAGGCCGGCCTCGTTTCCGGATCGGCGCTGGTCGTCGACTACATGTTGACGATCACGATATCGATCGCGAGCAGCGCCGACGCGCTTTTCAGCTTTCTCCCGATCGCCTTCCAGCCAGTAAAAATCTTCGCCGAAATTCTGCTCATCTTCGGGCTGATCTTGTTGAATCTGCGCGGCGTCAAGGAATCGGTTTTGATCCTTTTGCCGATTTTTTTGTTATTCATCGTCATGCATTTTGTCGGAATCCTTCTCGGCGTCGGGCCGCATCTAAGCGCTATGCCGGCGCTCGTCGCCAACTCCTATAACGAGGTGGTGCGCGACACTCAAACCTTGGGACTGCTGGCGACGCTGGCGATCCTACTGCACGCTTACAGTCTCGGCGGCGGCACTTACACCGGCATCGAAGCAGTCAGCAACGGGTTGCAGATCCTGCGTGAGCCGCGCGTGGAAACCGGTAAAAAGACCATGCTTTACATGGCCACCTCGCTGGCTTTCACGGCGAGCGGCATCTTGCTCTGCTATCTATTGAATCAGGTCAAACACGAGCCCGGCAAGACGCTCAATGCCAGCCTTTTTTCCGGTGTTTTCGCCGGCTTCTTCGGCGCGGACGCGGCTCTCACGACCTCGCTGGTCATTTTGATCCTGCTTACCGAAGCCGCCTTGTTAATCGTTGCGGCCCAAGCGGGATTCCTCGATGGACCGCGCGTGCTCGCCAACATGTCGCTCGACTCCTGGGCGCCGCATCGTCTTTCGCATTTGAGCGACCAGCTCGTGACCCGCAACGGCGTCTGGTTCATGGGCTTGGCCTCGCTGGGTTTTCTTATTTATACGCGCGGCGACGTGAGGCTTCTCGTCGTCATGTACAGCATCAACGTATTTCTGACTTTTACCCTTTCGCAGCTCGGCATGTGCCGCCACTGGTGGGAGGTGCGAGGTGCGGAATCCCGGTGGCTGCGCAAGCTCTCGGTCAATGGCTTGGGCCTTTTACTCACCGGCCTGATCCTGTGCGTGACGGTCACGACCAAATTCGCCGAAGGCGGCTGGGTCACCCTGGTCGTCACGCTCGCCTTCATCCTGTTCTGCCAAGTCGTGCGCTCGCACTATGGCCGCGTGCAAGGCGCACTCAAAAGTCTCGACGACACCCTGCTCACTCTGCCGTTTCAACCGAACTTGAGGGAGCCCGTGCCGTCTAAAGATCCCAAGGCGCCGACGGCCGTCATCATCGTGCGCGACTTCGACGGCATCTCGGTTCACACGTTGCTCAATATTCAGCGTCTCTTCCCCAACCATTTTAAGAATATCGTGTTTATTTCGGTCGGCGTCATCGACATCGGTCAGTTTAAAGGCCACCAGGAAATCGACAATCTACGCCGGAAAGTCGAGGAAAATCTTCAAAGCTTCGTCGAGTACGCGAACTGCCTGGGCTGGTACGCCGAGTCGCGCTATGGCTTGGCCGTCGATCTGATCGCCGAGCTGGAAGAGCTCTGCGAAGCGGTCGCGAAAGAATTTCCTCGCGCCATGTTTTTCAGCGGTACGCTGGTTTTTCAACAAGAAAACTTCTTCACTCGTTGGCTGCACAATCACACGCCGCTAACCTTGCAACAGCGCCTGCAGTTCGCCGGCCACGATATGATGATTTTGCCGATCCGGGTTTTTGCCAGCCCCTAAGTGCGGCGCACCGACATTGTTTTTTGTATTGATTCATGCGTTATAAGATCTCTGGCCGCTTAATCTCGCGGAGTGGTTGCATTGCGCTTGGACCATGTTAGAGTTAATTGTTGACAGCCTAGACTTAACTTGTTAGATAGAAAAAAAATTTTCACCACGTTGATGCTTGAGGGAAAAACCATGTTGGAGAGAGAAGAGGAGTTGCTCAACAGCAAGCAAGTCGCCGCGATCTTGGACATGAGCCCGGACACGGTCAATGAGTTCGCCCGCAAAAATATCTTGCCTGCGTTCAAAAAAGGGAAACAGTGGCGTTTCCGCCGCCGTGATATTTCCATTTTCTACAAGAAGCAACCGAGGGACATCCGCGACGCTTGAGTCTGGAGGAGCTTGGGGGTGGGGAAAATGGACGACATCGAAGCGCACGAGAGCAAGCTTTACTCGGAATTGGCCCCGCTCTACGACAAAGTTTTCGGCAAAATTTTCTATAGCCGCTTAGAACGTGTTATCGAGGATCTCGACATTCCGGCCGGTGCGAGAATTTTAGAAGTCGGCGCCGGCACCGGCACCTCTTTTCCCGCCTATCCGACTCACTGCGAAATTACCGGCGTCGACTTGGCGCCCGACATGCTAGCGCGCGCCCGGCGGAAAATTCAGGAAAACGCCTGGTCGCATTTAAAAGTAATGGAGATGGATGCGCTCGACCTGAAATTTCCAGACAACAGCTTCGATTATGTCATGGCGTTTCACGTCGTGACCGTCGTGCCCGATCCTTTGCGCATGATCGCCGAGGCCGATCGGGTAACTAAACCCGGCGGCAGAATCGTCATCGTCAATCACTTCACCACCGACGTGCCGGTTCTCGGCTCGCTGACCCAGGCTCTCGATCCGATGACGCGCTGGCTCGGTTGGCGCACCGATCTCAAACTCAAGCCGTTTATCGAAACCAGCCATCTCAAAGTCGAAAAGGTCTATAAACTCAATAAAGCCTCCCTGTACACGGTGCTGATCTTCAAAAAAGAGAGAAAGCCACTGCGCCCGCTTCGCGAACTTTAGCGCCCCGCCAAAGCTACGCGCCACGATTGCCTCTTTTAAGTCTCGCTTTTTGAATCTGCAGAGCAACCTGCGAGGTCGATTTTTGCACAAGCAGACCGAGCGCGCCGGCGCCTTGCAGGCGATTCAGCGCGCAGCAAATTTTTCAACAGGAAATGGGGCGGAAAGCTTCGAACGTTACGCGAAATACTTGAATCGCGAGCCGGTTCCGGAATTGCCGGGATGGATGGGAATAGTGAGCAAGATCTTCGGCGTGCTAGTGGGGCAAATCTTTGGCTTTCTCCTTCTTCGTGTCTTTGTTCTCGGCGTCATCGTCTTCACTGCCGGTCACGCCTTTTTTGAAATCGCGGATCGCTTTGCCGAGTCCGCTACCGATCTGCGGCAGCTTGCTCGGACCGAAAATAACCAGCGCGATCACCAATATCACCATGAGTTCCGGCACACCGAGTCCAAACATGTTTCCTCCTAACTCTTACGCTTTACAGCAAAGAATACCGCGTTATCGCCCCGCTGCACAAGCAGCAGGATGCGATCGCCGCGCCGCCCCTGACGAGTCGCGCGCTCAAACTCTTTCACGTTGGTCACCGGCCGTTGATTCACTTCTCGAATCACATCCGCCGGTTCGATACCGACTTGATCCGCCGGACTCCCCGGCTGCACTTCCATCACCAGCACGCCCCTCGACGAGCTCAATCCAAGGCGGCGCGCCGCTTCGGGCGTAATGCGCTGAACTCGCAAGCCCAGTTCCGGATCGCGCGCTTCCAGTTGCTGATTCGGATCGTTATCATCGGCGAGCTCGCCGATTTTGACCGCAACCGTCTGTTCTTTTTTTTCTCGCACGATTTTCAGTGTGATGCGCTGGCCCGGCGCCGTATCGGCGATCACGCCGGGAAAGTCGTGACTGCGCGGCACCGGCTTGCCATTGAACTCAACGATGATATCGCCGGTCTTGATCCCCGCCTCCGCGGCTGGGCTGCCTTCGGTGACCTCCGTGACTACCGCCATCTCGGCTGGACTGCGGGTTAAACCGAGTGACTGCGCCATCGCCGCGGTCACATCTTGGGCGCGCACACCCAGCCAGCCGCGTACCACGCGGCCATTTTTGCGCAGTTGTTCGGCGACTTTCTTGGCGAGGTCGATCGGAATCGCAAAGCCGATGCCGACGTTTCCGCCGGACTGACTGAAGATGGCGCTATTGACACCGATCACCTCGCCAACGGCGTTGATCAGCGGGCCGCCGCTATTTCCCGGATTGATCGAAGCATCGGTTTGAATAAAATTATCATAGGGTCCGGCGCCGATGACCCGTCCCTTGGCGCTGACGATTCCCGCCGTCACGGTGTGTTCCAAGCCGAAGGGATTACCGATCGCCATCACCCAATCACCGACCTCCAGCTGGGCGGAGGCGCCGAGCTTGGCAAAAGGCATGTTGCCGCCTGATTTTCTAACCTTGATCAAGGCCAAGTCGGTGCGGTCGTCTTTGCCGATCAAGCGCGCCTCGTGTTCGCTTTGATCCGCCAATTTGACTTTGATGGTGTCGGCGCTGCGCACCACGTGATAGTTGGTTAAAATCTCGCCATCCTTGCTGATGAGGATGCCAGAGCCCAGGCTGCGCAGGTTATTTTCTCTCGGCGGCGCTTCACCGAAGAAGCGGCTAAAAAATTCTTCGAGGGGATCGTTCGAGCCGGCGCGCGGCGAACGTTGCGAGGCCGTCGAGATGTTGACTACCACCGGCATGGTCTTCTTGGCGATGGCGGCGAAGGAAGGTGGACGAGCGCCGTCGAGAACGGCCAGACTGGCCGCGCGTGCCGGCGCGAGGGACGATGAGATCGACAAAAATCCCAGGCCGATGGCAAGCGCCGGCTGCGCCGCAATCGAGCTGCCAAAGCGCATGCGTATTTTTCGGCATTTTCCGCCTGGGTCGGTCACGCGCTCAGACTAGCAATTTCCGTGCAGGATTCAAATCTAGCTAATCGCCTGGGACATTTGCAAAAGAACCCCGCTGCCGCTATGAAGAAACGATCTTTTTCAATCCAAAAAAATCATGAAACCCGCCGCGATTGATTACGACACCGTGCGCGAGATGCTGCGCACGGCCACACCGGATCGCATTCTGCGCTTTATCGGCAAAAGCCATCCCGCCGACATCGCGCTTTTGTTCAAGGGACTGGAGCCCGTCGAGGTGCGGCAGCTTTTCGATATCTTGTTTTCCTCGCGCCGCGCCGACAAGACGCTCAAAGAGTTGCCGCCGGAGCTCCTGCCCGACATTCTCGCATTGATCGACGATGAAAAAGTCGGTCGCTTGATCGTCCGAGCCGATCCCGACGATGCCGTCACGTTCATCGACAGCCTGCCCGAAGAGCGCCGCGAACGAGTCTTGGCGCTGTTAGACCCCGAACGTCAGGCCGCCGTCCGCGAGATCATCAATTACCCCGAGGGCACGGTGGGCAGAATCATGACCACCGATTTCATGGCGCTCTCCCCCGAAACGACGGCACAGGGCGCCATCGATAAGATCCGCGAGCGCGGCGAGCTGGAAGCGTTCTTTTATCTTTACGTTGTCGATGACGCGGGCCAACTCGCGGGCGTCGTACCGATCCGCAACTTGGTCATCGCACCACCGAATCGGCGGCTCTCCGACATGATGATCGCGGACCCGGTCAAGGCCAATGTCTTCACCGACCAAGAAGAGGCCGCGCGCTTGGTATCGCGCTACGAGCTTTTGGCGCTGCCGATCGTCGACGAAGCGGGCCGGCTGGAAGGCATTATCACCGTCGACGACGTGATCGATATTATCAACGAGGAAAGCACCGAGGACATGTACAAAATGGCCGGCTTGGCCGGGGAGGATCGCGTCTTCACGCCGATCTCGCGCTCGGTGAGAATGCGCCTGCCTTGGACGATTCTAAACCTGTGCACCGCCACTCTCGCCGCCTCGGTGGTGGTGATTTTCGAAGGCACGCTGCATCAAATCATCGCGTTGGTCACGTTCATGCCGGTGGTCGCCGGTGTCGGTGGCAATGGCGCGACGCAAACCGCGACGGTGATTATCCGCGCCATCGCGTTAGGTGAACTGGAATTTGCCTCGGCCTGGAAAGCGATCGTCAAACAGGTCTCAGTCAATATTTGTATCGGCTTGGCGGCCGGCGCGCTGATCGCGACGGCGGCCTTTCTCTGGAAGGGTAATCCGTATCTCGGCCTGGTGCTCGCTGCCGCGATGATTTTCAATCTCGGTTTAATGGCCGGGTTTGCCGGCGCCGTGATTCCGCTGTTATTAAAGGCGCTCAAGTTCGATCCGGCGCTCGGCTCCGGGATTATCGTGACCGGTCTGACCGATGCCTTCGGCTTTCTCTCATTTCTCGGCCTCGCCTCGTATTTTCGCCGCTATCTTGTTTAGCCCGCTGGTTGCGGCGCGGGGTCCCTCGCTTTGGCGCCTCGCTGCAACAAGAAAAGTACCCCGCCGATCAAGCTGTCCACGGCGACAATCAAAAACAGCAAGATGCCGAAGGCGATGCCCTTCTCAGAGCTGATGCCGATAACTGCCAGAAGAAAGATATAGCCGCCTTCGCGCAAGCCAAGGCCATTCAAACTGATGGGGATCGCGGAAAAGGTCCCGACCAGCGGATAGACGATGAGGGCGAAAGAAAACGGTATGTTTAAATCGAGCGCGCGCCCCATCGCTACGTGTATCCAGGCTTGAATCAGATGAATTAGCAGCGACAATAGGATCGCTATCAATAAGGCTCGCCAATGGGTTCGATAGCTTCTGAACGCGAGCCGCAACTTGACCACCAGCTGATGGCCGTCTTGCGGCAGCACGCGTCGCAACACAGGCAGCAATAAACCGGCGGCAAGAAATCCCAGGGCGAGCACGAAAGTCGCGACCCGCGCCGCGTGTGGAACCGCGTAGTAGGGAAAGAGCCAAAGCCCCAGAGCACCGAGCCAAACCAACACGATCATGCCGATCGCGCGATCCATCAAGACCGACATCGCCGCGTGGACTGTCGTTACCGCGTGCCCTTTAGCGCGCGCATCCTCGTCCTTGACGAGATAATAAACCCGGCTCACGTCGCCGCCGACGGTACCCGGCGCAAAAAGATTAAAGAACATGCCGATCAAATAGTAGCGCAGCATGGCTGTAAACGGCGTCTTGATGCCAAGCGGCCGGGCCAAAACCGTCCAGCGCGCCGCGCTGATGCCTTGAGTAAAAAGATAAACCAACATTACCAAAGCGATATAGGAAAATTTCGCGTTCGCAAAAGTCTGCAGAAAGCGCTCGATGTGGATGCGCGCGAGAAAATAAGCCAGCAGCCCCACGCTCACGACCAGCTTGAGGACAAGGACGAGAACGGGCTTCGCCTTCTTCATTCGTCCAGCGGCGGTTGGATGAGCGCTTGCGACTCGTCTTTGGCAAGGCGATCGACCAAGACTCGGCGTCCAACCACATGCAGTCGACCCTCGGCATAAAGTTGAATCGCGCGTGGATAGATGCGGTGTTCCTGCTTGAGAATACGCGCCGCCAGCTGCTCCTCGCTATCGTCGGGATATACCGGCACCACGGCTTGAATGATGATCGGCCCCTCGTCGCACTCTTCATTGACGAAATGCACGGTGCAGCCCGCGAAGCGTACGCCATGATCGAGCGCTTTCTTTTGCACGTGTAAACCGGGAAAAGACGGCAGCAGCGCCGGATGAATATTCATGATCCGGTTCGAGTACGCTTTGACGAACACCGATGAAAGTAGACGCATGAAACCGGCGAGCACAACCAGCTCGACGCCGCGCGCGCGGAGCAGATCGACGACGGCTTGATCGTAAGCCTCGCGGCTGGCAAAAGCTTTGTGATCGAGAACTTCAGTGCGAATGCCGTGATTCTGCGCGCGCACCAAACCGTAAGCATCCGCTTTGTTGCTCAACACGACCTCGATCTTCGCATCGAGCTTTTTTACCTCGATCGCATCGATGATCGACTGTAGATTGGTGCCGCTGCCGGAAATCAGCACACCGATCAGAAGTGGCTTTGCCATAAGCTTTGCTCAGGCGCGGATCGTTACATCTCGCGCACCGTTACGGATTTCGCCGATTATAAAACATTTTTCGCCGATGCCCGCGATCGTGCGCATCACGGCATCGGCCTGTTTTTTGCCGACGATCAGGATCATGCCTAGTCCATTGTTGAAAGTGCGGTCCATTTCGTTTTGGGCAACGCCGCCGATCCTTTGAATGAGCTTGAAGATCGCCGGCACCGGCCAGCTCTGACGTTCGATGACCGCGTGCCGGCCGCTCGGTAAGATTCGCGGCAAATTTCCCGTGATGCCGCCGCCGGTGATATGCGCCGCGCCCTTGATCTGGAATTTCTCGAATAATTTGCCAGTGATTTTTGCGTAGATTCGTGTTGGCTCGAGCAACTCCTCGGCCAAGGTACGGCCCAGGTCTGGAATGAGCCGATGAAGTTTCATGCGTCCTTTTTCCAGCAGCACCTTGCGCGCGAGCGAATAGCCGTTACTGTGCAGACCGGTGGAAGCTAAGCCGATCAACATATCGCCCGCCACGATCTTTGCTGGCTCTATCATTTTCTTCTTCTCCAAGACGCCGACGACAAACCCCGCAAGATCGTATTCGCCCTTGGGAAAATCGCCCGGATGCTCCGCGGTTTCACCACCGATGAGCGTGCAGCCCGCTTGGCGGCAACCCGCAGCAATGCCGCGCACGACCGCCTCGGCGATATCGACGTCGAGGTTGCCACAGACAAAATAGTCGAGAAAAAAAAGCGGCGCCGCGCCTTGAGTCAAAACATCGTTCACGCCCATCGCCACCAGATCGATGCCGATGGTGTCGTGAA
>Ga0157378_10006210_pt1 | contig 10459 bp, 14 predicted proteins | sample M65metaG_FD_115309 | JGI IMG/M metagenome (GOLD analysis project Ga0157378, IMG submission 115309) | Miscanthus rhizosphere microbial communities from Kellogg Biological Station, Michigan, USA - M6-5 metaG | ecosystem: Host-associated > Plants > Roots > Rhizosphere > Soil | place: USA: Michigan...
CGGCCAATCAAGTGAACCCTGTAAAAAGCCGTGTAATCAGATGGTATCTGGATAATTGAATAGGCACACCCTCGTAAAAGTGCGCCCGAGCGGTCTAAGCCACCTTAATTGGGCCGCGTATCGAATTCTTCGAGCAACGTCATGACTGCCTCGTCCTCGGTCTCGATGAGCACGTGTCCGCCAAGGTCCGATTCGACCTCCCAGAGAACGTCTTTGGCGTTTTCGATATTAAAATCGGGCAGGAACGAAAGAGCCGCTCGGATTTCGTCGCTGGTCGAGAAGCGGTCTGGCTTGGCTTGAGCGTCAACAGATCCCATTTCCATATAGCCTCCTGACGAACGTTGCGGCGGTTCCTTCCGATGCAGATGGGAAGTTCAACCCGCTGTCATCTTCGAGCATTCAGGGCGGATGCGAAATCCATGGATACATTTAGAACCCGGGTGAAATAACAGGATAGTTAGGGTTGAAAACGTTTACTCAGGCAGGCGACGGCTTAACTGGGCCGTGCAGAAGTTGCGGAAACGCCATGCTCGTCGCAACAGGCAGTCTTAACAGTGTAAGCGCGAGCGAGCGCTCCGCAGGCGAACTCAACGGCAACGAAGGCAACCACCACTGACACAAACACGGCGATCACGGCTAGAAGTGACATTAACCATGACGATATTTCCTGCAGGCTGGCCTGGATGATCGAGAGACCGGTCATGTTGAGTGCCGACTTTCGCGGCGCGCCAATTACCAAACGCGCATGAGGGACTGCGGAGCAATCAGGGTTCCACCGGCGCGTTTAGTTCATAACTTCCTCAGAACTCAGCCATTAGGCGTGGATCTGACGGAGAGTTGTCGCACCAACGCCGTGTACATTTTGCGAGGCCTCGTCATTTTTCTCCTGTGCCCCGCGGTTGCCGGCGCTTCTTCTCGGTTTAATTATTGTACTCAATGCGAATCGGTTCCTGCTCATCTCCAACAACTTCCAACCGTTCAAGTCGCTCGCGGTTCGACGCCCCGTTCCGTGCGCCGAAGCTTTCGTCTACTGGAAGATAACTGTATGATTACTACGAAAGAAATACCGAAAAAATGTTATTTTTTCTAAGGACTTTAAAAGTTGAAATTTATGCGCTCGCGGTATGGGCCGGACGATCGCTCTCCCGTAGCCTGCACGCAGTGGAGGTTTACGTGAGCCGAGGCGCCGATCCATTCGTTCATATTCTGCTTTTTCAATGTCCGTCTTGCACGAATCCCTTGTCGTCCGCCATTTCGACGAGCGAGCGGAACGTCGACGAAACAGATGCCCGCTCTTTCGTTTTACGCTGTGACTGCGGGTGGATGGGAACCGAAATGGGGATGCGGGCCAAGAGACACTGGGTAGAACTGTGGTCTTGACACGCGGATTGCCGCGTACGGAATCATCTCGACATAGACGGCTGCTTCTGCGGGGCTGGCATTCTGCCGAGGTAATCAATGCCGCCTCATCTGGCCTGATGTTACTTCCCTTCTATCCCGTTCATTCCGCTGCACAAGCACAGCCCTACATTGTTTCCGGGAGAGAAAAAGTAAAGCCCGTGTTATCTAATACGTTTTTCCGGGGCGAATGTTGCGCTCGTGCTTCTATGCGATCAATGACATTTCCCAGGATGTGATGTAAACGTTTTGATTGCAACGGCCATCGTTGCGTCCGAGGAGAAACCGGAACATGCCGCTCACCATCTATCGCAAGAAGCGGAATTTTGAGGTTTCGCCTGAGCCTTCAGGAGAGACGATCAGGCCCGGCGCGAAAGAGAAGCTGCTCTACGTCATTCAAAAACACCGCGCTACGCAACTGCACTATGACTTCCGCCTGGAATTTAACGGCGTTTTGCTTTCCTGGGCGGTGCCCAAGGGTCCATCGCTCGATCCGTCCGTCAAGCGCCTAGCCATGCAGGTGGAGGATCATCCTCGCGATTACGGCGATTTTGAGGGAGTCATACCCGAGGGCGAATACGGCGGCGGTACGGTAATGGTCTGGGACACGGGCGAGTGGAGCCCGGAAAGCAAAGACGTGGAAGTGGCGCTGGCAAAGGGCGATCTTAAATTTACTCTCCGCGGAAAAAAGCTAAAAGGCTCCTGGGTTCTGGTGCGCACGCACGGCTACGGAAGTAAAGAAGGAAAATCGTGGCTGCTGATCAAACATCGCGACGAATTTGCTTCAACCAGAGACATCACCGCAGAGGAGCCACGTTCCGCATTGAGCCACCGATTACTCGCAGATATTGCCCGCGATGGCGGCGGCGACGCGCTGAAAGCGGCTTCGGGCGATCCCCAGGAGAAATTGAAATCCGTTGCAAAGAAAGCAGCGTCCACTAAAAACAAGCGAGGCAAATCATGACGACCGTAGCGACGCACCTGGTGGAGGCACTGGTGAATGCCGGAGTAAAGCGAATTTACGGAGTCGTTGGCGATTCCCTGAACAGCATTGTGGATGCCGTTCACCAGAATAAAAGAATCGAGTGGATACATGTGCGCCACGAAGAGGCTGGCGCGTTTGCGGCCAGCGCCGAAGCACAGCTCACCGGGCACCTCGCCGTATGCGCCGGAAGTTGTGGCCCCGGAAATCTTCACCTTATTAATGGATTATTTGACGCGCACAAAACGTTGGCACCGGTGCTGGCCATTGCAGCACAGATTCCTTCGAGCGAAATCGGCACGGACTTTTTTCAAGAAACGCATCCGGAAAAGCTATTTCAGGAGTGCAGCAGCTTTTGCCAGCTTGTTGGCACGGAAATGCAGATGCCTCGATTGCTGCAGATCGCGATGCAAACTTCGGTGTCACGAGGAGGCGTGAGCGTTTTGGTTTTACCGGGGGACGTCGCCGCATCCAAGATGACCTCAACCGACCTGGAACATAAAGTCTTTTTGCCGCGGCCCTCGATTCAACCGTGCCCGGCGGATCTGCAGCGCCTTGCCGATGTGCTGAACTGCGCTGACCGCATCACTCTTTTTGGGGGCGCCGGGTGCGCCGAGGCTTATAACGAAGTTGTGGAGCTTTCCGAACGCCTGCTGGCTCCCTTGGCATATAGCTTCCGGGGCAAAGAATTCCTGGAGCATGACAATCCATATGCCACCGGAATGACCGGACTTCTGGGAACCGAAAGCGGACATTATTCCCTGGAAAAAGCTGACCTTGTATTTTTGCTGGGTACAGATTTTCCATACACGGCATGGTATCCCAAGAAACCAAAGATCGTGCAGTTGGACATCCGCGCGGAACATCTTGGCCGAAGGTCGAATGTTGAGCTGGGCCTGATGGGAGATGTGAAAACGACGTTAGATGCTCTAATGCCGCTGCTCAAGCAGAAGAAGAACGACAAACATCTGAAGGCCTGCCAGAAGAAGCATCAGGAGACGCAAAACTCCCTGGCCCGTCGCGCGGACATGAACGGAAATTCGAGTCCACTCGCTCCCGAACACGTTACGGCCATTTTGAGCGAGGCGGCGGATCGCGATGCCATCTTTACGGTGGATACGGGAATGACCGCAGTATGGGCCGCGAGGCATATCACGATGAGCCGCGAACGGCGGCTGATCGGCTCGTTCAATCATGGATCGATGGCCAACGCCATGCCACAGGCGATCGGAGCGCAACTGGCTTTTCCAAAGCGTCAGGTAATTTCGATGAGCGGTGATGGTGGATTCACAATGTTGATGGGTGATCTGCTGACGCTGGCCCAGTATGACCTGCCCATCAAACTGATTGTGTACAACAACAGCACGCTGGGCATGGTCAAACTGGAAATGCGAGTGGCAGGCTATGAGGACTTCGGCGTCGATGTGAAAAATTCAAATTTCGCAAAAATGGCTGAAGCCATCGGTATCCGGGGAATTCGCGTCGAAGATTCGGGGGATCTGAAGAAATCCATTGCGGCGGCCCTTCGGCACCGCGGACCGGTTTTGGTCGACATAGTGACGAACCCGAACGCGCTCGCGCTGCCCCCCAAAATTGACGCGAAGGAAATCGCGGGCTATGGCCTGTACGTCGCCAAGCAAACTCTGCACGGAAGGCTGTTTGAATCGATCGACGAACTTAAAGGAAATCTGCCGTAGTTTGAGCGCTGGCAGAAGCGCACCACAAGCGGGAACACGAAGATGGTTAGGCCCAGCGTCGCCATGGCCACGGAGGGAGCAGCTCCGAACAACCCAACGAAACTTTTTGGTTTCAAGACGTCGCCCAGCGCAGCGAACAGGGTGACGATGGCGCCGCCTACGACAAATCGGAACACGAGTTGAAGCACCACGTCCTCCGACTGAGCGAAAAAAAAACTTTGGAGTGGCCCGATCCGCTAATACTCCCTCGGCGCCAGCGCAACACCCCAAAACATTCACGAATCATAGATGACTCATCCTGATCCAGGATTACGAGCTTACGAGCTACAGAATTCCTCTAATTTGTTGGTGATAACGGCGAAGAGCATAGGAAGGCGAACTAAGCCAGGCTAACTGGTTTCGGCGGAAGCCATCGCTACGGCGATGGCTTCCGCCGGGAGTACCTGCTCATATTTCTACGTTTTACCACCCGCTGCAGCTGCTGCTGTCCACGCCGGTTCCGAGCGTCGCTCGAAGTGATCGTAGGCCTTTTCAAGGCCCGCTACCACTTCCGCAGTTGTTTCAAATAGCGCCTGCGCCTTTGGATCAGCGATTTTCCCAATGTCCTGCCTGGCGTGCTCTCTGAGTTCCGCCAGCATTTGTTTGATCTTTGCAGTGTAATGGCGCGGATCGCTTTCCGGAAATTGCATTCTGTCAGCCATGGAAATAGCCTCCTCTTCGTGCCCGAGCTGGGCCCCCGGGAAGACCCGAACTACCGTTGCAAATCTGTTCGGAACGTGTCCTAACCCTTCTTGTGTTTGAAGAATTCCACCTGGCGCAACCGCTTCTGCGCCGCGGCTTTGCTCTTATATGGCCCGCCCAGATTTTTCCCCTTTTCTGAGAGTACTTTGTAGCCGGACTTATCTTTTTTAATCATGGTCCTCTCCTGCGCCTATTTTCTGCTTTGCCAAAGCCAAGTCAATCCACGGATCACTCTACAATTTTGAACTCTCTCCGCCGACGATCGCCAGGATCACAGCTACAGCCCTCGCTCCGCCGACATACAAGGAATCGCCTATGGCTCTCCCTGTGCAGGGGATGCTAATTGAAAGATCTGTGGCTACGACGCCAAGCTGTTAATCAATTCAGTTGAGCACGGATCATCTTATTTAGCTTGCTGGCTTCCCTTCCGGCCCGCGAAAAAGGAAAAGCCAAAGTAGAACATCCCTCAGAAATTTCAAGCGACTGGAAAGAGAGACTCGAGACTCCCGCAACGGAGGAATATGAAAATTGATTTATCGAATGCCTGGAAGAGCGGCAGCCGTATCCTAGACATGGCCGTCTCCCTGCTTCCCAATGCCATTCTGGCAATCGTCATCTTTATTGCGTGTCTGTTTATCGCCTCGGCGGCAAAATCGCTGGTGCGCCGCTTCAGCCGTCAGCAGCAAAAACGGCAGAGCCTTGGATTACTGCTGGGACAGCTCGCCCCGGTGACCGTCGTCGTCCTGGGTTTTCTGATCTCCTTTTCGGTTATTGCTCCTTCCTTCCAGGCCGCCGACCTGATCAAGGTGCTGGGAATCGGCAGCGTAGCAATTGGTTTCGCATTTCAGAACATTCTGCAGAATTTTCTGGCGGGAATTCTAATCCTGCTTCACGAGCCCTACAGGCTCGGCGATACCATTTCATCCAACGGGATCGACGGGGTGGTGCACGATATCCAGGCAAGAGCCACTGTTGTGAGCACGGCCGACGGTCACCGGGCCATCATTCCAAATGCGCTGCTCTTTACCAATCCAGTGATCGTAAAATATGGCGGAAATCCGGCTCTACCCGAAGCTAAGACCTCATTCGATCACGGGGCCGGCGACGGTGTCTCGCCTCGGCAGGACACGCGGACGTGAAATTGTGAATCAGGGCGCCTTCGTACTTTCTCGATTTAATGGTTTATGTATCCAAGCCGGATAGCCCGGACAGGCTGCGGTCTGCGGAAAAACTCAAAACGTTGCCATTTGTAGCGAAGCGAAGAATCTCTCTTCGATTTAAGCATAAGAGAAAGAAACAAAGAGAGATTCTTCGCTTCGCTCAGAATGAGAGAACAACATTTTTCCGCAAAGTGTGACGCCTGTCATGCTCAACCCGTCCTGCTCAAGAGCTAAAACTCGTCAGTACGAATTGCTCAGCTTGCTGTTGTTTGACGCGGCTCCCGAGACTACTTTTTCCATTTCACGCGCCAGCTTCAAATGTTCCTGAAGCGTAGGCAACGTTTCAGAGGCGAAATTCCTGATGAATGCATCCTGACCGTCAATGGCTTCCACTCGGAATTGGGCAACGTCCTGCGTGTGGTCTGTGACCATCGCCTTGGCGTATTCCCGGTCGAACGCAGTTCCTGACATCCGGGAGAGGCGATTGTAGGTAGCTTCGTCCTTCACACTCAGCTTGTTCGGCACGTTGATTTTGGACCGGGTGGCGGCTGCCTTCAATTCATCGGCCGCTTTACTATGGTCATTGACCATACGAGATCCGAAGTTTTTTACAGCTTCATTCGAGCCCTTCTCCTGCGCCAAGTGGCCTAGTTTCACTTCGGCCATGCCGCCCGACGCCGCTTCCTTGGCGAATTGATCGTCCATTCGCGTGTGGTTTTGCGCCTGGTCCATTTTGCCGGCGTTCGTTTGAGCGAGTGCTATGCCGTCCGGAAGTATCAGGGCAATTGCCATTAAATATTGGGCCGTTCTGGTTACGTTTCCCATTGTCTGGGTTCTCCTTAGCACATCGAAAATTTCATTCTTCTTATTTTCAAGGTGGCTTGGTTCAGGAATTTAAATAGGGAAGGCGAGTCCGCTTGACCCACCAGCCCACTGAACGGCTGGGCGCCAAGACCAGTCTTATTATTAGCACTCGGCGACCGCTGTGGAGTATCCCCGAATGGCCGTATTCACTGTTCGAACTGGCTGTAGCCCAGGAGGAATTGAGTGCGTACACATTTCACGGGATGGACCGGCCCGACATGCTCGTCATACTAAGGCTAAGGTCTAAGGAAAGAGCGATTTCTGCGTGGGGCCCGGAATGAAAACTTTGGGATCGACATTACTCCTGGTACTTGTGGTGGTCGCCAGTCTCCGCGAAATTCCGATGCAGTCGCTTTGGAGCGAAGGTGGCTCCCAGCGAGTGGGGAGCTTTGTGGGGCAAATCATGGACAGCAAATGCGCGATCACCGGATTGCATGAAACCAACATGAAAAGGTTAAATGCAAAAGATGCGCGCGAGTGCACGCTGAAGTGTGCCAAGGACGCCTCCTTCGTCCTCTACGACCCGGGCTCTAAAACCGTATACCAGTTGAATGACCAGGAAAAACCTATGCGTTTCGCGGGCGAGAAAGTACGAATTTCGGGCGTGTACGATGACTGGTCTCAAACCATCGCGATTGAATCGATTGAACCCGCTTCCTAGGCCTTTTACAGAACTCAAAGGAGTGTAAGTCGGCGTCCTTAGAGCAAGGATTGCCCATTCTTCCTAGCGAAATTAGCGTCCGGTGGTTTTGGCTTGGCTCAAAGGGTAAATTGCTGTGCACTAATGGGTTGCATGCCATCGTTGGGCTGCGATCATCCATCTGAAACACTTCCAGCTTCAGCTAAGGAAAACCCTGTATTTTCTCGGCAAGAATTCCGATGTAGGCTTGAGCGCTAGCTTCCTATAAGTATCAGCGTATTAGCGCTTTAACTCAGTCACGTAATAAACGTGGGAAAGCGTGCATTACTTTGTGCTCTACTGTAGCTGAGGCAGCCTTACAAAGGAAAGAGATGAAGAACGCGCGACTCCTAATTGTCGATGATCATGAAATTTTCCGGCGCGGACTTCGAGCTCTCCTCGAACCATCCTCGGAATGGCAGATTTGTGGCGAGGCCGTGGATGGCGTCGATGCAATAGAGCAGTGCCAGTGCCTGAAACCAGACATTGTCGTGCTGGACGTCAGCATGCCCCGTCTGAACGGCCTGGAGGCAGCCCGGCTAATCTGCAAACAAACTCCCGGCCCTCAAATCGTGATTATCACGCAACACGATTCGCCTCAGATACGCACTGCCGCGCTGGAAGCAGGTGCCAGGGCCTTTGTAACGAAGTCTTCTGTTGGAAGTGAACTGGTGTCGGCGTTGCGAGTCATAATCCGCACCATCGGTGACTGAGTCAACCGAAGTTACTTCGACCGACCTGGCGATGCCCCTCCTGGATCTATACCGAAATTAATGTCCTGAGCTATCACCGTCATTTGACTTAAAGCCGGTTCTCGCCGGAGGTCCATGTGGCGATCACCACAAGAATGGCTCCCACGAGCGTCAAAAGCCCTATCGCCCTGCGCTTGCTGACAGTGTTCATGGATTGGCCCTCGATTCCTTGGGTTAATTTCAAGCTTCAACAATGCAAGAACGGGACCACGACAAGGAAGTCTTGAGGCGTTTAAAGGAATAGACTTAAGTTAAGAAACACAAAAGCGATTACAGGCAAAACCGAGCAAAATGTTCCGGCACCTGAAATATGTATGGAAGGGTGGTCGAGACACCAAGAATCCGAGTAAACGCACGGAGACTCGGTACACACGCCGCTAAATATTGGTTTATAAGCGTGTAATTCGCCGGGCTACGCTTCGACGATCTGGTTCCGGACGGCATATCGTACGAGCTGGCTCACAGAATGGATTTCCAGCTTGCGCATGATGTTCGCGCGGTGCGTTTCGGAAGTTTTGACACTAATTCCCAAAATCACCGCGACTTCCTTGCTGCTCTTGCCCTCCGAAAGCAGCTGCACGATCTCGCGTTCACGGGGGGTCAGCCGGTCACGTACGGTCTGGGGAACCTCTGTGACGGGCGTTGTTCCACGATTTCGAATGCTCTCCAGCATGATTTCTGTGGCGCAGGACGTAAAAAACGGCTTGTGGAGCGCCAGAGCCTCCACAGCGGCCACCAGGCTGCGGTCGGAGTCTGACTTGATGATATAGCCCTTGGCGCCAGTTTCAATGATCTCGCGAACGAGCTGGTCGGTGTGGTGCATGGACAAGATCAGCATTTCGGTATTGGGAGAGATTTTCTTGATTTTGCGCGCGGCTTCAATGCCGTTTAACTCGGGCATGCTAATGTCCATAATCGCGATATCTGGGCGCAACTCTTCTGCCATGGTCACCGCTTCGCGCCCGCTGTGCGCCTCTGCAATTACTTTCCAGCCGGCGTGCGATTCCAAGAGCATCTTAAGACCGCGACGAACTAAGTCGTGGTCATCGGCGATCATTATTCGTAGTGTTCCCATTTTGCCCTTTTCAATCTCGCTAGATTTAGATTTTCACTGCCTGGGACCCACTTGGTCAAACGACTACGACTCCCCTGCCCGCCCTGAACGTACGGCCTAGTCCACTTGCTCTAAGCTCTTGTAGCGCAATAGTCATACAGGTCATATACAGCATTCTATGTATTTTACAGACTATTTACAATGTACGTAGCCCCTCCATTTTGCCTCTCCGAAGACGTATTCGCTAAGCTACTCGAAGTGTGTTGGAGTGGAAAGATCGATCCGCGCAGTGGATGCACTTCCGAGCCCATGGCAGCGCGTCCAGGCGCGCGCGGGGAATCGCGATCCCACAATTGTCGCACATTCCATATTCGCCGTTTTGCATGCGCCTCAGAGCCGATTCAATCTCCTGCAGCGTGCGGCGTTCACGCTCCAGCGTCGCCGCCAGCATATCTCTGGAAATGTTTTCCGTGGCCGCCGCTCCCTCATCGTCCGGCTCGCGGTCAGTGACGACGTCTAGACGATGCCTGTCAATGCGCTTGCGCAATTCGTTTCGTTCTGAGGCCAATTGTTTCTCAAGTGTGCTGAATTTTTTGCGGGAAGATCGATCCGTCGTGGGCATGGTCCTGAACACCTCAAGATTGGGATGATGATCGGCAATACGGGCCGAATCAAAGTTCTTACGTTAAAAGATTCGGCCCGCTGCGATACCGAAATTACTCCGGTTCCGAATATTCTTCAATCCATTGCGGCATGTAGCCAACTCAAGAAAAAACTGTACGATCGTCACGGATTTTAACGCATTTCTTGAGGGCAATTGAGTTGCTTGCGGCGACAAAACAATCGGAGCGAGCAATGAATTTGCCCGCCCCGACAGAACCAACCAGATCTTGTTTTATGCGTTCTCGGACCGATTGTTTCCCATTCCATTCCCGGCCTGGCTCTCCGATCCACGACGGTTGTGGCTCGAAGGACGCCTGGCCCGTTTGGATTTTTTGGCAACGCCGTTGCTGCGTCGCGACTTCTGAGTGGGGTTCTTGCGGTTTGGCATGGTGAGATTTCTCCTTTTTCCTTGCGATGATTGTTTACCTTCGGCACTTCCAGCGTGGTCCCAGGGTAATTGCAAGAAAGA
>Ga0157378_10006212_pt1 | contig 10456 bp, 5 predicted proteins | sample M65metaG_FD_115309 | JGI IMG/M metagenome (GOLD analysis project Ga0157378, IMG submission 115309) | Miscanthus rhizosphere microbial communities from Kellogg Biological Station, Michigan, USA - M6-5 metaG | ecosystem: Host-associated > Plants > Roots > Rhizosphere > Soil | place: USA: Michigan...
ACCGCCGGACGCGACGGTTACTTCGCGCTTCCCGACAGGAGCCGCGGCTGCGGCCTTCACCTTGATCGTCAGCGTGCTGCTGTTGACGAAGGTCGAGGAGACCACCGTCACGCCGGTGCCCGAGACCGATGCGGTGGCGCCAGATTGGAAGTTGGCCCCGTTCATCGTCAAGGTCCGGGTGCCGCCCTGGCCGAGCGTGTTCGGGCTGACCGACGACACGCTCGGACCGCCGGTGACGGTCAGGATGCCGGTGCCTGTGCGCGCCTGACCGTCCGGGTTCGTGACGGTGACGGACTGAGCGCCGGCGGCGGCTCCGACCGTGGACAGGTTCAGTGTGATCTGCGTGGGCGAGTTGAACGTCACGCTGTTGACGGTCACCCCGCCGGTCACCGAGGCGTGGATGTGGCTGAACGGAACCGCGCCGCCGCCCAGGTTCGAGCCCGGGTCGTAGAACGCGGATCCCGACACCTTGGTTCCCGTGATCGTGACGTTCACCGATGACTGTCCGGTGGCGACGCTCGTGGGACCGGCGACGGCGGGGGTTGCCGGCGGCGGTGCGACGAGCTTCACGACCCGGACCGCCCAGGAGTTGGTGGCGTTGCTGAACTCCTGCACGGTCCACATCGTCATGTCGTCCAGCGGGTCGAGCGAGGTGAACGAGTAGTCGCCCCATCGTTGGACCGTGGACGTCTGGGGACCGTAGGTGCTCGTGCTGTTGGTCAGGAGTTGCGTGGTCCCGACGGTTCCGAGGGTGTCGCCGACCAGACGGCCCGCTGTTGCCGCGTTGGGATGCTCGCTCGCCCCGGACGTCGAGAACCCGAACGCCGCGTGGCCTTGCCCCGACACCATCACCGTCGGGATGAAGAAGGACCGCGGGTTGGATGAAGCCCCGTCGAAGATCGTTCCGGACTGCACGATCGCGGGCGTCTGGCCGCTCGGGATGCCTGTCAGCTCGTACCAACGGACCGCGGTGCGGGTGGGAGACGTGGCGATCCCGGAGCTGTTCACCCCGATGTCGTGCGCCGTCCACAGCTCTCCGTCCCGGAAGGTGGCGGCGAACAGCCGGTCGTCGAGCGCGTCCAAGGTCTTCCTGCTGCCGGTCTGAGGCACGGCGAGCGGGAAGGCGGTCGACGGCACGGTGATCAAGATGTTTGAGGAGATGCTCGGGGTGCCGCCCGGATCGGAGACGCGGCGCAGCGCCAGCTCTCCGAACAACGCGTTGCTCACTCCGATGAACGAACCTTCGGTGGTGTGGGGATCGACGTTGTCGACCCCTTGGGGGGTGAACGGCCCTTCCCCGGTGCCGACCGCCAGGTTCCGGAACACCGTGACGACGATCGGGCCCTGACCGAGGACCGAGCTCTTGCGGATCACGTACCCGTCGGTCCCTTGGAAGGCGCCCGCGCCCGAGAACACATTCGTCCCGATGTACAGGGCGTTCGCGTCGATCCCCAGCGTGTCGTAGTCGGCGAAGTCGGACGTGGCGCGCGCCGGCGCGGTCGTGTCGCTCGGGATGTCGAAGAACGTGAAGCTCGACGCTCTCGCGATCGTGCTCCCGCTACTCACCGCGAGCAGGATCCGGTTGTTGGTGGCGTTGACGTCGATCATCGTGATGAACCACCGGCCCGACAGGCGGTCGTATCGGATCCGCGGGTCGCTCGTGCCGGCGCTTCGCACCGAGTTGAAGAAGACGTTCGGATCGACGTTCAGGGCTCCGTCGGCCATTCCGGTCGTCTTGCTGAAGCTCCGGAGCCGGCCGGTGACCGTGACGATGAACTGGGTCGGACCGACCGCCCCCATGCTGTCCGGGGGCACGAACCCGGGCGTGTCCGCAACCGTCGCGCCGGTGAAGCTCGTTCCGATCGACTGCGGCGAGAAGGACGCGGCCGACCTGGGCGCGGCACCACCGGGGAGCTGCGCCACGTCGGGCGAACGCGGATCCTCGGGGAGCGACCGTCGGAAGTCCCCTTCCTCTTCGGGCTTCTGTTTCACGGGGGCGGTCCCGGAACGGTCTGCGATCAGCTGGTCATGCATGAGGCCGGCCACGGTCTCGGTCCGTCCGGGTGCGCCGGAGAGGGGGATGCCTGCTTGCCAGATAGTTGTCCCTGTTGATCCACCGAGCGGCGACAGACGGAGGCCGGCGAACGTGAGCGCGACGCCCACCAAGGCAGTGGTGACGAGTGCCACCGTTCTGCGTCGAGGGGCGGGGCCCTCAGGCCGCATCGTCGCCACCGTCTCGGAACGCCTCTTGCAGGACGGCGATCCCTGCGTGCGCGCGACTCTTCACCGTTCCTCGGGGGATCCCCATGATCTCCGCCACCTCGTTGGTCGAGCGCTGCGCGAGGTACGTGAGCTCGAGCACCGACCGTTGCCGCTCCGGCAGGCGCGTCATCGCCTGGCTCGCCCGCCGGAAGAGATCGCTCACCTCGGCGCGCCGCTCGGGTCCCGGTTCCTCCGACGCTTCGGAGGCCTTGCGCTCGAGCGCCAGCTTCCGCGCTTCGAGAGATCGACGACGGAGGAGGTCGATCGCGAGGCCACGGGCGACGAGCAGCATCCAGGTGTCCAGCGATGCTCGCTCGGGGTCGAACCTCGCACCCGTGCGCCAGACCTTGAGGAAGGTGTCCTGCACCAGGTCTTCCGCGTCGGTCTTGTTCCGCAGGAGTGACAGGCCCAGGCCGTAGATGCGTGACGCGATCCGATCGTACAGCTGGCCGGCCGCCTCGGGCTCCTTCTGGAGGAACGCCGCTATCAGGGTCGCGTCGCCGTGAGGCACTTTCATCGTGGTCCCCTTCCCGCTGTGGTGCGCCGTTCGAGGCATGGCTCGACGCTAGGGCGGGGCGGGGCGTCTGCAATCTATGGAATCCGTACCTTTAAAAGGGTCATAGTCCATACCATTTGTCCAGGCTTGCTCACGGCCGAAGACCGGCTGGAGCGGCTAGTGCTCAGAGAGCTTGCGAGATAGCTCTGTTCGCGATCTGACCCCGAGCTTGCGGTAGATGCGGCGGAGGTTTGCCTCGACGGTGCTCACGCTCAGGAACAGCGCGTTGGCGACCTCCCGGTTGGTCAGCCCGCTCCCGACCAGGTCTGCGACTTCCTGCTCGGTTGGCGTCAGCTCGATCGGGCCGGGGGACCGGCCTCCGATCCGGGCGATCTCGGTCGAGGCCTTGTCGGTCCACAGAGCCGCGCCGAGGCGCTCGAAGATCTCCAGCGCCCGATCGAGCGAGTCCCTCGCGAGACGCCACTGCTTCATCCGGCGGAACGCTTGGCCCTGGGCGAGGAGCGTCCGACCCAGCTCGAAGGGCTCGTCGAGGTTCGCATGCGCCTCGACCGCCCGTTCGAACGCCTCGAGGGCGGCGGGCAGCTCGCCCTTCGACGCGTGGAGCAAACCCCATCCTCGTTCGGCCGTGGCGAGTGCCCACGATCGGCCGAGGACCTGCGCCTGCACGGCGAACGGCTCGAGGATCGACCGCGCCGCACCCGCCTCACCGATCGCGATGAGCGCCTCGATCTCATCCGGCAGGAACCGAAGCACGCCCGGCTCTCGGATCCCGGCGGCCAGCACGCCCTGCGTCAAGGGCCACAAGAGCTCGTTCGTCTCCTTTGGGTTGTCCAGCGACAGCTCGAGGAATCCCAAGGCGGCGAGGTTGAACTGACTCGCCTGCACCAGCCCCGATCGTTCGGCGAGCTTGAGCCCTTCCTCGGCGGCCGCGCGCGCGGACTCGACCCGACCGAGGTGTGCGTCGATCAGCGCTTTCGCCGACAGCGCCAGCGAGCGGTACGGAAGGTGGCCGGTCCACGCCGTGATCTCGCAACTCTCGTCCGCGTAGGCGCGGCCGTCTGACCAGTTGCCGGCCTCACATTCCACCTCGGCGAGCATGAACAGGATCACGGCGAGCGAACCTTCGTCGCCTCCCTCCCGGCAGCGTTTCTCCAGATCGACGAAGGTGGATCTCGCGGTGCCCAGCTCGTCCATCCACATCGCGACGCCCGCTTGGCGGAACGTCGGACTCCGCAGCGGCCGGACCGGCGCCGCCGCACCCTCGAGCTCTAAGGCGCGCCGCATCGTCCTCGGTGCGTCGGGCTCTCCCGCGAGGAAGTCGTGATAGCCCGCGAGCGTGAGTGCTTCGGCCAACACCGCCTCAGCTCCTCGGGCCTCCGCCAACGCGACGGCCTCGCGTGCGTGGGTCCTCGCGCGGGCGCGGTCGCCGACCGCCTCCGCGGCCGCCGCGAGCTCGAGCTGGAGATGCGGCTTCAGCTCTTCGTCGTCGCCGACCTCGTCGAGTGCCTGTTCGGCGAGCGCCAGCGCCGCGCCCGCGTCGTCGCTGTGGTAGCGGACGCGGGCGAGAAACAGCAATGCCTCGGCGCGCAGCGGTCCCGCGAGGGTCGATGCGACGGCCTCTTCCAGATAGCTCGCGGCCTTGTCGAGGTCTCCGGCCTCGAACGCGAACTGGCCCGCGTGGATCGTCCGATGGATCCGCTCGTCGACGTTGTCGGCCGGGGTGAGCTGGCGAGCGAGGTCCACGAGGCTCGCGGCGGTGTCGGGAGCGCCTCGGGCGCTCGCCTGTCTGGACGCGGACGCGAGCGCCGCGGCGACATCCTCGTCGGGCCGATCCGCAGCGAGGGCGAGGTGCCTCGCTCGTTCCTCTTGGTCGATCGCCACCGCGGCGAGCCTGCGGTGCGCGTCCCTCCGCTCCGGTCCGGACGACACCGAGTACTGCACGGTGGCGAGGAGCGGATGGGTCGGCCTGATGCGCCCCCCGCTCGCCTCGATGACCCCTTCGTCGAGGGCGGCCTCGATGTCTCGGTCCGCATCCGCCCCCCCGATCGCCTGGGCGATCACGGTCGCGGTTGGTTGTGACGCGGCCGCCGTGAGCAGGAGCACCCGGCTGACCGGAGCGGAGAGGCCGGCGAGCCGGTCGGCGACCAGGTCGATCAGGGTGGACGGAACCGGGAGCGAACCGGCGGGCTCTCGGTCGATCCCCTTCCGAAGCATGGCTCGTCCGAGCTCCAAGGCGAGGAACGGGTTCCCCGCTGCCGTTCCGTCGATCTCCAGGAGGATCGAGCGGGGCAGTCGGGTCGAGAGCTGCTCGTTCAACAGATCGCGGGTCGCGGCCTGGGTGATCGGCCCGACGAGCAGTCGGTCGATCCGCTCGGCGGGGAGGGCGCGATCGAGGCCGAGCGGGACCGGATCGATCGCTTCGGCTCGTGCCGTGACCAAGATCCCGATCGGCACGTCGTGCAGCCGCCGGATCGCGAACTCCAACACCCTGGCCGACGGGAGGTCGAGCCACTGCACGTCGTCGATCGCCAGCACCAGGGGACCGGCCTCGGCGAGGGCGATGAGCGCCCCGTGGAACGCGGAGGACAGCGTCCGCTGATCCGGCGGGGACGCCCCGGCCTCGGTGCGAAGGAGCGCGATCTCGAGGGCGGTTCGTTGCGGTGCGGGAAGCGCGTCGAGGACCTCGTCGACGACCTCCTCGAGGAGATCTCCCACGGCCGCGAAGGAGAGCTTCGCCTCGGATTCGGTGGGCCGTGACGAGAGCACGCGGTAGGAGCGGGTCCGGGCCTGGTCGAGTGCATCGAGCCACACAGCGCTCTTGCCGATGCCGGCTTCGCCAGCAAGGACGAGGGCATCAGGACCGTTCGGAACGGCATCGAGGAAGGTCGAGACGCGAGCAAGCTCGACCTCCCGGCCAAAACGAGCGCGCTCCATACAGGTCCCCCCGCGATCTTCCGGTCATTATTCGCCCTCGGGGTCCCGATGGCGACCGCTGAAGCGATCGGCCCTCGGAGATGCATCGGATCTGGGCCACTCGTGGGGTTGAGCCGTAGTTAGGCACGACCGGTCGAACCAATCGTTCAGGACAACACCTAACGATCCACTGACGAAAGAGGAGGAAACACATGCATGTTCGAACGTTGCGTCGGTCGCCCGTTCGCTGGCTCGGGCTGCTCGCAGCCGTCGCCGTCACCCTGCTCGTCCCGCTGGGAACGTCGTCGGCGTTCGCGGCGTCTCCGAGGGTTGGATTCGGCTTCAGCGCACGGGACGTATCCGGCTTCCCCACAGGGAGCGTTTCCCTCACGGGTGGGGGCGCCTTCGATCTCAGCGCCTCGACGATCCACGCGGGAGGTGGCTTCAGCTGCACCCATGAGGTGGACCAGCTCTTCCTCGCCGGCTGCCTGCAGGGACAGGGGGTCCGGTGGGACACGGATACCGTGCTGGCGAGCACGGGGTTCAAGTGCACCGGCGCGGTCGCTGAAGCCCCCAAAACGGCGACCACAGGAGCGGACACCGTCGTCGTGCAGGCTGACTTCTACCGTGCAGGCGACGCCAACGACGAGTCGTTCACCGCACAGATGATCGTCTCGACGCAGGACCTGGCGGGCGACATCCAGGGGATCCAGAACGTGTGGGTCCAGGGCGTGGGTTGCGGAGCGGCCACGGTTCACTTCGGCGCTTGATCATCGGATCCAGGCCTGCAGGCGAGCTGGTGAGCGGGATCTCCCGCTCGCCAGCTCGCACGTTACTGGAGTGAGAAGTCCTACGGGCCGTTCAGGGCGTCGGGCTGGGCGGCGGTCGGCGCCTATGACGGCGGCACGCCTGCATCCGTCGTCGCGGGTAGCGCGTTCGACGGAACCGATGATCCGCCGTCCGACGTCATGGCGACGACGCGGTAGTAGTACGTGGTCGCAATCGTTAAGCCGGTGTCCGTGAAGGAAGTCACACCCTGGCCGGCGTTCCCGATCTGGTCCCACCCGCTCGATCCGTCCGGCGATCGCTCGATCTGATACCCGGATTCGCCGTCCACGTCGCTCCACGCAAGATCGACCGACGTGGCTGACCCCGTCGCCGAGAGCAACACGGGAGCGGCAGGCGTGACGCCGGTCGTCGTGGCGGACACCACGTCGGAGCAGCAGACGTCGTCGCCATCAACGAGTGCGGCGACGCGGTAGTAGTACGTCGTCCCTGGCAACAGGTTCGCGTCGGTGTACTGGGTCTGCTTGCCGCTTGGGGAGACAGGCTTCCAATTCACGTTGTCGGTCGATCGCTCGACGTGATAGCTGACCGCACCGCTGACCGACGCCCACTCCAGATGGATGGCCGTTGCCGACGTCGGGAGCGCGCTCACCGTCGACGGCGCCCCTGCGTCGCCTCCTCCATCCGCCGCCGGTTTCGCGGGCGAGGACGGTGATACCGACGAAACGGGTGATGCCGAGGAGCTCCCGGCACCGTGCGTCGTCACCGGTTCCTCCGACGAGGGGTGCTCGGAGCCTGGATTCGCTCCAGCCGGGATGAAGGGAGCGTGGGTGGTTGCCGGCAGCGACGAAACGATGGTCGCCGCCAGCGTTCGACCTAACGGTCCGCCCGGGAGCAACGACATCGCGATGACCAACGCGGCGAGCCCGGCGAGCCCGACCCCCAACCGCGGCCAGATCGAGCGGGTATCGCGAGCGAAGGGCGAGCTCCCGACGAAACCCATGCGCTGCAGTTCACGACGCCTCCACGCGATCTGGAATCGGCGGATCAAGCCGGCGAACACCAGGACGACGACGGGCAGAACGGTCAGTGCGAGCAGGGCCAAGAGCGCCCAGACGACGACTCTCACGCAGAGAACCTACACCGCTGGGGCGTCACCCCTCACCTCAGCCCGAGCGCCCCACGGATCTGGTCGAGCATCTTCTGCTCGCCCTCGCTGACCTGGACGGCGCCGAAGCCCATGAACCCGCCTTCCTTGGCGGCGTCGGCCGCCGCCTGCGCGGTCGCCACGAGCCAGGTGCGAAAACCCTGGGCCTCCTCCGGAGTGGCCTTGCCCGCAACGATCCCGTCCACGGCGCGGAGCTCGTCCAAGATCTCGGCGCCGGCAGTGGGCGCAGCCTTGGGCTTGAAGTCCTTCGCCGGGTTGTGCTTGCTCTGGATCATCGCCTCGATATCCAGGGCGACCGCGGTGAGAAGCTCCTCGCGACTCGGCGGGACAGTCGCGGCCTTGATCGTCGCCATCCCTTCCTTCGAGATCTCGATCGGGCCGCCTGGGTCGGCGATCGTGATCGCCATGCCTGCCACGAACGGCGCCCGGCAGATGCGCGTCCACTCTTCGTCGGTGAAGGCTTCTTTCGTCGTCATGCGGCCCCTCCTGAGCGTTGACCAGCCAGCCTACCGGGCGGTAGCTTCAGCCCTCCACCACACTTGCTGTAGGTTCAGAGGTGGACATCCACCACCTCCGGGGTCTAGCGTTGAGTCTTCGCGAACCTGGGAGGGGATTCGTGATCCGTCGGCATCACCTTGGGGAAGGGGTACGCCGTCGGTTCCTGTTCACTGCGACGGCCGCGGCCGTCTCGCTCGCCTTGATCGGCATCCCGACGAACGCTGCCCACGCGGCCGTGGCTTCCGAGCTGCGCCGGTACCCGTACCTGACCGACCTGGTCACGACCAACGTCACGATCAACTGGGCGACGCTCACGTCGCTCACCACCGGCTCCGCCACCTACGGCCGGGTCGGGTCGGAGAGCTGCACCGCGCACGCGATCACCGCCACGCGCACGTCGATGACCGTCGGCTCGACCGCCGAGTATCAGTGGAAGGCTCAGGTCAGCGGGCTCGCTCCGGACGCCGCCTACTGCTACCGCATCTTCGGGGGATCCGTCGATCTGCTTGGGTCGGACCCCGCGCCTCAGTTCAACTCGCAGATCCCCGCCGGCGTGACCACGCCCTTCTCGTTCGCGGTGTTCGGGGACTGGGGCTTGTCGGGCACCGATGGGACGAACCCGGATCAGGCCCGGCTGATGTCGCAGATCGCATCGAGCGGCGCGCGGTTCGCGGTCACCACTGGGGACAACGGCTACAACAGCGGGACCCAGACCGAGTACGGGGACATGGTCCAGACCGGTCCGGGGCAGAGCGGCATCTTCGGGCCGGGGTTCTGGACCGTCCCCGGCCGTTCGATCCCACTCTTTCCGACCCAGGGGAACCACGGGATGAACAGCGTCCCGTTGACCAACTGGCCGCAGGATCGCGCGGCGTCGACCTCGAGCGGCCGGTATCAGATGGATACCTATTGTTGTGTCAACGGGACCAAGTCCGCGAGCTACCCGAGCGACTGGTACGCGTTCGACGCGGGGAAGGCACGCTTCTACATCCTCGAAGCCAGCTGGGCCAACAGCAACGTCGGCACCTCGAACCTGTACGGGGACGACGCGGCCGCGCACTGGTCCGTCTCGAGCCCTGAGTACCAGTGGCTGACCAACGACCTCGCGGCGCATCCGGGCGGCCTGAAGTTCGCGTTCTTCCATTTCCCGATGTACTCGGCGAACGGGAGCGAGGTCTCGGACACGTTCCTGCAGGGTGCGTCGCCCAAGCTCGAGGGCCTGCTCGGCGACAACGGCGTCAACATCGTGTTCAACGGGCACGCGCACATCTACACGCGCAGCACACCCTCCGCGCCGGGCAGGCCGGTCACGTACGTGACGGGCGGCGGGGGCGCGACCCTGGAATCGGTCAGCAAGTGCGCTGCGCCGGTCGCCGCGGCGATCGGATGGTCCCCTTCGTCGAACCACGGGAGCGCCTGCGGCAGTCTGAGCGCCCCCGCGACGCCGGATCGCGTGTACCACTTCTTGCTGGTCAGCGTGAACGGATCGCAGGTGACCGTCACGCCGACCGACGAGCTCGGTCGCACGTTCGACGTGCAGACCTACACGTTCTCCGGTGGGGGCGGCGGTGGTGACACCCAGAACCCGACCCCGCCGACCAACCTGCAGGCGATCGGCTCGACGGGCAAGGTCGACCTGACCTGGACCGCGGGGACCGACGACACCGGGGTCACCGGCTACCGCGTGTTCCGCGGCGGCACCAAGATCGACCAGATCGGGGCGGTCACCAGCTACACCGACACGAACGTGACCGCAGGCAGCACCTACACCTACACGCTGCAGTCGATGGATGCGGCGGGCCACACCTCTGTGCAGAGCGATCCGGCCACGGCGATCGTCCCCTCGGGAGGTGGCGGTCAGCTCACCTTCACGCCGACCGACGACGCCTCGATCATCCAGGGCTCACCGTCGACGAACTTCGGCGCCGACCCGACCCTGCAGACCGACGGGTCGCCGATCAAGGACTACCTGCTCAAGTTCGACGTGAGCGGGATCGGGGCCTCGACCGTGAGCTCGGCCACGCTCCGGCTGTTCGTCGTCGATCCCTCACCGTCGGGTGGGGTGGTGCGTGCCACGACCACCTCGGGTTGGAGTGAGGGCTCGGTCACCTGGTCCAACGCGCCACCCTCGGCCTCTTCACCGACGGCGTCGATCCCCAAGGTGTCGACCGGCACCTGGATCACCGTGGACGTGAAGCCCTTCGTCACCGGTGACGGGGTGGTGAGCCTGCGCGTCAGCTCCACGAACACCGACGGCGCCGACTACGTGTCCAAGCAGGGTGCTGCGGCGAACGTGCCGCAGCTGGTCGTGG
>Ga0157378_10006214_pt1 | contig 10456 bp, 9 predicted proteins | sample M65metaG_FD_115309 | JGI IMG/M metagenome (GOLD analysis project Ga0157378, IMG submission 115309) | Miscanthus rhizosphere microbial communities from Kellogg Biological Station, Michigan, USA - M6-5 metaG | ecosystem: Host-associated > Plants > Roots > Rhizosphere > Soil | place: USA: Michigan...
GTTGAAGCGGCTGGTCGATCGTCCGCGGCAGCGCAACCTGCTGCTGATCGGTCTCGGCGGCGTCGGCATGATGGGACTGTCGTTCGCGCAGGCGATGTTCAAGCAGAAGGTTTCGGTGGCCGATCTCAGCCCCGCTGCGCGCGAGTCTGCGCTCGCGAACGGCGCCGCTGTCGCCTACGACCCGTCCGAGCCAGATGTCGTCAAGCGCATGATCAAGGACACCGAAGGCGGCTTCGACGAGATCGTCGATTTCGCCGGCAACGAGAAGTCGATGGCGTTTGCGGTGTCGGCCGTCGCGCGCGGCGGCAAGATCGTCGTCTCCGGCCTGATGGGCGGCAACTTCAGCCTGCCGATGGTGCAATGGGTCTACAAGCGCATGACCATCGAAGGCTTCATGGTCGGCACGCTCGAAGAGGCTAAGGAGTTGATGTCGCTGGCACGCGCCGGTAAGATCAAACCAACGCCGATGAAGGAAGAACCGATGGCCGACGTCCAGAAATGGATCGAGGAGCTGCGGGCCGGCAAGGTGGTCGGACGTATCGTGTTGAAGAACTGACACGGCCCGCTCTGAACATGACATTTCTCGAACGTTTCGAGGAAGGAACACATCAAGAAAAATAGAGCCTCGGCTTCGGCGAGATCGGAGCCGGGAAAGCTCAACGCTTCGCAAATGACAGGGGGAGACGCTGATGGCTTCCGGAACTGTTTCGAAGCTTGCCGCTGTTGCGGCGCTGATGTTCGCCATACTGACTACGCCCACACTGGCGCAGAAGCGGTACGGACCCGGCGTCAGCGACACCGAGATCAAGATCGGCACCACCACGCCCTATAGCGGCCCTGCTTCCGCCTATGCCGCCGGCGCGATCTCCGCCACCGCCTATTTCGAGATGATCAACGAACAGGGCGGCGTCAACGGACGCAAGATCAACTTCATCAGCCTCGACGATGCCTACAGCCCGCCGAAGACGGTCGAACAGATCCGCCGCCTGATCGAGAGCGACGAAGTTTCGTTCCTGGTCAATCCGGTCGGCACCGCGACCAACATGGCGGTGTACAAATACATCAACCAGAAGCAGGTGCCGCACCTCTTCATCGGCACCGGCGCCACCGTCTTCAACGATCCCGAGCACTATCCGTGGACGATGAGCTGGACGCCGCATTATGCATCCGAAGGCGAGATCTACGCGAAGTACATTCTGTCGAACCTGCCCAACGCGAAGATCGGCATCCTGTCGCAGAACGACGATCTCGGCCGCGATTACCTGATCGGATTCAGACGCGGGCTCGGCGACAAGGCCTCTATGATCGTCTCGTCGCAGACCTACAATACCAGCGATCCCACCGTCGACTCCCAGGTGGTGACGCTGAAAGCCTCCGGCGCGGACGTCTTCTTCATCATCTCGGTACCGAAATTCTCGGCGCAAGCCATTCGCAAGGCCTATGACATCGACTGGCACCCGCAGGAATTCGTCTCCAGCGTCGGCTCCTCGATCGCGGGCGCGATCAGGCCCGCCGGCTTCGAGGCCGCCAAGGGCATCATCTCGGCCGCCTATCAGAAAGACCCTGCCGATCCGCAGTGGGCCAACGATCCCGCGATGAAGGCCTGGAACGTGTGGATGGACAAATACAATCCCCGCATCAACAAGAGCGACTACTACGCGCCCTACGGCTACAACATCGGGTTTGCGGTAGTCGCGCTGCTCAAGCAGTGCGGCGACAACCTGACCCGCGAGAACATCATGAAGCAGGCGTCCCATCTCGACATGGAACTGCCGCTGCTGCTGCCGGGCATCCGGCTCAAGACCACGCCGACCGATCTGCGGCCGATCAAGCAGATGCGGCTGGTACGCTTCAACGGCGAGCGCTACGTGCTGTTCAGCGACGTGCTGGAGAGCAACTGACAACAACCGACGCGCGTTCTGCGTCAATTTGGCCGCAGCCTCGGCCTGGCTGCGGACACTTTTCGCACGGCCTACCCCCTGCTAATCTGTTGCCATTGCAGGGCGGGACTCATGGCGGATGCGCGGGGCATTTGGAGGTAAAATCGGGCGGCTAGCGGCCCTCACGCTCGGGCTGTCACTGGCGTTGGCTACACCCGCCGCGGCCGAAAAGCGCATAGCGCTGGTGATCGGCAATTCCGCTTATCAAAACGTCACCCGGCTGGACAATCCCCGCAGCGACGCAGTGCTGATGGCCGAAACGCTCGGCGTCCTCGGTTTCACGCTGGTCGGCGGCCGCGCCCAGCTCGACCTCGACAAATCAGCCATGGATACGGCCGTGCAGAGTTTCGGCCGCCAGGTCCAGGGGGCCGACGTCGCGCTGTTCTACTACGCCGGACATGGCGTGCAGGTTTCCGGCGCCAACTATCTGGTGCCGGTCAGCGCCAATCCGACCCGCGAGGCCGATGTGGATTTCCAGATGGTCGACGTCAACCTGGTGCTGCGACAGATGCAAGGCTCCGGCACGCGGCTCAACATGGTGATCCTCGACGCCTGCCGGAATAACCCGTTCGGCGCGCGCGGCTTGCGCGCCTCCGATGGCGGCCTTGCCCAGATGCGCGCCCCCGAAGGCACGCTGATCTCCTACGCGACGCAGCCGGGCAACGTCGCGCAGGACGGCAGCGACGGCCACAGCCCCTATACCAAGGCCTTGGCGGCCACGATCAAGCAGGCCGGCCTCGACATCTTCCAGACTTTCAACCAGGTCGGGCTTTCCGTGAAACGTGAGACCGGCGGGTCTCAGCAACCCTGGGTGTCCTCGTCCCCGATCGACGGCACGTTCTATTTCGTGGCACCTGTGGCCGCGCCCGCTTCGCCACAGGTGGCGGTTGCGCCACCGCCCGAACCGAACCTCGCCTCTTCGCTACGCCCCGATCCGGACCGCATTCCGATCAGGGATACCGTACTTCTGCGCGAATTGAGCGATCGGCTTTACGAACACAACTTCGATCCTGACCCGCTCGACAGCAAAAACGGCATGCGACAGGCGATCAGCAAGTTTCAGGAAAAGAGCAGCATGACGCCGACCGGTGAAGCCACCGAAGGCGTGCTGACCCGGCTGCGCAAGATGGACGACCTGAAGCCGTGGGCCTCAATCGTCTACAATCCCGAAGGCGATAAATGGGGTATGTCCTGGAATCACACGTCGCGGAGGGCATCGGTAGATGATGCGCAGAAGACCTGCGGTCCCGGCAAATGCCCGAAAGAATTGAGCTTCTACGGCCAGCGCTGCGGCGCTTTCGCGATTTCCGGCAAGTCCTGGTCGCTGGTTCAGCGCGAGACGATCGAACGCGCCAGATCGGCCGCGCTTGACGAGTGCGGAAAGACTGGCAAATCTTGTCGCGTAATTGGTGCGGTCTGTGCCGACGGTTCCGGCCGCTAGATTTTTTTTGTTCGAAACATTGGAAGCACCATGCAACATTCGGCTCACCGTTCGATCAAGATCGGCCTGCTCACTCTGTTAATGTCAGTGGCGTTTGGAAACGGCTTTGCCTCTGCGCAATCCGGCAGCACCGGCGGCAGTATTGGCAACGATGAAAAATCCCTGTCCGGCTCGCGCGAGGCGCCACGCTCGATGGAGTCTTCGAAACCCGCGCGACGCAGCAAACCCGAGCCGGAAGCACCACGCCGGGCGTCGCGCTCGAGCGGCGGGGGTGGCGGCAGTTATGACGGCGTATGGGCGACGACCAGCACGGGCTGCGGCGGCACGCTCAGCGGCGCGATGGTCATCTCCAGCGGCCGGATCATCGGCGACGGCTTTTCCGGACACGTCGGCCCGAATGGTTCTGCATCTGGTGCAGGATCGACCCAGGGCATGAGCTGGACCAGTTCCGGCCGCCTCTCCGGCCGCAGCGGCGGCGGCTCGTATCGCCGCGCCGACGGATGTGTCGGAAGTTGGACCGCATCGAAACAATAACGCGCACGCCCGTTTCTCGGCCACCGCGCGCCTCATATGAGGCGGCGCGCAGGCCCCAATTATACCCCATCCACTCCGGAATTGCGGCTCATTGCGACCCAAGTCTTTAACGAGATTTCGGCCCGCCAACGCGTTGCGTCAATACCGGGGAATCTCCATGCCAAACCGTTCAGCGAAGTTCATCGCGGCTCTGTTCGCCAGCATTCTGACCGGGGCCAGCTTAACCTCTGTGACCAATAGCCGGGCGCAAACGGCTACCGACAACTGCCTGACGGCGCCGAAAGACAAGACACCCGCGGGCGGCCACTGGTACTACCGGCTTGAACGCGGAACCAAGCGCCAATGCTGGTATCTGCGCGACGAGAACGACAAGAGCGCGCGTGCCGCTCCACAGGATTCACCCAGCGATGAGACCGAGACCGCAGCGGCCGAACCAGTTGCTCCGCCAGCGCGCCCGACGGTGCGCAAATCGGTCGCGAATGCCCACGCCGAATTCACCGCCGCGCAACAGCGGCTCGAACAGGAACCGGCGACCGCACCCGAACCGCGAACCGTCGGCATAGCGCCTGCGGCGCCGCTTCAAACGAATGCCGCCGCAACGCCTCCCGATACGACGACACCGTCATCCACCGTCGCAACCCGCTGGCCCGATGCGTCCGCGATGAGCGCGCCCACTACGTTCCGCACCGCCGCGGCCGAACCGCAGGCCGCTGCCCCGGCGGAGATCAGCCAAGCTCCGACACCAGTAGCCCCGGCCCCAGTTACGCTCGCGGCGGCGGACTCGTCGATGACAAAGCAATCGGCGTCGATGCAGATGTTGTTCCTGGTGATGGCCGGCGCGCTGACGATCGCCGGCATCACCGCGAGCCTGATCTTCCGGTTCGGAGGCGCGCGGGCGCGGGCCCGGCATCGCGAGATTCGCCGCGACCGCCGCGTGATCTGGGATTCGATCCATAGCGAACGCTCGTCGCCGTCGATGCAGCCGGAGGACGAAGTTCCGATGTGGCATCGTGACGATCCCCGCGCGCCTGACGACCCGCAGCGGCGCGCCACGGAAATGCTGTCACGGCTGGCGCGAAGCGCGCAGAACTAGATTATCTTTCGAGCTGACGCCGCAGGCCGAGGACGAAATCGGAAAGGCCCACCTGCCGGTCGCGCTTGAGCTGCTCGGCACGCAAGATCGACTTCACGGCCTCAAAGGCGATTCCGATGTTGTCGTTGACGACAATGTAGTCGTAGGCGTCGAAATGGCTCATTTCGTCGCCGGCCTTCTTCATGCGGCCGCGTATCACCTCTTCGGAATCCTGCGCCCGCGTGTGCAGCCGCTGTTCGAGAGCCTGGACCGAGGGCGGAAGAATGAAGACGCTGACGACATCGTTCGGCGCCTTGTCGCGGAGCTGCTGCGTGCCCTGCCAGTCGATGTCGAACAGCACGTCCTGTCCCGCCGACAGCGCAGCCTCCACGGGTGCCCGCGGCGTGCCGTAGCGGTTGTCGAAGACAGTGGCCCATTCGAGTAGTTCGCCGGTATCGGCCATCTTCTCGAATTTGGGCTTGTCGACAAAGAAGTAGTCGCGCCCCTCGACCTCGCCCGGACGCATCGGTCTGGTCGTCGCAGAAACTGACATCCGCAACGACGGTGTTTCCGCAACCAGCATCCGCGACAGTGTGGTCTTGCCCGCGCCTGACGGCGACGACAATACGAACATCAGCCCGCGCCGTTCTACCCCATCGAAGCCAGAAGCCGTCATCGCTTACTCCAGATTCTGGACCTGTTCGCGAAACTGCTCGACCACGTTCTTCATCTCGAGCCCGGTCTGGGTCAATTCCAGATCGTTCGACTTGGAGCAGCAGGTATTGACCTCGCGGTTGAATTCCTGCGCCAGGAAATCGAGCCGCCGCCCGACCGGTCCGCCCTTGCGGATCATGTCGCGCGCCTGCGCCACATGCGAGGCGATGCGATCGAGTTCCTCGCGGATATCGGCCTTGGTCGCGATCAGGATCGCTTCCTGATTGAGCCGATCGGAATCGAAGCGCTCCGAGGTCTCCAGCAGTGCCGCGATCTGCTCGGCCAGCCGCGCCTTGATCGCCTCGGGCTTGCGGCCCGGCGCCGCTTCGGCCTTCTTCGCCAGCTTCTCGATTTCGTCCATGCGTTGACCCAGGATCTGCCCGAGCGTTTCGCCCTCGCGGCGGCGCATTTCGACCAGCGCGCCAAGCGCCTGCTCGAACGCCATGGCCGCGGCTTCCCTGGCCGCCTTGTCCTCCGCCTCGTCGCTTTCGGGCTCGACGACCTCGATGACGCCCTTGAGGGCGAGCAGACCGTCGATGCTCGGCGCCACCGCATCGATCTTGCCGCCGAGTTCGCCGGCGACCTTCACGATCGCGGCCAGCACGTCCTCGTTGATGCGCACCGTCGAGACCGCGTTGGCGCGCTTGACGTTGAGGTTGGCATAGACCGTGCCGCGCGACAGCACCTCGCCGGCGCGCTTCTTGGCCAGCGCCTCGAGTTCATCCCATCCCGGCGGCATGCGCAGCCGCAGATCAAAGCCCTTGGCGTTGACCGATTTCAATTCCCACTCGAACGTGTAGGGACCGCTGGCGCCGTGGCTCCGGGCAAAACCGGTCATGCTCGATAGCGCCATTGCGTCAATCTCTCCGAAGAACGGGATGGGGGGACTCGCCGGAAACGCCGCGACCTTAAAACGATTTCCGCCAAAGTGGAATTAGGTTCCAATTTGCGCGGCGGGCGTCAACGCTGAATCACCGACGGTGTCGTGGTCGATTGCGCAGCGCCCTGGCGGGCGGGCGCGGCTGCCGGCGCCGCAGGACGCGCGGGCTTCTTCGGCGCGGCAGGCCGTGGCGTCGCCGCGGTCGGATTGGTATCGGCAGCAGCGCCCGCTGCGGCCGGCGGCGGCGTGTCGTCCGCGGCAGGCTCGACGGTATCGTTCTGAATCTGCTTCTCGATCGCGCGGAGCTTGGCGACGTTCTTCTGATGCTGGTCGTAGGTTTCGGTGAAGCTGTGTCCGCCGGTGCCGTCGGCGACGAAGAACAGGTCGCGCGTGCGGGCCGGGTTGGCGGCCGCTTCGAGCGAGGCGCGGCCGGGATTGGCAATCGGGCCTGGCGGCAGACCGTCGATCACATAGGTGTTGTAGGGCGACGGCTGCGTGATCTCGGAGCGCTTGATCGGCCGGCCCAATGTGCCCTTGCCGCCGACCAGGCCATAGATGATGGTCGGATCCGACTGCAGCTTCATCTTCTGGCGCAGTCGATTGACGTAAACCGCGGCAACCCGGCTGCGTTCGTCAGCCTTGCCGGTTTCCTTCTCGATGATCGAGGCCAGCGTCACCAGCGCTTCCGGCGACTTGACGGGAACGTCGGGATTGCGGCGCTCCCAGATTTCCGCAAGCACCCGCTTCTGGGCCTGCTGCATGCGCTGGATCACCTGATCGCGGGTGGTGCCGCGCGGGAACTTGTAGGTTTCCGGCAGCAGCGTGCCCTCGCGCGGAATTTCGCGCACGGAGCCGGCGAAGATGTCGTTGTCGGTTAGCCGCGCCACGATCTGTTCCGAGGTCAGGCCTTCGGGGATGGTGACGCCGTGCTGCACCACCTTGCCCTCGACGATGGTGGCAATGACGTCGCGCAGGCTGGCGCCCTTGCGGAATTCATATTCGCCGGGCTTGAGATCGGAACTCGCTTTCAGCGCAAACACGCTGCCGATGAAGGCCCACGGATTGACGTTGATCACGCCCTCGCGCGTCAGCGCATCCGCGATGTCGCGCTTGCCGGCGCGCGCGGGAATGTTGACGACCTTGTCTTCCTTCAGCGGGCCCGGCGTTTCCAGCAACTGCCTGCCGTAGTAATACACAGTCCCCGCCCCGATCATCAGGATGATCAGGATGGTGATGATGGCATTGCCGATCACCACGAACGGATTGCGGGCGCGCTCCGACCGCTTCGGCGGCGGCGGTACCTGCTCGGGCTCCAGCGCAGCACGCGGGCTCCGTGGGGAAATGGGCGGCCTCTCACTCATCGATGCAACCTGAATCCTGCCGGTTAAATCGTGGCCTGACATACCTGCCCGGCCAATAGCATACGCCCACGTCTAGAAGTCATCGCCGAATGCGGCAAAACGGTGGAGTCGTTCTAACTAAGGACTTGCTAAACACTTGCTAGTCAACCACGCGCCGCACGATCACGGAGGCGTTGGTGCCCCCGAAACCGAAGGAATTGGACAGCGCGACGTTGATCTCACGCTTGCGCGCCGTCTGCGGCACGAGGTCGATCGCCGTTTCCACCGATGGATTTTCGAGATTGATGGTGGGCGGCGCAATGTTATCGCGAATCGCAAGAATGCTGAAAATCGCCTCGATCGCGCCGGCGGCGCCAAGCAGATGCCCGGTCGAGGATTTGGTCGACGACATCGACACCTTGGAGATGGCATTGCCGAGCAAGCGCTCGACCGCACCGAGTTCGATCTCGTCGCCGACCTGCGTCGAGGTGCCGTGCGCGTTGATGTAGTCGAGATCGGCGGCGGAAATCCCGGCGCGCTTCAAGGCCGCGCTCATGCTGCGGAAACCGCCATCGCCATCCGGCGACGGCGAGGTGATGTGATAGGCATCGCCCGACAGGCCGTAGCCGACGACCTCGGCGTAGATCTTCGCACCACGGCTTTTCGCGTGCTCGTATGCCTCGAGCACCACGACGCCGGCGCCCTCGCCCATCACGAAACCGTCGCGATCCTTGTCGTAGGGGCGCGAAGCCTTCTCGGGCGTCTCGTTGTAGCCGGTCGAGAGCGCGCGCGCGGCGCAGAAGCCCGCCATCGCGAGCCGGCAGATCGGCGATTCGGTGCCGCCGGCGACCATGACGTCGGCATCCCCGAGCATGATCAGACGCGCGGCGTCGCCGATCGCATGCGCGCCGGTCGAACAGGCCGTCACCACGGAATGATTGGGCCCCTTGAGGCCGTGCTCGATCGAGACATAGCCCGACGCCAGATTGATCAGGCGGCCCGGAATGAAGAACGGAGAGACCCGGCGCGGCCCACGCTCCTTCAGCAGCAGCGCGGTGTCGGCGATCCCCGACAGGCCACCAATGCCGGAGCCGATCAGCGTGCCGGTCGCACATTTGTCGGCTTCGGTTTCCGGATGCCAGTTGGCATCGTCGAGCGCCTGCTTCGCCGCCGCCATGGCAAAGATGATGAAGTCGTCGACCTTGCGCTGCTCTTTCGGCTCCATCCACTGGTCGGGATTGAAGGTACCGTCAGAGCCATCGCCGCGTGGAACCACACAGGCGATCTGGCTGGAGAGATCGGCGACTTCGAAGGTCTCGATCTTCCTGGCGCCGCTCTCGCCCTTGAGGATGCGCGACCACGTTGTGTCAACGCCGCAGCCGAGCGGCGTAACCATGCCCAGCCCCGTGACGACAACCCGTCTCATGTCAAAAACTCCAGCCCGAAACTGGCGGCCGAAAACAAGAAACCGGGGGACCGCTCAACAACGGTCCGTCCGGCTCTGTTGCACCCCGCCCGGGACGTCAGCTTTTCGCGTTCTTTTCGAGAAACTTCGTCGCGTCGCCGACGGTCAAGATCGTCTCGGCGGCGTCGTCGGGAATTTCGCAACCAAACTCTTCTTCAAATGCCATCACGAGCTCGACGGTGTCGAGGCTGTCGGCGCCGAGGTCGTCGATGAAACTCGCAGCGTCGACCACCTTGTCCGGCTCGACACCGAGATGCTCGACAACAATCTTCTTAACCCGCTCGCCAATCTCACTCATCGTTCAACCTCGTGCTTGTTCCATTGGACCCGACCCCAAGAAGCTGCAGCGACGCGCTATAGAGACGCTACGAGCCATCGTGGTCGTTAAACTTCCTTCGCTATCGCGCTTAGTCTTGATTCGGCCCGGTGGTAGCCGACAAAGCCCCGGCGAACGGCAGGCGACGCCACGCCAATATACAGGGTTTTAAATTCCTGCAATGGCCTTGTTTGCCCATCCGTCGAGGGGGTCGGTTATCATACTTCCCCTGCCTTGACTACACGCCTCGCCCCGCCGCCCGGAACGGCGTTTGGCCGCATCGAACGGGCCGGTAAATCGCTCAAATCATGGCCATTCCGCCGTTGACGTGAATCGTCTGGCCGGTGACGTAACCGCCCTCGTTGGAGGCCAGATAGACCGCAGCCGCAGCAATGTCCTCCGGCGTCCCCAGCCTTGCGGCAGGAACCTTGGCCAGGATCGCCTCGCGCTGCTTGTCGTTGAGCGCGTCGGTCATCGGCGTCTTGATAAATCCGGGTGCTATGCAGTTGGCGGTGACGTTGCGCTTGGCGTATTCGGCGCCCAGCGTCTTGATCAAGCCGATCAACCCGGCCTTCGACGCGGTGTAGTTGGCCTGGCCGGGTTTGCCGGTGACGCCGACGATCGAGGTGATGGCGATGATGCGGCCGAAGCGCTTGCGCATCATCAGCTTGGTCGCGGCGCGCGCGAGCCGGAACGTCGCGGTCATATTGACCTGGATGACGTCATCCCAGTCCTCGTCGCGCAGCTGCACGAA
>Ga0157378_10006215_pt1 | contig 10456 bp, 10 predicted proteins | sample M65metaG_FD_115309 | JGI IMG/M metagenome (GOLD analysis project Ga0157378, IMG submission 115309) | Miscanthus rhizosphere microbial communities from Kellogg Biological Station, Michigan, USA - M6-5 metaG | ecosystem: Host-associated > Plants > Roots > Rhizosphere > Soil | place: USA: Michigan...
CTGGTAATGGCCTTTGTTCCGCTTGTAACTATATTCCTGTTCCGCAACCGCAAGCTGCAGATTCGCTTGTCGCTACTCACCATTCTTGTAGATCTGGCTTTCCTTGCTCTGATGAACTGGCGTCTAAAGCAACTAATCGCCAGTACGCCCCCAGCCGTGACCGGTTCGTACTGGGTCGGCGCCGTGCTCCCGGTTGGTGCTATTGTGTTGCTCTTCCTGGCCATAGCCGGCATCCGCAAAGACGATAAGCTGGTGAAATCGGTGGACAGGCTGCGGTAGGTGGGGAACCTTACCTCGCACTGGTTGCTTTGTTACTTCCCGCAGTTGGTTTTTACATACTCGCTCAGCGTCATGCCATCCATTACCTTGGGGTCTTGCCCCACAGCTACGCTTTGCCGGAAGTCCTCGCAGGCGCCAGTCTTATCTTTACTGAATAGTTTGCAAATGCCCCGGTTAGAATAGCCGCCGCTGTATATCCGGTCCATTGCTATCAGCGTATCAAAGTCGGCTATGGCTGCTTTGAATTCGCCCAGCCTGTAATGGCACATACCCAGGCTATAATAAGCAACAGTATCCTTGGGATTCTTCGCAATTTGCCGGTGGTAATAGCTCATCTGTTTGCGTATTTCCTTTGGGTCCGACGTCTCTTTAAAACAAACAGTCCGGCTCTGCGCAAAGGCTGCTGCGCTGCTGAGTATTGTCAATAGGATAGCGAGGAAATGCTTCACGGGAGTGCGTTTACTTTTGACTTTTTCTTTTTGACTTATCTCCTTCTATACGGCTTCTCCGGCGAAATATCTTCATGGCTGCGCTTATGGCTTCGCCTGCCACCTCCGTCTGAAAGCTGGTAGGCGAAGCCTATGTTCACCCCTATATTGCTGAACGGTATAGAGTAGGTGGGCATATTGGCCAGGCTGCTGTCCACCACTGCATTCTTGCTGAATTTGATAGTGGGTGAATAGCCGTAGGCGGATGCCGGATAGGCCTGCGATACCCCCTGCGAGGTTTCGGTGATGCCGTTCAGGTCCTGCTCCTTTGCATATACTGAGAGGGAGATAAAGCTCACTTCGCCCCACACGCTCATGCGGTCGTTAATGGCATATTTCACCCCCACCGCAGCACTGAAACCTGCGGAGAAGCTGGTCTTGAGTGTCCAATCATAGTCGTCAAATACCAGTGCACCTGTGCCTGGTGCATTGCTTACTACCTGGTGCTGCGATATGGAGGCACTCATGGGCAACACAAGGCCCACCCGCGTATATAGTTTCACCTCATCGCCCGATTGCAGCACCAGTGACGGCATGAGCAGGAACGGACTATTGGCCTGCTGCGTAGTCATGATGTTGCCGGGTATGGAACCGCCTGAGCCCGTGCTCAGGCCCACGTTCAGGTCATTAAAGGTATATTTCTTACTGGAGAAGCTAAGCCCGGCATCCAGTTGCACTCCTATGTTTTCAGTGAACATATAACCTACTCCCAGTGTGCCCAGTGTACCCGCCCCCATGGACACTCCCTTAATGCTGTATTCCTCAGTGCTGGCAGTATTGTTCCGTGTTCCGTTGTAGCCGGTGGGAAATCCGTTGAATGGTATTGGTGTATCGTACATGCTCTGGCTGCCTATAGCGCCCGCATAGCCCAGGCCCACTTTAAGATAGAAGCCCTGGCTGTAGCAGTTCGGGGAAAGCAGTGAAAACAGTACCGGTATAACTATTTTTTTCATTTTCAGAAATTGAGGCACAAAGATAGGACCTGCCATAAAAAACGGTCCCTGCAATTTTAAATTGTGAACAAATTGCTCTTATTTCACAACACTGAAATATACCCGATGGAAAATCAAATAGTACCTTCCATCTTCGAGGAGCTGGAACAGCAGTCGCTGCATGTAGTTTATGCCACTACCGGGCAGCGGTTTCTCAATTATCTTATTGATGCCATCGTCCTTTATGGACTGCTATTTTTGATCGCTTTTGTGGCCGGTGCCTTTGCAGGATCAAGCGACATCAATGCAAGTTTTGCCGATTCACTGGCAAACAATAAAATTTTCCAATATATATTCACTTTGGTCCTGCAAATCGTTTATTACCTGACGTTCGAAGGCCTGAGCCATGGCCGCACACTGGGCAAACTGGTAACAAAAACGGTTGCAATGAAGGCCGATTTCACGCCGCTCACCGCAGGCGATGCAGCCATCCGCACGCTCTGCCGACTCATACCTTTTGAGCCATTAAGCGGCTTTGGTGGCTTTCCATGGCACGATAAGCTAAGCAAGACAATTGTAGTACAGAAGGGAACGCGATAATGCAGATCAAAAGGTATTAATAGCTGATCGAAGCTTGCTACACGATCTTAAATACCACATGTTTACTATTCCTCTTCCTCCCCTCCCAGGCTCATATTGAGCATGCTGCCCAGTATATCGCCGAAGGAATAGCCACCCCTTTCAACGCCCTTTTTGCTGATGAGCGAAAATTCGCAGAGCCCATGCAGCATGAACTCCATGAGCAGGCCGGCCTGGGCGTCATGGGCATTGGGGTAGTATTGCTTTACGGCTGCATATAGTCCATCCACCGAGTAGAGCGCTGTGAGCCACCTGGTCTCGGTATCGCCATGCAGCAGGGTTAGGTCATTGCCGTGGCCAAACCAGTCTATAATGGGCTGGTAGGGGCTGGGCTGGGCTTTTTGCTTAGCTGGACCTGCGCCCGGTTTCCCTTTCTTAAACGACTGGGGGTCGGGGAAGTATTGCACAAACAGGGTTCTGGTGGCCAGGCCCAGCAGGCGGTAGGCTACATTGAGGGGCCCTTCCTGCTCGCCCTCATATACGAGCTCTATCTTGCCGGTTATGGAGGGCACCACGCCTATAAAATCGGAGATGCGCACCATAGTGGTTTTCTCTCCGTTCTTCATCGCCCGCAGCTCAGCAGTGCTCACAAGGTTTTCGTAAGCTGAGATCGTAAGTCTTGCCGAAACACCGCTCTTCTGGTCCACAAACTCGCTTTTGCGGGCTTCCATCGCTATCTGTTCCACCAGCATTCTGCACAGATCAGGTACCTCAATACGTGCCGCCTGTTCCGGCAATATGCTTGCCTCCTGGTCGGTTATGGCTTTTGATATCTCTATAGTTTTAGGATAGTGGGTGATGATCTGACTTTCTATGCGGTCTTTAAGCGGAGTAACAATGCTGCCCCGATTGGTGTAGTCTTCGGGGTTTGCAGTGAATACAAACAGTATATCCAGCGGCATGCGCAGCTTGAAACCGCGTATCTGAATATCCCCCTCCTGCAAAATGTTGAACAGGGATACCTGTATGCGTGCCTGCAGGTCGGGCAGCTCATTGATCACAAATATGCCACGATGCGAGCGGGGAATGATGCCGTAGTGCAGCGCCAGCTCGTCGGCAAAGCTCAGGCGCAGATTGGCAGCCTTTATGGGGTCAATATCGCCAATAAGGTCTGCCACCGAAACATCGGGCGTGGCCAGCTTCTCGCCATAGCGCTCAGACCTGTGCAGCCATGATATGGGTGTATGATCGCCTTTCTCCTCGATCAGCTTTCGGGCAAAGAGGGAAATAGGTACCAGCGGGTCGTCATTGATCTCGCTACCCGCCACCACCGGTATCCACTCATCCATCAGGTTCACCATTTCGCGGGCCATGCGCGTTTTGGCCTGGCCGCGCAGGCCGAGGAACAATATGTTGTGCCGCGAAAGTATGGCTCTTTCCACATCGGGGATCACAGTGTCTTCATAGCCAAGTATGGTATGAAAGGGGCTATCGCTGCGGCCAATGAAGCTAATAAGGTTGTGCCTGATCTCATCTTTTACCGATCTGCTGGTGTAACCGGAGCTCTTTAATGCTCCAAGTGTCTTTATATCTGGTGCGTTGGTCATTCTGCGTCGTTGATTATTTTTTCCTTTGGCTGCTTCTTTTTCTTCCTGTCATCATCGTTATCCTCTGCCGCCTTCTTTTTCTTCTTCTTTGCCTGTTTGGCGGCGGGTTTTGCATCGTCCTTCTCCGGAATATTCTCCATACCCTCCACCACAGGCTCGGTGGGTGGCTTGGGGGCGGTGGTTTCATCGTCTACCCTCCCCAGTCTCCCGGATTCCAGCATCTTATCTAACTGCTGCAGCTTGCTGGATGCGATATCCGTCTGCTTAAGCAATACATCGTAGCCCGTCTGGTTCTCATTGTTGGTCCAGGAGCCCTTATAAATCTTATCCTTCAGTTCCAGTTCCATGGTGCCCACCGGCGGGTCGTCGTCCATGGTCCATACACCGTCTTTGTCTCGGTTTATTTCCAGTTTCGCATAGTCCACCTGGTCGCCGAATTTATACAGCCCGTCGTAGCCCGTGACCTTATTGGTACGCAGGTCCTTCATATACCGTACGTAGAGCTTCACAGGTATCTCCTCATCAAACTTACCTTCATAGTACCGCCGGTCCACAATCTCTCTTCTCTTGCGTAGCGTATCGTCGTCGCTGGGGTCATCAACCGAGAGCGCAGCTTTAGCCACCAGCTTACTGCTGTCCACAGCAGCACTGTCTATGAGTCCGCGCCTCATGGAGTCGGTATGGGCTTCCTCCGCCTTCATTTTCTCCTCCAGTTCTGCCATGTATTTCTCCTCTGCAAGTTCTTTCGCCTTAAATTCATCTATGCTCGATGCCTCGAGGAGATTGAGTACCTGCCCGCCAAAATAGAACCCCTGTACCTTCTGTATCTCCGCTATGCTGATGCAGAAGGTGAGCCGGCCCAGCAGATCTCTGATAAATATATAGCCCATAAAACGCTCTGGCGCCACGAGGTCGTAGCCCAGCAGGTCGCGTGTGGTAATGGTTTCTTTATACAGCTCGTATCGCTGCATCACTATCTCCTTCCAGTGGATGCCTGAATCCTCCCCTTTTTTGAGAATGGCAACGAAGCGTTGCATAATGGCCGGATTGTATGCTGGGTCGAACTGCAGCAGAGGCCGGGGGTGTTCTTTAAGATTGGCGAGCTGTGCCTGGGCTGCCGGTGAACGGTCGGAATTATGCAGCACAAAATGCCACAGTGTATCGAAGGGAATGAAGAGGTTGTAATAATTGACCGTGTCTTTGTTGCTCAGGCAGCCCAGCACATTGTTCATAAGCCCCACTTCTGTACGGGGCAATCCCCGCTCCCTTTTATTCTTTTTGCCAAAAGAAATAAAGCAGCTACACAGCAGCAGGCATAGAAACAGGTACTTCATCTGAGCATATTACTTTTCAGGTATAGCGCATGGGCACCACATTACGAAAAGCCCGGTATCTTCTGTGCCGGGGCCGATAAAGTTAGGCCATTTCCACAAACAGCAGGCATAGCGGCATAGTTAAAAACGATATAAGAAACTATGGCTTGGGTGGCCCGATCAGGTCGAATATGCGCTCGGGTGGGCGGGCAACAAGGGCAGTCTCAGCGATCTCTACAATAGGCCGCTCAATCAACTCCGGGTTTTCTATAAGAATGTGCAGCCACTGTTCTTCGGTAAGGGTCTTTCCTTCGAATTGCTCTTTATACAGCGGTTCGCTCTTGCGTACCAGTGCCGATGCTGGCAGGTGCAGTTTGAGCAGCAGCGCCCTCAACTCTGCTTCAGATAGTGGCTCCATAAGGTACCAACGCACGGTATGTGGAACGCCTTGCTCCTGCAATATTTCGAGCGCACCCTTGCTCTTGCTGCACTCGCCGTTATGATAGATGGTAACCATACTAAAATTAAAAAGTCAAAAAAAAGCGAGCGTGTTTAATCTACCACCATCTCCTTCACATCATCTGCAATACGCAGGCGACCTGCTGTTTTGGCCTTGATCTCATCAAGGGTTACACCGGGGGCATATTCTATACATACAAAGCCATCGGCAGTGACATCAAAAACGCCGAGGTCGGAGACGATCTTCTTCACGCAGCCCACACCCGTAAGCGGCAATGTGCACGCAGGCAGCAGCTTGCTTTCGCCCTTCGGATTGGTGTGCTGCATAGCTACAATGATATTCTTGGCAGCAGCTACCAGGTCCATGGCGCCGCCCATGCCCTTCACCATTTTCTTAGGTATCTTCCAGTTGGCTATATCGCCAGTGTCGGCTACTTCCATGGCGCCCAGCACGGTAAGGTCCACCTTGCCTGCGCGTATCATGCCGAAGCTCATGGCACTGTCGAAAAAAGCAGAGCCTGGAACTGTGGTGATGGTTTGCTTACCGGCATTTATCAGGTCCGGGTCTTCCTCGCCCTCAAACGGAAAGGGGCCCATACCCAGCAGGCCGTTCTCGCTCTGCAGCACCACCTTTACACCCTCGGGAATGTAATTGGCAACCAATGTAGGAATACCGATGCCGAGGTTGACGTAAAATCCATCCTGCAGCTCCTGTGCTATGCGTTTTGCGATTTGTTCTTTATTAAGAGCCATACCCTATGTCCCGAAAGGGACTATTAAAAGTGAATATATATTTTCAATTCGTTGAACCACTCTTCTTCTTACGCCGAAAACTATTTTGCTCATTCAGTAGATGTAGATGAATTTACCTTCGAAGCTAAATTTGTGGTTCCCCTTTAGGGGTTCAGGGGTTTTTTCTCACTGTTCTCTGCTCTATCCTCTTCTCATAATCCGCTCCCTGAAAAATCCGGTGCACATAAATGCCCGGTACATGAATGAAGTTGGGGTCCAATTCACCTGGCTCTACGAGTTCCTCTACTTCTGCAATCGTTATCTTGCCGGCCATCGCCATCAGTGGGTTGAAGTTGCGGGCAGTGTCTTTAAATATAAGGTTACCCTGCCTGTCGCCCTTCCAGGCCTTTACAATAGCAAAGTCTGAATCGAATGCATATTCCAGCAGGTAGTTCTTGCCGTTGAAGTTGCGGATCTCCTTGCCTTCTGCCACCTCGGTGCCATAGCCCGCCAGCAGATATACTGCAGGCATGCCGTAGCCGCTGGCCATGCAGCGGGTGGCCAGCGTGCCCTGCGGGATGAGCTCCACTTCCAGCTCGCCGCTCAGGAGCTGCCGTTCGAATTCGGCGTTCTCACCTACATACGAAGAGATCATTTTCTTCACCTGCCTGCCCTTCAGCAGTAGTCCGATACCGAAATCGTCAACGCCTGCATTATTGGAGATACAGGTAAGGTTGCTGATACCTTTTTTTACGAGGGCGTTAATACAATTTTCTGGTATGCCGCACAGCCCGAAGCCGCCCAGCATGAGTGTGGCGCCCGATGCGATATCCTTGACTGCTTCTTCGGCGCCCGAGACAACTTTATTCATTGAGGGGAATTTGGCTGCTAAATTAACTGATAAGCGCGACAACTGGGAATGCAATATGATTCTGCAGAGCAGACACTATGTGGGCCCTATTAGTTATGACAATGCAATACCGGGTTGGGCGTGGAAAGAAAGACCTTACCCTTTTTTATAGCTATCTCACCACGGTCGTGCATAGTGCGCATGGCGCGGATAACGGTCTCCACGCGCAGGCAGGTCATATTGGCTATCTGCTGGCGCGTGAGGTTGATTTTGCCGCAGTCGGAGCATACATGATGTTTGTGTAGCTGCAGGTAGTTGATCAGTGACTTTATACGATCTTCAGGTTCTTTGTGCAGGAGGTCTGTAAGGATGAAGAATTTGAACCGCAGCCTTTCCGCGAGCAATCGGGAAAAAGAATAATGAATATCGGGATTGTCTTTCAATAGTTCATGAAAGGTAGCCTGGTGCAGCCTGATGACGAGTGAATCTTCATCGGCAATTGCAGTGGCCGCATACGGCAAACCGTCGAACAAAGGCAGTTCGCCAAAACATTCTCCGGGTTCTACCAACATCTGCAGGTATTCCTTTCCTTCGTCGTTGAAGTTGGCCCACCTTACCCGGCCGCTCACCAGCTCGTAGTAGTAATTGCAGCGATTGCCCTCAAGAAATATGATCTCTCCTGCAGCTACTTTTTTGTAGTTGGCGCCCAGTGTCAGCAGGAGGTCGGTATTGATCATTGTATGAGAAATCGAAGCAATATAGATTGAAAGACTTGCGCGGAGACTGATCTGTGGCAGCAATCGGGCTGATTAGAATCAGTTTTGCTCCGGCATTTGGTAAAAATAAGCGTAAATAATTATTAAACAGACTATTATACGTATAATATTGTGACATTTTGCATTTTAAAATTGAACAATCAGGCCGTTTATGATTCCACGCATATTCGCGGCTTTTTAGCCGGCGTAATCTTGCATAGTCATTTAATAATCAATAAATCAATCGAAAAATGAGACAATTATTTCTGATCTCCGCTATCTGCCTGATGCTGGCTTCGTGCGGGGGAGGTAACACAAATTCCGGCGGGGGAAATCCTTATTCGCAGGCAGGAGCAGATAATAAAACTGCCGGGGGCAATCCATCATACGACCCTCAGCGGGGCGAAGGAAAATTTACCCATGTGGACATCAATCCGAAACTGGATGCGGCGCTGGCAGCCAACGGCAAAAAGACGTTCGATGTAAAATGCAACGCCTGCCACAAACTGAACGGCGAAAAGCTGGTGGGCCCAGGCTGGCAGGGTGTGACCTCAAGGCATACGGCTGAGTGGATCATGAACTTCGTGACAAATACGGACGCAATGATTAACAAAGATCCAAAGGCTCAGGCAATGCTGGAACTGTGCATGGTAAGAATGCCTAACCAGAACCTGAGTGATGACGATGCCCGGGCACTGTATGAATTTATGAGACAAAACGATGGTGTAAAATAAGGTGAACATTTTTCCAATAATCATTAACCAAACAATTGTTTTATGAGGTACTTCAAATATCTGGCAGTAGCCGGCGCCGTAGGGCTGGCCATCAGCATTAACGCGTGCAAACCGAAGAATGCCGCCGACTCAGTTACCGGCAATGCCGCAGAGAAGGCATATGTGGCTCCTGGCAAGTACGATGAGTTTTACGACTTTGTTTCGGGCGGCTTCAGCGGACAGCTTAGCGTTTACGGATTGCCCAGCGGCCGGCTGCTCAGGGTGATACCTGTCTTCTCCCTTGACCCGGAGAAAGGCTACGGTTTCAGCGAAGAAACCAAGCCGATGCTCAACACTTCTCATGGCTCAGTGCCATGGGATGACCTGCATCATACAGAGATGTCGCAGACCAATGGCGAGATAGATGGCCGTTGGATATTTGCAAATGCCAATAATACGCCGCGTGTGGCAAGGGTGGATCTGACCACCTTCCGCACTGCAGAGATCATCGAGCTGCCAAACAGTGGCGGCAATCACAGCTCGCCATTCATTACTGAGAATACAGAGTATGTGGTGGCCGGCACCCGTTTCAGTGTGCCGCCAGACTATGAGAATGGCGATGTGCCCATAAATACCTACAAGAAGAATTTCAAGGGGCATATCAGCTTTATCAGCGTGGGCAAGGAAGATGGCAAAATGGACATCGCATTCCAGATCGAATGCCCCGGTATCAACTTCGACCTCTCACATGCCGGTAAAGACAAATCGCATGGGTGGTTCTTCTTTAGCTGCTATAACACTGAGCAGGCCAACACGCTGCTGGAAGTTAACGCATCGCAGCGCGACAAAGACTTTATCATGGCGGTGAACTGGAAAAAAGCAGAGGAATATCTGAAGGCGGGCAAGGGCAAGAAGGTAGCAACCAAATATATGCACAACGTATATAACGAAAAGACGCACACCGCTACCTCTGAAACAAAGACGGAGGTTACCGTGCTGAATGCAATGGAGCTGAAAGATATATGTTACTTCATACCCTGTCCGAAGTCGCCGCATGGCTGTGATGTGGACCCTACCGGCGAATACATTGTAGGCAGTGGCAAGCTGGCCGCGCTGATACCGGTATTCAGCTTTACCAAGATGCTCCAGGCAATAAGCGACAAAGCATTTGAAGGCGACTACCAGGGCATACCGGTGATCAAGTACGATGCCGCGCTGTATGGCGAAGTAAAGAAACCAGGCCTCGGGCCTTTGCATACTGAGTTTGACGGGAAGGGCAACGCCTACACTTCCATGTTCGTATCGAGCGAAGTAGTGAAGTGGAATATCAAGGATCTGAAAGTATTGGACAGGGTACCTACTTATTATTCAGTTGGACATCTATGTGTGGCAGGTGGCGATACCAAAACACCCTATGGCAAATACCTGGTAGCGTATAATAAAATAACCAAGGACAGGTTCTTACCAACAGGCCCCGAATTATCACAAAGCGCCCAGTTGTATGATATCAGTGGCGACAAAATGCAGTTGATACTGGATTACCCGACCATTGGTGAGCCGCATTATGCGCAGATCATTCCTGCAGATCTTGTGAGTAAAAATTCTTTGAAGTTTTTCAAGATCGAAGAAAATGCCAATCCATATGCATCGAAGGGCGAAGGCACGACAAAGGTGGTGAGAGAAGGAAATAAAGTTCATGTTTACATCACAGCAGTTCGTTCACACTTTTCGCCTGATAATATTGAAGGC
>Ga0157378_10006218_pt1 | contig 10453 bp, 6 predicted proteins | sample M65metaG_FD_115309 | JGI IMG/M metagenome (GOLD analysis project Ga0157378, IMG submission 115309) | Miscanthus rhizosphere microbial communities from Kellogg Biological Station, Michigan, USA - M6-5 metaG | ecosystem: Host-associated > Plants > Roots > Rhizosphere > Soil | place: USA: Michigan...
AGCGCCACCACGCTGGCGAATTGCAGCCCCTCGCCCAGCAGCCACAGCACCGTGCCCGATGCCACCACCGGGAAGATGCCGGGCAGGATGCAGGAGAACATCACCACGACCGAGCGGAACGCCAATCCGATAAAAATCGCGACCAGCAGGAATTCCACCGTCAGGCCGCGGTTGAGCTTCTCGATCATGTTCGAGCTGTTGCGCGCGGCGATCACCGAAAGGCCGGTGACCGCGATTTCGTAGCCGGGGTGTTCGGTACGCACCTTGTCGAGCGCGGTATCGAGCTTGTTCACCACCGGAAGCAGAGCGCTGGAATCGATGTCGGGCACGCGCCCGGACACCACCACCGCATCCTGGTCGGCCGAGATGAAACGGCGCACCAGATGTTCGGGGATCACGCTGACATATTCCTTCAGCGTCGCGACGTCGCTCGAGCCGGCCTTCTCGGCCAGCCAGCGCCGCAGCGTTTCCAGCGACCAGACGTTGCCGACGCCGGCCGCGGTTTCGACCATGGCGTGGACGTCGGCGATCGTCTTCAGCGTCTCCGGCGCGTAGAGCGAGGCGCCCTTGGGGAATTCGATCAGGACGTCGACCGGATTGGCGCCGGTGAGCTTGGCATCGAGACGACTCGAGGCCGCCACCGCCTGCCGCTTGTCCGGCACCTGATCGGCGAGACGATAACGCGGCTCCAGGTTGGCGTAGACGATGCCCATGCCGCCGACGACGATCACCGCAATCAGGCTGAAAAGCCCGGGCCGGCCGACCATGCGCACCGCAATCCAGTAGCAGAAGTTGCGCAGCGCCTGCACGCCGGCGTCGGCGCCCTGGAACTTGACCGCCATGACCTTTTCGTTGCGCACCAGCAGCACGCCGAACACCGGCACCAGCGACAGCACCGCCACCAGCGCGATGATGGTCGCGGCCAGACCCGCCTCGCCGAATTTGCGGATCAGGTCGGAATCTGAGAACTGCAGCGCGATGAACGAAATGCCCGCGGTGCCGTGGGTGAGCACGCAGGCCGGACCGACCACCAGCACGGCGTTCTTGAACGCGGTGTACTTGTCCTGGCCCGCGATCAGGCGATCGCGTGCGGCAAAGGTGAGCTGCATCGAGTCGGAGAAGCTGATCACCATGATGAGCGGCGTCATCACGTTCAGGAACATGTTGAGATTGAAGTTGGCCCAGCCGAGGCCGCCGAGCGCCAGCATGATCGCGATGATCGGCGGGAACGCCGCCACCACCATGAACGAGATCTTGCGGACGAAGATGATGGCGATGATGCAGCCGGCCAGCACGCCCAGCACGTTGTAGGTCAGGCCGTCGCGCTTCACCGCGTTGCGGATCTCGAGCTGCATGACGGGAACGCCGGTCAACTGGGTGTTGAGCCCCGAGCCGGCGAGATCCTCCGCCATGATCTTGCGGACGTCTCCGATTACCTTGGCGAGGTCGTTGCTGCCGACGATGGCGGGCTCCAGCGACATCACGATCAGCGCCAGCGTGCCGTCTTCGGAGAGCAGCTTGCCGCGGATGATCTCGTTGGCTTTGACCGTCTCGGCGAACTTGGCGTAGGCCTCGCCTTCCGGCAATTCGGAGGGGAACAGCGCCGCCGGCAGCTTGCCGGGTTCCGGTGCCTGTCGCGCCGAGAACAGCGAGACCAGGCCGCGCACGCCATCGACCAGTTGCAGGTCGGTGACCATGTCGCGCAGCTTTTCGAGGTTCTCGCGCGCCAGCAGCGTCTTGCCCTCGACCACGACCAGCACGTCGAATTCGGTCGCCGGGAAGCGCTTGGTCACGGCTTCGTACTGCTTGTAGTCCTTGGAATTGGAGCGGAAGAGCTGGCTCAAGGAGTCGTCGATCTTGATCCGCTCGATCCCGAAGAAGGCGGCAATCAGCAACGCGACCAGAACGACGCAGGACATGACCGGCGTCTTGACCGCGATCAGGCCGAGGCGCTCCAGCCCGAAGGCGATGCTCGTCCCCTTGACCGGCTCCTCGATCGCTTCAACGTGGACCTGACTTTCGGAGTTCTTGTCGAGCATGCCCTGTCCAGTTCTCACGTCGCTGTCGGTTGTGAAGTTTGTTTGGGTAGGTGGCGCGATGGCGGCCTTTGCAGCCCTGTCTGATCGGCGCTAGCCCTTGAAATCACGCGGTAAATTAACGCCGCCGTTTTACAGGTCCGAACCCGTTCCGGCAAGCGCGGGCGATGGTTCAAATCGACACGCCGATGTCGAAAAAGCGCGTTAAGTCTCTGATTTGTCACACCGGGGCGGCTCCCGGGGCCGGATCGGCCGCGATCTGCTCCGGCGCCCCTCCACTTTCGTCCTTTAACGCCACGCCGGTGAGTTGCCGGGCGAGGCCTTCACGAACCAGCCACGCAATCTTGAACGCAGCTTCGCCGTAACCGAGCCCCGCGCCGTGGATGTTGGAAACGCAATTGCGTTCGGCATCGGTGAGGCCGATGCGCGGCCCGAACGTCAAATAGGCGCCGAGACTGTCCGGCGCCGACAGGCCCGGCCGCTCGCCGATCAGCATCACCACCATGCGCGCGCCAAGGGCTGCGCCGATCTCGTCGCCGAGCGCCACGCGCGCGCCCGACGCCACCACGGCGGCGCCCACACCGATGCCAGCCTTGGTCAGCGGTGCAGCGAGATGACGAACCAGTTCGGCCGCATGAATGTTGACGGCGGCCGGCGAGAGGCCGTCGCCGATGACGATCGCCAGTTCGCAGGGACCGCCGCTTCGACCGGCCAGCGCGCGCCGCGATGGCGCATCGAGGATGCGGCCGAGATCCGGCCGGCGCAGATAGTCGCGCCGGTCCTGCGCCTGGCTCGAGACCCCGAGGGGATACAGGCCCAATGCCGACAACTCCGCCATCAGGCGCGCGGCGTCGAAGGCGGCGTGAACGGCATCCCGCGCGCGGGCGTGATCGAGCGTGAAAGCCAGCAACGCCTCGGTCGGCAGGCTCGCCCCTGCCCGGCCGAGCCCGACCCGCGCCGGCGTCAGCTCGCGCAGACTTTCCATCGAAAGACCGCGTTCGATCGAACCGGACGCAATCGAACCGGGCGGCGCCGGCGTTTTCATGATGACTTCCAGGGTTTGCTACTCGGCGGGGACCGAGGCTTCACGCAACCGGATCGAATAATTCGATGCGCTCTGCTGGCCGACCGAGGCCGCACGCGCGAACATGATCAGGTGGTGCGCGATCATGGACGACGCGATCAGCCCTTCGATGTCGCCGCGGCGCAGCCGTCCCAGCGCAAACTTCCAGAACACCCTACGGTAATCGCCGAGCACGCCGACCTTCCAGAAAATATTCCGCAGCATGATCAGGCCGCGCTTGATGTTGGCCCAGCTCTTCTGCTCGGGCGTCACCGGTATCTTCAATCGCTGCGTATAGGTGTATTCGCACTGATGCTGGTAGCGCGCGAACAGTTTTTCCGGCGCATAGGCGACTTCCATGCATTTGCGCCAGCTATCGACGACCTGATCGTAGGGCAGCAGGAAGGCGACGTTGGAATCGCGCCCCTCCTCCTCTTCCAGCAGCCGCCCTTCGCGTGCGAGGCGGTCCCACAACGGCGTCTTCGGCAGCGCCTGCAGCAGGTTGATCGTCAGCAACGGAATTTGCGATTCCTCGACGAAAGCCAGCAACGCTTCGCCAGTCTCCGGCTTGTCGGTGTCGAGCCCCATGATGATGCCGGAGACGACTTCCATGCCGTAGGAGTTGATGGTGCGAACGCCTTCGAGGATCGGGACCATCATGTTGTGGTCCTTGTGCATCGCCTTCAGCGCGTCGGGATCCGGCGTCTCGATGCCGCAGAAGATCGTGACGAAGAACGCCTCGCGCATCTTCTCCAGGATTTCGGGCCGCTTGGCGATGTTGAGCGTCGCCTCGCAGGCGAGCCGCATCACGTAACCGGTCTTCTTCTGCCACTCGACCAGGTGCGGCAGCAAATCCAGCGCCGCCTTGCGGTTGCCGATGAAATTGTCGTCGACGAAATAGACGGACCCGGTGACGCCGCATTCGCGCAACTTGTCGAGTTCGGCGATGATCTGCCCGGGCGATTTCAGCCGCGGGTTGCGGCCATAGAGGCCGGGGATGTCGCAGAACTCGCACTGATACGGGCAGCCGCTGGAATACTGGATGCTGCCGAGGAAGTATTTCTTGACCTCGGCGAGCTCGTAGGCGGGAATCGGGAAATCCGTCATCGCGATGCGGTCTTTGGTCGTCAGCACCACCTGCTGTTCGGGGCGCGACGGATCCTGCGCCAGCCGGGCGAACAGCTCATTGGTGGCATCGCCGAGTTCGCCGACATGGAGATAGTCGAACGAGGGATAGTAATCCGGACAGGCGCTGACCGAGGGTCCGCCGATCGCCACCGAAAGGTCGAACGCATGGGCGCGGCGGCAGATGTCGTTCATCTGCTGGCGCTGGATGTGCATGCCGCTGACGAACACGGCTTCCGCCCACTCGAAGTCTTCCTTCGTCGCCGGGCGGAGATTTTCGTCGACGAAACGCACCGGCCAGTTGGCCGGCAGATAGGCCGCGATCAGCAGCAGCCCCTGCGGCGGCATGAAAGCCTGGACGCCGTCGGTCAGGGGATAGGCGTGTTCGAAGGTGCCAAACGAAGACGTGTAGCGCGGAAAGACGCAGAGGATGCGACGAACCGTTTCAATGCCTTCAGCTCTCATTCGAACTCCTCAGCCAGAGGCCTTGGGTAAATCTAAGCACGACATTGAAAATTGGGCCAGAAATTCTTCAACATTGTGGCAGTCGGACCAAACGCGCCGATGGTTCAATGGTTGCACGAAAAACGGCTTTCGCTGCCTCCGGCGCGCTCAGGCGATCAATCGTGAGGCAAATTCAGGCAGCAGGCCCGCATTGCCTGCAATCCGGAAGTCGGCGCCGGCAAGCCCGGTCCGGTGCAGCCAGTCGTCGAACTCCGGCGCCCGCCTCAAACCGAAGAGGTCGCGGATATACAGCGCATCGTGGAACGAGGTGGAGTGATAGTTCAGCATGACGTCGTCGGCGCCCGGCACCCCCATGACAAAGGTGACGCCGGCGGCGGCGAGCAGCGTCAGCAGGTTGTCCATGTCGTCCTGGTCGGCTTCGGCATGGTTGGTGTAGCAGACGTCGACGCCGAGCGGCAGCCCGAGCAGCTTGCCGCAAAAATGATCCTCCAGTCCGGCGCGGATGATCTCCTTGCCGTCGTAGAGGTACTCAGGCCCGATGAAACCGACCACGCTGTTGACCAGTAGCGGATCGAAGGCGCGCGCCACCGCATAGGCCCGCGCTTCGCAGGTCTGCTGGTCGACATGGTGGTGGGCGTTGGCCGACAGCGCCGAGCCCTGCCCGGTCTCGAAGTACATGACGTTGTCGCCGACGCTGCCGCGGCGAAGCGACAGTCCGGCTTCGCGCGCCTCCTTCAGCAGCGCCAGATCGACGCCGAAGCTGCGGTTGGCGGCTTCCGTACCCGCGATCGACTGGAACACCAGGTCGACCGGGAAACCCTGTCTGATCAGGCCGAGCGTGGTGGTGACATGGGTGAGAACGCAGGCCTGCGTCGGAATCTGCAGCCGGGAAATGATGCCGTCCAGCAGCCGCAGCATGCCGCCGATCACGGCCGGGTCGTCGCTGGCCGGGTTGATGCCGATGCAGGCATCGCCCGATCCCAGCAGCAGGCCATCGAGGATCGAGGCGGTAATGCCCTTGCTGTCGTCGAAGGGATGGTTGGGCTGCAGCCGCACGCTCATCCGCCCGCGCAAGCCGATGGTGTTGCGAAAGGCTGTCGTGACCGCGCATTTTTTGGCGACCAGGATCAGATCCTGGTTGCGCATCAGTTTCGAGACCGCCGCCGCCATTTCCGGCGTGATTCCGCGCGCCACCTTCTGCAATGTCTCCGATGTCGCGATATCGGACAACAGCCAGTCACGGAAGGCGCCGACCGTCAGCGACGATATCGCGGCAAAGCCCGCGGCATCATGGCTGTCCATGATCAGGCGGGTGACCTCGTCGTCCTCGTAGGGCACGACGGCTTCGTTGAGGAACTGCTTGAGGGGGACATTGGCCAGCGCCATCCGCGCCGCGATCATCCGCTCGGCGCTGTCGGCAGCGATGCCGGCAAGCCTGTCGCCGGAGCGCGGCGGCGTCGCCTTGGCCATGAGGTCGCGCAGATCATCGAACAGATACGAGGTGGCATCGATGACCTGGCGATAGACCATGGCGGCTCCGGACCCCTCCCTGCACCCTGCATCTATGGGGCGGGTGTGACAGTATCATCTCGCAGGCGACCTTACGGCCCGCAGCCGGGGTCGTGCCGGGCCGCGCGGGCCAAAATCGCTTCCCGGGGCTGCTGCCTGCTGGCATGCCAGATGCGCGTAATCGTCGCAGCAAATCGTCTAATGCCACCCCTCGGAATTCACGTAACTTTTTAACCCGTTGAAATATATATGAAATTTATTTCAGTTGCAGTGCGCAAGATTTCGCGGATTAAGAAAATATCCATTCAAACTACGCACACTTTGCCGACGGCCGATGGCTTTCACCGGCCCCCTTTTTTGTGGCTTCAATCATGACAATTTCCCGTCCGACTTCCGTCAGTGGCATGGCGTCCCGGCTGTCGCTCGCAGGCCGGCTGTATTCGGTCTTTGCGCTGTTTGCGGTGATCGTCGCCGCGATGACCGTGCTGTCCGAGTACAACACCCGCCAGAATGGCGCGCTGACGGAATCGGTCGCGACCGCGAGCCGCGCCGCGCTCAATGTCGAACGGGTCAATTCGCTCGTCTACGCGGTGGTGATGGAATCCCGCGGTGTCTACATGTCGACGGACCCGGCAACCGTCAAGAAATACGGCGACGGGCTGCTCAAGTTCAACGATCGCATCCTCGACGTGGTGAAGAACTGGCAGGCGCTGGTGCAGGACGATGACGCCGCGCAATTCGCCACCTTCAAGAAGCGCATCGAGCAATTCGTCGAATTTCGCAAGGAGCTGGTCCGCCGCGGCGTCGAGATCAATGCCGCTGCAGGGCGCGAATGGGGCGACAACGACGCCAACCGCGAGGTGCGATCGGCGCTGAACAAGGATCTCGAAGCGCTTTCCAGGGTCTATGCCGAGCGCAGCAAGAAACTGGCGCTGCAGACCGATGCCAACCATATGATGGCCTTCATCCTGACCTGTCTCGGCGGTCTCGCGCTGGTCGCCGTCGTGTTCGGCGTGATGATCATCGCGCGCTCGATCGCACGGCCGCTTTCGACCATTACCGACACCATCAAGCGCGTCGCCGACGGCGCTGAGGGCGTTGAGGTTCCCCATACCGGCCGCAGCGACGAGATCGGCGCGCTGGCGCGGGCAATCCAGATATTCCAGCAGGCGATGGACCGCAACCGCAACCTCAATTCGCAGGTGCTGCAGGACTCCGAGGCGCGCGACCAGCGCGCTCGGCAGATGGAAGCCTCCGTCGAGGCGTTCCGGACGGCCATCGGCGGCGTGTTACGCGCCGTGACCGACAATGCGACCTCGATGCGCAGCACCGCGGAGACCATTGCCAATGTCTCCTCCGATGCCAGCGGACGCGCAGTCGCCGCTTCCGGCGCGACCGAACAGGCCTCGCAGAACGTTTCCGCGGTGGCCGGCGCCGCCGAAGAGCTTTCCGCCTCGGTGGAGGAAATCGGCCGCCAGGTCCGGCAATCGGCCGGTGCGGTCGAACAGGCCGGCCTTCGCACCGAGAAGTCCGTTGCCGAGATCGAGGGGCTTGCGGCCGCGACCCAGCGCATCGACGGCGTGCTCAACCTGATCCAGGCGATCGCCGAGCAAACCAACCTGCTGGCGCTGAACGCGACCATCGAGGCCGCACGCGCCGGCGATGCCGGCCGCGGCTTTGCGGTCGTCGCCCACGAGGTCAAGGCGCTGGCCGAACAGACCGCCAAGGCGACCGCCGAAATCGGTCAGAACGTCGGCCTGATCCAGACCTCGACCAGGAATTCGGTCGATGCGGTCCGCGAAATCGGCAATGCCGTGCGCGAGATCAACGAGGTGACCTCGATCATCGCCAACGCGATCGCGCAACAGGACGCGGCGACCCGCGAGATTTCCGCCAACGCCCAGCTCGCCGCCCAGGGCAACGGCACGCTGGTGGTCAATATCGGCTCGCTGAGCGAGGCCATCGGCACCACCAGCACCGCGGCCGCCTCCGTCCTCACCGCCTCCAGCGACCTTACGGCGACCGCGGAGACGCTGTCCCGCGAAGTCGAAAAGTTCTTCCGCGACCTGCGCGCCGAGCAAGCCGCGTAACCGCGGCGGACGCTCCCAAGGGCCGAGCCACGTCCAGGACAAGTGGCTCCTCCCCTGTCACGCGATTGTCAGCACCTGATGCCGGGCTGATCGCCTTTGGCGGTTGCCAGGAGTGCTTCCGATGTCTCATATTGGTTCTATTATAGAACCATCATGAGACGGAGCCTTCATGACATTCCACCGCTACCTGACCATCGACGACACGCGAATTTTCTATCGGGAATCCGAAAAGCCGGGAGCACCCGTTATTCTGCTCCTTCACGGTTTCCCAGCCTCGTCCTTCATGTTTCGCGATCTCATCGCGCGACTATCAGGACACTTTCATATCGTCGCTCCGGACTACCCGGGCTTCGGGTATAGCGAAGCACCGCCGGCCGACGCGAACTATACGTTCGACTATCTCGCCGACGTCATGGAGCGGTTCACGGACCAGCTCGGGTTGAAGAAATACGGCATCTATATGCAGGATTTCGGCGGGCCCGTCGGCTTCCGACTTGCCTATCGGCATCCCGAGCGCGTCTCGTTCTTCGTCATTCAGAACGCGAATGCTTACGACGAGGGCCTCCCGGACAGCTTCTGGGCGCCGGTTCGTCAACTGTGGGCGACGCCATCGCGCGAGAACTACGACCGGATTCGCGAGGCAGGAATTTCACGCGAAGCGCTCGAGTGGAATTACACGCACGGCGTCAAGGATCGCGAGAAGATCAGCCCGGATAGCTGGGAACTTCAGGATGCGCTGCTCAACCGGCAGGGCAACAAGGAGCTGATGCTCAAGCTGCTGTACGACTATCGTTCAAATCCGCCTGAGTACCCGAAGTGGCAGGATTACTTCCGCCGCCATCAACCGCCGGCGCTGGTCGTCTGGGGGAAGAACGACATCATCTTCCCGGAATCGGGTGCGCATCCCTACAAGCGCGACCTGAAAGACGTCGACTTTCACCTGCTGGACACGGGTCATTTCGCACTTGAAGACTACGCCGAAGAGATATCGGGGTTGATCCGCGGGTTCGCCGCGAGGCAGGGCCTTCAGTGATCCAGAGCGATCGAAGCCATGGCCGGGACGCAAGTCCGGGCCATGGCCTGTTCTGGTGCTACTGCCTCGTCTGCTCGACCTCGTCCGCTCGCCAGTCATCGCTCAGACCGCCACGCATCGGATGGTACATTTCATCGCCCGAATGCTGCGTGAATTCGAGGTTGATCTGGTCAATTCGAAGTCCAAGAATGTCCACGCAGGCGCCGATCAACGCTTTCGCGAGATCGGCGCGCTGCTCCGCCGGACGCCCTTTCCTGATGTCGCACATCAGCAGCGCCGCTTCGTACGGTTCATCGGGGGTACATCGCCACAGGCCGCCAGGGGTCAGCTCGCGGATCGCAATGGAAACCCTGGCGATGTCTGCCTGCATGCGGTCGGCGTATATCTGGCCGAGCCTCTTGGCCAGGCGCTGCTTGACGTCGGGTGCGTACCGCTCGGAAACATCCAGTTGAAGATAGGGCATCGTTCAAAACCTCAGTTGGCAAGCGCCGATTCGATCGATCGCGCGATCGCGAGCAGGCGCCAGTCCTGATTGTGCTCACCGACGATCATGAGACCGACCGGCGCATCGCCCCGCCGGTGGATCGGGATCGAGATCGCAGGCCGGTCCAGAAAATTGAAGAGCGAGGGGTTGCGCAGCAGTTTTGCGCGGATGTTGCCCTCGTCGCGCTCGCATTCGTCGATCGTCGGCGCGGTGATCGCGACCGTCGGGAGGATGATAGCGTCGTAGGGAGAGGTATCCACATCGAAGCGGGCGATGAGGCTTTTGCGCCATTCCTGCATGGCAGCGTACTCCCAGGCGGCGATCGTGGCCCCCTTCTCCACCCGGCCCCTGACATTGGGGTCGTAATCACCACCGCGTCTTTCCAGTAGCTCCTTGTGCCACGCGAGCGCATCGACATATTCGATGACGCCACATCCGTTGCGGGCCTCGATCTCCGCGAAATACTTGAAATGGGTGTCGCTCAGGCGAGCACCGGCGGCTGACAAGCGACTCGCAGCGCGCTCGAAGGCCTGCGCGACCTCCGTGCTCAAATCGTCGAGCACCCGTGTCTGCGGTATGGCAAGCCGCAAGCCCTGCAGGCCGATCGGCTGCAATGCACGCCATGGCTCACCGGAAATGGCCGCATGG
>Ga0157378_10006224_pt1 | contig 10449 bp, 8 predicted proteins | sample M65metaG_FD_115309 | JGI IMG/M metagenome (GOLD analysis project Ga0157378, IMG submission 115309) | Miscanthus rhizosphere microbial communities from Kellogg Biological Station, Michigan, USA - M6-5 metaG | ecosystem: Host-associated > Plants > Roots > Rhizosphere > Soil | place: USA: Michigan...
CGCTGCTGATCAGCCAAACGGCCGGTTCTTGGCTGTTTCTCGGAACCATTCTAACGACGCTTCCGCTGGCGCCCACGGTCGGCGCCGACCAGCTGCCACCGCCCGACCGCTGTGGCAGCTGCCGCGCCTGCATCGACGCCTGCCCGACGCAGGCCATTGTGGAGCCCTACGTTCTCGATGCCGCACGATGTATTTCCTATCTGACTATTGAGTTTGCGGGCCCCATCTCCGAAGAACTGCGCGAGCCGACGGGCCGCCACGTTTTTGGCTGCGATATCTGCCAGGATGTCTGCCCCTGGAATCGCAAATCGCCGCGCACGGATGCCGCAGAATTTCAGCCGCGAGCGTTAGCGAGGGTTGATGAAAACAGAGGTCCGGATTCGCTCTTCATGCCGGATCTGGCCAGTCTGGTCAACCTGAGTGAGGAAGAATTCCGCCGGAGTTTTCGCGACAGCCCAATCAAGCGCGCAAAGTGGCGCGGACTGGTGCGGAATGCGTGCATCGCGCTGGGAAATTCAGAACTTACGCCCGGAAGCGAAGCGTACCAGGAAGCACTGACTGCGCTGCGGCGGTTGTCCGAAACCGGCGATCCCGCCATTTCTGAATCTGCCCGTTGGGCGCTCTCGCGCATCCAATCCGAAGGCAATCACTCCAGCCGTGCCCTAGTGCGGCCCGCGAGTTGAGCGCCGGAGCGGCGCGGCAGTATAATCCGCAGTGCACGTCCATTGGCCCGCCGCGCTGAGGAGTCCCTCGTGAATCGCAGGGAATTTCTGGTTGCCGGGAGCATTGCCGGTGCCGCCTTCTTTCGTCCGGATCACGGCGCTGCCGAACTGCTGGCGGCCGGCGGCCCTGCAAAGTACGAGGCTAATCTCACATTGGAGGACAAACCTGTGGCATTCTCTGTGCCCCCCTTGCCGTACGCATTCGACGCTCTAGAACCCTACATCGACGCGAAGACCATGGAAATTCACCATGACAAGCATCATGGCGCGTATGTGACGAACCTGAACAAGGCCCTGGAAGGCCATGCCGACCTGCAGAGCAAGTCCATCGATGATCTTTTGAAGAATCTCGATGCGATTCCAGAGAACATTCGCACCGCGGTCCGCAACAATGGCGGCGGCCACTGGAACCACACGCTTTTCTGGACGCTGATGAAAAAGGGCGGCGGCGGTGAACCCAAGGGCGACCTGGGCGCGGCTATCAATTCCAGTTTCGTGTCGTTCAGCGCGTTTCAGGAAAAGTTTGCCGCGGCCGGGCTTGGGCGTTTTGGCTCGGGTTGGGCTTGGCTGATTGTGAAGGACGGGAAGCTGGCAATCGATTCGACGCCGAATCAGGATACGCCGTATCTGCTGGGCGGGAAGGCTCTCTTGGGATTGGACGTGTGGGAGCATGCCTACTACTTGAAGTATCAGAACGTGCGCGGGGACTACATCAAGGCCTGGTGGAACGTCGTGAACTGGGAAAAGGCAGGGGAGTTGTTCAGCGCGGCGAAGAAGTAGACTAGAAATCACGCGCAAAATTGAAAAGCCCGTGTGCCAATGCCCACGGGCTTTTTTTACGATTGCGACCGAAATTTCTTGAGCGTTTACTGCGCGACTGCTTCGCGGCCCGGCATGGACATAAAGGCGCCCCCGCCGCCACGGTAGTTCATTACTCGTGAAACCAGCGGCCGCGCTTCGCGGGTGGCCACTGGAGCCTGAAGGGGAAAATTCGGCGAAGTATGCTGCGTGGCCTCACGCACCAATTCCATTCTGCCGCGCACGCGGAACTTCGCGAGCAGCGACGAAACATGAAATTTAACGGTGCGTTCCGACAGGTTGAGGGTTGCGGCGATTTCCTTGTTGGCCTGGCTGCGCATCACGCCGTTCAGCACTTCCTCTTCGCGGCGCGTTAACTTTACGTGGCTCTTGACCGAACGGCCCGCTTCAAGCAGCTTTTGCGCCTTGTCGGTCAGTCCGGCCAGGTGGGAAGTGTCGGCTTCGACCATTACCACGTAGTCCTCCGGAGACTGGTTGCGCACCATGCAGTGCATGGCCAGCAGCCCCGCGGCTTGCTCGACAGGAAAACGGCCCTGTTCGTCGCATTCGACGTGGAAATGACTGACGCCGGTGTTTTTTTCGTAGAAGAAGAACTTCTCTTTTGCGATCGCAGGCTGGGTGGGGTGCATGGAATGCACCTGTGCACTTCTGCGGATCACTCTCACTGGACCTCTCCGTTCGCATTTCTACCTGGGCAGAAATGTCTCGACGAATATAAATGCACCTCGGAGCGAGGCTAACGCTTACATCCAGATTCAAATGACAGAGAACGAACACCCGAGACCGGACAAGAGGGCAGGTGTCGCGGCAACCGAGCTTTTAAACGAACGGTGACGACGAGGCGCGAGAAGGAGCTGGCGTTGCTCGCCTGCGTTCACTACCGAACTACGACGACGGCAGCAACTTCAAGGCCAAAGGGTGCGTACCAGAACTGCCGTAAAATGGTAGAGATATGCACACTTTTACCCATACTCCTGTATAAAGCTCTGTAGGAATTGCACGCCTGGTGCAAAAAATTCCCTAGTCAACTGGGAAAAATACCAGTAGCCGGACGGGTTCCGATTCTGCGGCAAGTCCAGCCTTCCGAATGGGTTGTGGATAATTCAGAAGGGCCTCTAACGCGGAACGATCCTGGTCTGTTGTGGGGAGATCAGTTCATAGACGATTCCGCGCCATCGAATGGTCCTGGTTGCGAGCGAAGCGATGAAGTTCACGGCATACAGGAAAGGAATCAACGTGCCAAGGACCAGATGAACCCAGGACTGGTTTTGTATTTGTGACTTGAGCGAGGGCAAGGCATCCTGCGCGGCGGTGACGCGAATGGCGCCGCGGATGGCGCCGAGGAGCAATGGCAGAAAGGTAAGCGCGGCAAACTGCATTGCCGGGTGTCCCGTGAAGAGGTTCTTCAAAGTGACCAAGATACCCATCACCGTCGTCGCGCAAAACAGCAGATGGGTTAAGCCGGCAATCATCCACATTTTAGGCGAATAGACTCGCGTGATGAGGATTTGCCGGTTGGTGAATTCCATCAGGCCGCCAAGATCGGTTTCTACAAACGAAGCGGTCAGACATTCCGGCAGAAAGACGATTGGCAGGTTGCGGCGCTGCAAGGCCGTGGTCATCGAATAGTCGTCGCTAACCGAGTGCTCCCATTCCTCAAGGACAGCCGACTGATCGAAAACCGCGCGCCGAATGGCTGTACCGCCGCCCCAGCAGAAATTCCTGGCCGTGTTTTCGCCCAGCATGGTAACGATTGGCGCATTCCACGCGGCAAGCAGCAGCGACGGCAGTTCGTTGTTGTTGGAAATGAGCCAGCGCATGGTTGTGGTGGCGCCAATCTGAGAGTCCCTCAAGGGGCCGCTGAGGCGACGGAGCCAGGAGCGGCCCGGTCTTCCGTCCGAATCGGCGAATACCAGCAATTCGAAGTCGGGCGGCAGTTGCTCGATAGCGGCACGGAGGTTGCTGACTTTCTCGCCGCACCCCTCGGGTGCCCCGGCGAAGATCAAGTGTGCTTTGCCGCGCGATCCCGCGACAACACGCTTCACAATGCTCGCGGCCGGATCCGATTCCGAAGCGAGCGCGAAAAACACTTCGTAATTCTGGTGATCGAATTCGCACAGCGCGGTGAGATTGCGTTCGAGGCCCGGTTCGATGCCTCTCAAGGGGCAGAGCACCGCCGTGCGCGGCGAATAAAAGCCCGGGTCGGTTGCGTTGCGCCGGCGAACATAGCCAAGCCAACGGACCGCTTCGTACAGCAGGTATAGCCCGACGAGAATCTGCGCCAACGCCAGGATGATGAACAAATTGTCCATGCCAGCCGAGAATAGCAAAGGCTTAGCACTCGCGCAGCAGGCGGATACGCAGTTAGAATCGCAGAGGTAAACGGCAGCCCAGTCGCATAAGGCTGCCTTGAGAGGAGAGCCTATGCCGGGGCGCGTGGATTCATCAATGGTGACAACTGCAATGGAGCTGCCGGGTTATCGCATTGTCCGCAATTTCGGCGTGGTACGCGGAATCATCGTGCGGTCGCGCAGCGTAATCGGGAATCTTGGCGCGGCGCTGCAAACAATCGTTGGTGGCAACATCACCATTCTTACGGAACTGTGCGAAAAAACGCGCGCCGAGGCATACGAACTGCTCCTGTCGCACGCCGCCCAGCATGGCGCAAATGCGATTGTCGGGTTTCGCTACGATGCGACGGAAGTGATGCAAGGCGTCACCGAAGTACTGGCGTACGGCACCGCCGTTCAGGTCGAGCCACACGCCTGAAAGACTATTTTTCAAGGATCGCTTCGGTTGCGAGCTTCGCTGCGATTTCCTCAACGCTGCCAAGCGCGCGACTCGCGGCGAGGCGGGCTTTTTCCAGAAATGCGGAATCCAGCAAGAAGGCGCAGCGGTCAACGAAGGGGTGATTGGCCGCTTCGTAAGGCTTGCGTGGACGACGCGAGGAAGCTGCCCGCGCCAGCAGATCCTCGTACATTTTCAGGTCGGACTGAAAATCGAGAGCATCGCCGGCATTCCAGTTTTGCTGCCGGGCTAGCGCGGAGAGAAATTTTCGGCGGAAAGTGTCCGCGCCCTTCCGCACGACGATTTTCTGTTTGCCCCGGCTGTTCTCAATCGTTTCGAACGAAGAGATTTCCAGGGCACGCGCGCACGCGGCAAGCAGCGCTTCTCGTTGCAGGATGGCGAGCAGATCGCGATAGAGAGGCGCGTGCACCTGCAAGGCGTGCCGGCCGTTTTCTACGACGTAAGAATCGACGAAGCGCGGAATAACGCGCTCGCGGGCAAGAGTCTCCGGCAGTTTTTGCGCCAGCAACCCTGGCGCTTCGCCAGCCGCATTTTGTCCTTTGGCCATCTTCTTCGGCCCATGTTAGCAGGACTCGAGTTGCCTTTCCGAAGCCTGGCCGAAGTTTGCTAGCGAAAGCGCGTTGTTTTGAAAAGAGAAAGTGCCGCGACAACCAGAATCCCGAGCGAAGCAAGCGAAAGCACGATCAGAGCCGTCCAATGGAAAGAGATTTGGGGAGTGCGAGCAATCGATCCCAGGTAGAGAAAGGCGCCGGTGGTGAGCGCCAGGAACAGCCAATCCAGCCACGAACGCGAGCCCGCCGCTTCGCTGGACTCGCCGGTGATCGCCGATTGCACATAATCGCGCGCGATTCCGTACCGCTCAGACTCGCGCTGCGCAGCCTGGTGCCAGTTTCGATGCTCACCGCGCGTCACCGATGCAAGCGCAATGGCCCCTGCTCCCGCAGCCATCAGCAGCGAGCCGCCCACGATTTTTGCCGAATGCGCAGCGGTTGCGCCTTGCAATTCGCCGAAGACCGAAACTCCCCAAAGCAGCCCCCACAGCTGGTTGGTGTTGGAGAGCGGAATCCCGCGGCTGATGCCCAGATATTTGGCGGCATACTGCTGGAAGAGATCGCCTATGACCCAGACAAATCCGCCAAGCATCAACCAGAAAAGAACATCCTTGGCCTGCCCTAACTGCCTCCCGAGGGGACCTAGGCCTCCCGTTTCCGCCAGCGCCAGCGCCAGCATCATTCCAAGCTCACCGACCGTAAAGAAGGCCACAAACGAGAGCGGGTTCATGCCACTCAGATAGGCCTTCCGATACGGGATGTACATCGTGCCCCAGAGTGCTCCGGCTGCCAGCGCCGCAATGATTCCTCGCGTGGCTGCGCCGCCGCCGGATTGCGCCGAGGAAGCAAGCGCCAGCATGGTGGCGCCGAAAAACATGACAATGGCTCCCCCCAGAACTGACCACAGCCGTCGCTTTTCGGCGCCGCGAAGTTCGCGGAAGAGCAGCCAGCCCCAGAAGATGCCCAGCAAACTGTTCAGGTTCCACAAGGGAAACGCGATGCTGAGGCCGATATCGCGGATGGCATAAACGGTCAGCGTGTTGGCCACTGCCCAGAGACATCCCGCCAGAACACCCCACAGAATGAGATGCGGGGCTTGCCTGGCGTCGACTGTCATTTGTGCCGTCCCGCGAATCAGGGCCGGCAAAGTCCAACGCGCAAGAAAAACGCCTGCAACCATCAGCAGCGAAATGATGACGGGCGAGATACCGATATTGACCAGCTTTGTTGGAGCTTCCGCGGCGCCGAGCCAGGCTCCCGCGGCAAATCCGGAGAGAATTCCCGCCAGCTGGAGCTTCCGCAGCCGGTTTGCGTCCACTTGCGCGTCGCTCGCCTGTCCGTTTTGCGCGACGGTTAGCGGGTCCAATGCAGCACCCATAGGCCGAAGAGGAGAACTGCGAGCGGAATCCATAAATGGACGTCGGTCAAAATCGACGAGACAACTGACTGCGGTTTGGATCGGTCAAGAGATCGCTTCATTTCCGGAAGAAAATATCACAGATTGCAGGCTGAGGTTCGCGCCACCGCGCCGTTTACGGAATCGCCTGCGGGAACACATAGGCGTAGAGCATCACGATGGCGCCGACAATCGCCGCCAACGATACCGAGTGCCAGAACACATGGCGGAAAATGCTTCCTTCGCTGCCGACCTGATTGGTGGCCGCCGTTGCAATACAGATGGACTGTGCGTCGATCATCTTGCCCATCACCCCGCCCGCGCTGTTTGCCGAGCACATCAGGACCGGGCTCAAATTCAGCTGTTCCGCCGTGATCCGCTGCAGTCCGCCAAACAGCGCGTTGGAGGAGGTGTCGCTGCCGGTCAACGCCACCCCGAGCCATCCGATATAGGTTCCGAAGAAAGGGAACAGCCAGCCGGTGCGCGTGAATGCCAGCCCCAGCACTGCGTCCATGCCGGAATACCTGGTGACGTAGCCGAGCCCCAGCATGCACGCCATCGCCAGCGCCGCGAACCGCATGCGGTGTAACGTCTTGGCAAAGAGTTTGAGCATCGCCGCCGGTCCCAGTCCCAGTAGCGTTCCGGCTGCCAGCGCTGCCAGGAAACAAGCGGTACCTGTCGCGGTCAGCCAGTTGAAGTCAAACCTCGCATTCTCCGCCGTTGGCGTCGCGACCACCGGCTGGGCCCGCAACACAGCCTGGTGCAGGTACGGCACATTCCACCCGCCGTTTGCAAACTCCGGCGTAGTTGCCCTTCCCATCGCCGCCTTGATCGAAGGTAGTCCCCAGCACAACACCAGCACGGACAGAATCGCGAACGGCATCCAGGCTTTCGCGATTTGTGCGCCGGTGTAACTCGCTTTTTGTCGGGCTGGATGGCCGATCCCGACTTTCCGTTCATCCCCGGTCGCCCGATGACCGACTTCTTGGCGTGAGGTGATTGCCGCTGACTCCGGGCCCGAGACGTGTTCCTCCGGGAATCTCCAGACTCGCCTGGGCCGCCACACTCGCAAAAACGCAAGCGTCGCCAGCAACGAAAAGATCCCGGCGGCGATGTCCACCAGGTTGCTGTCCACATGATTCGACCAAAAATACTGCATGCTGGCGAACGACAAGCCGACCACCAGGATTGCCGGCAAAACCTCCACCGTCTCGCTCCAACTGACCATCGTGCGCACCAGCCAGAAGGGAACGATCGCAGCCGTGAACGGCAAGATCCGTCCAATCATTTTGTTCAGGTCGCCGTCAGGAAGTCCTGAAACCAGCGCCAGGGTATGCACCGGGGTTCCGATGGCACCAAACGCCACCGGAGAGGTATTGGCGATCAAGTTCAACACCGCTGCTTGGAACGGCCGGAAACCAAGCCCGATCATGAAGGCTCCGGCAATCGCGACCGGCGCGCCGAATCCTGCCGATCCTTCCACGAATGAGCCAAAACAGAACGCGACCAGCAGAAGCTGCAGGCGCCGGTCGGGCGTGATGGCGGCCACTGACTCTTTCATGATTTCGAACTGCCCGGTTTCCACCGTGATGTCGTAGAGGAAAACCGCGGCGATCACTATCCAGATTATTTTCAGCAAGCCAAACGCGACGCCGTATCCAAAACTGGCTACCGCCAATAGCAGCGGCATCCTGAATACCAAGATAGCGCAGAGCAATGCTGCTGCTGCCCCGGCGATCGCGCAGAGGTGCGGCCGAATCTTCAGCCCCGCTAGCAATCCCAGCAGAATCAGGATAGGAAACGCAGCGAGCAGAGTGGAAAGCCACGGATGACCCAAGGGGTCATAGTTCTGTGTCCAAGTCACGCTAGCCTCAGAAAGAGCCCCCGGGGACGACGAGGATCATCGTCTTGGGAATGAACCCGCAAAACAAGACGCCGATTTCTCCTAGTCGTGCGAAGTGGAAAGGGAAATCGCGCTGGTGGACTCCCGGATAACCAATTCCGGGGCCGCGCGGTGGTGGGTAATTGTCCACTCACGCTTTTCCTGTGAAGCCGTGATGCCTTCCATGATGATGTTCACGGCCAGATTACCCATCACCTCCAGCGGCTGGCGGACCGTAGTCAAGGAAGGAACAGCCATGGAGGACAGTGCCACGTCGTCGAAACCCACGACGGAACACTGCTCTGGAATCCGAATGCCCGCTTTGTTCAGGGCCCGAATTGCTCCCAAGGCGGTCAGGTCATCGAACGCAACCAGCGCAGTGAACTTTTTCCGCTTTTGCAGCAGCTCTTCCGTCAGCCGGAATCCGCCCTCGAAACCCGAGTTCGGGTCAAACGCCTCCGGCAGTTGCATGATGAGGTTGGAATCAAGTTCCAGTCCTGCGCTATGCGCGAACTTCTGGATGCCTTTCCACCGCGGTCCTGAGTCAATCAGCGTTTTGGGGCCGCGAATGAAAGCGATTTTCCGGTGGCCCAGCTTGTACAGGTGTTCAAGCGCCAGCCGTCCACCCGCTTCGTTGTCCACCATCACCGAGCTGACGGTGTCCCCCGGCAGCTCCCAGCCGATCGTGGCCGCAGGAATATTGCGTTTGGAAAAATCCCCGAGCAGGTGAATGTCCACGAACAGCCAGTTCGCGACGACGATCAGCGCTTCGACGTGGCGCTCCAGCAAGAGTTCCAGATAACGCTCGAACCGGTTACGCTGGTTGTGCGCGTCCGCGAGAATCGGGACGTACGAGCTTTGAAAAAGTGAATTTTCGATGCCACGCAAGATCGGTGTGCAAAACGGGTCGGTAATGTCGAAAAACATCAGGCCCACGCTGTTGGTGCGCTTGCTGCGCAAAAAGCGCGCCATCGCATTGGGACGGTAGCCGAGCTTTCGCGCGGATTCTTCGATTTTCTTCTTGGTTGCGGGAGCGATGTAGCGGGCCAGCGGCGCGTTGTTCAAAACAATGGAGACGGTCGCAGGCGAGAAGCCACTGGCATTCGCCACGTCTCTCATCGTGACTGCCGCGGATTTGGCGGACGGGCGTTTCACCGGTTTTTCCGTCCCAGCATCATCCGGCAGAAGCGTCCCGCTTGGCAATGGTGGAGGCTGCTTCATCGCGGCTACTCCGCGGGCACTTCAAAAGACAGCGGGTTGCGGAACCAGTTTGTCTTCCAGATTCCGAACGCGATTCCCAGCGCCATCCACACCGTTCCCAGAATCTTCGCTGGCGTACTCAAGCTCCACCACAGTCCCAGGCAAATGAAGAAACCGAGCAGCGGCGGCACGAAGTTCACTATATTCTTCTGGCCATGCACGAAGTAGCGCATGAAGGCGGCGGCATTGACGCCCATGAACGCAATCAACGCGCCGAAGTTCAGCAGTTCGATGCCGCGCCCGTAGGTCAGGAAGAACGATCCGATCAGCACGATGACCCCGATGAACACCACGTTGTTGCGGGGAATGTGGTGTTTCGGATCCACCTTGGCAAAGAACGATGGCGGCAAGGCATTGCTTTTGCCCATTCCGTAAAGCAGCCGCGCCGCGCCAATCTGCGCGCCCATGCCGGATCCAAAATTCGCCACCAGCAGGGTGAGTCCCACAATCTTGAACAGCGGCGCCCAGGTCAGCGCAGCTGCATAGACATACGCCGTGTCTTGGTCCGGGAATGGCCGGCTCGCGGGCCACACCAGTTGCGCGACATAGACTTCAGCGGCTGAAAGAAGCCCGATGGCCAGGCAGGTTCCCACGGTTGCCAGCAGAATATTTCGTTTGGGATTTTCCGCTTCTTCGGAAAGCGTGGAGATCGCGTCGAAACCGATATAGGTAAGCACCGCCAACGAAGTGCAGCCGAAAAGATTTCCCCAGGTGAAGGTTTGCGGATCGTAGAAAGGCTTGGTGAAAAATCCGGGGTCGCTGTGCGGATTCCCCAGAATATAGCGGGCTGCCGTGATGAAGATCACCACCACCACCGCACTCATCGCCGCCGCCATTGCCGCGCTCACCCGCGCCGAAGTCTTGATCCCCTGCAGGTTCAGGAGCGTGAAGACCACGGCGAAAAAAATCTTCCAGGCCCAGATCGGAAGCCCGGGCGCCAAGACATGGGCCTGACCGGCGCACCTAATCGTGCAAATCAGCGGATTTACGATGTAGTCCATCACCATGCTC
>Ga0157378_10006225_pt1 | contig 10449 bp, 10 predicted proteins | sample M65metaG_FD_115309 | JGI IMG/M metagenome (GOLD analysis project Ga0157378, IMG submission 115309) | Miscanthus rhizosphere microbial communities from Kellogg Biological Station, Michigan, USA - M6-5 metaG | ecosystem: Host-associated > Plants > Roots > Rhizosphere > Soil | place: USA: Michigan...
CGGAGGTCACGGTATGGCTGGCGACTCACGCCTCGCTGCGGTAGGCGCCCCGCCTCAATCCAGGGAGATCCGTGAAACCTTCGAGCCCTCAATGCCCACGCCGGCAAAGGCCCCCTTCTGGTTGAAGACGATGCCGTAAATGTCACTGCGCGCCGTGTCGGTCGAAAATTTCTTGGCGAAACCCTCGTCCACGATCACGAGCTGCGGCCCCGCGCCAAGCGACCAGCCCTTGCTCTGCTTGAGATAGCGCAGGGCGGCGTTGTTCATGAAAAAGAGAGCGTAACCATATTCCGCCCCACCAGCTTGAAATCCCGCCGAGGCCCCGCCCGTTGAATAGTAGGCGGTGATCACGCCATTCTCGACCAACGCGCCGCGTCCATATTGCGCCGCAAAGACAAACCCGGCCTTGATGATGCTCGGGAATACAAGCACCGCGACAGCCTTCTGTCCCAAGGCCCGCGCGATGGGATTGTTCGCGTAAAGCCGCCTGAGCGCGTGATCGACCTCGAGATTCACTTTCTCCGCGCTCTGCGCATGCACCGCTGCCGGTGCAAGGAGAAGAAGACCCGACAGCAGAACCGCGAAGGAACGAGGGATGTTCATGCCCGCTCCTTTAGGTAAAATTCCTCCCCCCGGCAAGCCGCCGCAACTTCCGCTTTCGCGTTTCCCCACAACCGTTCAGCATCCCCCGCCGTGCTCACCGACCTGCGTCTCGCCGATTTCCGCTGCTTCGAGCGGCTGCGCTTCGAGCCCGCGCCCGGCACGAACTTCGTGATCGGCGCAAACGCCCAGGGCAAGACCTCCATCCTCGAGGCCGCGTGCGTCGTTGCCCGACTGCAATCCCCCCGCACCAGCACGCTCGGCGAAATCATCCGCCACGGCCGACCCGGCGCCGCCATCGACGCACATTTTAGCGAAACCCATCTCCACTTCCGCCACGAGGCCGGCAAACGCGCGATCACGCTCGATTCCGTCCCGCAGACCCGCTCCGTCGACTACCTTCGCGTCGCCCGCGTCGCGTGGTTCTCGAACGACGACATGGAAATCGTCCGCGGCTCCTCCACGAAACGTCGCCGCTACCTGGACTTCCTCGCCAGCCAACTCGACCCCGTTTACTTGCGCCATCTCCGCGCTTACGAACGCGCCCTCCGCTCCCGCAACGCCCTGCTCAAGGACGCCCGCCCGCGCCGCGAGGTCGAGGCCTTCGATCCCATCCTCCTTGAGCATGGCGGCCACCTCACCGCCGCGCGCTCCGGGATCGCCGCCGCCCTCGCCCCGCTCATCACGCAAGCCGTCCATGACATCGGCGGCGCGGCCGACACCGCCCTCGCCACCTATCTCCCCTCTCCCATCTCCGATCTCCCCTCCTCGCGCAGCGAGGAGCTGCGCCTCCGCCAAACGGTGGTCGGCCCGCACCGCGACGATATTTCCCTCGCATTGAATGGCGCGGAGGCCGCGCGTTTCGCCAGCGAAGGCCAGCAGCGCACTCTCGCCCTCGCCCTCAAGCTCGCGCAGACCCGCCTCCTCATCGCACGCACCGCGGCCGTCCCGCTCCTCCTCATCGACGATGTCTTCGGGGAACTCGACCCCACCCGCCGGCAAAGCCTCCTCACGCACCTCCCCACCGACGCCCAGCGCCTCATCACCACGACCCACCTGGACTGGCTTGACCCCACCTTGCCCGCAACGGTGTTCCGCCTCGAGTCCTCTCAACTCTCAACTCTCAACTCTCAACCCTTCCAATGACCGAGACCGAGGCCCACATCGCGTTGAACATGGTCCCGCGCCTCGGCCCGGTGCGCCTGCGCCGCCTGCTCGCGGCCTTCGACACCCCGCAACGCATCCTCGCCGCGTCCGCCTCCGAACTCGAACGCGTGGACGGCATCGGCCCCGAAGTCGCCCGCTCCCTCGCCAGCTGGGAGAAACACATCGATCTCGCCGGCGAACTCCGCCGCATCGCCGACTTCGGCGCACACGTCCTCATCCAAACGTCGCCGGACTATCCGCCGCTCCTCCGCGAAATCCACGATCCACCCATCGCCCTCTACGTCTGGGGCGAACTCTCCGAGCGCGACCGCCACGGCATCGGCGTCGTCGGTCCCCGCAAACCGAGCCACTACGCGACCGAGTGCGCGAAAAAACTCTCCTATCAGCTGGCCTACGCCGGTCTCACGATCTACAGCGGCCTCGCCCGCGGCATCGACACCGCCGCCCACCAGGGCGCCCTCGCTGCGAAAGGCCGCACCGTCGCCGTCCTCGGTTCCGGCCTCAACCACCTCTATCCGCCGCAAAATCAGGAACTCGCCGAAAAAATCGCCGCCGGCCAGGGCGCGATCCTCAGCGAATTCCCGATGGATACGAAACCCGACCGCCAGACCTTCCCAATGCGGAACCGCATCGTCGCCGGCTGCTCCTTCGGCCTGCTCGTCGTGGAGGCGGGCCTCACCAGCGGCGCGCTCATCACCGCCGGCCAGGCCGCCGACCAGGGCCGCACGCTCTACGCCATCCCCGGCCGCATCGACAACCCCGCCGCCCTCGGCGCGAACCGCCTCATCCAGCAGGGCGCAAAGCTCGTCCAGAGCGCGTCGGACATCCTCGACGACCTCGGCCTCCTCTTCGCCGAGCAGCCCGACCTCCCGGCACCCACCCGACCCACCAACCTCACCGAATCCGAAAACACAGTCCTTTCGGCCCTCACCGACGACGAAAATCCCATCGACGCAATCACCACCAGAAGCGGGTTGCCAACGTCAATTGTGTCTTCTACGTTGCTCGCCCTTGAAATGAAGCGCCTGGTGAAACAACTCCCCGGCGCCCGTTTCGTAAAAACCAACTAGTCGAATTCTTCGCGCCTTCGCGTCTTCGCGTGAACCAATAAAATGGGAAAAACCCTCGTCATTGCCGAAAAGCCCAGCGTCGCCACCGATCTCGCGCGCGTTCTCGGCAAAATTCCCAAGAACGGCGATTTCTTCGAGAACGACGAATGGGTCATCAGTTCCGCCGTCGGCCACCTCGTCGAGCTCTGCCTGCCCGGCGAGATGGACAAGAAGCGCGGCAAATGGAGCTTCGCGAATCTTCCCATCATTCCCGACGAATTCGATCTGAAGCCGATCGAGAAGAACGAAACGCGTTTCAAGCTCCTCAAGCGCCTCCTCAAGCGTCCCGACATCGACGATGTCGTGAATGCCTGCGACGCCGGCCGCGAGGGCGAACTCATTTTCCATTACATCATGCAGCTCACCGGCTGCAAAAAGCCGACCAGCCGCCTCTGGCTGCAGTCGATGACCCCCGAGGCCATCCGCACCGGCTTTGAGAAACTCCGCGACGGCACCGAGATGAAGCCCCTCGCCGACGCCGCCGTCTGCCGCAGCGAGAGCGACTGGCTCGTCGGCATCAACGGCACGCGCGCCATGACCGCCTTCAACAGCAAGGGCGGCGGCTTCCAGCTCACGCCCGTCGGCCGCGTGCAGACGCCCACGCTCGCCATCCTCGCCGAGCGCGAAGAAAAGATCCGTGCCTTCCAGCCGCGTCCGTATTTTGAAGTCCTCGCCGATTTCGGCGTCGCCGCCGGCAGCTATCGCGGCCGCTGGTTCGACGAAAAATTCAAGAAGAGCGACGACGAACAGGGTCGCGCCGAGCGCATTTGGGATCGCGCACTCGCCGAGGAGATCGAGGCCAAATGCCTCGGCAAGATCGGCGTCATCGAGGAGGAGAAAAAGCCCACCTCGCAGGCCTCGCCGCAGCTCTACGACCTCACCACCTTGCAGCGCGAAGCGAACAGTCGCTTCAGCCTCAGCGCCCGCCGCACGCTCCAGATCGCTCAGGCGCTTTACGAAAAGCACAAGGTCCTCACCTACCCGCGAACCGATTCCCGCTACCTCCCCGAGGACAACCTCAATGAGGTGAAGGCCCGCTTCACGAAGTTCAGCGACCCCTCGCTCGCCGCCCACGCGCAAAAGGCACTCAAGGAAGGCTGGGTGCATCCGAACAAGCGCATCTTCAACGACGCGAAGGTCAGCGATCACCACGCCATCGTCCCCACCGGCGCGCCGACCGACAAACTCGACGACTTCGAGCTCAAGATCTACGACATGGTCGCCCGGCGCTTCATCGCCGTGTTCTATCCGGCCGCGCAGTTCGAGGTGACCACCCGCATCACCCGCGTCGAGGGCGAGGCGTTCAAGACCTCTGGCAAAATCATCACCGATCCCGGCTGGCTCGCGGTTTACGGCAAGCAAACCGCCACCGCCGACGAGGAAACCGTCTGCGCCGTCAAACCCGGCGAAACCGCGACCACCGACGCCATCGAGATCAAGGCCCTCGAGACCAAGCCGCCCGCCCGCTACACCGAGGCGACGCTCCTTTCCGCCATGGAAGGCGCCGGCAAACTCATCGAGGACGAGGAACTCCGCGATGCGATGAGCCAGCGCGGCCTCGGCACGCCGGCCACCCGCGCGCAGATCATCGAAGGCCTCATTCTCGACGGCTATCTCGTCCGCCAGGGCCGCGACATCATCGTCACCTCGAAGGGACTCTCGCTCATCACGCTCCTGCGCGGCATCGGCGTCGATTCGCTCACGTCCCCGGAAATGACCGGCGACTGGGAGTTCCAGCTCAAGCAGATGGAGGCAGGCAAGACCGATCGCGCCGCATTCATGGCCGGCATCCGCAAGTTCACCGAGGAAATCGTCGATAAGGCGAAGAATTTCTCCGGCGACGCGGGCAGTGTCGGCGGCAACTTCCTCGACCTCGAGGCGCGCGATCCCAAGACCGGCGAAGTCGTCGCGTTCAAGGAGACCTTCAAGGCCTACGAATCGCCCAACGGCACGCTCATCTGGAAAACGATGGCCGGCCGCGAACTCGAACGCGAAGAAGTGAAAACCCTCCTCGAGACCGGCCAGGTCGGCCCGCTCGAGGGCTTCCGCAGCAAGATGGGACGCCCGTTCTCGGCCGTCGTGAAGCTCGACGCCGAGTTCAAGCAGACCTTCGACTTCGGCGACTCCGACAAAAGCGCGCCACCCGATTTCACGAACGCCCCGATCATCGGCCTCTGCCCGGTCTGCAAAAAAGGTCAGGTCCACGACGTCGGCGCCGCCTATGTCTGCGACCAGACGCCCGCCTGCAAATTCCGCACCGGCAAAACCATTCTCCAACGCGAAATCCCCGCCGAGCAGGTGAAGAAGCTGCTCGAGACCGGCAAGACCGACCTCCTGCCCAAGTTCATCAGCAAGAAAGGCCGCCCCTTCAGCGCCTACTTGAGGCTGGACGGCGCCAAGGTCGGCTTCGAATTCGAGCCCCGCAAAGCCGCGCCCAAAAAAGCGCCCGCCGAGAAAAAAACCATCGCCGAAGCGGCCTAAGCAACTTCCTCTTGCGGCGGCAAACCGTGCCGCCTAGAAGCGACGCCGATGGAGGCTTTGATCGCTTCAATTAGCGTTCGCGGCGTGCCGCTGGAAGTCTGGATCACGCTGCCGGTGGTGATTCTCGCGCTTTACGCGATCTTCCGCTGGCAAAAATTCGGTGAGGATTCGTTCACGTGGAATCACAAATATTTCCAACGCGCCGTCGCGTTCGGATTCGGAGTTTGGATTCTTTCCTATCTTTCCACGCTGCCGCCCGAATATTGGCAGCGCGCGCTCATCTGGGTCGTTGTTTCGATCATCGCCATCCTCGCGATGGACTATTGGGGCGGCGAAGGCATTTTCCCCGCGGCCAGGCTCACGTTACTCATGGTGCTCGTCGGCGTCACTGTAATGCCCCTGCCCCGGGTGATTGGCCATTTCGTCTATGGCGATTTCGAGCCCAATCGGAAAACCGCGGATGGAGTTGTCACCCGCCATTTCCTGCTGCAACTGAAAGACGGTTGGCAGTCCCTTGCCGGGCATTCTCCGCGCACGTATCGCTCGGCGCGAGCCGGCGCCGGTTTTCTTCAAGTCTCGATGTATCCTCCGCTGGAAGGCACGATGGATGGTGAGCGGGCCGAGAAGCAACTCGACCAAATGCTGAAGGAAATCAGCGGAGATCTGAAAATTGGCCCGCCCCTCACGAACTCCCATGGACCCGCGAAAAACGGGGTGCTCGCCTTCGCAAAATATCGCTCTGACGAACACGGCGTCCTCGGCTTTTGGCTAATTCCAACTCCCGAGGCTACGATCTTCGCGTCCTACACGGACGGTTCACCGGCCGCAGCCGAAGCCGATATTCGCGAGTGCCAGGAGATGCTCAGCACGGGCGGATTTCTATAATTTCGGGCTCCACTCGGCCTGCCTTCTGCTCAAAGCTTTCTCCATGAGCGAAAAGTTCGACCAGGGCCTCCCGTTTCTGAAGCTTCACCTCGGCGAGGAAGGCGCCAGGCTTGCCTTCGAGAACCATCCCGAACTTACGCAATTCGTCGTCGAGCATGGTTTCGCGGATTTTTACACGAACGAGGCCCTCGACCAAAAATCCCGCAAAGTCGCCACGCTCGCCTCGCTTATCACCTCGGCCAGCCTGCCGCAATTCGAGTGGCACACCCGCGGCGCGCTCGCCAGCAAGCTCCTCACGGCCGAGGAGGTGAAGCAGCTCATCATCCAGATGACGATCTACATCGGATTCCCCGCCGCCTACAACGCCATGGGCGTCGCCAAGAAGGTCTTCGCCGAGTTCGAGCCTGCCCCGTAGCCTCTCCAAAGAAAATTCGGCAGCAAAAAATCTGCAGCCATTTGTTTCTTTCGGCAGCAGCGCATGCGACGGTGAAGGGATGACTCCCCGACGTTCCTCGCGAACCTTCCGCCTTCTCTCGTTCGCGATCCTTCTCGGAAGTCTTGCCCCCATGCTTCCCGCCCCGGCGACGGACTTCGCCGCGATCCGCGAGGAACTCATGCCCTCGGACGCGCAGCTCAAGGGCTTTGACGCGTGGTTGAAACAACGCCGCACCACGCTCGACGCCGGCTCCAGGGTCATCCAGACCACCGCCGGTCCCATCGAATACAAACGCCGCGGGCATGGTCCCGTTGTCATCTGCCTTCATGGAGGATTCGGCGGCTACGACCAGGCTTACATGATGGGCTCCTTCCTCGTGAGCCGGGGCTTCACGGTCATCGCCCTCTCGCGCCCCGGCTATCTGCGCACGCCAATTTCGGTGGGCAAAACGAACGAGCAACAGGCCGACGCCACGGTCGCGCTCATGGATGCCCTGCACATCGACCGGGCCGCAATCTTCGGATTTTCCGCCGGCACGCCAATCGCGTTTCAAGTTGGCGTGCGCCACCCCGAGCGGGTTTCGTCCGTCGTTCTCACCGGACTCGGACTCCCCGCGGACCAGGCCCCATACTACAAATACGTCGCCCTCTTCCTCCAGACCGACGTCGGCATCGACATTCTTCCCTACGGCCTCTACCTGCTCGCCCAGCTCGATCTGCGCTCCACCGCCGACATCATGTTTACCGTCGATTCCGATCTCAAGGGAGCCGCCGCCGAAGCCCGCGCGGATTACGTCTTCGCCAACAAGGCCCAGCGCACCTTCCTGAAGGAATTCGCGATCACCCTCACCCCAATGAGCGACCGCCGCGAGGGCGCACTCAACGACGTGAGCGGCACCGATTCGCCGTGGGACACCTACGCGAAAAAGGGCCAGCTCACCGCCTTCAACCTTCCCCTTCTCGTTATCGACGCAAAGAACGACGGCAACGGCTCCTACCCGCAGACCGTCCAGATCGTGCGGCAAATTCCCATCGCCCGCCTGCTCACCGTCAAAGGCTCCGGCCACTTCATCTGGCTCGGAAAAAACACCGCCACCTGGGAAGGCCGCATGATCACCTTCCTCAAGAAACACCGGCCCTGATCCCGGCGCGACCGCGCCGCGCTTTGCAACTTCCGTCACCCGCCATAAGTTCAAGCATGAGAGTCCCCGCCCTGCTTCTCCTCTGCATTGCGGCGCCATTGCGGGCGAATCCGCCGGTCATCATCTACCAGCCCGCGCCCAGCGTGACCGTCGTCTCTCCGCTCACCACCGGCACCGCGGCGGCCAACCAAACCCTCCTCAACCAGATCAACAACTCTCTCGTCCAGCGGCGCCTCCAGCACGAGATCGTCACGACGAACGCGATCCTCCTCGCCCAGCCGCCGACGGTTCGCACCCGCTGAGCGTCACTTTACGAGAAAATCCCGCACGACGGCCATGTGCTGCATATTCGGCACTGCGCTGTCGCCCGCCTGCACCGGCGCCACGTCGGCCAGCGGCTGGAACGTCCGACTGTCGAAGACCAGCCCCTGCGGAAACTCCGCCGCGCCGATCCGCGTCGGCACGGCGCACGCCGCCAACTCCGGATCGGCCAGCACCCAATCGTAGGGCTTGTTCCGCGGCGCGTTCGTATCCGCATCGCCCGCCGTATCCGCCGCCGGCTTCCGCTTCGCATCGAACATTCCGGCCAGCACCTCCACGCAAGCCTCTCCGCGTTCACGTGTATTAAAATCCCCGCCAAGCACGACGAGATCGGCCGTCGGAATTTTCTCCCGCGCAAAATCCACGAGCGCCTTCGCCTCCGTCGCCCGCACCGCCGGCTTTTGAGAATAGAGATGCACGCTGATCGCCCAGAGAAACCGGCCGCCCGGCAGCGCAATCTTCGCCCAGGCAAACTCCCGATTCGTCTGCGAGACATCATCCCATTCCCCGCTCTCCACGATGGGCCACCGGCTCACGATGCCATTGGGAATCCCGCCCGGTTGCGCCGTTGGTTCCACATAAACCGAGAACTCCTCGCCAAACGTCGCGTTCACCCATTGCCGCAGCGGCACCGTCGGATTGAACTCCTGCACGAGCGTCACATCCGGCCGCAATCCCTTTAAAATTCGCGCCCCGGCCCCCTCGGGATTCGAATGATTTCCATTGTCCGGCGAATACGTCTGGTGATTCCCCGAAGTCAGATTCGCCGCCACCACGCGCACCGGAACAGGCTCCGCCGCCGCAAAATTCGCCCACGCCAAAATCCCAACCGCGCCCGCCAGCCATCGCCGCATGACGCCGAAGCTAACGAACACTCGCCCCGGAAGTCGAATGCAACTAAATCTCCGAGACTTCGTGCGAACACCATAGATTCTCCCTTCCTTCGCAAGGTCTATCAACCTATGCGTTAAGGAATGCGAATGATCTGGTGCGCAGTATTTTCCTCAGTCGCGCTAATGGCAGCCGCACCAGCGCAAGGCCTCGTCGTCGCAAAGGGGACCGCGGTTGACAGCGAAGGAAACGCGGTTCAGGTCGCCGTGAAAATGGATCAGGGCCAACCTCGAACCGTCGATCTCGACTATGCACCGACGCATCTCTTTCCCCGCTACTACACCTCATTCATGGGAGAGCCCGCGATCCGCGCCGGCATCACCGGCGTGGACTACTTCGACGAAAAGGGCGAATTGGAAACTCTGGTGTGTCACCTCCACCTTTTCGATCTGCAGCCGAAGCCCGGGCGGAACGACAATCACTGGGTCGGCAAGGTTCGCCGCTTCGAACAGACGACGTTCCAGATCTCCGGGTACGACATCTATTTTGTGCCGGATGGCAGTTCTCAAGGCTCCGTCGTCGAGAGCCACGCGACCCCAACGATCTATCCCACACAGACGCGGAGCAGCGTGGACAAAGTCAGTGCCTCGCTGGATCTCAATGTCTTCCTCGATTGGAATTTCGACGTCGGCAGAATCCAAGCCTATCCCCGCAGCACGGTCGCGAACGTGGCGATCCATCTCCAACGCGCCGGACGAAAAAAATGGCGGATCAAGATGACCACCTTGCGCAGATATTTTTTCGTGGATGTGTGGGAGGACAGCCCAATTACTGCCACTGGCTACCTCCGCGCGCGCTAAAACAAAATCGCTGCCGCGTTTCGCCGCGCCTGCGCGATTTGCTCCGCGCTCAGGCCCGCCGCCGGCGCCGCCACCTCGTATTCGTGGGCGAGGTCGATGCCGCTGATGCCCGGATCGTCCGTGTTGATCGTCGCCAACAGCCCGCGCTCGAGAAATGCGCGCAACGGATGGCTCGCATAATCCGGCACCGTGCTCGTCTGCACATTGCTCGTGAGGTTGCACTCGATGCCGATGCCGTGCTCGCCGAGGTAATCGAGCAGCGCCTCGTCCTCGATGGCCCGCACGCCGTGCCCGATACGCGTCGCCCCGAGGTCGCGAATCGCCGCCAAGATGCTTTCCGGCCCCTCCGCCTCGCCCGCGTGAATCGTCACCGCCAGGCCCGCGTCGCGCGCGCGGCGAAAATGCTCGATGAACAATGCCGGCGGAAAATTTCCCTCGTCGCCCGCGAGGTCGATGGCGACGAGGCCACCGCGATGCGCAAGCAGCGCGTCGAGCTCGCGGGTGCAGGATTCCACGCCGAACGTTCGACTGAGGATGCCAGTCAGCGTCGCCGGCACGCCAAAATCGCGCGAACCAGCCACGACGCCGTCGATCACCGCTTCGACGACGGCCTCCGGC
>Ga0157378_10006228_pt1 | contig 10446 bp, 7 predicted proteins | sample M65metaG_FD_115309 | JGI IMG/M metagenome (GOLD analysis project Ga0157378, IMG submission 115309) | Miscanthus rhizosphere microbial communities from Kellogg Biological Station, Michigan, USA - M6-5 metaG | ecosystem: Host-associated > Plants > Roots > Rhizosphere > Soil | place: USA: Michigan...
AACGATGTCCTGATATGCGGACTCATTGTTGATCTCCGATCCCGCAATCGGGTGCCCCTCCTTGAAGCGATACCGGAAGTGCTCCGCACCGCCAACCCGAAAATCGAGATCGTACTCCTGAATCTCGTGATCCCCCTCCGCATACCACCGCCGCTTGCGGCCGGCCTGAGCAAAAGAGGCAAAGACGCGGGCGGGGGACTGGGGATAGGTTCGCTCAACGACAAAAGTGCTGTGATTCACATTCGGTTCCGACATGGCTAATCCTCCTCATTTCGATTCGCTCCCTTATTACTGAAGCAACAACTTCAGTATTGCCTGACTCCGCTAAATAATCAAGCAAATACTTCAGTATTATCCAAGCGATTGGATATGTCGGCCGACTTCTGGCACCGCATTCATACGTCGGCGCACGAAGGGTGGCAGCGCGAACGATTGGATGAAGACCGCAACCGTAAAGCAGGTGAGGCCGCTGATTAGCGCCAGAGACAGTTCCAGCCGGGGAGTGGTTGCATACGGCAGAAAGAAGAATCGACTAAATCCATTCAGCAAGAAGATCAGCAGTGAATAGCGTCCGATGGTCTGGAGCATTTTGCTGTCTCGAAGAATGGTTCGGAACTTGAAATAAACCACAATGAATACGACTAGAGCGGCCGTAAACGTGAACGGCCAGAATGCCCGAAATTCGCTTCCCAGGAGCAGCACCGTGCCTGAGAGAATCACCAACCGTGTACGAGGGTGCGTGTGGTAACGAGCTGCAATCACACCAAGGCACAACTCAGGCAGGTGGCCCGCAGGCGTCTCGAGCAGGTTGATTGACAAGTGGGCAAGTTGAGAATTCCCTAGATGAACAATGATCATCGAAAGGACTCCAGCCAACAGCAGACCCATCTGGCCGAAGCGCTTGGAAAATCTGCACAGAAACGGCCAAAGTGCATAGAACTGAAGGATGAATGGAATGAACCACCACGGCCCTACCGGAGGGAGCTCCAGGCCGGGTAGCAAGCTCGAGATGCCCATCCCCATGCAGAGTAGGTACAAGCCCGTCGGAAGGCCTTTCATTGGACCGACAACCACCAGATACATGACGAACCAGGGCACGACGATCAGGCCAAATACGGGATACAACTTCTGGATCCTGCCCCAGAGAAAAAGATGCCAGTTTGATGAATCTTCCCAGTGATTCTTCGCGAGCCCGTACGCCGACAGAAAAATAAAAACCTGAACGCCGAAATGACCAAAGAAAGAGAAGAGGCCTTGGATGGCGAATGACGGATCCGGAAGGACATCGAGCAGGCGCTGGAACCGCGCTGCATCGAAATCGAATTCGTTTTCGCGTACGGAGTTGCCAATCAGGTGGAAGTAGTTGTGAAAGACGATCGCAGAAATAGCAAACGCCTTCATCACAAGCGTGTCCCGACGATCCAGGGCCCTAAGCATGCAAACCGACTTTCAATGAACGTGATGGAAAGCCTCGATGCCGAGGGTGCTACTTCGTCTTGCGAAACGTTCATTGCCCGCGAAACTCAGAAGACTACATCTGCATCTGCGCAATGGCAAGTTACTCCGAAGCGGTGTGGAAGTAACTGCCTTGTGTCCGTATCGGTGCCGGATGGGCGCTTTTGAGCAATTTGTGACACAGAACACATGCACCTTCGCCGGCTACACTGGAATCGAGCAGCGCGCCTTCAGATCGCTTCGACCTTCTTATTCCGCAATGCCTGGCCAACGTGGATCGGCGGATAATCGCATTCCGCAAAAACCCATTCCCGATTCTTACCATCGGCGAGAGAGCCATCGAACAGGATCACCGTCCGGCAATGTCCGCAGCGGAAGCCGAGATAGCCCTTGTCCCAGGTTGTCTTCTTGAACCAGCCAAGATCCGGCTGAGCGATCTTCATCGTGCTGCGGCAGCTTCCGCAAACAACCTTCTGTGACCAATCGGGTCCGACGGAAACGATCTCCATGCATCCGCTCCTGAGGTGACTGGGGGATCCGGAAGCGCAAAACTCCTCGCAAAGGTTCCTGCATCGCTGTCCGGATGAAGCGGATTTTACCCGACCGGGTAAGGTTGCCGACAAGAGGTGTTTTCAGAATTCCTGCTCCGTACCCAAGCTGCAATAAATTGCCTTCGATCGCTCCAAGGCCCCTTCTTCAAGCCGATGAAGGTTTACAGTGGTGGGCATGGCTTTGTATTGCGGAGTCGGCGGTGTCGACCAACAAATTACCGCACAGCAGATGACCGAGTTCCTGCGCGACGCCCTTGCCCAGATCGGCTCCCGCAACCGCGTCCTTGCCGTTCCTCCTGACATCACCCGGCTCCACTCTCAAGCTGGTCTGCTCACATGCGCCGCGCACCAGATCCTCGGCGACCGTCTCAAAGCCATCCTGCCCGCCCTCGGCACTCACTCCGCCATGACTCCAAAGCAAATGGACCACATGTTCCCCGGTCTTCCCCACGAGCTCTTCAAAGTCCACAACTGGCGCACCGACATCGAAACCCTCGGCGAGGTTCCAGCCGACTTCATCCGCGAAGTCTCGGAAGGCAAACTCAACTTCGCCTGGCCCGCGCAGGTCAACCGGATGATTTGCAGTGGCGAGTTCGACCTCATCCTCTCCATCGGCCAGGTAGTCCCCCACGAAGTCATCGGCATGGCGAATTACAACAAGAACATCCTCATCGGCACTGGCGGGCGCATGGGCATCAACCGCAGCCACTACCTCGGCGCCGTCTACGGAATGGAGCGCATCATGGGCCGCGCCGACAATCCCGTCCGCGCTGTGCTCAACTACGCGTCAGATAAGTTTCTCCGCAATATCCCCATCGTCTACGTGCAGACCGTTGTCGGCCGCAATGAAAATGGCCAGCTCGCCGTCCGCGGCCTCTTCATTGGGGACGACGTGGAGTGCTTCCATCGCGCCGCCGAGCTCAGCGTCAAAGTCAACTTCGAGATGGTCGATAAGCCGATTCGCAAAGCCGTAGTCTTCCTCGATCCCCGCGAGTTCCACTCCACTTGGATCGGAAACAAGGCCGTCTACCGCACCCGCATGGCGCTGGCCGACGATGCAGAGCTCATCGTGCTCGCACCCGCGGTCCGCGAATTCGGCGAAGACAAAACCATCGATGGCCTCATTCGCAAGTACGGATACCACGGCACGCCCGCAACGTTGAAAGCCGTGGAGCAAAACGAGGACCTTGCCGCCGAACTCGGCGCGGCGGCTCACCTGATCCATGCCTCATCCGAAGACCGCTTCAAGATCACCTGGTGCCCCGGCGAACTGACCCGCGAAGAAATCGAGGGTGTCGGCTTCGCCTACGCCGACCTCAACGAAATGATGGAGCGCTACAACCCTCATACGCTCTCCCATGGCTGGAACACGATCAACGGCGAAGAACTCTTCTTCATCGCAAACCCCGGCCTCGGCCTCTGGGCCCATCAATCGCGGCTGTCTTCGCATTCAGTCACGAGAAGCTATCCACCCATTGAGTGAGCTACTGCCGGAAATTCACTTCGATCGACATCATCACCGCAACGGGTTTGTCCCGCTTGAGGCCCGGCCTGAAACGATACTTCTGGATCGCTTGAAGTGCCTTTTCATCCAGCCCATAGCCGAGAGGGCGTACCACTCGGGGATTCTGGGGCATCCCATGAGCGTCCACGTACAAACTAACTATGCACACTCCGCTGATCCCTTTCTTTTTGGCCTCGTCCGAGAACTGCGCCTCAGGAGTGAAGATTGGGAACGGAGCTGACACGCCTCCGAGTGTTTGGCCAAATTGTGCGGATTGAAACTTGCTGAACGACTGCAATGGCTGCGATTTCAATCGAAGCACGCGAACCTGTTTGCCCGATTCATCCGTCGCGAATTCGGAGCAGGTTTCGAGAGAAATCTCGACGGACTGCCTGACTGTGACAGCGGTGCCATTCCGTTTCGCAGGCGTGAACCTGTTGTCTTCGGCAATCACCAGAGCCAATCGATCGAGATCATTTCCGGTCGGCTTTACGAAGTAGACATATTCGGTCTTTCCAGAGGGGTCGACCTGCACGTCCAGAGTGACCTTTCCCTTCTGGCGTTCTTCGCAACTTTCGCCCTGAATAGTCGGCCGGTCAGAAGGAAGAAGCTGTGGCGCGACGACGTCGCGTCCGAGATCATAGACCCTCGTATCAGCTGTGTCAGCAGCCGCGATCGATGCCGAGGCAACAGGTGGGGTTTGTTGTTGATCGAATGCAAAGAAGGCCCACGAAGCGGCAAGAACAAGCCACAACAAATTCATCAAAGGCTCCGTCGAAATCTATGAGCGTATTGTAGCGTCCGGTGCGCGGTAATCACCCGTGAGTCAAAGCTCAATCTCTATAATTGCGACGATTGGAGACCGACGGAGAGGCTATGAATACAGATCGTAGAAGATTTCTCAAGAGTGCCGCAATTGCAGGCGGAGTGGTGGCGGCATGGCCGAGTGCCGTGAGCTTTGGTATTCAGTCCCACGACGACTTCCCGCTTACCGATCTTCACGTTCATCTCACGCCCACCTTCACCATCGACCACGTTATGGACATCGCGAAGAAGACAGGCGTCCAGTTCGGCGTCATGGTCAACCCGGGAGACACTGTTCGTGATGACGCGACGCTAAAGCAGTTCATCGACGCTCTCAAGCCATATCCCGTCTACTGCGGTCTCCAGCCCATGAGTCCAGGCTGGTCAACAAGCTTCTCGCCCGAAACGATTAAGCTGCTCGACTACGTTGAGATGGACCCCCAGACTATTCCCAACGGCAACGCCTACGGAGAAACCCTGCGCATCTGGAATTTTGATACCTACATCGATGACCCGCAGAGGTTCATGGAGATCTACATGGCTCACAATTTCGAAGTCATCAACAACCCCGAACCACTCAACATCTTCGGATGGCCGCTATTCCTACCGGTCTGCATCGCACGCGACTACTACACCCTGTGGACCGAAAAGAGAATGCAAACACTTATCGATGCACTCAAGAAGAGAAATCTCGCGGTCGAAATCAACGACATGGCCCACACTCCGCATGAGAAGTTCATCCTCATGGCAAAGGAAGCTAGCCTGAAATTCACCTTCGGCTCCGACAGCCGCAACCAGATCGCTGGCCGCCTTGACTATTGCAAATCCATCGCAAAGAAATGCAATCTAAAGAGGGAAGACTTCTTTTTACCCAAACGAGCATTCAACAGGGCCCAGGAAGCACCATAGTCTTTTCACTTTCGTTCTGCGATGAATGGCGAACCAATACTCGAAGGTTTCGGCGCAGGAATTCCGCGGTGTGCGAATCCTCCTGTATTCAGGCAAGGAACCATAGCGGCCGATCGCGGTCTTAGTATCACCCAATCAGAAACCCGCCCGGGCTGCACCGGAAGCAATGGTGGGACGCAGCTTTTGCTGAGGCAAGAAAAATTGACAATCGAAATTACGGTCGAGAGAGATCCAGCAATACCACGTTTGAGCGTTCCTGCACGCGTTCGAGCACCACGTCATGACCGTCTGCAGAAATATCGAAGTCACGAATATTGAATTCGGGCGTGAGGTGCGTCAACTGCCGCTCAGCTCCGGTTGCGAGATCGATTATCCAGAGATCTTTGTGCTCAATTCCTCCTCGTAGGAATACGAGCGCCCGGCCTCCTGTGAGGAAGACAATATGCCTGGCACCGCGTGTCAGGGTCAGGGCCGGCAATGGGTGCGGTGCCGCCTGAGCCGTGACTGCTTTGACAGAAAATGTGGTACCTATGTCCGGTCCAGAGTAGACAGCAATGCTGCCATCGGGTGCCCACGCCGCATCGACCGAGAATTCCCCTACGAAGAGAGTAGGGGAGCCACCATTGATCGGGATTCGGAACAGGCGTGGGACGCCGTGATCAATGGCGGCCGAGGTGATCGATTTGCCATCTGCTTCCCATGCGGGCACGCCTTGCAGATCGAGGGAATCAGTTACGACCCTCGCATTCATGCCGTCTGCCTGCATGGCGTACAAAAACGCTCTCCCATTTTGCCGGACTGAGAACGCGATATACCGCCCATCCGGGGATATTGCCGGCCCTCCTAAAACTTGCGCCCCCTCGCCGCGCCACAACTCCGTACTAGTCCCATTCGCCAGTTTCCAGATGCTCTCGGCGGTGCCCGCTGCTGAAACATACAGAAGATAGTCTCGACCCAGTCTCGGTGAGGCCCCAGTGGTCGTCGTAAGCGGGATCCGATTTACCTCGGACACCTCTGCTGGTGAGTCGGGAATCCGCAGGCGCCAGAGGGTCCGATTGGAAGTTGCCCGTGTAACGACCAGGCGCCGACCATCGGCGCTGGCCGCCAACGATGTATATCGGTCGAGGCCCGGGACCAGACGATGAGATATGCGGCGCTCGACGTCCACACTATGCAACCATGGTCCCGAACCATCAGGATCGCTGGCCAGGTACAAAAGGGTGCGCTCGTCCAGCATGACCGGATAAGTCACCTGCCCATCGTGCGATGTAATTCGTTCGGGAGTTCCGCCGGTCGGACGAATGCGCCAAATGTCCAGCTTGTCGGGCAGCGAGCCTTGAACGAAGTAGAGGTACGTCGCATCCGGCGCCCAAATGGGAAAGTGGCCGTGGAGGCCCGCAGGCGAAGTGAAGATGGGCTTGCTCTCCGGTCGCAAGTTGCCGTCAGATACGAACAGCGGATCTCCAGGGCCGGGTGTATGGTATGCGAGTCTTGAGCCGTCGCGCGTCCAGTCAAATTCCGCCACCCCTTCCAGGTATGGTCTCGGCTCACCGCCTAATGTTGGCACCGCCCATATGCTGATGTCGCCGCCGTTCGCCGCGCCTGTCCTGCGGAGCCAGAATGTGACCAGGGATCCATCAGGAGAAAATCCCAAACTTCGGATCGATGGATTAGCCAGGCCGGGAGCACTCCCATGAGTCAGATTATGGAACTCACCAGACCCAACTTGCGTGACCCATACGTCCATCGGTCCATCCCGGTCCGACAAAAAAGCTACGAAGTGGCCGTCCCGTGACACCGCAGCAGCCTCTGCTAATCCGTCGAAGTCTGTGATCGTTTGAAATCGCGCATCGGCGATAGGGTTTCGCCAGAAGCGCTCGGTGCTTCGCAGCCACAGGATCGAGCCAATTGCCGCCGCCGCAGCGATTGCCAGCGGAAGGACCCATTTTCTGAAGGAAGCAACCTTCCCTGATGCTTGTGGCGCTGGGTCCGGTGCCGGAGCATCCTCCCCGTTCGCTTGTCCTGTGCGAAGATTCCTACTGCGCATCCACTCGTCGAGGTCTACCCGGGACGCGTACACCGAGCCGATCCTGTCATGCAGGTGACGGTGGACTGGCATATTCTCACGCTTTTCCCAGCGCTGAACCGTGGTCACATCGCGTTTGAGGTAGGCTGCAATCTCTTTCCACGAATCAAGCCGGTCTTCCGGCGGATTTGCCGATTGCGGTGCTCCAGGGGATGGATCGCCCATCGCGCTCTCCTGTCGGTCCGCGGGGGATTACGAGCCCGGGAACAAAATTGTACCCCGCCCCCGCATCCACACGGTAAAGGGCTGCATTCGACGGCAAACCATGGATACACCTGTGCTTCTGCGCCTTACCGTTGGTAACGCCCCCGCAAATGCCCCATTGTTTCTACGCGCCTCAAGCGCATTCCAAATCGGAGGTCTTGCATGAAAAGCATTTCCCTGGCTTCGGCGACACGCGTGCTCTTAGCACTTTTATTGGTTTCAACCACTTGTGCTTTGGCGCAGGAACGCAGACCAGTGCACCTGACGGGCCTGCTCAACGACTATGTCCCCCTGCTCGCGACTGTCAAAGGCAGCCCATATGAAATGCATGGTCAGTGGTCGATGGACGTCAACCCCGGACTGAGCGCAGCCGAATTCTCGGCGGATATGACGATGTCCAGCTTTGGGAAAACCACAGCGGGTGCAGTAGATCCTACGCAGCCGCTCGTGAACCCTCACACGCACCACATCAGGTTGACGAACGTCAGAGTCACCTGGGACATGACCGGATGCCCGGCATGGGGAACCCCTACCCAAATGGGATTTCAGATCAATGGAACGGTCAGCTTGTTGACTGGGAATGGAAGCAACGGCTCCTTCGAGACGAATCCGCCCTCATCGACGCTGCAGGTCTGCGTCAGTGGAGGGCTTGATATTCCCTTCTCGGTTACGAATTCGAACATAACGCTGGTTTTCGCGGGGCCTGCGACATCCCATTTCGGACCTCAGGCCATCCATGGCGTTGTGCGTGCAGTCTCAGACCGCTCGTTCGACGATCGATAAGGCGTTCGGTGAACGACCGGCTGGCTGATAATCTGAAAAGTCCGTAATCGCGGTCGGAACTGTTTGGGGCTTGTATGGCGCGGCTGGAAGCACGAGGACTGGCTCGCACGTTGTTCGCAATGGCGGTGACGCTTGTACTGATTGCCGGATTGCTGCCTTCGGTCGCCGGTTCATCGCGTCGTTACCTACTCGCCCCAAGCTCCCGCAACAGAAACGCATAGTCGAACGCAATCTCCTTCAGATAGTCGTAGCGTCCGCTCGCGCCGCCGTGCCCCGCCTCCATATTGGTGACAAACAACAAAGGGTTGTCGTCCGTCTTCAGCGTGCGCAACTTGGCCACATACTTTGCCGGCTCCCAGTACATTACCTGGCTGTCGTTCAGCGAGGTCTTCACCAGCATGGCCGGATACGCACCCGGCTTGAGGTTGTCGTACGGCGAGTAGCTCAGCATGTAGCGGAAGTACTCTTCCTGATTCGGATCGCCCCATTCCTCATACTCGGGCACGGTGAGCGGCAGCGACGCATCGAGCATCGTGTTCATCACGTCGACAAACGGCACATGCGACAGCACCGCACGAAATAGGTCTGGTCGCAGGTTGGTTACCGCTCCCATCAGCAGTCCGCCCGCCGACCCGCCCTCGATCGCTACGCGACTGCGGTCGCCATATCCGTTTTCGGTGAGATGTTCGACCACCGCCACGAAGTCGGTGAAGGTGTTCCGCTTAACCAGCATCTTGCCCGCATCGTGCCACGGCTTGCCGAGATCGCCTCCGCCGCGAATATGCGCATATGCCATCACGATCCCGCGGTCGAGCAGTGCCAGCCGGTTCGAGCTGAACCCAAGCGGAAGCGAGTATCCGTACGATCCGTAGCCGTAAACATAGAGCGGCCCGCGCCCGTTCTTTTCGAACTTGTCGCGCCGGTAAACCAGCGAGACCGGAACCTTCACGCCATCGCTCGCAACCGCGTGCAGCCGTTCGCTCGCATAGAGCGTGCGATCAAAACCGCCAGGCACTTCCTGCTGCTTCAGCAGCTTGGATTCACGCGAATCAATGTCGTACTCAAACACCGACCCCGGAGTGACCAGCGATTGGTACCCATAGCGAAACAGCTTCGCGTCCCAGATGCGATTGATCCCCGGCGATGCGTTGTACGCCGGCTCCGGGAATGAAATCTCTCCCGCGCGATTCGCTTCGGCCGATTGATCCTGAAACCGCCACATCCGCAGCCGCGGAAGTCCATCCTCGCGTTCGCATGCGACAAAGAAGCTTGCGAAGAGATCGACATCTTCCAGCATCACTGCATCGCGATGCGGAATGCGCTCCACCCAGTTCTCGCGCCCGGGCGCATCAATGGTAGCCGTGACGAGCCGGAAGTTTCTGCCTCCGTCGTTCGTCCGGATGAACAACTGTCCGTTGCGATGATCGACGTAGTACTCGTGCTCATCTTCCCGTGTCGCAATGACGCTGAACTGGCCTGTGGGATTGTCCGCAGCCAGGATCTGGCATTCAGTCGTCGTATGACTCCCCGACTCGAGCACGATATATTTCCCATCGCGCGTGCGGCCGACTCCGATGTTGAATCGCTCGTCGTCATCCTGGTACACCAGCATGTCTTCGGAGTAGGACGCGTGCAGCGTGTGCCGATAAAGCTGGAACTGCCGCTTCTGCTCCTCATCTTCAACGGTGTAGAACAGGGTTTTGTTGTCAGATGTCCAGGTCAGCGAACCTATGCGGTCCTGTGGGCCCGGGCTCGGAGGATCGGGCAGGGTCTCTCCCGTCTCCAGATCCTTGATGTGCAGGGCATACTGGCGGAACCCGGTAACGTCTGTCGTGTAAGCAAGCCAGCGGCCGTCATCCGTGATATCCGTCGCGCCGATCGCAAAGAATGCCTGCCCTTCAGCGAGTTGATTTCCATCGAGGATGACCTCTTCAGGTCCTGAAGGAGCGGTTTCGGATCCGCGCTTACGGCAGAAAATCGAATACTGTTTTCCTTCCTCGGTTCGCACGTAATACCACCAGTCACCCTCACGGTAGGGTGCAGACTCGTCGGTCTGCTTGACGTGGCTCAGCATCTCCTCGTAGAGCTCATCCCGCAGCGGCGCAAGGTCAGCCGTGAGCGCGTCCGAGTAGGCGTTCTCGGCATTGAGG
>Ga0157378_10006234_pt1 | contig 10443 bp, 7 predicted proteins | sample M65metaG_FD_115309 | JGI IMG/M metagenome (GOLD analysis project Ga0157378, IMG submission 115309) | Miscanthus rhizosphere microbial communities from Kellogg Biological Station, Michigan, USA - M6-5 metaG | ecosystem: Host-associated > Plants > Roots > Rhizosphere > Soil | place: USA: Michigan...
AAGGTTTTGAGCACCACCCGCCAAAAGCCGGGAGGAAGATAAACTACTATAACAGCAAAAATCCTTTTATATACGTTTGCCCCCACTGGCCCCAATCCTTGGTAGCTTTATGCAGGACTTCCCGGTATGAGGCAATGTTAGCGGATTTTCCTTTTTTCGGCGGCGCAACAGCATTAGGCGGCAGGTTTGCATCGGTTACTTTGGTTGCGAACCAGGTAATATTTTCATGCGGCAGGGCAACACCCAGTATCATGCCCGGTAAACCGCTGAAGTTTTCAGGCCCGCCCGAAATGGGGATCTCGGTAGTATAAAACGCTACTACATAAATGGAGTCGCATACGATGGCGTTTGCCCGGCGGCAGGTATAGCCAGCTATCTCGCGGGTTTCATCGGTGATCTTCCACCTGATCTTTCGCGTGCTATCCTTCACCAGGAAGGTCTCTTCAAAAACCTTTTTCTGGCTCACCTGGCTGTTGGTAGCAAGATCAGTGTAAACAACATTGTTTTGGGTTGTCATAGGCTCGTCCCCAAAAAAATTGTTTCGCGTCTCTTCAGGCTCTATGGGTACAAACAGCGTTTTGTTATCGCTGAACGACATCGTGCTTTTCAGTACCTTAAATTGCGGGTTGTTCTTCATGAAGTTTTCAAGAAAAGGCTGCATGAAGGCTTCATTTTCCGAAGTGACCCTTTTCTTCATAATGGCATACATATTCATGTTCCTGGTGAACTCGATGGTCCCCGAAGTGGTAAAGTGCTTGTGCTGGGCCTGCAGTTGGTTGCCGGTTAACAGCAGGCCGATAAAAATGATAAGTGTGTGTTTCATAGCGTTATTTTTTGGGGACACCTCCGCCCATGTGATTAAATTCCCAGATAAATTCGACCAGGAAGAACCTTTTTATTGTAGTATAACGGTCCTGTGTGATCATGGTCCCGCTTGAACTCCTGTCGAAGCCTGCATTTTGATTCAGGATATCGTTACATGCCAATGTCAGCTTAAAGCGTTCCTCTTTGGTAAAGCTTTTGGTCACCTTGGCATTCCACAAAAACTTCGAAAAATCCGTAGGGAAGGTTTGCGTCTTTGAAGTATACTGATAATTGCCGTCTGAACTGATCTGGAACTTTCCGGGCAAGTAAACCGCAAACTCGCCATATCCCTGGAAACCATGCCCGTTATTACTGGTCTTTTGCAGCGACGATCCGCCTGTGGTATACGTTGGGCCGAAATTGAAATTCAGGTTAAACTTCTTTTCAGCATATCTCGAAATCTGGAAACCTGGCGAAAAAGTATTGGAAGTGATGATGTTCAGATCGCCGTTGGATAAGTTATAATTTTTTGCCCCGTTGGCGTTCAGGTTCAGGCCCACCTGCAGGCCGCCCAAAGGTATTTTACGTCCAAAATAGAGGCCGCCGTAGTAATTGTAAGGCTTCTTATCCAGGTTAATATATTGTGTGGTGGTTCTGCCGCGAATAACTGCTGTTGCCGATGTGTCGGTGACAGAGCTGTTTACTATCGGGTTTGAGATGAATGAGAAATTGCCGTAAAGGCCAATATACTGGTCGCTCAGTACCTTGTAGGAGTGGTAGTTTACACGGAAGCTATTGGTAAACGATGGTGTCAGACCCGGGTTACCCAGAACGATGTTCAGCGGGTCGCTGTTCACCAGCACAGGTTGTATCTGGTCAACCGTAGGCTGTTGGGTGGTGCCGTTATAGTTGATGTTAAATCCTGATTGCTTGGTAATATCAAACCTGATAAAAGCCTGCGGGGCCCAGTTAATAAATGTCCGTTTAAATTCCGAGCCGGTGTATTCATTGATCTGGTCGAAATTGACATCGGTTACTTTGGTGCCGAAATTTAAAGTTAACTTACCCTTCTTATAGTTCACTACGGCCCCTCCCTGGTTTGATACGTCGCGCAGTTTGTAATTATTACTATAGGTGCTGTCCAGTACGTTATATACGCCTGACGACGACTGGTTAAACGATTTGCGGTCGGCCGTGCTGGTGCCGATACCCAGACCGTAATTTAATATTACCGAAACATATTTCGACAAAGGTTCGGTATAGGTCATGTTACTGTTCAGTACCGAACTTCTTAACCGGTTTGTTTTATACTGATCTACAATACTGTCGTGGCTTGCCGTAGGATTATAGGTATATGAAGTAATATCTGAATATAAATTCCCCTTGGCCTGGCTTTCATTGTAAGCCTCGCTGATGTTCCACGAGAAGGTGCGACCTTTCTTCTTGAATTTTTTGGTATAAAAAGCGCTCGCATTAAATATTTTGGTATCGACGTTATTCTTTACATCTCTTTTGCTCGAGTTGATCAGCGTGTCCAGGTTACCGGTAGTGGTTGCCTGGTAATGGCTCAGGGTCTGGCTGTTTTTTGAAGTACCGTCAATATACAGCTTTAGGTCCGACGTGGTGTCAATCTTCAGCCTGTAGGTAAGATCCAGTTTTTGCCTGAACATGTAATTGTGATAGTTCTGGTTCGAGTTGGTGTTTTGTACCCCGGTTAGCGAATAATTGTTTTGTGATATCAGGTTGTCTTTCCCATCAACAGTCAGCGAACCAATTTTGAAATTAGTATTTATTGACTGCTTGTCGTCGTTCCATTTGGTGTCATAATGGGCGCCCCCCGTGCGGGCTACAGGTATGCCCTTGCCATCATAGTTGCCGTTCCACGAATCCAGGTCATCACCCCCGCCGCTGAAGAACATCATACCATCGTCAACCACCTGGACGTTATCGCTACCGCCGCCATATTTCTGGCTATCCTGCCATCCCAGGCCCGTTTTGCCGTCGTTACCAACCGTGCCATATACCGAAAACTTCTGCTTCCCTTTAAATTTGTTAAAAAGCAACTGTCCCTGGTAATAGTTATCATTACCCACGCCAATATCCACTTTGCCAAAATAACCGTTCTTTTTATCGGCCTTCAGTTTAATGTTGAGCGTTTTCGACCGCTGCCCGTCGTCTATCCCGGTAAAGGTGGCCTGGTCGCTTTTTTTATCATACAGCTGCACCTTATCCACCATGTCGGCTCGTATATTCTTGGTTACCAGGGTAGGGTCATCGCCAAAAAACTCCTCGCCATCAACCAGTACTTTGTTTACCGTTTCGCCCTGGGCTGTTATTTTACCATCCTTATCTACTGTAATGCCCGGCAGTTGTTTCAACAGGTCTTCCACCTTGGCATTAGGCTGATTTGTAAATGCCGCGGCGTTAAACTCGGTGGTGTCGCCCTTGATCTTGATTTGTGATGCTGTACCTTTAATGATCACTTCCTTTAGCAGGCGCGATTTCAGGTTCATATTGATATGTCCGAAGTTATGGCCCTGTTTAACCGAATCGAGGCTAAAGCTATCGGTGTAATCCGCGTAATCAGGGTAGGATACGAGCAGGATGAACTTTCCTTTCGTAAGCCCTTCCAGTTGGAAAGAACCATCCTCGGCAGCGCGGGTAAATTTAACCAGTATCGAGTCTTTGGCCTGTAATACCGCCACGGATGTATTACGCAGTTTTACGTGTTCAACGCTGTCGGCTATCACGCCCTTTACCGAGTAATTGTTTTGTGCCGAAGCCGAGGCCGCAAGAAAGAAAAAAAACAGGCAGAATAAATATAAAAGGCGCATAAGGTAATGTTAGGAAGGCCTAAGGTATAACTAAAACGTTAGGATACAAAAGGGTTGATTGTTAATTTATGTTAAAAATTGTTAATGAAGACTTTACGTTTTTAAGGAACTTTTAAAAATCCCTATCGTATAAATATTTGCATTATCTTAGTATTAAGTATTAAATACGCCCCGATTAAAATAATTGATGAACCCAAAATTTAAATCGCCGGTCTTTGCCGGCTTTTTTAAGCCTGTTTATTATGTTTTTTTCCTAAAACCTTTAGGGGTTATTTTTCTTATTTTCCTCAGCAATACGTCTTATAGTCAATACCAGCATGCGCATGTTTCGTACCTGACGCTCAATGATGGTCTTTCGCAAAGCAATGTTAAATCGATTTTCAAGGACCACGATGGTTTCATGTGGTTTGCAACGGATGACGGATTAAATAAATATGATGGTTATACCTTCACTGTTTATAAGCATGATCCTAATAAAAATAATTCCCTTAAAGTAAATAACATTGAAACTGTATTTGAAGATGCAGGCGGCGATATCTGGGTTGGTACGGGCGGCGGAGGGCTGAGCCTTTATGACCGGAATACAGACTCCTTTAAAAACTTTAGCCCCGATAAAAAAAATCCCGCAGCACTGTCAAATGATGATGTGATGTGCTTTTACCAGGATGATGAAAAAAATATCTGGATCGGTACTTATTCCGGGCTAAATCTCCTGGACAAAAAGACACTAAAATTTAAACATTTCTTTTACCAGAAAGATAAAGATTACCTGGACGAACACCATATTTATTCGATAACAGGTGATGGACATGGCAATTTACTGGTTGGTACGGCGGGCGGTCTTATCCGGTTTAATTATCATACCGGGATATATAAACGATATACGCATGATCCGGCCGACCACCGGAGCCTGGTGAGTAACAAGATACATACGCTTTTAAAAACCAACTCCGGAAATATTTGGGTAGCTACCGAATCAGGCCTGGATATGTTTGATGAGGCAAGCGGATCATTTACCCACTTTGTGCATAATGCAGGAGATAAAACATCCATAATTAATAATAACGTCTTTTCCCTGGCCCAGGCTGAAGGTGATGCATTATGGGTGGGCACAGAAAAAGGCCTGGATCTTGTTGACGAAAAAACCAAACAGTTTACTTATTATAATAATGAGGAGGAAAAGCCGGAAAGGTCGATCCAAAGTATTTTGAGCACAAACGGAATATTGTGGCTTGGCACTTTTGATGTGGGGGTGATAAAATATGATATCAATATCGCATCCTTCGCACATTATTATAAGCAAAAAAATGTGGCAGGTGGCTTAAACAATAACAGTATAAACGCATTTTCGGAAACGAAAGACGGATATTGGATTGGCACTGATGGCGGAGGGCTGAACTTTCTTAACAAACAAACTCAATTATTTACCCATAACGACAAATGGGCCACAGGCAAAAGCATCCTTGCGCTGCTCGAGGATGATAAGCACATGCTTTGGGTTGGGACTTACAATAATGGATTAGACGTTTTAAATGAAAAGGCTGAGCTGGTTGCACATTACACTGCCGGGAATAAGCCCGGGCAGCTAAGTAATAATTCGGTCTTTGCTTTAATGAAAGCTGTTAATGGCGATATGTGGGTTGGTATAGACGAAGGGGGCGTCAATGTCATTCATAACGGTTCCATAATCCACCGTTATCAGTATGACAAAAATGATACGTTGCACAGTTTAACCAATAACGATATTCGCGCACTTTACCAGGACAGCCACCAGAACATTTGGGTTGGTACTTATGCCGGTCTGAATCTTTTTAATGCTGCAGGCAATAATTTTAAGCACTATAAGATTTTTAACTCAAGCCTCACTCACAATACCATTGCCACTATTTTCGAGGATAGTAACGGGCGTTTATGGGTAGGCACTTTAGGTGGTGGTCTTAATCTTTATGATAATAAGACCGATCGTTTTTTGACGTACAGCCTGCCCGATCCCACTTTATATTCGATGGTCTACAGCATAATAGAAGACAAGGATAAGTTTTTATGGATCAGCACCGGAAATGGCTTATTGCGATTTAAACCAGGCGTTGATGGCGTAAGGCATTTTACTACGCTAAACGGCCTGCAGGGGCGCGAATTTTCGCATGGCGCCGGCTTGCTCACAAAAAATGGCGGGATTCTTTTTGGCGGCTACAATGGATTTAACCTGGTTGTCCCCGGTTACCTGCCTTTGAATAAGAACCTTCCGTCTGTAGTTTTCACCGGGATGCAGTTGTTTAATAAGAAAGTGACCATTGGTGAAAATTCTGTCCTGGCGCATTCCATCGAACAAACCAAAGTCATAAAGCTTGATTATAAACAATCAGTTTTTACAATTGAGTTTACAGGGTTGAACTATACCATGCCCGGCGAAAATCAATATGCTTACAAGCTCGAAGGGTTCGACGCGGATTGGAATTATGTTGGGTCGCAGCGTAAAGCAACCTATACTAATTTAGATCCCCGCGAATACGTTTTTAAAGTGAAAGCCGCTAATAATGATGGGCTCTGGAACAATAAAGCTGCGGAGATAAAGATAATTATTGTACCGCCTTTCTGGATGACATGGTGGTTTAGGGTAGTTGCCATATTCGCGGTCGCAGGGTCGTTCTATGGCTATTACCGTTATCGTTTAAAAGCCATCAGCGCAAAAAAGATCGAGTTGGAGAATATAGTCCGGCAGCGTACCGCCGAGCTCGGGCTCCAGGCAGCAGAGCTCCAGGACAAATCGGACGAATTGATGTCACTGAACGAGGAACTTCAGGCGCAGTCGGAAGAGCTGATGGAGCAGCGCGAACAGGAGCTAAAAGCCCGTTTGGATGCTGAAAAGGCTAACAAGGCTAAAAGCATCTTCCTGGCCACAATGAGCCACGAGATAAGAACACCGATGAATGGCGTAATGGGTATGGCATCCCTGCTTTGCGAAACCCAGCTTACCGCCGAACAACTGGAGTATGCGGAAACGATACGGCTGAGCGGTGAGAGTTTGCTTAATGTGATCAATGATATACTGGATTTTTCCAAGATCGAGTCCGGGCAAATGGAACTCGATTTACATGATTTCAACCTGAAGCAATGTATTGAAGAAGTGCTGAGTTTATTTGGTAAGCAGGCGCAAAAAAATAAGATAAACATATTGTATCATATCGACGCCCTGATCGCCCAGCGCATCATCACTGACAGGCTGCGTCTGAAGCAGATACTTATCAACCTGGTCAGTAATGCGCTGAAGTTTACCCATCACGGTCAGATATCCATCAATGTTAAATTATTGGATGTTAAAGATGAAAACCTAAAGCTTTCATTCGAAGTCCGGGATACAGGCATAGGCATCTCGGCTGATAAGATATCCCGCCTGTTCCAGCCATTTTCCCAGGGCGATTCGTCTACAACACGAAAATATGGAGGCACGGGGCTTGGCCTGGTAATATGCGAACGCCTTGTGGAGCTTTTGGGCGGTTCCATAAATATTGAAAGTACTGTACATAAAGGCACCTCTATCTTTTTCAGCATGCAGGCCAAAACACCTCATCAGCCGATAAAAGATAAGCCTGCGTCCGGGAATAAAGGAGCTGATGCAATATCAGCTGAGTTTGCATACCGGTTCCCGTTAAAAATATTAGTTGCCGAAGACAATCTTATCAACCAAAAGGTCATCAAGCAAATATTAGGCAAGCTTGGATATCAACCTGTGCTGGTGAACAATGGTAAAGAAGCATTAGAAATGGTATGCACAAACACGTTCGATCTCATATTCATGGATGTGCAAATGCCCGAGCTGGACGGATTGGAAGCTACCCGAATGATAAGAAGGCAACAGATGCAGCAGCCGGTTATTATAGCTATGACAGCAAGCGCCATGGCAGAAGATAAAGCTGAATGTCTGCAGGCCGGCATGAATTATTTCGTGTCCAAGCCCATCAGCTTTGACGAGCTTTTAAATAAGCTTGAAAAAACATTTACAGACAGAGCAGGGGTAAGCGTTACATCCAATAATGCCTGATCACCGCACCAACGCTTCTTCACTTCAGATAGGTTGTGATTAAATTATTCTGATAATTGATCGAGTAATTCCTGGAGTTCTTTATCCGTTACGTTTTCCTTTTCCGACTTGTCATACATGGTTAAAAGGAATACCATTTTTTCTTTAACTACAATATGCGTAATTACCCTTGCTCCTCCTGATTTTCCTTTTCCTTTTGAGGCTATCGACAGTCGGATTTTGTAGCAGTCGTTACCTAATGGGGTTCCTTGTAGTTGCGGATTTTTTCCTAACTCATCAATAAGTGACGCGTATTCTTTTTTTAGGGAGAAATATTTTTTTGAAAGTTTCTTAATGTCACGCTTGAAACGAGGCGTAGCTATTACTTCATAACTCATTCAGCAGGTCTTTTGCAGGTATACCCTTCAATTTGCCTTGTTTTATAAGCTTCACTTCCTGGACAGCTTCATTTATTCCTTCAAGTATATGAGCTTTATAGCCAGTTATCGGCTTAGCCTTTACATCCTTAAAATTTTTTAAAACTTCCATCATAAAGGAAGCTTTTTCGTCTTTTATATCCAATATCACTTTCATTATGCCCTTTGATTAAATGCCACTTGCGTGCTAAACAAATTTACTAAAATATATGATAGTTGTAATTGTCCTTTAGCCAGCAATGTGCCCATATCAACTAATCTCATCTCTACTCCAAACATTTTCAGCCAATTAGTTATTTGCTGTATATGTCATTAGCAACACAGATCGTTTGGTTGTTTGTGCTGGCTATCCCTATAGCCTGCATCGCCTGGACCGTTACCCACGAAGAGGTCTTTCGCGAACCCCGCGATTATTGCGCAAAACGCTGCCACCACGGAAAAACCATTGTCGAACGCAAATTCTTTTACCTGTTTACCTGCGAGTATTGTTTTAGTCACTATGTAACAGCTGCAATGCTTCTGATCACCAATTATCAATTGCTGTTCAGCGACTGGCGCGGATACCTTATCGGGGGTTTTTCCCTGGTATTTATAGCCAATATCTATATGAGCCTTTTTGCCCTCATCCGCGTCGATCTGAAAAAGGTCCGGCTTGAGGCTGAAAATGAAGAACAAATAAAAAACGACAAAAAATAACAGTCGCTCTCCCCCCCGGGGAAAGCGACTGTTACTGCCAGAGATTTATTTCGAGCCTGTGGTCTGCGTTGATACCGCCGTATTAACCACTGCAAAGTGATAACTTCCCGAACCTGCTTTGATGAGTACATAACCGTTTTCAGCAGGGCCGGTCGTGATGTCCTTATCTAACCCCAGGGCCTTAGCTTCTTCCGTAATATCCTCCGCTTTTGAGGCAGGCAGATAGATATCGGCTTTGGTGTTGGCAGGGATATCGATATTGTAATAGGTTTTACCGTCTTTGATCTCCCAGCCTGAAGTTGCTTTGCCGTAATAGGTTTGCAGGCTGGCGCTGGCATTGGTAAAGCCTCCGCCGGGGTGCGGCATAACGCGTATATGCTTGTAGCCCGGTTTATCGCCATAAGTATCCAGGCCGGCCATTACGCGGTACATCCAGTCGCCGATAGCGCCGTAAGAGTAGTGGTTGAAGGAGTTCATTGTGGCAGTCTCAAAGCTTTTGTCGGGACGGATGCCGTCCCAACGTTCCCAGATGGTAGTTGCACCCATTTTTACCGGGTACAACCATGACGGGTAGGTATCCTGCAGCAGCAGGCGGTAAGCCATATCGTTATGCCCAAACCTTGTCAGCACATGGCACAGGTACGGCGTACCAAGGAAACCAGTTGTTAGGTGGTTGCCGTAGGCCTGAATATTTTCAACTAAACGCTGGGCGGCCTGGGTGCGCAGAGCTTCAGGCAGCATATCGAAATTGAGGGCCAGCGTATAGGCTGTTTGCGTGCCCGATACGAGGCGGCCGTTAGGTGTTACGTACTCTTTGTAAAAAGCATCTTTGACCCGTTTGAGCAGGATGGTGTAGGCGTCCACGTCCTCCTGTTTGCCCAAAACCGTTGCAGCATTGATCAGCAATTGGGTTGAATAGGCATAAAAACATTGCGCTATGAAAAACTTATCAGTAATAGCCGATGAGCCGTCGGTATCATCATCGCGACTGTAAAAGAGCCAGTCGCCGAAATGGAAGCCGGTGTTCCAAAGGTCGCTTTTGCTTTGATTCTTCATATAATCAACCCAGGCCTTCATACTGGTGTACTGCGTTTGCAGGATGCGCTTATCGCCATAAGCCAGGTACATATTCCAGGGGACAACGGTGGACACATCGGCCCAGCCCGTGCTGCCCTCGGTAAAACCAAGGCAGTTAGGCACCACAAACGGCACTACCCCGGCGGGTGACTGGTCGGCGGCAACGTCGCGCAGCCATTTGCCGAAAAAGTCGTTCACTCCCATATTGAAGGTGGCCGTGCGCGAGAAAACCTGTGCATCACCCGTCCAGCCAAGGCGCTCGTCGCGCTGCGGACAGTCGGTCGGCACGTCCAGGAAGTTGCCCTTTTGGCCCCATTGAATATTGTGCTGCAATTGGTTGATAAGGGGGTTGCTGGTGATAAAAGTACCTGTAGGCTTCATATCCGAATACAGGGCAACGGCGGTAACGTCTTCGGGCAGTATTTTATCGCCGGGATAGCCTTGAATTCGGATGAACTGGAAACCGTGGAAAGTAAAATGCGGCTCGAATGTCTCCTCACCCCCACCCTTCAGCACATAAAAATCCTGGGCTTTGGCTGCACGCAGGTTTTCGGTGTAAAAGTTACCCAGTTTA
>Ga0157378_10006235_pt1 | contig 10442 bp, 10 predicted proteins | sample M65metaG_FD_115309 | JGI IMG/M metagenome (GOLD analysis project Ga0157378, IMG submission 115309) | Miscanthus rhizosphere microbial communities from Kellogg Biological Station, Michigan, USA - M6-5 metaG | ecosystem: Host-associated > Plants > Roots > Rhizosphere > Soil | place: USA: Michigan...
ATCAAAAATAAAATGAAACTCATAATGGAGATTATCAATAATTTTGCACGGATCGTTGACACTCTTCTCTGATTGATCAAGTTTATGCTTGTTACTATAGACCTCGAATATTCTATTTATGTTTTTTATATCAATAAGTTCAGTATATGAGATAACTTAAATTTAAAGACACTTTAATCCTGAAAAATTGATATGACCGACCAAAAATTAGTGAAAAAAGTTTGAAAACAAAGATAACTGGTGGGAGGAGTTAATTTGATTATATGAACAAAGACAACCAAATAAACCCACCAGTCTCTTTTGTCTAATAATTTCTTGGTCTAACATACTATAAAAAAGTAGAATTACTAATCAAGGAGGGGGTGGGGAGTAGTACGGTTCAGTTCCACCGGTCTTGTTCAAATGCATTTATTACAAAATTTTTTTTTGGCTAAGTGTACGAAATTTTAATATTTGACCACTCATGTTGACACATGCACAAAATATAGTTGATAAGAATGATATAATATGTCTAAAAATGCCCTTGGATAATGTGGAAGAACTATGTCAAATATGTAATAAAAATGAAAAAGAAATATATCAACTTGACATTGAGGTATGTTTCGAGTGTTGGATGAACCAAACTAATCCCAAAATTTAGTGATGGTACCTATCAGTTAACTAAATACCTTTGAAGAGTGTATTCAAACAATATTTACAAAAAGTCAAGGCTCAGCCTCAACACAATTCATTCACTATATAGTTTTACAACAAGTTTACAATACAAACAATAGGGGAAGAAACCAGCATTTTTACTATCATCGAATTCAAATCTAGGTTAACTAGAAGTCTGAACTACTTTGTCCTGATGGAATGTAATCTAATTGAGTTCTACTATGCCGAAGATTTGAATCGATACCGCTATCGCTGTTAAAACGAATGCCACAATGAACATTCATTTAATTAATCTACACTTTAAAATTAAAGGCTTACAAACGTTAAGGGAATTGTATATTCAAAAATTCTAAAAGTAGGTAGGTTCATAATAGATTTTGCACGGATTTTTTGCTATAGCTAAATCTATAAATTATCCAAATTTATAAGCTTTATTCCGTCAGTCCTTGCAAAGTAACGAGTACATTTTCTTCATTGTATTTTCATTGTTGGCAGGGATTTTCGGAATTTTGGCAATTCCCACATTTGCTGGTATTGGCTTGCTACAGAACGTGTTTGCAACGTCTTTTGATACAAACGGAAATTATGATAAGGTAATAATTTTAAATTTCGATGATGGTCGACTGAGTCAATATACAAATGCTAAACCAGTTCTTGACAAATATGGATTTAAGGCAACATTCTATGTGGTATGCAACTACATAGGAAAGAAACCTGGATATATGGATTGGAATGAAATAGAAACATTACACAAAGAGGGACATGATATCGGTTCTCATAGTATGGACCATGTACACTTGGAGAAATTGCCAAAGAAAGATATAGAATATCAAGTAGGTGAATCAAAGATATGTCTTCAAAAACATGGGATTAATGTTACAAGCTTTGCGTATCCGTTCGATGGTGGTTCTGATGACAAAACTGTTATAGATATAGTAGCCAAATACTATGATTTGGCCCGAAGTGGTAATGATGCGCTTACTTACCTAAAGTGTAACAGTCCTACCGTGCAACCACATCAAACCGATTGTAGAACTTACACTGACGGTAATGATCTAACGTATGCGAATAGATACACGGTTAGAGCATGGAGTCAGGATGCAGCTCCAGCTGAGAATAAAATCAGCGACAGTATAATGGTTGATAAATTCATTAGAGTCGTCAATAGTCAAACAAAATACAATAATGCTGGAACGATAAAGGCAATCCCAATAATAATTTATCATCGTGTGGGTGATAATAGAGAAGGCATATACAATATTGACATGAAACAATTTGATACTCAGATGAAGTATCTACACAATAATGGTTATAAGGTACTAACGATGGCCGATCTTGGGTATAACGAACAAGGTAACTATTTATATATAAAGGACCTCAAGTCAGGAACTGAACAGCCAGGCGAAAATGTTACTGCGCCAACTATATCACCAGTAGCACCAGCTACAAATGCCACAACAAATGTTACTGCCCCAACTATATCACCAGTAGCACCAGCTACAAATGCCACAACAAATGTTACTGCCCCAACGGTAGCACCAGTAGCACCAGCTACAAATGCCACAACAAATGTTACTGCCCCAACGGTAGCACCAACAGGAAATCCAATACTTGATACCTTAAAGCAATTATTTGGATTGAAATAATTAACCGATAATGACACCTATATCAAATAAAGTAAAAAATTCCAATTTTAATTCCAATTTTTGCAGATTATCAGATTAAATTGCTAGATTCGCTAATCTATTAGGTTCAACGAGGTTGAGTAAATTTAATTGCTACCTGTTAAGTCGATTTGTTTTGTAATTTTAACCAATTTTTCTGGTATGATTGAGTAAATTTTTCAAGATATTCTTCGTTTAACGATTAAGTAGTTGAAGTTGAATCTTTAAGTATTTGGTTGAATAGTTAAGCATGTGTATACAATTTCATGTCGGGACGTTGGTAGAGATTGTGACTGTATAATACAAGGTGAAACTGAAGAAGAGGTCATGAAGAATGCAGCAGAACACGCAGTAAAAGGCCACGGTTACAAGGAAGAAGATATAATGACTCCCGAGATGAAGGAGAAAATAAAATCACATATTCACGAATCTTAGTGTGTTTTTTGATGAGACATTCAACAATGGTAATAAAGTTATTACTATATGCTGTAGTGGTAGGACTTTAGGTAAACATTGAATATTAAAATCTCGAGAGTTTTTTAAAACGGCCTACTCCAATATTTGTATTCTAGATTTCTTCCTCCTTCTATAGTTCTTCTAGCTGCACAGTAGAATACCTCATACCCTGTTATCCAATTTCCTGTAAGAATACCTCTACCAGCTTTAAAATTTACAATTTTATCTCGCTCATTAGATTCTATTTCGAAATCCAATCCTAATGCTTTGATAACTTTGTCAACCATTGATTTGGAGTCAAGACGTAAAATAGCCTTGTTACCACATTCGGATAGGACTAAATCATCGAGTTTGTCAGCCCTTTGACTTACAAGTATCAGAAACAAACCAAACTTTCTTCCTTCGGCTGCTATAGTACGAAACTGTTCTCTAACTATGGTTTCATGACGGGAGCGTGGATTTGAGGGTATAAAATTATGTGCTTCATCCAGTACAATGAAAGTAGGGACTCTATGATCTTCTTCACGGGGATGCTTCATGGCCTCTTCCCATTTCTTAACGGCATTTTCCCATTCTTCAGTTAAAATTGAATTAAGAACTAATGCTCTGAGCTCATTATTTTTTATGGAGGGTAAATCTATTACTTCCAAGCGTTTGTGATCCTTCGACGAAGTCGGACCCTTAGCAAGAATGCCAAGAGACTGATAGCGTTCAATCAACCCAAAGTAGGCATTTACTGTTTCCCAACTGTATGACTCAAATACAAATTTAGCTTTTTCCATGGACTCATTTCCCAAACTCGCGGCTCCCGAAGATATCAGATCAATTAAGGAACCGGACTTGAACGCATCTCTTAGTATACTTCTCAATTTAGTCCTATTCTTGTCATTGGTAATTGTTTTCAAGCTTTCGTCCGCCTTTCCTCCATCCATTCTCAATTTTTCTATCATCTTCACTCTTTCTTCATCCGGCATCTCTTGCAGTTCTTTAAAATAATTCTTGACTTTACTTATGATATCCTCCTCATTGGTATTATTAGGATGTGCGGCAAATTGGGTAAACAATTCCTTTGCCCAGTTATGACAGTGAAACATTTCGGTACTCCTTGGATGTTCATTTGGTATCAGAAATTCAAGCGATATTGTAGGCCACCATATTTTCAGCTCCTCATCCTCGGCTTCCTTCGGTACTCTATTTGTCTTAATGACAAATTCATCAACTACTGGTTTCCAATTTTTTGCATATTCGTCTTCAGATTCAAGTGTAAGTTTGCCCATGCCAGTTTTAATATCATATTTTTCCCTTAGAACTTGATTAGAACTCCACAGTTCTCTATCAATTTCATTAATCTTCCTAAAATCGCCGTTAGGATCCAAAATCAGACATCTTGCTTTTGATTTGATCATAATTTCTTCAATGAGTCTGCCAAGGAAGAATGACTTTCCTGAGCCGGATTGAGCAATTATTACTGTGTGTTTGTCCATCTTTTTTGTTGGAATACGTACCATATCCAAATAGTCAGTCTTTTCCTTTGACTGTGAACAAAATTTTGGATGAAACTGGCTGTCCACAGTCCAGCCAACGTCAAGAAATGTATCTACTCCTTCTTGCAACGAATCTGAAAATATACCAACGACTCTATTTACTTTTACTCCGTTTCAAAATTTTTCAAGATGTAATACGACTAGTTCTTCCTAACTCTTAGAATGTGAGGTTACATACTTTTTGATTACCGTTTAATATCTCGCCGAGTCAAAGTGAAACTGATATTGCTAGTTTCTCAGACTGTCCGATCTTTTCATCCCTGTTATTTTCATGTCGCTTTTTCAATAAATTAAGTAACTAAACTTACAATATTCCCTCACAGACGAAAAAATGTTAAATAGTACTAGGACTTTTCTTTGCTAATGGTATTAAGAAATTTTCACGTAGTACAAGCTTCGGTGATCTCGGCATTGTTGTTAGTGTCAGCATTTTCCATTACTCAATGGAGTACCGCACAGGTTTCAGGTACATTCTCTGCAGATCTTAAACCTATGGTAGGTTCAAATTCAAAAGCAACGGGAAAGGCTACACTAGAAATCCAAGACAATGGGCAGAAGATAAAGTATGACGTTAGCGCCAATGGATTAGGCAATGTAAGCGGCGTAGTTATTTCTCAGGAGATGGGAAGTGGTAGAGCCCCTGATGTTGTGTCACTTGCGCAAGCCTCTACAAGTGGTCTTAAGTCAGGTTCAGGGAGTGCGAGTGGTACTTTTACGAAGTCTGACTTGATAGGTCCCCTACAGGGCAAAGACCTTTCAGATTTTGTGAAGGCCATAAATGATGGAAAGATCATTTTCCGCATAATGACAATTCCTTATCCATTAGGTGAAATTGTCGGCAATGTCACTGCAGGTGGCGGTGCTAGTGGCAATATGACTGCTGGTGGCAATGCGACTGCCGGCTAATCCGTAATTTTTTTTGCGGATCAGTTTTTTCTACATCTATCTTTCTAGTGACCTACGCCACTGTAGTGTAAGTATTAGTTAACATTAGTTGTTAATGCAATAATTGCTAAATGAGACCATTTTGGAAAATGCCTTTTAGTAGAATTAATTCCACAGGTTTGGAGACGTTGATACCCACGACTCTATCGGTTCTAAAATAGGATTCTGATGCAAGTAATGGAATGATAATCTTTAAAATTTTTCTTTAGAAGGAATTAGAATTACTTTACCCTAGGTCATTGGGTTCCGGAAATTGGGCAATAATAGTTTTTGACTCAGGTCGTAGTTTATGATGATTGTGACGATTTATTGTTGTTACTGCTACCTGATTGTTTGCCTTGTTTTGGCAGTAGTGGAGTGAGGGCCTTGGAAACTATGAAACCTGTTACTGCTCCAATCGCGATAACTGGCAGAAGATCAGTTTGTCCTCCTAATAATCCTAGCAATAGAGTTATTGTTAATGGAAGAGGAAATACAGCACATGCGACACCAGCCATTCCTGCAGTCACTCCTACGCCCTGTGGGATAAACGTTAGTATTTCTGATAGAGCCAGTCCTAGTGTACCCCCTATGAATAGTAACGGAAATACAGGACCACCTTCAAAACCTGTGGCAAACGAAGTGCTTGTAAGTAACATCTTGAGAAGCATCATGACCAGTAGTATTCCTATACCAAATGCAGCAGGGTTATGAATAATTTGTAACAACTCATTTTGGCCTGAGTAAAGTGTTAATGGTAGAAACGAACCGATTAGGCCGATAATTATCCCGCCTATGATAGCTCTGCCAACTGGACGACTATTAAGTCGTCCAAAGGCTTTGTTCATAATGCCGAATATCACTTTGAACACGATGCCGATTACACCCGCTATAACACCAACTAGCAGCGCCAAAACAAGATCAACCAAACGAGGAGTCTCAAAGTTGGGAAAGCTGTATATGCCTAGGTAGGATGTATGCAGTATTGCAAAATAGACTCCATAACCAACAGCGGCTGCGATAAGACCTGGAATGAGGTGGCGATAGAAATCAAGCTCCTTAATGTACATGTACTCAAATGCACCTATTGCACCTATGACGGGGGAACCAAAGAAGCCACCAAAGCCTCCCGCGATGGCACTATAGACTAATACTTGAACATCATCCTTCCTGAGCTTGAGTCTATCAGAGACAAAGCTCCCAACGCCACCTGTCAGGAAAACAAGTGGTCCTTCAGGGCCTACTGCAGCTCCACTCCATAATGCAATAAAAGCTTGAAGAAGTATGCTTGGGAGATTGCGATAGTTTATGCTGCCTGTCTGGGCATATTGGCGTTGTGCAATTCCCAATCCCCCATGTTGCCCAAAGAACTTGATAGCAAGACCAATAGACACACCGGCTAGACTTAAAAGTACCAGTGGCCAAAAATTAATGTTAAACAGCGAGAGATTTACTTGGCCAAAGAACTTGATACCCTGATTATAGAGTGTAATGTACCCAGCCGTTATCAGCGAGGAGAAAGCACCGAACAACGCGGCATATAGCATAAGCCTATAATAACCCGCATTCAATTTCGATTCTGCATTACCACTCATTCGAATCTACTTCATTATCCATCTATTCAAATATTTCTTTTAAGAACTTTGGAAGGCAGAAAGATGAGGTTTAATCACCGAAGGTTGAGATTTGTTTATTCTTTGGGGCCAGTGGTTTGTGAATCATATTAGGCACATTTTTTAGATGAAATATTCTGCAAATATCGAATACTACATTCGGGTTCGGTGGAATTCGAATATTCCATGCAAATAGGGGCCTTATTACAGGTAATTTAGCTTTAAAACATTATCTGCTTAATTTATGGATTATGTGGTCATGTGATATTGAGAGCTAATCCACAGTTGCTGCAATATTTAGGTTTGTCACGATAAGCTATGCCACATCTGGAACATTTCAAGACTTTCGTTCCCTCAAGTAATGTTAGACGGAGATTTTTTATCCCTACAATCAGTGTATCAAAATCTTCTTCAGTTAAAGTTTCGATTCCATCGACTTTGGTTTTTATAGCAGTTTTTGTCTCCTGACCTACTAAATTAAGGTCAGGTTTAGTGACCGACCCTAATTTTGACTCTGCTTTCTGCAATCTTCTCTTTGCAAAAGTGGCTACCATGAGCGCAAAGATTCCGACCCCCATTATCATCATGATTATCGCTATTATCCGTCCGACTACCGTAACTGGATAGTAATCCCCGTATCCGACTGTTGCTACTGTAACCACAGCCCACCAAAGAGCATCACCAAATTGGGTAATATTTGCGCCAGGATGTCCATGTTCTGCTAGAAAAACTCCAAAGCCCCCGACAAATATGATGGAGAATGCAGCAGTTGCCAAAATAGCAACACTCATTTTTGTATTTTCCAAATTATACAGATTTGTTGACATATGTAGCAGAACCAACGAGAAAAATCATTTAAACTTTAAAAAAAATCTACTATAGAGATATGCTAGAGTAAAGTTGAGCAGTTTGCTCAGTTTCAATTTATTACTTAAAATTATGTTCTGTAACTACTGAATGGTCATTCAATGGGACCGGACCTGATGGTAGGGATACGCCATGCATGGAAAATCTGCAGATGTTATACGCCAAAGGTCTGACGGAAGATGGCGATTTGATATCGATAATCACTGGGGAAGAGGTTGAGTTAAGTACTATTACGTTCTTTCGTATCTGTTAGCCTAAGTTCATTCATTCATTCTTGCTAGGTTCTAAATATTGAAGCTGTGGTTTTTCTAGTAAGATAATAAATTATGAAAGCATTGGCAAATAGATGAGCTATCAATATACTTATCAAGACGTTAGCTAACCGAACTGACATTATACCTTTTTCATTTGAACTTGGTAATGAACCACCTACAAAACCCAATCCAACTACATCTATTATTATGGCTACAAACATTAGGACTACAGTTAGTATCCATGCTAGATATTTGGCTTTAAACAAACCTGTTCCAAGCACACAAATTCCTACTCCAACTAAGCAGAAGAACGCCCCTATCGATGCTATCATCCCCTTGCTGATGTGTGTTAATGTCTGGATATAGGGGGTAAAGGCATCGATAACCGTATTGGCTATAGTGGACTTTATGCTGGACTTTATTCCAGATGTTCCAGATGTTTTGTTGTTTAAATATTCTTGTACTGCAGTTCCGGAAACATTGGCTGCTTTGTTAAGCATACCAATCCCTAAAGCTATGAATACTATTCCTCCAACAAAAATTGCTATCGAAATTATTGCGAGACCGCGTAATCTACTCCGTTGCATGTTACATCTCTTGCACCAGTCATCATTTAAATTTATTTACCTGAAAAATTGGGTAGATTGTCATGACTAGCCGTTAATATTGTCAATTATTGCAAAGAATCAGATTAACTTTTATTAAAATAAATAATACCACTAAATAAAATGTAATTATAAAATTGAATCAAGTTCCGTTTCCAGAACTATTTTCGAGGTTTTGTCTCTAAGTTTTAATCAGCCTATCTATTGCCCAAACGGTGGAGCCAACCAATAAGCTGCTACAGATTGAGACCAAGCAGGTTTAGGATCCTTATCATCTTGTGGCTCCAATGTTACTACTAAATCTGAATATGTGGGAGCATAGACCAAATTCTCATTATATGTGAGCGTTCCATCAGAAGAAATCTGACCAAGGCTCAATGGATATCCAGAAGCGGCATAATTTCCATCAACCATCCAAACCTCAAAGACTTTACCAGAAGGAGGAAGGAAATCCGATGCTATATTGACCTTTGTCTTATGAGTATCTGTTGAAACATCCACCAATCCAAAAATCTGTCCACCATATCCTAGCAATGCTCCAGATTGACTAACCATTGCTGCATTTGCTTGCATTGAGTGATTATTTAACAGAAAGATTCCAGCAAGAACACTCAGGCTAATAGTAACGGCAACAAGTTGTAATTTCATGTATGGATACCCTCTGCTGCTCTATATAAAGTTATACAGGTTGGCTTTGCATTTTAATGCAAACTGATAAATTAATATCGTGGATAAAAAAAGGATTCGCTAATTCATGATTTATTTTGATAAGTCGCTGGACACAAGACATTTATAATTGTGCTCTCTATCTTTCAGATGAAAATGTATAAAAATCATAAAAGTACGCTAATTCCAATTGCGATAGCGACATTTGTAACTCTATCCCTGCTTGTATTTCCCTCAACAAATATGATTGGATATTCTCAAGCTGAGAATAAAACCCAAGTAAAGGATCAGGCAGAAGCAAAACTGTTTGAGTTGGCTCAGAAATTTAATACGATGCTAAAAGATTCCAAGGTAAATCTAACCATTCCTCAAGATGGTAACATTTCATCAAAGCTACAGGAATTGAAAAACTCAGCGGCATTCAAATCCTTGTCTGACAAGTTTTCACAAGCCGTTCAGCAATTAGGGCAAGGGAATAAAACTGAACAACTGAAAGAGCGAGCTGGTGCTAACCTCACTGGTCTATTTCAGAAACTTCAGGATCTGAAAAACAGCAACAGCACTCAATAATCTCTTCTCCTTTTCTGTTTTTAATTTAGCCTGTTATTTTTACAAAGCTCAGAAAATTTAAATTATGAAAGCCTTTCAATTAATTAGGTAGCCAAAATTTTCGCTTTAGCGCCGACACAGAACTCTTATTCATTTACTTTTTCATGGAACGTTACTCGGTACACTTACAACAATTAATTTCCACTTGTCAATTATTTGTTTGACGGCATTCCCATTTTCAGCGCTCTTCGTTTCATAATAAACATTAAAGCTACTAAACTTAGTGAAATAATAGCTCCAAATAGAAATATTGCATTAAATGCCATAGTATTTGGTACAGATGATGTCACTCCTTCAGGAGTTTGCATTGGAGAAGTAAATAGTGCCATGAACATCCCTGCAATAACAGGTCCGATTGCACCTCCTATTATTCGCATGGTTGAGTAAGTGGCAGAAACAACGCCTGTGGATCCTGGTGGTGTGAACCATATGATGACGTTTGCTGATAAAGTTACAAACGCTCCACCGACAGCAAATAAGATGAGTACACTGGCCACCTGACCTGAAGTCGAGTGAAATACGAGGAGGGCAACAATACCTATACACATTATAATAGAGCCGGGGACTATGAACCTGGAGCTGCCAT
>Ga0157378_10006237_pt1 | contig 10439 bp, 6 predicted proteins | sample M65metaG_FD_115309 | JGI IMG/M metagenome (GOLD analysis project Ga0157378, IMG submission 115309) | Miscanthus rhizosphere microbial communities from Kellogg Biological Station, Michigan, USA - M6-5 metaG | ecosystem: Host-associated > Plants > Roots > Rhizosphere > Soil | place: USA: Michigan...
CGACTATGTGCTGCCGGCCGATGTGGTGGATGTCGCGGCCGATGTCCTGCGCCATCGCCTGGTGCCGTCCTATGAGGCGATGTCCGAGGGCCTGACATCCGATAAAATCGTGAACCAGATCATGCGCGCCGTGCCGCCGCCGGTGCTGGAGACCGTTCGTGCCGCAAGCCTCTGACAACCTCCTCAGGCGCCTGCAATTGCCGGTGGTGCGGCGGCTGGAAGGCTTGCTGCAGGGCGACCATCGCAGCCCGTCGCGCGGCGATGGCCTGGACCTGGCCGACCTGCGCGAATACCAGTTTCATGACGACGTCCGGCGGATCGATTGGAATGCCACGGCGCGCCTGGGTGAAACCTATGTGCGGGATTACCTGGAAGACCGTGAAATTTCGGTCTGGTTTCTGCTGGACATGAGCCCCTCGATGCGGTTCGAAGGCGTCAGCGTTTCCAAGCATTCGGTATTGGTGGAATTCACCAGCCTGATGTGCCGCCTGTTGCTGGGGCGTGGTAACCGCGCCGGCGCGATGATTTTTTCGGGGCGGATCGACCGACTGATCCCGGCCAATGGCGGCCGGCGGCAATTGCTGCACATCCTCAATGAGGTCGCCAATCACCGGCCTAGCCCCGGTACCACTGACCTGAAGCAAGTGTTGAAGGAGGCGGCCGGCGCCATTCGCCGCCGCTCGCTGGTCTTTGTGGTGTCGGACTTTATCAGCACGCCCGGCTGGGAAGCCAATCTGACGCCGCTGGCGATGCGCCACGATGTGGTCGCGGTCCGGCTGACCGATCCCCTGGAAAGTCGCCTGCCGGACCTGGGATTCCTGACCTTCCAGGACACGGAAACCGGCGAGCAGGTGTTTGTCGACACCCACGCCAGGAGTTTTCGTGCCCGTTTTGCCGCGGCCGCGGATGCGCGGGAGACAGCCTTGCGCAGTGCATTCGAGCGCTCGGGCGTGGATGTGCTGGAACTGGCCACCGAAGATGACGTGGTGGACGCCGTAATTCGCTTTGCCGATATGCGCAAGCAGAGCATGCGCAGGCCGGCATGAAGACGCTCGAGCAAATCCCTTGGTCGCGCTTGGGAGGCTTCATTCCTACCATCTCCTTCGACACGCCGGTCTTGCTGTGGCTGCTGTTGCTGGTGCCGTTGATCGTCGCTGGCTACATTCTGCTGTTGCTCCGGCGCCGCAAGGGCGCGTTCCGCTATTCCAACCTGGCCCTGGTCAAGCAAGCCGCCCAGGCCTCGACCTGGCGCCGGCATGTGCCGCCGGCCCTGATGCTCGCGGCGTTCACGCTATTGCTGTTGGCAATGGCGCGGCCGTCGGCGGAAGTCAGCCTGCCGTCGCGGGTTGCGACCGTAATGCTGGTGATGGACGTGTCGGGCAGCATGCGCGCCAGTGACGTCAACCCGACCCGCATCGCCGCGGCGGAAACGGCCGCCAAGGCCTATATCAAGGACCAGCCGCGCGACGTCAGGATCGGCATCGTCGCCTTTGCCGCCACCGCGCTCCTGGTGCAGACTCCCACCACCGACCATGCGGCCCTGAATTCGGCCATCGACCGGTTCGAGCTTCAGCGCGGCACAGCGGTGGGGAGCGGCATCATGGTGGCGATGTCCACTTTGTTCCCGCAGGACAATTTCCCCATCAACCAGTTCAATTCGCAGAATTTCGGCGGCTATGGCCGCTGGGGCAACTATGATTTCCGCGATCGTTACGGTGGATCGGCCCTGGGTCAGAACCCAAATGGGCCGCCCAAGAAACATGTTCCGGTGGAACCCGGTTCCTTCAAGAATGCCGTGGTCATTCTGCTGACGGACGGCCAGACCAACGCGGGATTTGACCCGATCGAGGCAGCGCGCACCGCCAGCGAATATGGCCTTCGCGTCTATACCGTGGGTTTTGGCACCTCCCACGGCAACATTGTCGGATTTGGCGGCTGGTCGATGCGGGCCCAGCTTGATGAAGACTCGCTGAAGAAAATCGCCGATATGACCCGGGCGAAATATTTCCACGCCACCTCGGCGGAGGACCTCAAGGCGGTTTATGACGTGCTGTCCCGCCAATTGGTGGTCGAAAGGCGGGAAATGGAGATCACCAGCTTCTTCGCCGGCCTTTCGGCGCTATTGATGCTGGCCGCGGCTGGGCTCTCGCTCGCCTGGTTCCATCGCGTTTTTTGACGGTTAACGCGCCCGCCGGTTAACCAACCCCCTACCGTCCTGATAATTGTTGTCGCTCCCAATGGCCGGACAAGGCTAGGCTGTGGGTCTGACCACGGAGGGGCTTTCTGTGACAGCCAATGAGCCAGAAACATCCGCCGTTCCGACCGAGGGGCAAGGTGGCGCGGATGACGAGTTGTGGCTGACCTACCTGAATTATGACCAGCGCATTCAACAAGCCGTTCGCCGGCTGGGCGCGCTGTCCAGCGAGAATGTGGACGTGTTTCGCAGCCTGTTGCTCAAGGGCCGCGATCGCAGCCGGTTGCAGGAGTATGAAGCGGAATCCGTCCGGCGCCTGCAGGGCGAGGCCTTTGTCGGCGATGAGGAATTGCAGCGGACTCTCATTGTCCTGAATGCGGAAGATCCGCGCTATGGCGAAGAGCTCAAGCGGCTGGTTCGCGCAACGGGCAAGCCTGAGCAATTGGATCAGGCGGTTGCCGCGATCCGCAGTGGCAAGCCGGTCCAAATCAAGCCGGTGCCAGTGCCGGATATTGCGCCCGGCGAGCCAACGTCGCAGCCCGAAGAACCGGTTGCCGTGCCGCAAGAGCAATCCCATGAAGCGGTCGTGGTTCCGCTTCGGAAGGAAACAGTCGTGTCAGCGGCAACCGCGCCAAAGCCCGCTGCGGCATCCTCACCACGTTTGGTGTTGCGGGACGAGCCGCCGCCACCGCGGCGGAGCTTCAGGCTGCTCATCCTGGCCGCTGGCCTGGTTCTGGCGGCAGCAGTGGGTTTGGTATGGCTGATGCCTGGACTGGTCCCTGGGCTGGTCCCCGGAAACCAGACCAGTGCGGTCCAAAAGCCGGTCGCGCCAGTTCCGGCAAAGCCGCAAGCGGTCGCGGCTGCCAAGCCCGCACCGGCGGTCGACATCCCCATCCCGGCCCAGGCGGACAAAAGCGAGTCCCCCAGTCCACCCCTGCGTCCGGGCAACATCCAACCGGAGACGCCCGCCGCTGCCGCCCCGGGCGATGCAGCGATCAGCAGCCCCCCCGCGCCTCAGCCGGAGGAGCAAGGAGCTCCCGTTGCTGGCCAGAATTACAAAGTCGTGCGGGGAGACATGCTTTCGCAAATCGCCCTGCAAGTGTATCGCGATGCGTCCAAGTTCCGCATGATTCAGGCCGCCAATCCCAGGCTGCGAAACCAGCCGGACCGCATCATGGTTGATCAAGTGATTTTCATACCGCCAGACAAGCGCTGACGCCTATGCAGCCTGCCGGCATCAAGCCGGCGCGACCCTCACAAACACGCCCGGCTCGGGTCGCACCGTCATCATCATCACCGGCCGGGGATGTGGCGGGCAGGGCTCAAAACGGAAGTTCGCCAGGACGGTGGCCAGGATGATCTGCGCCTGCATCATCGCGAAGTCGGCACCGACGCAAACGCGCGGTCCGGCCCCAAATGGCAAATACTGATATTTGTCCCGCAGCTCGGTGCCAGAAGGCGCGAAGCGGTCGGGACGGAAGTCTTCCGGCCGGTCCCAGAGCAATTCGTGCCGGTGCAGCGCCCAGATCGGGAGGAACAGGATGTCGTCCGGCCGCATGGTGCGGCCGCATAGCTGGTCTTCGGCGAGCACCGTCCGGGCCAACAATCCCACTGGCGGATAAAGCCGCATCGCCTCTTCCAGGACCTGGCGGATGAACGGCAACGCGGCAAGATCGTCCGGTCCGGCATTGCGGGCCTGAAGAACTCCGCGCGCCTGGCTGCGGGCCTTGTCCTGCTCCGCAGGACTGTTCGCCAGCAGATAAAGCGCCCAAGCCAGCGCCAGCGCCGTGGTCTCATGGCCGGCAACGATGAAGAACTGCATGTTGAAAATGAGTTCTTGCGGGCTCATGCGCTGGCCGGTTTCCGGATCGCGTGCTTCCAGCATGTGCGCCAACAGGTCGTCGGCAGGCGCGCCCGCTTGGCGGCGGCGCGCCTCAATGGCGGCTCCCACCATCTCATGCATGGTCTTGACGGAGCGGCCGGCCATGAGCTCGCCCGGGCGGGGGAACCATTGCGGGAAACCCAGGAAATCCAGCAAGGAGGCCCGGCCGGCCGTCCGGAAGTAATCGGTGATCGCGGCGCCGAAGGTATGTCCATCGAAATGCTCGCGTCCCGACAGCGCCACATCGCAGATCACGTCAAAGGTGGCGGTCAGCATTTCGCCCACCATTTCCGCGCGGCCCCCGCATGCCCTCAACCGCTCGCAGACACGCCCCGCGGTCCTGGTCATGGCGGGCGCAAGTGCCAGCACATTGCGATGGGTAAATACCGGCACGACCGCGCGGCGCTGCCATTTCCAATCTGCGCCATCCGCATTGAACAGGCTGTCCCCGATGGCGGGCCGAAGCATGCGGCGCATGATTTCCGATTTGGGATAGTTGGAAAGATTGTCGAGCATGACTCGTTTCATGCCGCCGGGATCGGCCAGCATATGCCAGCGCATCAACATTTCGCCCGACACGATCGCTTGCCGGTAGGACAAAGCGGGGATCAGTTCCAAAACATTGCGGCGCGCCGCCAGCGCGGTTTGCAGCCTGCTCAGGCGGCGCCGGTGCACGGGTGCGCCCACGGGAATGAAATGATCTTCCATCGCGCGCCCGGCTATCACTTTGCCGGCTGCAGGCAGTGTGCAAACACGCCACGCAATTCGTCGAGATCGAGCGGTTTTGGCAGTATATGGTCCACATAGGCTTGCTCTTGATCGCCTTCGCCCATCCGTCTGCCCCAACCGGTCAGTAGCACCACCCGGGTCGAGGGAAAAAGCTCCTTGGCGGCGCGGGCTAGCTGATGCCCATCGACATAGGGCATTCCCAAGTCGGTTACGATCACGTCGAATGGCCGGCCGCTTTGCTTGGCATCTTGCAGCGCCTCCAGGCCGGCCTCGCCTCCATCCGCCGTGACTATAGTATGCCCATCCAACTCCAGCACGATCCGGGTCGAACTGAGAACGGCAGGATCGTCATCGACCAGCAGCAGCCGCAATGGTGGAATCTCCGACGGCGCGACTGTGCGTTGTTGGGGTTGTGGCGCCATGCTGGTTGCGGAGAAGACCATTCGCATGCAGGTGCCATTGCCGGGAGCGCTGTCGATCTCCAGCGCCGCCTTGTGCCGCTGGGCAGCGCCATAGACCATGGCCAGGCCCAATCCGGTTCCGCGTTCTCCCTTGGTCGTGAAGAAGGGTTCCAGGCAGCGGCGGCAAGTATCCTCGTCCATGCCGATGCCGGTGTCGGCGAGCTCGAGCACGACGCGCTTGTGGCCGGGCGCGGCGGGATCGGAGAACGACTTCGTCCGGATCGTGATCGTGCCGCCTTCCGGCATGGCATCGACGGCGTTGAAGATCAGGTTGGTCGCCGCCTCGCGGATTTCGGCCGCATTGCCCTTCACCAGGGGCAGGTTCTGGCCCAATTTGGTGGCGACGCGGATGACAATGCCGCGCTGCTGGGGCATGTCGCTCCATCGGGCACGCGTGAGTTCAACCACCTGGGGAATCAAGTCGTTCAGGTTCAGGGCCTGGAATCCGGCTTCGGATTCGCTGCCGCGGTAGAAATCCCGCATCCGGCTGACGGTTGCCGAAACGTCCTTGATGACGCGCCCGACGGTCTCCAGGTAGCTGCGGGTCCGTAGCGATAGATCGGGTTCGCGCTCCAGCAGGGACTGCGTGTAAACCGCCACCGGCGAAATGGCGTTGTTGATGTCATGGGCGATCCCGCTCGCCATCTGGCCCAGGGCCCGCAGGCGCTCCTGTTGCAACACCGCCTGCTGCGTCTGCTTGAGATCATCATAGGCACTTTCAAGGCTGGTGCGCAGCCTGACCTGGTGGGCCGCCAGCGCAACATGCTCGCCGAGCTGCTTGAGGAATTCGCAGTCGGCGCTGCCAAATGCGTTCTCCTTCCGCCGCGCGACCACCAGCACGCCAACGACCTCCGCTTCGATCCGCAGGGGCGCCATCACGAAAGCGCGAAGCCCCCCGCGTCCCAGCCGGCCGGCGAAGGGGAAGGTGATCTCCGCTATATCCGGTTCATAGACCAGCGCGCCGTGAACGCAGCGCGACAGGCCGTTTTCGTCCACCGGCATGGTGGCACCTTCGACGATGCCGATTTCCAGCCCCAGCGCAGTGCTGTTGATGCCGACGTGGTCGATGGCAAGTATTTTCCCGGCCGCCAGGTGCGAGCAGATGCAGACGAAATCCGCGGGCAGCCGCTCCTCCAGGGTGCGGGTCACGACTTGGCAGATGCTGCGGATGTCCTGGCGCTGGTTGATGGCGCGCGTGATCCGTTCCAGCAGTGCCAGCCTTTCCAGCTGCGCCTGGAGGTGGTGTTCGGTATTCTTGCGTTCGGTGATGTCGCGGATGAAGGCGCTGAAGCTGACCGAGTCGCCCACGCGTACCGGTGTGATCGACAGTTCGATGGGAAATTCATGGCCTTCGCGGTGCAGCGCCGTCAACTCGATCCGCTTGTTGAGAACCCTTCCTTCACCGGTGGCATGATAGTGCGCCAGACCCCGCCGGTGCGCGTCGCGGTAACCGCGCGGCATGACGAGTTCTTCCACCGGCCTGCCCAGGGCTTCCTCCCGCCCCCACCCGAAAATCCTCTCGGCCTGCGGGTTCCAACCGGTAATCGTTCCGTCGCGGTTGATGCTGATCACCGCGTCCAGCGCAGCCTCGATGATCAGGCGCGTGCGCTCTTCGCTTGCGGCCAGGGCCTTCTCGCTGCGTTTGCGTTCCGTGATATCCGTCGAAATTCCGAACACGGCATAAGGGCGCCCGGCCGGGTCCTTGAGCGGAGCCTTGATCGAGACGAAGGTGTGGAACCCGTCGTCCTGCGAGGCAATTTCCTCTCCCATCAAGGGCTGGTCGGCACGAACCGCGCGTTCGTCCATCGCCCGAAAGGCGGCGGCTTCATACTTTGAGAAAATGTCGAAATCGGTCTTTCCGATAACTGCGTCGCGCCCGACATGAAAAATGTCGAGGTAACGGCGGTTGACCAGGAGATAACGGCCGGCGAGGTCCTTGACATAAATGACCGCCATGCTGTTTTCCACAATTGCTTCCAGCAATCCCTGGCTTCGCTGCCGCTCGTCCTCGTGGCTTGCCAGCCAATTGGCGATCGCGAGCGTCGCGATCGCCAGAACAACCGTGGTTGCGACCGACAGGATGGCAAATCCAAACGGGGCCTCGAACGGCCGGAAGCGATAGGCCAGAACCACCATGCCATTGACGGCGAAGGGAAGGATGAGCATGGCGGGAAACAGTCGTCGGGCGGCGATCCCGCCGTTGTTGTGGGCGAACAGGATCGCGATCCAGCCCTCAAAGGGCCGCGCCAGGAGAGCGGAGGCGAAGAATAGGAGGAACGATGTCATGGTGGGCAATGACATGGCCGACACCGTTGGCCCCCAGGAGAGCGCTGCAATGCCATAGGCATAGCCCATGAAATCAAGCCCGGTGATCACCAGCCCCAAGCCGATCAGCGCGCCATAGAGCTGCCCCCATTTTTCCTTGCGCGGCAACATCAGGGCGGTGGCGGCCGCGAGGAAATTGATCGCCGAGGCCGGAGAGGGGCGGCCCAACTTGCCAGCCAGCAGATTGACCGCGGCGCCACCGGTCGGTGCGCCATTCACCGCGAAGAACACCAAAAAATAGGCGCTGATTGCCGCGACAAGGCCTGCGGCCGTCAAGCGGACGAGGTCGGACTTCCATCCTTCAGGAAGGGTCAGGGCAAAAAGTGCGATAAGGCAGAGCAGGAAGCAAAGGATGACCATCGGCGCGATGCGTGGCCAGCCCGGCACGATGCTGGCCAGAACGGCAATATTGAGCAGCCATCCCGTCAGCGCGACGCAGCAGATCAAGGCGATGACGGCGATTCCAATCCGTGACAGCAGTTTCAAGGTGGCGCTGTGCCGGGTCATGTCACTGCCATGGCGGATGCTCTGGCCTCTGCGCCGATGCAGCCTTCGTCCGTGAAAAGGATAGTCCCAAGCCCCATGCCCCTGGACCCGCGAGTGCGTATTTGCCCAGCAATAGAAGCATGTTCGTCGTCACTCACGCACCTGATATGACCCGATAAAAGTCGGTATACAGTTGTGTTAAGTGTCCTATGGTAACATTGCGGCTGTCAGCCGCCCATACCCGTCGCTACCGCCCCCAAAGGTCCGTCGACAGATACTTCAACCCAGAGTCGCAGATCACGATGGCGATCGTCCCGCCCCGTTCCGGACCCTGAAGCAGCTTGATGGCCGCGGCCAAATTGGCTCCCGATGAAAACCCGGCAAAAATGCCTTCTTGGCGGGCCAGGCTTGCTGTCGCGGCCATGGCCTCTTCATCGCTCACCGTGAGGAAGCCATCCACCACAATGCCGGAAAGCAATGGAAGCTCGGCCATGGCGTAGCCGCCGCCTTGGATGCGATGCGCCGGACACTGAACCTTGTGGCCGGAAAGGGCTGCGGCCTGCTGCGGCTCGACGATATAACACCGCACCGCAGGATTGCGCTGCCTGAAGGCGCGCGCCAAGCCGGCAAATGTTCCTCCCGTTCCCACAAAGTCGCAAAAACCCGTCAGGTTGCCACCGCATGCATCCCAAATTTCCGGGCCCGTATGAAGTTCGTGGGCGCGGATATTGCCCGGATGGTTGAACTGGTCCAGGCGGAATGCGCCGCGCTGGGAGGCGACCTGCCGGACCGTGTCTTCCAACAGCGCAAGGTCTTCGCCCGAGACTTGGCCATGGGCCGATCCCGCTGCCTGGGGGACCAGGATGACTTCGGCTCCCAGGGCGCGCATCATCAAGCTGCGCTCTTGCGAATTGCCTTGCGACATCACGGCAATGAACGTGCGCTGCTGCGCGGCACAAACGATGGCCGCCCCCGTGCCGGTATTGCCGCTGGTAAGCTCAACGACCGGCTGTCCCGGCTTCAGCGCGCCTGCCGCGATGGCATCCGCCATGATCTGGCGGGCAATCCGGTCCTTTTTGGATCCGCCCGGGTTCAAATAATCGAGCTTGGCCAGAATGCGGCCGCCAAGGCCGGCGGTGATATTGTTCAGGGCGACAAGAGGCGTTGCGCCGATGGCATCCGCCGCGGACTCCCGTAATTTCATCTGCCTCTCCCGCAGGTCCGCATGATATGCGCGAACAGCATTAGCGGGCCGGCGAGCTATTCTCAACAGCCGGCCGGACGTGCGCAATCCGATCCTTATTCGGACGGGAGCTGCCCCTGGCTTTCCAAAGCGGGCCGGACGCTCAGTTTCGCGCGCAATCTCGTCGCAATGGCCATGGCGATGGCGCGCGCGGCACGCGGATCGGGATGCAGATCGCCTTGCAGGCGCCAACTGGGATCGAGCTTAACCCGCACATATTGGATGCCAGGCTCCTCGAGTATGCGCCGCCGCAGGGTTCGTTCCATCGCCGTTTCGCCACCGAATTGCGGGTCCACCACCAGCGAGACTGCTCCATGACGGCTGGCGAGGGCGGCGGTCGCGACCAGTTCCGCGCGTGTCGTCGCGATGCCCCGCTCGATTACCGCTTCGCTGCGATAGGGCACAAGGAACCGGAAAAGCGCGCTCAGCCACAAGCGGTGGACGGCGGGCATCCATGTCAAGCCGGGTCCGAGATGCGGCCGGTCATCGCCCAAATTGCGCGCTAGCAGTGAAGGCGTGAACAGGGAAATCACGGCAATCGGGCGGCGAAAGCGGGGCAATTCCGATTCCAGCCGAAGAAAGGCCTGGTCGTTGGCGTAACCGAACACGGCAATGTTCGCGCTCTGTGTTGTCAGGGCAGCGCCCGCTTGGGCGGGTATGGTCTCGTTCCAATTGAGGCCGTATCCGGAAATGATGGATTCGCCGGTGAACACGAGGGACGGCAAATCAAGATCAACCGGCGTGCCGCGATTGGCAATCCGATAGCCAAACGGATCGGTCGAATAGGAAATCCGGCGGCCGCCGACAATCGTGCTGCCCTCATGCCGGGGCGCGAAGACCCAGCCGAGTCTTTGGTCGGGCTGGCGAACCGGCTCCTCTCCCGGCTGGCGTTCCGCCGCGGCATAGGTGAAGGTGCGGCCCTCGATCACCTCGATCACAGCCAAAGCCAGGCCGGCCGCGAAAAGAATGCGCAGCAGCGCGGCGGCAATTTCCTTTCCCGACATGCGGTGCGTCAGGTGACGGACCACCGTGCGGCCCAAGTCGATCAACACAAGGCCCGCGACTACACCAACCAGCCGCACCAGGCTTTCACCGAGCAAGACCCGTTCACGGGGATAA
>Ga0157378_10006238_pt1 | contig 10439 bp, 10 predicted proteins | sample M65metaG_FD_115309 | JGI IMG/M metagenome (GOLD analysis project Ga0157378, IMG submission 115309) | Miscanthus rhizosphere microbial communities from Kellogg Biological Station, Michigan, USA - M6-5 metaG | ecosystem: Host-associated > Plants > Roots > Rhizosphere > Soil | place: USA: Michigan...
ATAGGGCCCCGATCGGCATCAGCAGCGTATCAACGACTATATCCTCGCGCGGGATCCCGGGGTCAGCAGCACGTTCGACGATGCGCTTCGCGACCGCGAACCGGACGTCGGGGTCCATGGAGATGCCCGTCTCGTCGTTGCTGATCGCGACGACCGCGCAGCCGTACTTCTTGACGAGCGGCAGCACGCGCTCCAGCCGCTCCTCCTCGCCGGTCACGCTGTTGAGCAACGCCTTGCCCTGGTAGACGGCAAGCCCGGCCTCGAGTGCCTCGACGATCGAGGAGTCGATCGACAGGGGCACGTCGGTGAGTGACTGTACGAGTTTGATCGTGTCGGCGAGGATCGCCGGCTCGTCGGCCAGCGGGATGCCGGCGTTGACGTCGAGCATCTGCGCGCCGGCCTCGACCTGGGCGATCGTGTCGCGCTCGACCCGGGAGAAGTCACCGGCCTTCATCTCCTCCATGAGGATCTTCCTGCCGGTCGGGTTGATCCGCTCGCCGATGATGACGAAGGGCTGGTCGTCCCCGATGACGACCTCACGCGTGGCTGAGCTGACGACGGTCCGGGTCACGCGTCGACCGCCTTGCCCTGGGTCTCGTCATGGGCGGGTGGGAAGATCTCGCCGCCCTCGACGCCGCCGGTCTGGATGAGCATCGCGAGGCGGTGCTTGTCGTAATCGGCCTCGAGGCGCTCGGCCTCTGCGGCGACCTCACCGTCGATGTCCTCGCCGCAGCGCGCCTGTGTCCGGCGCCATTCCTCGATGTAGTCGTTGTAGGCGCGCTTGCCGGCGCGGCTCGCGGCCTTGTCGATGGCGACCTGGAAGCGAGGGTGGAGCACGATCTTGCTCTGCTTGCGCCCCTCGCGGGCGGTCACCTGGGCCGGGATGTCGCGCCACCAGATGACGGTCATGGTCCCCATCGATCAGCGTCCTCCGAAGTCGAGCAGTGAGGTGACAGGCGGCGCGGGCTGTCCCGCTGCCACTGCGGCGATCGTCGTCGCGAGCTCGCCGTATCCGGTCCGGCGCCGCTCGTACCGAAGGCCGAGGCGGCGGGCCGCCCGACGTGCTGTCACGGTGAGTGCCGGATCGTCGGTCTGGGCGAGGTAGACGAGTCGCTGGTAGTTGCCGAAGTACTGGTCGCGCAGCTCCGGATGGCGGTCGAGCCCGAGACCCTTGATCACGAGTCGGTCGAAGTTGCGCGCCAGGAAGTCGGTCAGGAAGAACGTCGCGGGCTCGTCCTCGACGAGCTTCGCGAACTCAGGACTCGTGGCGTAGAACTCGTAGCAATGCGCGCCCGCGAGGCGCTCGACGCCCTCCTCGGCGATCACGGGATCGAGCAGTCCGCCCGTCCCGCAGTCCGCGTACGCGACGAAGACCCGGTCGTAGCCGGCCCGCCGCCGACGGATCCGCTCGCGGACCGCGGCAGGGATCCCACCGGGCCGGTTATGGAGCGTGGCCGGCAGGCACGTGATGTCGACGTTCGGCAGGTCCTTGGTCAGCGCGACGAGCTCGCGGGCGAGGGCCCCGCAGCCGACGACGAGGACGCGGGGCTGGTCCTGCCGGTCGATCTCAGGCAGGGACGCGGGCACGGGCGCGTCGCTCGTCTATGAGGCGCCGAGCCGTCTCTGCCGCCACACCGGCGTCCCGGCAATACGCGTCCGCCCCGACCGCCATCCCGAACTCCTCGTTCAGTGGCGCACCGCCGACGAGGACGATGTAGTCGTCACGCATCTCGCGGTCCTTGAGCGTCTGGATGACGACCTTCATGTAGGGCATGGTGGTCGTCAGTAGCGCCGACATCCCGAGGATGTCCGGCTTGTGCTCGGTCAGCGCGTTCAGGAACTTGTCAGCGTCGGTGTTGATGCCGAGGTCGACGACCTCGAACCCGGCGCCCTCGAGCATCATCCCGACAAGATTCTTGCCGATGTCGTGGATGTCGCCCTTGACCGTGCCGATGACGACCTTGCCCACCGGCTCTGCGCCGGTCTCGGCGAGGAGCGGGCGAAGGATCGCCATCCCGGCCTTCATCGCGTTCGCGGCGAGAAGGACCTCGGGCACGAACAGGATGCCGTCGCGGAAGTCGATGCCCACGATCTTCATGCCGGCGACGAGCGCGTCGTCGAGGACCTTCGTGGCGCTGAAGCCGCGGCCGAGGAGGATCGTCGTCCCCTCCACGATCTCGTCCTTCATGCCGTCATAGAGGTCGTTGTGCATCTGCTCGACGAGCTCGTCGTCGGACAGGGCGTTGAGATCGATGTCCTGGAAATCGTCCGTCATGGTGTGGAGCTCCGGATCGCGTCTGTGGGGATGTGGGGAGGTTTCGCGACGGTGGGGTTCCACATCGTGGAACCGTGCCGTATGATGGAACTCTCGGACAGCGAATCTAGAGCACGAAGGTACCGATGTCCAGCGTCCAATCCATCAGGCGAGCCTTTGCAGTCCTCGACGCTCTCGATGAGGGCCCACTCGGGGTGACCGAGGTGGCCGAGCGAGCGGTACTCCCGAAGTCCACGGCCGCGCGGCTCCTGGCCACATTGGTCGGCGAGGGCGCGGTGGAGCATGTCCCGGGCGATACGTCATACCGCCTCGGTCCGCGACTCGTGACGCTGGGCGGCGGCTACAGCCTCGTGCGATCGGTCGCGGCGGTCGGGCGCCCCGTGCTGCAGGAGCTTGCCGCTACATCAGGCGAGGCGGCCGGGCTCGGCGTCTCGGATGGCGACCAGATCCACTACATCGATCAGGTGGATACGCCGAACCCGGTCGTCGTCCGCGACTGGACGGGCCTACGGGCGCCCTTGCACGCGGTCTCGTCCGGCCAGGTGCTGCTGGCGTTCCGCGGCCAGGGCTCGATCGAGCGGTACCTGACCCAGGGGGCGATGGAGCGGTTCACGCCGAAGACGCTGGTCGAGGCGGATGCGATCCGCGAGCGACTGCGCGACGTCCGCCGGCGGGGCTATACCTGGGCCATCGAGGAGTTCGACGCGGGCATCTCGTCGGTCGCGGCACCCATCGCCGACGACTCGGGCGAGGTGATCGCCGCGGTGCACCTCCACGGCCCTTCCTACCGCTTCCCGGTGCCGGGCACGGAGGGAGAGATGGCGCAGCTCGTGGTCACGGGCGCAGCACGGATCGCGGCAGGTCTCCGGGAGCGCTAGCGAACCCCACCCTCGACGGCGATGTGAGATCCCGCTTCGAGAAGCTCGCCACCGAGTCCGGGAGTGTGGGCGTAGGCGGACAGAGCGGGCTGGCCGCCAAGGTGGGCATACAGGACACGAGAACCGGCCGGTATCTCGCCGGAGCGGATCAGGCCGATGAGGCCGGCCATCGACTTACCCTCATACACCGGGTCCGTGATCATGCCCTCCGTCCGGGCTGCAAGCTGGATCGCCTCGATCGTCCCTTCGTCGGGCACGCCATATACGGGCCCGGCATACCCGTCGACGAGGGTGATCTCGTCGTCGCGCACGTCACGCTCGACGCCGATCGTCGCGGCCGTGTCTCGCGCGATGCTGGCCACCTGGGCCAACGTCTTCTCCGGGGTCTTCGATGCATCGACGCCGATGACACGGCGGTCGGCTCTGCCCTCGAGAGCGACGCCGGCGATCATCCCAGCCTGCGTCGAGCCGGTCACGGTGCAGACGATGACATGGTCGAAGAACACACCGAGCTGCGCCTCCTGCGCCGCGACTTCACGGACCCAGTTCGCGAAGCCGAGACCACCCAAGGGATGATCCGAGGCGCCTGCCGGGATCGGGTAGGGCTTGCCGCCCGCGTCCTCGACCGACTGGAGCGCTTGACGCCAGCTGTCGCGGATCCCGATGTCGAAGCCGGCGCGGTCCATCCGGATGTCGCCGCCCATGATGCGAGTCAGCTGGATATTCCCGACGACTTCATATCCCGGGTCGTCCCAATCGACCCAGTGCTCCTGGACCGTCACCACGCCGAGGCCGAGATGTCGAGCTACGCCGGTGACGGCCCGCGTGTGGTTCGACTGCACGCCCCCGATGGAGACCAAGGTGTCGCAGCCCTGCGCGAGCGCGTCCGCGGCGAGGTATTCGAGTTTGCGGACCTTGTTGCCCCCGAACGCGATCCCGGAGTTGCAGTCCTCGCGCTTGGCCCATATCTCGACCGTACCGCCGAGGGCCGCCGATAGGCGACGCAGTGGATGGATGGGTGACGGACCGAAGAGCAACGGAACGTGCGGAAGATCATCGATGCCCATCTCGTCCCCTCCTCGTCAGGTCGATCCGGGGTCGGACGCAGGTGCCCGCGGCCCGGTGCGAGACCGTCGAGGCGGCGTCTGCTCGAGCCGCTACTCCGCCGCTGGAGCCTGTCCTGCCGACGCTGCGGGCCCAGCCGGACCGGCCGGCTCGAGGTCGATCGTCCTGACCTGACGCGTCTTGCCGGCTTCGGTGCGGACGACGGCCGACGGGATCACCCCGTTCGCCAAGCGCTCGATCACCGCGAACTCACCCGAATAGAGTCCCGAGCCACTGATACGGACCCGTGCCCCGACGGAAAGCCCGGCTCGGCCCTTGCCCGCATTGACATCGATGATGGCGACCGTCGGGCGGACGTACGGTGCTTCATCTGGCAGCCCGGTGGGCGGCGGTGGTCTATTGGCGGTCTTGGCCGGCGGATATGTGACTTTCCGTTTGGGCACTGGGCCTCCTGCTCCTGCGGGTTCCTACTCCGTTCCGGATGCTTCGTCCTTGGCTGCTTTCTTGACCCTCGCGGCCTTGGCCTCGACGTCAGCGGCCATCTCGGCGGCCTCCTCGGCAGCCGCCGCGCTGGCATCATCAAGCGTGTCGGCGGCCGATGAACCGTTGTCGCCGAACGCCTGGGCCCGGATCTGGTCCACCTGTGCCTCGGCCTGCGAGCGCATCTGCTCGACCTGCGCTCCTGCCTGCGTTCGCACCTGTTCGACCTGCGCACCCATGTTCGCGCGCACATCGCGGGTTCGCAGCTCCATCTCGTCGCCGAAGTCGCCGAGCCGCTTGTCGACGCGATAGCGCTCGCGGAACTCGGATCCGGCGCGTGACATGTACCACGCTGCCGCTGCCGCCGCGATCCCGAGTCCGGTGATCACACCACTGATGAACCCCATCGGGTCACCTCCGCGTGAGGGTCTATCGCGTCCGCCCTACGCGAACGAACATCCGACGCGAGTGTAGCGCCCTCGAGGGTCGCACCCAGTGGGTCGACACGTACTCGCGCGGCAGTATCAGCCAGTGCCTTTCGCTCGCTTCACCTCGGCGGTGATGGCAGGCACGACGGCATGGACGTCGCCGATCACGGCGTAGGCGGCCCGACGGAAGATCGGTGCCTCCGGGTCCGTGTTGATGACGAGGATCCGCTTGGCGGCCTTGGCGCCGACGATGTGCTGGATCGCCCCGCTGATCCCGCATGCGATGTAGAGATCCGGTGCGATGCGCGTCCCGGTCTGGCCGATCTGCTGTGTATGGGGTCGCCAACCGAGGCTCGTCGCGACACGCGACACCCCGACCGCGGCGCCAAGCGCGGCAGCGAGCTCGTCGAGCATCGCGAACGCCTCAGCGCTACCCATCCCGCGACCGCCACCGACGACGACCTTGGCGTCGGCCAACGACACGCCCGCTCCCGCCGACATGTCACGGCCGACGACGCGGGCACGAAGGTCGGCATCCGTCAGCGGCGCGGTCACCCGCGCGACCGTCGCCTGCGCACCGGCGACGGGTTCCGCGGCGGCGACAGCGTGCGGCGCGACCGTCAGGAACCGTGGCGCCCCGTCGAGCACGGCGTCTTCGAGGAGGCTGCCGGCCCAGCGCTGTCGGGTGATCCGCCACGATCCGCCCGGTTCCGCGGAGACGACGTTGGCGGCCATCGGCTGCCCCATCCGTGCCGCGACCTGGGCCACGACCTCCGTCGCGCGATCACTCCCAGGCGCGACGATGGCGTCGTACGAACCGTCGGCGACGACCGCGCCGATGCCGGCCGCCCACGCCGCCGGCGCGTAGGCCGCCAGACCCTCGCCGGTCACGAGATGCGTGGTGGCGACGCCGTAGCCGCCAAGACCCGCAGCGACGGACTCGGCGCTGGCCGCCTCCTCACCACCCGCGACGACGACCGCATCAAGGTCGCCACCAGACGCCTTCGCCAGGCCGGCCGCGAACCCGAGCGCCTCGGCGCTCAGCCGATCGACCGTGCCGCCTGCGGTCTCGACGACGACGAGGATGCCGCTCACAGGACGCCGATCTCGCGCAGCACTTCGACGACGCGCGGCGCCGCCTCCGGGCCATTCCCGAGGACCTCGACCTGGGCCTCCTGTTCCACTGGCAGCTTGAGGTGGTCGAGGGTCGGTCCGCCGCCGGCAGCGCGCTCCGGGCTGCTCGTGTCGATCTCCTTCTTCTTGGCGCGGAGTCGACCCGGCACCGACGGATAGCGCGGCAGGTTGATCCCCTCCCGTACGCCGACCACTGCCGGCAACGGCAGTTCGAAGACATCCCAGCCGCCCGAGACCTGGCGCCGGGCGCGGGCGACTCCCCCGTCGATCTCGAGGGCCTTGATCCCCGACACCACGGGTCGGTCGAGGGCGACGGCGACCCGGATGCCGACCTGGTACCCGCCCGAGTCGGCCGATTCGTTGCCGACGAGGATCAGGTCGAACGGACCGTCGGCGGCTTCGAGCCGCCGGATCGCGTCAGTCAACGCGGCGGAGGTGGCCATCGGGTCCCAGTCGGATCCGTCCGTCTCGAGCAGGACCGCGCGGTCGACCCCGATCGCCAGGGCGTCGCGCAGCTGATCCGCGGCCTCGGCCGGACCGAGCGTCATGACCACGGACTCGCCACCGTTCGCCTCGATGAAGCGCACGGCCTCTTCGACCGCACACTCCTCGTGCGGGCTGACGACGAAGCCGAGAAAGCGCGTATCGATGGCCCGGCCGTCATCGGTCAGCGCGATGCGACCACCGGTCGCCGGTACGCGCTTGACCAGGACGAGGATGCGCATGCTCGACGTCAGCTCCGGATCCGCTCGTTCTCGGGATCGAACAACGGCGTGGCGCCGGCGACCGCGACGGTCACCGGATAACGCTCGCCGAAATACTCGACGAGGAGCTTGTTGCCCTCCACCGCCTGGTCGGGCGGCAGGTACGACATCAGCAGGTGCTTGCCGACCGACGGCCCGGATCCGGCGCTCGTCACGTACGACCGGCGGCCCTTCGCGTCGACCAGCGGGCTGCCGTCCTGGGCCAGGATCGGCTCGCGCCCGAGCATGTAGCGCTTGACGCCACTCTTTGACGTGTTGTCGTCGACGGTCAGCGTGCACAGGATCGCGACCGGCGCCGCGTCGCGCTTCTTCAAATAGGCCTCGCGACCGACGAAGTCGGCGTCTTTGACCGTCGGCCGGGCCATCCCCGCCTCGACGAGGTCGAAGTCGAGCTCGAGCTCGGCGCCGTGGGCGCGATAGCCCTTTTCCAGCCGTGACGTCACGGCGTAGGTACCGATCCCGACCGGCACCATGCCGTGCGGCTGGCCGGCGCGCCAGAGCGCGTCCCAGACCCGCAGGCCTTGCTCGATCGGGACATAGATCTCCCAGCCGAGCTCGCCGACGTAGCTGATCCGCGACGCAAGCGTCCGGACGCCGTCGATGTCGACGGTCTTCGAGCTCAGGAACGGGAAACCCTTGTGGCTGATGTCGGCGCGGCCATCCGACGCGGCGCCGAGGATGTCGCGCGCACGCGGTCCCCACAGACCGAACGTCGTGTACGCGTTGGTCAGGTCGTGGAGCGAGGCGGTGCCGTCCGCGGGCAGGCCATCCTGGAAGATCTTCCGATCGCGCATGCCCATACCGCCACCGGTCACGACCCGGAAGTGGTCATGGCCGAGGCGCATGATCGTGAGGTCGGCGAGGATCCCACCCGCCTTGTTGAGCAGCGGCGTGTAGACGGTCCGTCCGGGCGCGACGTCGACCTTGTTGACCGCCAGGCGCTCGAGCGCGGCGAGTGCGCCCGGGCCCGTGATGTCGAAGATCGCGAACGCGGACAGGTCGACGAGGCCGGCCCGGTCGCGCATGGCGAGGTGCTCGGCGTTGATGATCGGCGACCACCAGCGCGATTCCCACTCGGCCTTGCGTGGCATGACGCGCTCGCCGTACTCGCCGAGCAGGGACTCGTTGGTGCCGTACCAGAACGGACGCTCCCAGCCGGCTGCCTCGAAGAACTCGGCGCCCAGCTCGAGGTGGCGGTCGTACGCCGGGGACAGGCGGATCGGCCGGTTCGAGGCCCACTGCTCCATCGGATGGACGATGCCGTAGGTCTTGTTGAAGCCCTCGGTCGCGCGAGCGTTGATGTGCTGGTCGACCTTGTGGTGCTCGTAGAAGCGGGCGATGTCCGATCCATGCGGGTCGATCTCAGGCTCGCCCGTCGTCATCCATTCGGCGACCGCCTTGGCGATGCCCGGCGCCTCCTTGATCCAGATCGCCGCGGCCGACCAGAGGCCCTTGACCTCGGGTGTCTCGCCGATGATCGGGTTGCCGTCCGGGGTGAGCGACAGCAGCCCGTTGATCGCCAGCTTCACACCGACCGACTCGTCGCCGACGATCTCGGGGAAGAGCTCGAGCGCGTCCTCGAGCTGCGGGTCGAAGTCCTCCTGTGTGAACGGCAGCATCGTCGGCGACAGTGCCGATGCCTCGATCGACGGGATGTCGTCGGCGTCCATGAGGATCGCCCGGTGGGCGTACGAACCGACCTCGAATCCCGTCCCGTGCTGGCGCTCGTACATGTTCGTGTCCATGTCACGCACGATCGGGAAACCGACTTCCTTCGTCGTGTTCTCGAACATCGGCACGGGACCGATGTCGATCATCTGGTGCACCGCCGGGACCAGCGGGATCGACGCTCCGGCCATCCGGGCGATGCGCGGGCTCCAGACGCCACAGGCGATGACCACGGTGTCGGCAGCGATGTCACCCGCGTCCGTGCGGACGCCGCGAACGTGCCCGTCGACGACGTCGATGCCGGTGACCTCGACGCCCGCCGCGACGGTCAATGCGCCCATGTCCTGCGCCTTCTGGCGCATGAGCGTGCCTGCCTGGAGCGAGTCGACGATGCCGACGCCCGGCGAATAGAAGCCGCCCAGGATCACCGATTCATCGATGAATGGGACCATCTCCTTGACCTCGGCCGGGGTCACGAGGCGGACGCCCTCGATGCCCCATGACGTCGACGACGCCACGCGTCGCTTGAGCTCTTCCATGCGCTCTGGTGTCCGAGCGACCTCGATGCCGCCCGTCGTGTCGTAGACGTCGAGCTCCTCGTACTGGCGCGCGCTGTCGACCGTGAAGGCCGTCATCTCCTTCGAGTGATCGGTCAGGAATATGAAGTTCGAGGCGTGGCCGGTCGATCCGCCGGGGCTCGGCATCGGCCCCTTGTCGAGCAGGACGATGTTCCGCCAACCCTGCTCGGCGAGGTGGTAGGCCATGCTGTTGCCGACGATGCCAGCGCCGATGACGACGACATCCGCCCGCGCTGGGACCGCGACCATGCCCGACCTCCTCCACCCTCGTTGTTCTGTTATGCCCGCGGAGGATACCGCGACATCGACCCGGACCGTGGCACGCTGCTTGACCGCCGCCGAGCCGGGCCGCATCCTCGCGCTCCGCCGGGTCAGGCTATGAGCGAGGGCAGGGTGGCAAGCCTTTTCATCGACGGCGCATGGGTCGCGTCGGGCGACGGGACGTGCAGTCCGGTCGTCGATCCGAGCAATGGATCGGTCGTGACCGAGGTCGACGTCGCGACCGACGCGCAGGTCCAGGCCGCGATCGAGGCTGCGCGGCGCGCCTTCGACACGACCGACTGGCCGAGGACCCCGACGAGCGAGCGAGCGGCGCTGCTCGATCGTGTCGCCGGCCTGCTCGAACGTGACCTCGAGGAGCTCGCGCGCGAAGAAACGCTGAATACCGGCAAGGCGATGCGCGAGAGCCGCTGGGACATCGCCGACGTGATCCGCGTCTTCCGGTACTACGCCGACCTCGCGGACAAGGAGGCCGGGCGGCTCGTCGACACGAGCGTTCCCACCGCGCTGAGCCGGATCGTGTACGAGCCGGTCGGCGTATGCGGGCTGATCGGGCCCTGGAACTACCCGTTGCTCCAGCTCTCCTGGAAGATCGCGCCGGCCCTGGCGGCGGGCTGCACGGCCGTCATGAAGCCGGCGCATCTGACGCCGCTGACCGCGATCCACCTGACTCGCCTCCTCGAGGAGGCCGGCACGCCGCGGGGGGTCGTGAACCTCGTCCTTGGGGAAGGCGAGCGGGTCGGCCAGGCGCTCGCCGACTCGCCGCTCGTCGACCTCGTCTCGCTGACCGGCGGGATCGAGGCAGGCCGTGCCCTGATGCGCGGCGCCGCGATCAACGTCAAGAAGGTCGCCTTGGAGCTCGGCGGGAAGAGCCCGAACATCGTCTTCGC
>Ga0157378_10006240_pt1 | contig 10437 bp, 10 predicted proteins | sample M65metaG_FD_115309 | JGI IMG/M metagenome (GOLD analysis project Ga0157378, IMG submission 115309) | Miscanthus rhizosphere microbial communities from Kellogg Biological Station, Michigan, USA - M6-5 metaG | ecosystem: Host-associated > Plants > Roots > Rhizosphere > Soil | place: USA: Michigan...
CCGCTTGCCGTTGGAAAGTTTGATGCGCGTTGCCTTGGAGCTGGGGTGCAAACCCTCTGCGAGCAGCAGTACACCGGCCTTGCGCATGTCATCGCTGTAGTTCCGCATCGCCGTTACAAGTTCTAATGTCGGCTTGAAATTTTCCTGAACTTCCACCGGCGCAGGCAATGACATCATGAATCGCATCTCCTGCCTCCTCTGATCCGTCCTAGCAGTTCGACTTGTGGCCAGATCAGGATTGCTTTTCAATTCCGACGCCGAGCTCGCGGAAGCGCTCGACGGCTTCGCTGTCTCCCAGCTCCTTTAAGTCCTTGATCGGCCGAACTTCGATCTCGGAATCCCGGCCGTGTGGAAACGGGTTCGGGAAGCGCTTGCTCCATTCAAGCGCTTCTTCCCGAGATTTGGCCCGAATGATGGTGTAGCCGGCGATCAGTTCCTTCGCTTCCGTGTAGGGCCCGTCCACCACGGTTCGTTTCCTGCCGGAATAACGGATTCGCCAGCCCTTCGAGCTTGGCTGCAAGCCGGATGCGTCTACCAGGGCGCCAGCTTTGGCAAGCTCCTCGTGATAAGTAGCCATATCGGCGATCAGCTGCTCATCCGGCTTCACATCTGCCTCGGTATCTCCGTTCGCCCGAACCATGATCATGAATCGCATCGTCGTCCCTCTTTCGCTTTCAGTATAGAGCTCCCGCCCTTTTGAGGCCCTGACCAGACGACGAACCGCGGGAAAGGAAATCGACACGGCACCCCGGGGAAATTTTAGACCGCGGAGCCCAGCAGATGCGCCAGCGAACCCAGGGAGTGCAGCAAGTCCAGCGGGCAGCCGAGGAAGAACAGGCTGTGCCCGAAAATCTGGACGTGCAAGGACTGCCAGCCGGTCAAAACACCCCAGAACAGCAGGCCGGCCACCTCGCGCAACGCGAACCAGATCGCGTCGCTCATGTGGCGAGAGACGAGGCTCGCGGCGTCCATGCTCAGCCCAAAAATGGCGGCCCCGGCGAAGGATTTCAGGGTCTGGGTGCTGGTCGGTTGGAATGTCATGATCGCCTCCTGCTTGTTTCCTGGCTCTCTGTGTATATGACGATTCAAAGTGGCGAAAATCGACAGGTGGACAAAATTTTTGCCGGTCTCTCGGAACCCGAGCCGCCTTTCCCCCTAAGCGGCTCAAGCGAAAGGACTAACCTTTTATTCGAATTACCGTCTACCATCCTTCACGTCAACTTCGCGAGGTGGCTCAAATGCGCAGCGCATTCATCGGCGTCACAGTTCTGGCGGCGCTGTGCGGCGGCTATGCTGTATACGCGCAGGAGGCACAAAAGGCCGCGCCGGCGGGCGGACCGCTCAGCGGGCGCTGGACCGTCACGTCGGACTTCCACGGCACGCCCATCTATTTCAAGCTGGAGCTGGAGCAACAGGGCGACAAGCTGGCCGGCAATTTTGACGGTGACAAGCTCGAAGGAACTGTCGAGGGCTCGGCAGTCCGGTTTCTGGCGAAGGACGACCACGGCGGCAGCGAGGACGTTAGGGCCACCGCGAAAGGAAACCAGCTTTCGGGCACCGTCGTCTTCGTCAGCGGCGACGATCCGACACATCCCGAGACGCATCCGTTTACGGCGACGCTGGTTCCAGCGCGCCCCGGCGGTGCGCCCAAGCGGCATGAATTCACGCCGACGGTTTTTTACCGGCGCTTCTCGCCAGAGAACAAACCGGTGCTGACCATTGCTCCCGGCGATACAGTCGACACCACGACGGTGGATGCCGGCGGCACCGATGAAAAAGGTGTGACCCGCGTTTTGGGCGGGAATCCCGAGACCGGCCCGTTTTACGTCGAAACCGCTGCTCCCGGAGACACGCTGGTGGTGCACATCACGAAGCTGCGCTTGAATCGCGATTGGGCCATCAGCGACGACGGCATCGTGGACCGCGCGACCGACAATGACCTCGCCGCCAAGAACAAGGATTTGTGGAAGAACCTGCGCTGGCACCTGGATCTGGCGAAGGGAACCGCTTCGCCGGAAAAGCCGGCGGAACACTTGACGAATTACTCCGTGCCCGTGCGGCCGATGTTGGGTTGCATCGCGACCGCGACGGGGCCGGCGCAGGCGCCTCCGGGGACGGGCGACTCCGGGCGCTTCGGCGGGAACATGGACTTCAACGAAATCGTGGAGGGCGCGACGATTTATTTGCCGGTCAGCAATCCCGGCGCGCTCTTGTATCTGGGTGATGGGCATGCCATGCAGGGTGACGGCGAGCTGAACGGCAACGCGCTGGAAACCTCCATGGAAGTGGAATTCACCGTGGACGTGATTCCCGGCAAGTGGATTCGCGGGCCGCGCGTTGAATCCGCAACCCACATCATGGCCATGGGATTGGGCGGTTCACTGGAAGACGCAATGCGAGGCGCAACCGGAAGCATGGCCGCGTGGCTCAATGAAGACTACAAGCTGACGCCGTCGGAAGTGGCCCAGGTTTTGGGAACTGCTTCTGAATATCGCATCAGCGAAGTGGCGGATCGCAACGCAGGGATCGTGCTGAAGATCAATAAAGAGCGGTTAAAGGGATTGACGCCGGCAGCGAAGTGAAGGCGGCCGATACCAAGGCACCCTCAGTCGAGGGCCGAGCAGAACTCGATGATGCGGGTGCGCGCGGATTTTACCGCGGCAGGGAAGTTGGCTGCCGCGGCATCGTCGAGCAGAAGAATGACGCGGTCGAGTTCGCCTTCGCCGCAGCGGCCTGCCAGAGCAAGGCGGAGCGGATGAAAGAGTTCGCGGCCGCGGATGTCGAGCTCGGATTTGAGCGCGTCCACGATTTGTTTGAAGCGGTCGGTGGTCAGCGGAGCGGGATCGAGCAGCAGGTTCGCGAGTTTGCGGATCACGTCGCGTGCGGCATAACGCGACAGGACCACGTGGGCGTCGATGGTCAAAAGAACTTCCTGCGCCTGGTAGTGAAAAATCAGTGACAACACATTATCGAGGGCAGCGCAGTCTGAAGATTTTGGGCCGAGCAGCGCGGAGGCTCGCTCGCACCACGCGGTTTGCTCCGGCGTCGGGTCGGTCCCAAGCCAGTTGTGGTCCCGGAGGATTTGCCGAACGTCAGCAGCGTTGAACTTGTTTTCAACGGGAGCAGATTCCGGCAGAGTCATGGCGCGGGATTGCAGGGGAATGTTTGACCGACGGAAACGCTGAGCGTGGCTACCACGTGAGCGGCGATCGCTTCTCCCCGGCCGATGGCGTCCACGCCTTCGTTGGTTTTCGCCTTCAGGTGAATCGTTTCCGGCCTGACGCGCAGAGATTTGGCGAGGGCTTCACGCATCTTTGGAAAATGCGGTCCGAGTTTCGGCTTTTCGGTGATAATCACCGCGTCGACGTGCTCGATCTTCAGCGCTCTTTCATCCAAAAGTTTGCGGGCATGTTCCAGAAACATCAGGCTGTTGGCGCCCTTCCACTGGGGGTCGCTGTCGGGGAAGTGCGTGCCGATGTCGCCGAGGCCGGCGGCGCCGAGCAGCGCGTCGCACAGAGCGTGGGCCAGTACATCGCCATCGGAGTGGCCGACAGGCCCCTTGTCGAAAGGAACAGTAATGCCACCGACGACGAGCGGACGGCCTTCGGCAAGCCGATGCAAGTCGTAGCCAATGCCGCAGCGCACCGAGCTCATGCTTTGTGGGCCTTGGCGCGTTCAAGCTCGAGGTAGAAGCGGGCGAGCTCCATGTCCGCGGGCTTGGTGATCTTGATGTTTCGCTCGGTGCCGTGAACGACGTGAACTTGGTGACCAAGGCGCTCGACGATGCCCGCTTCGTCGGAAGCATTGACTTGGTCGGCGAATGCTCTGGCGAAGGCCTCCTTGAGCAATTTGGTGCGGAAGACCTGCGGAGTCTGCGCGAGGACCACGCGTTCCCGGGGAATCGTAGCGGTGATGAGGGCTACGTCCTCCCTCAAGCTGCCGCGCTTCACTTCTTTCACCGTATCCATGGCGGGAATGCCGAGAATAGCGGCGCCGCATTTGCGGGCTTCCTCGATGACACGAGCGATCTGCTCTCGCGTGACGAAGGGGCGGACGGCATCGTGGACGGCAACGAGTTCGGTGTCGTCGGAGACGTGATCGAGGGCGGTTGCAACGGACTCCTGCCGCGTGGCGCCCCCTTTTACCACGCGAATCGGTTGGCGAAATTTCTCTTCACGAACGCGATGCTCCAACCGCTCGATTTCGTCGGCGCGGGTAGCCAGAATGATCTCCGTGATGAGATCCGAGGAGGCCAGGCGGCGAAGAGTGTGTAAAAGGATAGGGGCGCCGTCGAGTTCGAGGAACTGCTTAGGTGTCTCCCCGCCCATGCGAGTGCCCATACCTGCGGCGGGAAGGATGGCGGTAATTCGGGTCATCGGAATAGGAGCGCCCCCGACAACTTCCCCTGGAGGCACTCCAAGAGAATGAGTGTACCGCAAAGGGAGCGGTGAGCAGAAATCAGAGACCAGAGTTCAGAAGACCAGAACGAGACTGCTGTTTAACCGATCGGCTCGCCTAGCACATAGGCGCGCATGGACTTGCGGTTCGCGTTGACGCGGAACTCGCCATAGCAGAGCAGGCGGAGAATCGCCGTGGGGCGGCCGTACCAACTGGCCCACGACAGCGGCGAGTCGCCGTACGCGTCCTTGGCATCGAGCTTTGCGCCAGCGTGCAAAAGAAGTTGCACGGCTTCCTCGTCGCCGAAAGCGGCGGCGCGGTGCAGTGGCGTTTCGCCCTTGGTGCGGCAATCGCGCATGAAGGTGCCAGTTTCTACGCCGGGGCGCGTGGCTACATTGGGATTGGCCCCGGCCGCCAGGAGCACACGCAGGACCAGGTTGTGGTGGAGGCGATGCGGTGTCGAAAGAGCAGAATGAAGCGCGGTTTCGCCTGTCTCTGCCTCCCGGTGATTTACATCCGCCCCTTGCGCAAGCAGAAATTTAGAGAGGCGCCAGTGACCGTGGAAGCTGGCGGCGCCCAGGCCCAGATTCTCGCCGAGAGGAGCCAGAGTGGCTCCGCGGCTAAGAAGGAATTTGATGGCGCTCACATCGCCGTAGTAGGCGCAGTGGGAAACCAGCGGGACGCTTTCATAAACGGCCGTGGAGGACCCGCCGTCTCTGAGATACTCGAAGACCACGTCGGTGCGGCCGGCCGCGATTTCGTCCAGCAGGGGCATGGCGTGGCATCGTAGCACGCGATTCTCCGGGGAGAGGGAAAAAAGAAAAGGGCGCGAGATTTTCGCACCCTTTGCTAGGGAAGGTTAGTGAATTCTCTAGGCCTTGGCCGGGCTGTCGCCGCGGGTGAAGCCGGGAGCAGGCCGGAGCTCGGGACGAACGACCTTGGGGTCGGTGGCCGGAGCGAGCGGCGGAGTCGATGGCGGAGGAGTGCGCGGCTTCTCGGGAAGCGGTGTGCCTTCGATCAGCATTTTGACTTCGTTGGCGTCGAGCACTTCGCGTTCGAGCAGAGCCTGGGCAATGCGCTCCAGCGTTTCGCGATTGGTGTTCAGGATGTTTCTCGCATTGTCGTACGCCGAACTGACAATGCGCTTCACTTCCTTGTCGATGTCCACAGCCGTGGCTTCGCTGAAGTCGCGGTGCTGAGCGATTTCGCGGCCGAGGAAGATGGCTTCTTCCTTCTTGCCGAAGGCCAGAGGACCGAGCTCGCTCATGCCCCATTCGCAGACCATGTTGCGGGCGATGTCGGTGGCGCGCTCGATGTCGTTGCCGGCGCCGGTGGTGATGTGGCCGAGGAAAATCTCCTCGGCGCTGCGCCCACCCATCAGAACGGCGAGCATGCCTTCGAGATGGTTTTTCGTGTAGGAATGCTTGTCGTCGGTCGGCAACTGCATGGTGAGGCCGAGGGCCATTCCGCGCGGAATGATGGTGACTTTATGGACGGGGTCGGCACCGGGGGTCATGGCGGCGACGAGCGCGTGACCGGCTTCGTGATAGGCGGTGTTCTTCTTTTCCTCGTCGGACAAGATCATGGACTTGCGTTCGACGCCCATGAGGACTTTGTCCTTGGCCATTTCGAAGTCGGCCATGGTGACGAGCTTGCGGTTTTGCCGGGCGGCCCACAGCGCAGCTTCGTTGGCCAGGCTTTCCAGATCAGCGCCGGAGAAGCCGGGAGTGCCGCGAGCAATGATAGAAAGGTCCACATCGTCGGCAATGGGCTTTTTGCGGGTGTGTACGCGGAGGATTTCTTCGCGGCCTTTGACGTCGGGGCGAGCAACCACCACGCGGCGATCGAAGCGGCCCGGACGAAGCAACGCGGGATCGAGCACATCGGGGCGGTTGGTGGCAGCAATAAGGATGACGCCTTCGTTGGACTCGAAGCCGTCCATTTCGACCAGCAACGCGTTTAGTGTCTGTTCGCGTTCATCGTGACCACCGCCGAGACCAGCACCGCGATGGCGGCCGACCGCGTCAATTTCGTCGATGAAGATGATGCAGGGCGCGTTCTTTTTGCCTTGCTCGAAAAGATCGCGGACCCGGCTGGCGCCAACGCCGACAAACATTTCGACGAAATCGGAACCGGAGATGGAGAAAAACGGGACGTTGGCTTCGCCAGCGATGGCGCGAGCGAGCAAAGTCTTGCCGGTGCCCGGAGGTCCGACCAGCAGAACACCCTTGGGGATGCGGCCACCGAGCTTCTGGAACTTCTGCGGGTCTTTCAGGAATTCGATGATTTCCTGGAGTTCTTCCTTGGCTTCATCCGTACCCGCGACATCTTTGAAGGTAACTTTCTTCTGTTGGGCGGAGAGCAGGCGCGCGCGGGATTTGCCGAAGCTGAGAGCTTTGTTGCCGCCGGCCTGCATCTGGCGCATGAGGAACAAACAGAACCCCACCAGAAGAAGGAGCGGCAAAGCGTTCAGCAAAATAATCAGCCAGTCGCCGCTGCGGACTTCCTTCACTTTGATGAGGACGGATTTGTCGCGGAGCTGCTTGGTGAGGTCGGGAGCGGCTTCCTTGAAAACAGTGACGTGGAACTTCTTGTTGGCCTTGACGTATTCGCCCTGCAGCTCGTAGCTGTTGGGCGAGAGGTACATGGTGACTTCTTTGACGTCGCCCTGATCCACGTGGGCCATGAACTCGCTGAAGCTAGGCTCGTCTTCGCGAGCCGCCTGGCCGTTGGCCGACACCAGCTTCCAGAGCATGACGCCGAGAAGCACGATCGAGAGCCAGAACAAAATGGTTTTTGCTGTCGAACTGGGATTCACTTTTTACCTCTCCTACTGGGTACCGCAAACTTTTGCCGTGCTTCAGGGCCAAGCCCCTTTTACTCTTGCGCCGCTTCACGTCGGGGCTAAAGCCCCGACCTCCTATCGCCGCCCCTTCCTGTTAGACGCCGAAACTCGCTTTGCCGACAGGCTCCTTGCGTTTCTCCCGCCGCCCGAGCCATCGGCCAGCCCGTAGCCGATCCACATCTGGTTAGATGCGGTTTGGAAGCCGAAGTAATCGGGCTCCAGGTCCACGCGGCGGCCGTCCGGCTTGTCCAGCAGGACCGCCAGGCGCAAGGAACGCGGCTGACTTTCCCCCAGGCGCCGCAGCAGAAATTCCTGCGTGACGCCGCTGTCCAGGACCGCATCGACCAGCAGAACGTCGCGGCCCTTCAAATCAGGGCGCGCTCCGCTGAAAAAAACTTCTCGCCGAGCGTGCTGGCCTTGCTTCACATCGCTGACCAGTTCGCGGACGAAGTGGCAAACCAGCGGCGAAGCAATTTGCCGGACGAGATCGGCGGCGAAAACAAATCCGTGATCCATCGTAACCACCACATCCAGGCGGCGGCCACGATACGCGCGAGCGATCTGCTTTCCCATCGCCGCCACGCGCGTGGCGATTCGTGCTTCGGAAAATGAAGAAGGCTGTTTAGCACTCAAGTTAGTTAACCCTGAAAAAACCCGCTCATGATCGCGTTGCGGGATAACGCTGCCCTGATGCCACGCCTGAGTCTGCTACCTTCCTCCTAACTAGTGTCTCGCCTGGGAGAAGGCCAGTCAATTGGGGAGAAGCGGAATCGGCGAAATATCCCTAAAGGTCACTCCCCCGCGGGAACGGAGTCAAGCGCGCATCATCACCGCCTGCGAAAAAGCAGCGCGCCCGTTTCACAGAGGACTTCAATGCCGCCGGGGAGCTCGAGACGTTTTCCCGTTTCACCGTGCCGCGCCAGGCGAACCGTGGCTTCCAGATGCACGGCCGCGATTTGTCCGCTCCCGGACTTGGTTTGCGCAACGAGTTTGTGAAGCAAAGCGTTGCGCGGCGCGGCAGCGCCTTCCGGCCGGTCAAAGCCGGTCGGATTCAGAAAGTCGCCGAGGGAAACGCGCAGAGCCGGTCCGTCGCGGACGACGAGCTTGTCAAAAAGCTGCGCGGCAAGCTGCTCCATGAAAAGCGTCTGTTCGACTGCCCGCTGTGCCAGGCCGGAGAGGTGTTCAATCGCCGCGGGATTGAATTCTTTGACCAGCAGCGGAAGAAGTTTCCTGCGCATGCGGGCGCGAGTGCGATTGGTGTCGCGGTTTGTGGCATCCTCGCGCCAAGGTTGTTTTTTCGTTCGCAGATATTTGCGGAGTTCCTCGCGGCGAAAACCAAGCAATGGTCGGCGAACTGACCGAGCGACGGGATGGATTCCCGCGAGGCCGGGAATACCGGTTCCCCGCAGAATATGGGCGAGAACCGTTTCGGCCTGATCGTCCATGGTGTGCGCTGTTGCGACGGCATCGAGCAGACCTTGCGCCGCAAGTTTTTCAAAGAACGCGTAGCGAGCGCGGCGGGCGGCGTCTTCGAGGTTGGATTTTTCGCGTTTTGCTTTGGCTGCGACATCGGCGCGGCTCAGGTGCAAGGTAGAGCCAAATTTCTCCGCGAGTCCGGTGACGAACTTTTCGTCGGCTTCGGAAGCTTTTCCGCGCAGCTGGTGGTTGAAATGGACCACGCTCAGCACGAATCCCAGTTGCGCGCGCGTTTCGGCAAGCAAGGTGAGCAAAGCAACGGAATCGGCTCCGCCGGAGACGGCCGCGCCGAGCTTGATGCCCGGACCAAACCATGCCGCGGATTCGAGGGAGGCCGCGAAGCGGCGTTTCAGTTCTTCGGGGAAGTTTCCGCGTTTCACGGGCGGCCTCGTTTGGCTTCGATGATCGCACGAAACTACACCGGCCAACCGGCAACGCTGTTCAAAAAAAAGAGGCGGCCTGAAGGCCGCCCCGCTGGAGTTTGGCGGTGACGCTCGGAATTAGAAAGTGAGCTTGCCCATCACCTGAACGATGCGGGCGTCGGTGGCGGCAGCCGCGAATGCGCCGTAAGGCGAAGTTGGCGGCTGTACCGCGTTGATGATGGTGCCGAACACGCTGCTGCTCAGGTCGGAGACCGGATTGGCGAAGTTCGGGTGGTTGAGAATGTTGTAGGCGTTGGCCCCGACAGTAAGGCCGAAGCGTTCGGTCAGGCGGAAAGTCTTCTTCAGACCGAGATCGCTGTTGAAATAGCCCGGCCCGCGGAACGAGTTGCGCGGAATCGTGCCAAACGTGGTTTCGCTGGTCGAGAACTGCGAGGCGCTGAGGCAAGGCGAGTTCACGGCCGAGCCGCCACAGTCCAGCGGAACCGTCGTGATCGGCTGGCCCAGCACGGTGGCGTTGAACAAGTTCAAGCCGCCATTGGCAATGTTGCCGGTCGCCGCGCCATCCGTGACGCTGAAGGGCAGACCGGTGCGGAAGAAAAACGTACCGGAAACCGTCCAGCCGCCGGCGATGGCATTGAGCGCGCGATTCTGGAACTTCACGGGAAGATCCCAGACATAGTTGGCGTTTAGGCTGTGGCGAACGTCGTAGTCGGAATTGCTGTAGTTGAGCGCGGTGGCGCTGAACGGACTGAGCTGGTTCAGCAGGCTGTTGGTCAAGCTGTACGGCAGGATCCCGCCGTTAGAGACGTTGTCCAGGGTGTGGCTGAAGGTGTAGCTGAACGTACCCGAGAAGCCGTGGGTGAATTGTTGCTGCACGGCGGCAGTCAGGCCGTTGTAGTTGGACACGCCGTTGTTTGTCAGCGTGAGGACGTTTTGCACCCGGGTATCGACCGGTGATGCCGGAAGATTGCCGAAGCCGAAGCCGTTCGAGAACGGGTTTTCGAGCAGTGCGTCGTAGCCGTGGTTGCCGACGTAGTTGACCGAGACCACGGTGCGCTGTCCGAGCGTGTGCTGAACCTGCAGGTTCCACTCCAGGTATTTCGGGTTCTGCAGGCGGCCGACGACGTCGTTCAAATCGGGCGTCGCGCAACCGGAAGGTGCCGCGTTCAGGAAGTCATTCACCGTGCCTCCGCCGTTGAACGCGCTCTGAAAGGCGGTGTTGCACTGGGTGATGATGTTAGCGGCGCTCGCAGGGTTGGAGGCTGCGTCGATCGTTCCGAGTTGCGAGAGCGAGAAACGAGTCACCTGCGGGAAGTTGGTGGTGAACTGGTTCAG
>Ga0157378_10006241_pt1 | contig 10436 bp, 5 predicted proteins | sample M65metaG_FD_115309 | JGI IMG/M metagenome (GOLD analysis project Ga0157378, IMG submission 115309) | Miscanthus rhizosphere microbial communities from Kellogg Biological Station, Michigan, USA - M6-5 metaG | ecosystem: Host-associated > Plants > Roots > Rhizosphere > Soil | place: USA: Michigan...
AGGGTTTACCATAAAAGGCCTCCGTACGCTTCCAAACCGGTTCAATTTCTGTGGCCAGATCAAGGATGATCATGTGATCATCCGGCACAGCTTTTAGTAGCGCCTTTACCTGGGGCTGTTTCCAGAATTTCCTGTCGCTGTAAAATAACCAGCCCTGCATCACCCAGGTAGCTTTCGGGTCAGCCTGGCTCATGGCCTGGTATACCCGCGAACTTAAAGCGGAGAGGTACGTGGTATCGTCAGTCGGTGGCTCGTTCTCGTTAAAAGTATCGGCAGAATATAAATGGTCCGTTCCGTAAAGCCCGGTTTGGGTTTGAATAAACCTGCGACCGATTTCTGCAAAAAGCGGATCTTCAGTATCTAAGATATAAGTGTCGGCAAAACCGTTGTTCCAATTGGTTTTTTTAAGTTTTGACGCCGGGAAATGTTGCTGAAAAGATGGAGGCACGTGTCCTGTAAACGACTGTAAAATCGGTTCCATACCCAGGCTGCGTTCGCGCTGTACTATTTTTTGCTGCAAATCACGGTGGCTTTCCATCCAGCTGACGGGCAGCGGGCCACCCCAGCCATCAAGGTTACCCATCCAGAACCAGGAGAAATAAGCAGGGCCACAGAAAAAACTTTTCAAATCCCCGTCACTAAATCCCATGTCTTTATATACCCGGTACCAGGTATATTCCTGCCCGGTAAGTGCCAATGGCATATTGATTCCATGCAGGGCCATCCAGTCTATTTCCTTTTGCCACCGGTCCCAGCCCCACCAGCTCATGCTGTAATTAAAGGTGCAATAATTAAGATAATAGCGGTATTGGTAAGGCGTTTTCTTATGTACCAGTTTTTTAACCAGGGGCAGCTTTACGGGCAAATTGAGGTTTACACCGTTCCAGGTTACCTGACAATGCGCATAATTAGTCAGATAGTCATATAACGCAGAAGCAACAGAAACGCCATTATTTCCCCGCAGTACGATCTTGTTTCCACGACTTTCAATTTCAAAAACATCTTTATCCGCTGTGTTAAGGTGTTCCACAACGAACGCGGATGCCCGCTGCGGAATTAACCTTTTTATCAGTGCATAGGATGCAGCGGTATTCACCTGTGCCAATACCCCACTGCTGCCTGATACAAGCAATAAGCAAATAATGATTTTAAAATAGTAAACTGCCTTATTTTTTTTCATAAACGTGGAGTGCAGGACAGGTTGTATGCGTCTTGTCTGTTGCACCATAATTGTTATAAGCAAAACAACAAGTAGCATATGAGCCTGAGCCCATATGCTGAAAATCAATAAATAATCAAAAAAATAGTTTAATAACCGGGGTTTTGCACCAGCTTTTTGTTTAACTGTAACTCCGGTGTAGGTATCGGGAATATCCGTTTATTCGGATCGGCATCGGTTTTAATGCCCCATGCATTTTCATACATGCCATACCGGATCAGGTCATTTCTGCGCCAGCCCTCGTCTGCCGTTTCTCTCGCACGTTCTTCCAGCAGCGTAGTTAGCGTAACTGATGAAAATGCAGCGGCTTTTGCCCGGGCACGAACCTGATTAACCAGCGACAAAGGAGAATCGCCATTGGTAGCATTTGCACCGCGCAATATGGCTTCGGCCTTTTCCAGTAAAACATCGGCATACCTGAAAAGCGGCACATCGTTACTTTGGTTACGTGTTGAAGCAACACTATCCGGATAAAACTTATTGTTCCGGTATCCTTCTTCATTGGCCAGCTCATCGTTGCCAATATCAAAGGTTGCCTGGTTTTTCCATACAATATTTGGTGTAAATTCGAGTTGATGTACTACTGTGCCACCAGGATCGGAGCCGCTGTAACTGGCGTCAAGCCCGATATTGGTTGTAGTAATAGTAATCGGAGTTCCGTCATTATAGTATTGTTTCCCGGTAAGATATTGTTTGTTACGAATATCATTAGGGTCATTAAAATATGCATAATAGGAAGGGTAGGTATATACCGGTCCATCAGGTGCATAAGGCATACTGTACTTTTTCTTCAAAGCCGGATGTAAGGTCCAGCGGGCGTAATACATTGCCTGTGCGTAGTTGGCATCATAAGGGATGGCATAAATAAAGTCTTTGATCTGCGGACCGTTATTACGCTTAAACATCCCCAAATAATCAGCATCTAAACCATATTGACCTCCTTGTATAATGTTATCGCACATGGTAACGCAATCCTGGTATTTTGATGTCCCGATGTAATATTCCGCATTCAGGTACATTTTAGCCAGTATGGCATAAGCCAGGTATTTAGTTGGCCTGCCATAAGTTGAAACATCGACAGTACCACTTAAGTTTGGAATTTGGGCCAGTAGCTCACTTTCAATAAAAGCAAAAACCTTTGCCCTGGATTGGTTGCCCAAATTAGTCGTATCACCAAATGTGGTGCTGATTGGAACGTTACCAAAATTATCCATCATGAAATAATAACATAACGCACGCATGGTCTTTATCTCGGCAATGGTTTGGGTTTTGGCTGTACTTTCAGGCGCCGAATTAAACAGGTATAAAACCTGGTTACAGGTACTGATGGTTCCATAACCCCATTGCCACATGGTCTCGAGATTGCCGTTGTCGCCAGTATAAGTATGAAGGTTCAAAGTAGAATAGTTACCACCATCAAACCAGTTTCCGCCACGGGCTACTAAAACCTCCATGTCAGTGCTTAAATTTTCGACTAACCACCATTGTCTGCCCGGAGCCCCGCGAAATGATGTGTAAATAGGGCCTGTAGCTGCTACGAACTGTGCCGTGGTTGTCGGGAAGTTAGCCGGGGTAAGGGTAGAGACAGGAGTTACGTTCAATTTTGTGCAGCCCGACAGATAAACTGCGGCGACACACAGAGCCATAAAGCTCAAAACTATATGTTGTTTAAAACGATTCATCTTGATTGATTTTGAAGGTTAATTATAAATCTACTTGCAGGCCGGCGAGGAATGTTCGCATTTTTGGGTAATAATTATTCATATCAACACCAATAAACTGACCGCTTGCCTGGTTATTTAAGGTCAAATTCAACTCAGGATCAACACCTTTGTATTTGGTAATTATAAACAGGTTTGTGCCTGTAGCATAAATGCGTAAGCCACGTATATAACTGCTTTGTATTTTAAACTTATACGCCAATGTTGCATTGCTTAACCTGATAAACGCGCCACTTTCAATATAGCGGGTAGAATATTTGTTTGCGTTTATATCCGTAACAGGTTCAGTTAAAGTCATCAGCGGAACGTTATGTGTTGTAGCCGAATACGGGGTGTTAAAGTCTGCCAGCGAAGCATCCATTATTTTATTACCACCCTGTCCGCGGAAAAAGAAGTTGAAGCTGAATCTTTTATAACTAAGCGTATTTCCCCACCCAAATGTATAGGTTGGCTGTGCGTTACCTGCATAAGTACGATCTGTACTGGTTGGGCTGGTAGTGGGCTGGCCATTGGCGCCTAAATAGGTAGATACGCCATTGGTCATTCCGATATATTTAAGCGTGTAAAACTCGCCAAGCGGATAGCCTGCCTGTATGATCGAAACCGTAACTCCGCTTTGGCCCGGACCTTCAGGGTCGCCAGCATAAATTGCAGACAAATTTTTACCCAATGAGGTTATCTTGTTCTTGTTAAAAGAGATGTTTCCATAGCTTTCCCATCTAAAATCTGTCCCTTTTACAGGGGTACCGTTCAAACTTATTTCAACACCTTTGTTGTCCATACTACCGACGTTGGCAACTGTATGATCTATCAAATTGATAACTTTTGATACCGGAATTGTGGAAATCATATCCGTTGTTTTCTTATTATATACATCCACCGAACCGCTCAACCGTCCTTTCAGCAACGAAAAGTCAATACCTGCATTCAGTGTTGCCGTAGATTCCCATTTCAAATCAGGGTTAGGGTTTTGAGTAGGGCCAATGGCGCCTATCCAATTGCCATTATAATAAAACGATCCGGCAGTACCGTAAAGGGTTAACGGCGTATAAGGATCGAACCCAAGAGCATTACCTGTTTTACCGTATCCTATCCGGAGTTTTAGATCATCAAATAGAGTTTGCGATTTCATAAACGATTCATCGCTGACCCTCCAGGCACCTGATATGGCCGGGAAATATCCCCATTGGTTATTACTACCGAATGCATTGGAACCATCGCGACGTATAGAGGCCTGTAAAATATATTTACCCATGTAGCTATATTTCACCCGGCTGTAGAACGAAATCAGGCGTAAAGTTTCATCCTGGAAATTTCCATAGTTTACAAGATAACCCGCAGGCGCGGTACCTAAGGCAAGATTGTGGTAACTGGTAGCGTCAGACACAAAATTTTCGTTGCTCGACTGGAAACCATTGCCTGTCTCAGTTTGGTCAAACGAATAACCTAAAATAACATTCACATTATGCTTCTTATTCCATATATGATCGTAAGACAGGTAATTTTCAAACAGCTTTTTGGTATCCTCGTTTTGCGACCGTGTAGCCACTCCACCAAGGTTTTGGGCCAGTTCCGATGCCGAATTGAGGTACACATTGCCGGTTGTATTCCTGTCCTGGTAGGCTACATTTAAATTGTACATCAATCCAAATGGCAATTGCAGTTCCGCCTTAACATTGGCTAATAAAAGGTTAACTTTTTGTTTGTAAGTGTTGGTTTCAAGTAAACCCAATGGGTTATAACCTAATACTAAAGTCGGATCATTATAAAAAGTGCCATCTGCATTATAAACAGCACGTGTTGGAAGCGATTGTACTGCCGACCTGAATACATTAGGGTTAGCACCGTTCGGACTATACAAAGGAATATCGTTGACAAAAAGATTCTGATCAGCAATAGAGTTGCTTAAAGAAAAATCTAATTTCAATTTATCGTTTAATGCTTTTTGTGACAGGTTGAGTCTGCCGATAAACTTGTTCTGTCCGCTGGTTTTAACGATACCCTGGTTTTGGAGATAGTTTATGCTACCGCCAAATACAGTTTTGTCGGTGCCCCCTCCAAAAGATAAATTATGATTCTGGGAAAAACCGCTGTTGCGTTCAATTTCCTTTTCCCAGTTAGTAGTACCGTTGTTATTTGCCGGTGTCAGGCTTTGCCCGGTTGCTGCCAAAAAAGTTTTTAATTGAGATGCACTTGCCACCTCGAATTGGTTCGCGATCTTTTCTGACGAAGCATAAGCATCATAAGTCATCCGTAACTGGCCTGGTTTGGCTTTTTTGGTTGTAACTATGATAACCCCATTGGTGGCCCGGCTACCATAAATAGCTGCCGCGGAAGCATCTTTCAACACAACGATAGAGATAATGTCTGAAGGTGCAACCAGGTTATAATCGGCATCAGGCACGTCATCAATAACGTAAAACGGCGATGACGCAGCTCCCGCACGCAACGTGGACGGCCCTCTTAATGTAACCGTTGCTGACCCATTGGGATTTCCATCACTGGTTATGTTCAAACCAGCTACTTTACCCTCGAGCAGATCGGCAGGTGTGGCTACAACCCCTGCATTAAAGTTTTCGGATTTAACTGTTGTAACAGCACTTGTAAGTTGTCCCTTTGTGGTTGTGCCGTACCCAACAACTACCACTTCATTAAGCGCATTTTGGCTTTCGGCAAGAGTGACTGTGATATTAGTTTCGTCACCGACAACCAATTCTTTGGTCTGAAAACCCAAAAAACGAAATACTAAAACGCTTCCTTTGGGGGCATTAATAGAAAAAGTTCCGGTTACCGATGTTGCTGTAGAGGTGTTTGTACCCTTTACCTGTATAGTTACACCCGGTAAAGGATACCCCTGCGAATCTTTTACAACACCCGTTATCACATTTGCAATGTTGATATTGGTAGTTCGTACCAGGGTAAGATCGGGCATGCTGGTTATATCGTGTGCCACGCCAATCAGGGTTCCCACCATTTTAAACTGCAATTGCGTTTTATCCTGCAGTTGCTTTAAAACTTCGGTAAGAGGCTGGTTGTATACATGCAACGTTATTGAAGACAGGTTATTTACCACCTTTTCGTCATACACAAAAGTTACCGTGCATTGCTGTTCAATTTCAGTGAACGCCTCTTTTATATTTGCCTTTTTTAAATTTAGGTTGATGTCCTGCGCCCTCGTTACATGGGCCATCAGCAGCGAACTGCAACACGTTTGTATGCAAATGATTAGCGTAGAAATGCGCATACATTTTTTAAGTAAGGGCAATGATTTGCCGTAAAAATTAATCATCTTTGTATTGGTTTAAAATTAGTTAAACTACAGCCTCCTGTTCATGGGTCTCAAGCATGTGTACAGTGGCTTTTGATTATTTCCGGGGACATTTGCTGTGTTCCCGGTTATTTCCCCCTCTGGCTGCCAGGTGGGGAATTATTTTTTAATAATTACTGTACTGTCATTAGGCATCTCATATTTAAAGTGTTTGGTAAAACTTAAAACTTCAAGAATATTATTTAATGGTTGTGCATTTAACTTGATGGATATGTGCTGATCAAGCAAATCCTGATCTTCGACATTAATTTTCGTATTATATTTTCGTTCCAGGGCTTTAAAAACCAGGCTCAGGTCTTCATCTTCAAAAACAAGGACATTTTTACGCCACGATTCAATAGTCACAACTTTTGTGGAACCTTTAACAATATGGTCTGTCATATTATTTAAAACAACCTGCTGAGTCGGCAACAGCATAATTGCAGGCTTATCCCCCTGTCCCTGTACGCTGATTCCTACTTTACCCGTTAATACGCTTACTTTAGTGATTTTCTCGTTTTTGTAGGCTTTCACATCAAAGGACGTCCCTAAAACTGTGATATTTAAGTTGCTTGTTTTAACAACAAATGGATAGCCATCAATGTGTTTTATATCGAAAAACACCTGTCCGTCAACAAGTTCCACATTACGAACCTTTCCTTCAAACGTTTTCGGATATTTAAGTACTGAGCCTGCATTAAGCCAGACAATTGAGCCATCGGGCAAAACGACCTTGTGAATCGCTCCTTTAGGTGTTTGATTGACAACATATTTTGGATGAACCTGGTCGTTTTTAAATGCACTGCTGTAACGGTACGCAAAGAACCCGAGAGAAGCTATTAAGGCAATTGATGCGGCAACCTGCCATACTTTTATATGCCTTACCCGTGGCATGATTTTTACAACAGAAGAATCCAGGTCTGATTCTGTCAGTCTTAAATCACTTATCTTATCAATATTTACGTCGCTAGCTGATATATTTCTTGCTGCTGCTTCTTTAATATACCAGCTTTCAAGCAGCGCCAGTTCTTTGGCAGTACAGGTACCCGCCTTATATTTTTCCAGTAATAGTTTTGCGTTCGAATTCATTATGGTTTATTTAATGTTTACTGAGAGTAACATTTTTAATACAAGACGGGCCAGAAGGGCCGTGGTAGTAGAGAGAAATGAAAAATATTTTAATTTACTAAAGATCTTTAAAAAAGGCATTTAGTAAACAGGCGATTGCAATGCTTATTCCATACAAATGGAGTTTTACTTTTATAAGTTTTAGCGCATTGCTGATTTGCTTCTTAACTGTTTTGTCAGAAATATCAAGCTGTGCTGCAATTTCTTTGTGAGAAAGATTTGCATTACGACTCATTTCAAATATTTGGCGCATTTTCTCCGGGAGCAAAGACACCTCTTTTTCTATTTGAAAAGCAAGTTCCTTTTCCCTCACCAGTTGGTCAGTGGTATAGACACCCTGGTGTACAAAATCTTCAAGTGAAGCCAGGTAATCGGTCTTAATTCGTTTATGGGCAATTATGTCAAGTATCCTGTTACGTACCGAAACATAGAGATATGCAGAAAGAGTAGTTTTAAGGCATAACGTATTTGCCTTGCCATATAATTTGGCAAACAATTCCTGAACAACATCTTTTGCTTCGTCTCCATCACGGAGCATTTTATAAGCATGGATGTATAATAGCCCTTTATAACGATTATATATAAGTTCAAAAGCTTGTATGTTACCGGCTTGAAATTCCGCTAAAAGCTCCTCATCAGGCAAATCAGATAACCCTTTAGGTAACATATTAATAATTATATCAATTAGTTTATAATAATAGGCGACCTACTAAGGTAAAAAAAATTGCTGAATCTTACGCTAATTCTAAACTGGCTAATAAGCCATTAGTTATAAGCCCATCTTAAATGGATGGTAAAATTTACGGCCCTTATAATTAGGACTAACCTATTTACATTTTATAAATTTTACAACTCAGATGAATTATTTTAATCGCCCTGAAGTATTTATTAATTGTAGAAGAAGTTTATTGATCAGTAATTAAGCCGTTGCGTGACTGCCATTAAGCGACAGAGCAGTGCCGAAACTTATCTGACTGTGAAACCAGAAATGAAGGTAAATGTGAGGGTAGAGAAGCAGGTCTAATTAGATTTATTTTCCTAACAGGTTTTTATCCGTACAGCGTTTTATCAATTTTATTTGTGTTTGTTATCCTTAGTAACTTTTCGTTTACTAGAATATTAATGCACACTTTCCGATAAAATTTCATCTGCCCGTTTTAAAGCACCTTCGAAAGTATCTTTGATATTCCCCTTCCCTATCTGAAATAATAAACGGGCTTTTTTTAGCTCATCCATTACCTGCACGCTGCTTATTTCCGCCAGTACCAGTTTTGTTTCTTTCCTTTTTACCTCTTTATAGACTTCCCGCAATACACGGATACCGGTAGCATCGATAACAGGCACGTTACGCATACGAATTATCAGAACCCGGGCTGGGTTTTCCACAACTTTCATTGCATCCTTGAATTTATAGGCGGCACCAAAAAAAAGCGGGCCGTTAATCTCAAAAATATCTACTCCTTTGGGCACATTTTCCGGGTAAAGTACGTCATCGGCCTGATCTAACGGAAAAGCGGCTTGTTGTACCGAGCTGACCTGCATCATTTTCCGCATAAACAGGAAGGCTGCCAGAATCATGCCTATCTCGATGGCGACCGTCAGATCAACCAATACTGTCAATGTAAAGGTGGTTATCAAAACCGCTGCATCACTTTTTGCACCTTTAAATACTTCTATAAAATTTTCCAGCTCACTCATATTCCATGCAACCACGATCAGTATCCCGGCGAGTGTTGCCATCGGAATGAGGGCTGCCCATTTGCCTACAAACAGCATTATAATTAACAAAGTCAGCGCATGAACAATACCGGCAACAGGGGTCCTTCCCCCGTTTTTGATATTCGTAGCTGTCCGGGCTATGGCTCCGGTTGCCGGGATACCCCCAAAAATGGAGGAACAAATATTGGCAAATCCCTGGGCAATTAATTCCGTATTGGAACGATGATTCCCACCGATCATGCCATCAGCAACTACCGCTGATAATAACGATTCTATACTGCCAAGCAGTGCAATGGTAAAAGCCGGCCTGATCAGTTGCTGTAAAGTGGCGAAACTCACGCCAGGCATAACAGGCACGGGTAAGGATGATGGTATCGCACCAAAGCGGCTGCCGATGGTTGCCACAGGCAATTTAAAAAAATAGACACCCAGTGTTGTCAGGACTATGGCTATTAATGATCCTGGAACCTTGTGCGTAACTCTGGGCCATAAAAAAACGACCAGCAATGTAAAAACCCCAATGGATACCGCATAAAGATTTACAGATGCCAGGTGACGACCATACGCCAGCCATTTACTGATAAAATCAGCCGGGACACTGCCCATATTTAAGCCTAAGAAATCCTTTACTTCCGATGAAAAGATGATTACCGCAATACCGGTAGTGAAGCCAATGATCAATGGATAGGGAATGTACTTGATGGCATTGCCTAATTTGGTTAGGCCCATAATGATCAAGAGCACACCGGCGATAAAAGTAGCAATAACCAGCCCACTGACGCCGAACTGCTGTACAATGCCATAGACAACGACGATAAACGCCCCGGTAGGCCCGCCGATCTGTACACGGCTGCCTCCTAAAACTGAAATAACCAGGCCCGCGATTATGGCCGTAAAAATCCCCTTCTCGGGAGATACGCCCGAAGCAATGGCGAATGCAATAGCTAATGGCAGGGCCACGATACCGACGATCACTCCAGCGATCAGGTCTTTAACAAACTGATCGCGATTATAATTTTTTAAAGTGTCAATCAGCTTTGGCTTAAATAGGTTCATAACCTCTTTAAATTTAAATTACGCTTTAACACAGCATATTTTAATTTCCATGTATGAGCGATAATCCTGTTTTTATTCCTTTATCCACATTTTCATCAAACCGTTACATGAAGTAGCCGAAAGCCTGAAACCGGGCGATACTTCCTGTTCTGAGCTATGAAAAGTAACCAGCCTGGTTCCCGGAGCCGTTTTGTTCAGGGCTGTATAAAGGTATTGATTATAATAGATGTATAAACTTTCTGATAATTCTATGGTATCGTCTATTTGATTTTCCGGGTCAATGTTC
>Ga0157378_10006242_pt1 | contig 10436 bp, 4 predicted proteins | sample M65metaG_FD_115309 | JGI IMG/M metagenome (GOLD analysis project Ga0157378, IMG submission 115309) | Miscanthus rhizosphere microbial communities from Kellogg Biological Station, Michigan, USA - M6-5 metaG | ecosystem: Host-associated > Plants > Roots > Rhizosphere > Soil | place: USA: Michigan...
ATCTACGACGTCGATGCGTTTTCATCGGCGATGCACGATCGCGTGCCCGAGAACGCGCTGCTGAGCCACGACCTCTTCGAGGGTGTCTTCGCCCGCGCCGGTCTGGTGACGGACGTCGAGCTGTTCGACGAGTTCCCGTCGGACTACCTCGAGGCCTCGGCCCGCCTGCACCGATGGGCCCGTGGCGACTGGCAGCTGTTGCCGTGGATCACCGGCCGTCGACGCAATGGCCACGATCGGGCCTGGAGCCGCCTCGGCGGTGTCGGCCGTTGGAAGATGATCGACAACCTCCGGCGAACACTCACCGCGCCGCTGGCTCTGGCGACGCTGGTCGCGGCATGGACGATCGCCCCGGCGTCGGCGGGCTGGTGGACCGTGCTGGTCCTCACCTCGATCATCGTGCCGCCGGCGCTACCGGTGATCGCCGGGTTGATTCCTCACCGCCGCGGCATCTCCAAGCGCAGCCACCTGCGCGACGTCGCCAGCGACATGTGGGTCGCCGCGGCGAAGGTGTTGCTGGAGATCACCTTCCTCGCCCACCAGACGTGGGTGATGCTCGACGCCATCGTCCGCACGTTGGTGCGACTCGCGATCACGCGCAAGCACCTGCTCGAGTGGCAGACCGCGGCGCAAGTCAAAGCCGACCGTGACCTCGATCTGCGCGGCTTCTACCGGCGGATGGCCGGCAGCCTCGTGCTCGCCATCGCCGCTGGAGTACTCGCGGTCGCCCTCGAGCCCGGTGTGGCTTGGATGGTCGCGCCGTTCGTCGTCCTGTGGCTCGCCGCGCCGTGGATTGCTCGCCGGATCAGCCTGCCCGGTGCGATCGCCGAGCCCGCCGAACTCTCCGACGACGACGTGCAGGCGTTGCGTCGGATCGCTCGTCGCACGTGGCTGTTCTTCGAGACGTTCGTCGCCACCAACGAGCACGGGCTTCCGCCGGACAACTATCAGGACGACCCGCAGCCGCTCGTCGCCCATCGCACGTCGCCCACCAACATCGGCATGTACCTGTTGGCCACCGTCAGCGCCCGCGACTTCGGTTGGATCGGGACGGTCGACATGGTCGAACGGCTGGAGGCCACGCTGGCGACGATCGATCGGCTCGAACGATTCCACGGCCACCTCTACAACTGGTACGACACCCAAACTCTGCAACGGCTGGAGCCCGAGTACGTGTCGACCGTCGACAGCGGCAACCTCGCCGGGCACCTCATGGCGATGTCCAGCGCCTGTCGCCTGATCGTCGATCAGCCGTTGGCAGTCCGCGCCGCCAAGGTCGGCGCCGACGATGCGATCGCTCTCGCCAACGAGGCGCAGTCAGCCGACGAGAAGACGACGTGGGACGGCGCCGCCCGGGCCACGACGGAGAGCCATCGACGGGATCTGTCGTTGTTGGAATCAGTCGACGACTCGAGTGGTGAGCTCACGCTCGCCGAACTTGCGGAACGGAGCGCCCCGGCCGCGACCCTCGTTCGGCGATTGCTGGCCGTCGCCGACCACGCCCAGCAGATGGTCGCGGCGATGGACTTCGGGTTCCTGTTCGATCCGACCCGCAAGTTGTTCTCCATCGGCTTTCGCGTCAGAGAGGGCGATCTCGACCCGAGCTACTACGACCTCCTCGCCTCGGAGGCGCGCCTGACGAGCTTCGTCGCCATCGCCAAGGGCGACGTCGAGGCCGACCACTGGTTCCGGCTCGGTCGCGGGCTGACGCCCGTCGGTCGCGGGTCGGCCTTGATCTCGTGGTCTGGGTCGATGTTCGAGTACTTGATGCCCTCACTCGTGATGCGTGCTCCGGCCGGGAGCTTGCTCGAGCAGACCTCGCGACAAGTCGTAGCCCGCCAGATCCGCTACGCCGCCGGGTTCGGCGTTCCGTGGGGCATCTCCGAATCGGGGTACAACGCCCGCGATCTGTCGCAGACATATCAGTACTCGGCGTTCGGCGTGCCGGGGCTCGCTCTGAAGCGCGGGCTCAGCGAGGATCTGGTCATCGCCCCGTATGCCACCGCGCTGGCGGCAACGGTCGATCCGGAGGCGGCGGTGCGCAACTTCGATCGCCTCACCGCGCAGGGTGGCGCCGGCAGCTACGGATTCCGCGAAGCCCTCGACTACACGTCGCGGCGGCTGCCAGCTGGTGCGTCGGTCGCGGTTGTGAAGAGCTACATGGCCCACCACCAGGGGATGACGTTGGTCGCGCTCGGCAACGTCGTCACCGACGAGTCGATGGTGGAGCGCTTCCACGCCGACCCGCTCGTCGAGGCCACCGAGCTGCTCCTCCAGGAGCGCATGCCGCGCAACGCGTTGGTGTCGCGCCCTCGCGCCGAAGAGGTGAAGAGCGCTGCCGACGTCCGCGACTCCGTGCCGCCGATCCTCCGCCGCTTCACGTCGCCGCACGACACCATCCCACGCACGCACCTGCTGTCGAACGGCAACTACTCGGTGATGGTCACGACGGCCGGCTCCGGCTACAGCCGTTGGCGTCACAACGCGATCACGCGATGGCGCGAAGACGTCACCTGCGATCCGTGGGGAAGCTTCCTGTACGTGCGCGACACGAGCACGGGCTCTGTCTGGTCGCCGGGATACCAACCCGCCGGCCGCGAGGCCGACAGCTACGAGGTGTCGTTCAGTGAGGACCAGGCGACGTTCACCCGCCGCGACGGGGCGATCACGACCGGGTTGACGGTGATGGTGTCGGCCGAGGACGACGCCGAGATCCGGCGCGTCTCGCTGACCAACCTCGGGTCGCGCGCACGCGAGCTGGAGCTCACCTCGTATCAGGAGCTCGTGCTGGCACCGCAGGCCGCCGACGTCGCCCATCCGGCGTTCCAGAACCTGTTCGTCCAGACCGAGTACGACGCCGAGACGGGCGCGCTGATCGCCACCCGCCGACCGCGGTCGAACGACGAGGAGCGGGTGTGGGCGGCGCACGTGGCGACGGTCGAGGAGCACGGCGAAGGTGTCGTCCAGTACGAGACCGACCGCGCCCGATTCTTGGGCCGCGGACGAACGGTCCGATCGGCGGTGTCGGTGACCGACGGCCGGCCACTGTCGAACAGTGTCGGAGCCGTGCTCGACCCGATCTTCAGCGTGCGCCGTCGAGTCGTCGTCGAACCGGGCGAAACGGTGCACGCCACGTTCGTCACGATGGTCGCCGAGTCTCGCGAGCAAGTGATCGACCTGGCCGACAAGTATCGGACTCCCGCCGCGTTCGAGCGGGCCCGGATCCTCGCCTGGACCCAGGCGCAGGTGCAGCTCCACCACCTCGGCATCGACTCCGGCGAGGCGCAACTCTTCCAACGTCTCGCCAACAGGATCCTCTACTCCGATCCGTCATTGCGGGCACCGCAGAACGTGCTCGCCGCCAACCGTCGTGGCGCGCCCGGGCTGTGGCCGCACGGGATCTCCGGCGACCTGCCGATCGTGGTCGTCCGCATCGACGAGCTCGAAGACGTCGACATCGTTCGCCAGACGTTGCGCGCCCACGAGTACTGGCGCCTCAAGGGGCTCGACGTCGATCTCGTGATCGTCAACGAGCACGGCGCGACCTACGCCGAGGAGCTGCACGACTCGCTGGAGAGCGTGGTGCGGGCGAGCCAGTCCGCGCTCGGCCATCAGGGGCATCCGAGTCACGGCAGCGTCTATGTGCTGCGCGGCGAAAGGCTGACGGCCGACGACCGGACACTGCTGCTCACCGCAGCGCGGGCGGTGCTGCTGAGTCGGCACGGACGTCTGGCCGATCAGGTGATCCGTCTCGAGCGCCCTCACAACGCTGCACTGCAACGCCCGCTTGCACCGGCTCGGGCCGCGGCATCAACCGCCGCCAACCCTCGCCATCCATCACGCCACCCCTCGCTGCCGCCGCTCGAGTTCTTCAACGGACTCGGTGGGTTCGACAAGGACGGGCGCGAGTACGTCGTCGTGATGGGCCCCGGCCAGTCGACCCCCGTTCCGTGGATCAACGTGATCGCCAACTCCTCGTTCGGGTTCCAGGTGTCGGAGTCCGGCGCCGGTTACACGTGGGCGGGCAACAGCCGCGAGAACCAGCTGACGCCGTGGTCGAACGACCCGGTCAGCGACCCGCCCGGCGAGTGCCTCTACGTGCGCGACGACGAGAGCGGCGAGCTGTGGAGTCCCACGGCGCAGCCGATTCGTTGCGCGGCGTCGACCTACGTGTCGCGCCATGGAGCCGGATTCAGCCGCTTCCAGCATTTCCACAGCGGCATTCAGCTCGATCTCGTCCAGTTCGTGCAGCCGGACGCGCCCGTGAAGATGTCGGTGCTCACGGTCGAGAACCGGTCCGGACGGCCGCGGCGACTGTCGGTTGCCGCGTACGCCGAGTGGGTGCTGGCAACTTCGCGAGGCGCCAGCGCGCCGTGGATCATCACCGAATCCGAACCGGAGACCAAGGCGTTGCTGGCGACGAACCCGTGGAACACCGAGTTCGGCAACCGCGTCGCCTTCTTCGACATGTGCGGTCGGCAGACGACGTGGACTGCGGACCGTACCGAGTTCCTCGGCCGCAACGGCACGCCCGCCGCGCCGGCCGGCCTGGCCCGCGGCCACGAATTCCAACGAGCGGTCGGCGCGGGGATGGACCCGTGCGCGGCGTTGCAGACCAGCGTCACGCTGGCCGCGGGTGAGAGTACCGAGATCATCGTCGTGTTGGGGCAGGCCGACTCACGCGAAGCCGCGGTCGATCTCATCCGCACGACGCGCGGCGGGGATCACACCGCGATGCTCGGTGAGATCGCCCGAAACTGGGACGACGTCCAGGCAAACATTCAGGTGCGAACTCCGGATCGGGCGCTCGACATCATGCTGAACGGTTGGCTCGTGTACCACACCCTGGCCTGCCGGCTGTGGGCGCGAGCGGCCTTCTATCAAGCGGGCGGGGCGTACGGCTTCCGCGACCAACTGCAGGACGTGATCGCGCTCGTCGTGCCGCAACGTGAGCTCGCCCGCGAGCACGTGCTGCGCGCCGCGGCACGTCAATTCGTCGAGGGTGACGTCCAGCACTGGTGGCATCCGCCGACAGGTCGTGGTGTCCGCACGCACATCTCCGACGACCGGCTGTGGCTGCCGTACACCGTCGATCGGTACCTCGCGGTCACCGCTGATCATGCGGTGCTCGACGAGACGATCCCGTACATCGAGGGACCACCACTGCGGCCCGAGCAGCACGACGCCTACTTCCAGCCCGAGCAGTCGGCGCGGCAAGGAACCCTGTACGAACACTGCGCGGCGGCGATCGATTGCAGCCTCGCGGTCGGTGCCCACGGACTCCCCCTCATCGGTGCCGGCGACTGGAACGACGGCATGAACCGCGTCGGCGAGAAGGGGCAGGGCGAGAGCGTCTGGTTGGGCTGGTTCCTGTATCGCACGCTCGCGGCCTTCGTCCCCATCGCCGAGTCGCGCGCCGATACCGCGCATGTCCAACAGTGGCGAGCGCACATGGAACGCCTTCGTGCCGCGCTCGAGGAGGACGGCTGGGACGGCGACTGGTACCGACGCGCCTTCTTCGACGACGGCACACCGCTCGGCTCGGCAAGCAACGTCGAGTGCCGCATCGACTCGATCGCCCAATCGTGGAGCATCCTCTCGGGGGCCGCCGACCCATCACGCGCGGAGCGGGCCATGGCCGCCGTCGACGAATACTTGATCCGGCGCGGGGATGGTTTGGTGCTGCTCTTCACACCGCCGTTCGACCACGGCGACCTCGACCCGGGATACGTCAAGGGCTACCTCCCCGGCATCCGCGAGAACGGAGGCCAGTACACGCACGGCGCCATCTGGTCGGTGCTCGCCTTCGCGATGCTCGGCGACGGGAATCGGGCGGGCGAGCTGCTGTCGATCCTCAATCCGATCAACCATGCCAGCACGACCGCCGGCGTCTACCGCTACAAGGTCGAGCCGTACGTGATGGCCGGCGACGTCTACGCCGAGCCTCCGCACACCGGTCGTGGCGGCTGGACGTGGTACACCGGCGCCGCCGGCTGGATGTACCAGGCCGGCATCGAGTGGATCCTCGGCTTCCATCTCCGCGGTACGCAGCTCACCCTCGACCCGTGCATCCCCACCACTTGGCCCGGCTTCGAGATCCGCTTCCGCTACCACACCGCTACCTACGAGATCGTCGTCGAGAACCCGCACGCGGTCAGCCGCGGAGTTGCCAGCGCCGAGCTCGACGGCCAACCGCTGCCCGACTCCGCTTCTGTCCCCCTTCAGGATGACGGCGGCACACATCATCTGCGCGTTGTGCTCGGGAACCCAACCAACTCGGCTTAGGAACGCGCGGCAGCGGGTATGCCCGAGTCCATGGATGCAATCACCCTTCTCCGCGACGACCACAGGTCCGTCGCTCAACTGTTCAAGCAATTCGAGAGTGCGGGCGACAACGCCCATGTCGAGAAGCGCCGAATCGTCGACCAGATCATCGAGGCACTCTCAGTACACGCCGCCATCGAAGAGCAGGTCTTCTATCCGGTCGCCCGTGCCGCCGTAGACGGTGTCGAAGACATCGTTCTCGAGAGCCTCGAAGAGCACCACATCGTCAAGTGGACGCTGTCGGAGCTCGACGGTCTCGATCCCTCCGAGGAGCGGTTCGATGCCAAGGTCACCGTGCTGATCGAAAGCGTTCGTCATCACGTGAAGGAAGAAGAGACCGAGTTCTTCCCCAAGGTGCGCGCCGCGATGAGCAAGGCAGCACTGAACGATCTGGGTGACGCACTGGTCTCGGCGAAGGCGTCGGCACCGACTCACCCGCACCCGCGCGCGTCCGACACACCGCCGGCCAACGCGGTTGCCAGCGCGATCTCCGGCGTGATGGATCGCGTCGGCGACAACGTCAGTGGCGTCGCCCAGGGCAGCGTTTCGGTCGTGCAGGACCTGATCGCTCGCATCACCGGTTCGTCGAAGCCGAAGGCTTCCTCGCCGACCGGCTCGAGCACGACACGTCAGCGTGCGACAGGCGTCCGTAACGGCGCGAAGAATGCGACCGATACCGTCACCAACACGGCCCGCAGCGTGAAGACCGGCGTCGAGTCGACGGCTCGCGCCGCCAAGTCAGGCGTAAAGGCCACGACGACGACCGCCAAGAAGTCGGTCCGCGCCACGGCCACCACGGCCAAGCGAGCGAGCACAACAACGGGTCGCACAGCGAAGAAGGCTGCGACAAAGACGCGGTCCGCCGCCAAGCGTTCGGCGCCGCGCACGAAGAAGCCAGCCGCTACGCGGTCGAGTTGACAATCGCGGCGACGACCGCCGCCCAATCGCGGCGGTCGATGCCGTGACCGGCACCGTCCAGCGTCAACAGCGTGGCGCCGGGAATCTCCTCCGCCAGCACTTCGCCGTGCTCGAGCGGGAACAGTGGATCCGCCGTGCCGTGGATCACCAACGTGTGCACGCCTATCGCGGTCAGCGAGCGTGACGGCTGATCGTCGTCCACCAGGAGATTGTGGTTCTGCAGCGCAGCGATGTTGTCGGCGCGCTCGACATCACGTCGGATCAGGTCACGCGAGGCCGCCTCGTCGAATGGGCGCTCGTCGCCGTTGAGAACACGCGAGTAGCCCAGTTGGTACTCGACCACAGATTCCGGGTCCGACCAATCGACTTCGGCGGTCGTGACGTATCTGCTGAACGCCTCGGTCGGGGGCGGGAGCTTGCGATCGCCCGCCGTTGCGAGGGTGGTGCTGATCAGCACGAGTGACCGCACACGATCCGGGTGATCCAATGCGATGAGCTGCGCGAACGCCCCGCCCGCCGATACACCGACGAGGTGTGCCGCGGCGAGGTTGTAGGCGTCGAGCACGCCGACCGCGTCGGCCGCCAAGTCGGCACCGTTGTACGTCGGATGGCCAGGCTCGTACGTCACCGATCGACCGGTGTCGCGGTGGTCGTAGCGAATGACGAACCGTCCGCCGTCGGCGAGCATCCGACAGAACTCCTCGTCCCACCAGAGCATCGACGCGCCGATGCCCATCACGAGAAGAATCGGAGGATCGACAGGATCCCCGAATGGTTCCGTGCACAGCCTGACGCCGTTCGCTTCAACCATGCGCTCTGCCACTTTGCTCCTCTCGGGATCAGCTGTGAGTCGGATCGCGCCGAATACGCGACATCCGACTCACAGCTGCTCGGTGACCATGCCTAGCGGAGCTGGAAGGCTCCGATCTTGTTAGCGGTCAACATTGTGAACCACGGGTCGCCGTTGGGAGCGACGGCGATCTGCAACGGTTGGCTGCCCTTCACGGCTTTCGTTTCGGTGATGACGCCGGCGTTGTTGATGTTGGCGATGTTGCCGGCGGTGTTCTGGGCGAACCAGACAGTTCCGTTCGGTGACGCGTCGATGCCCTCGGGCCCGGGGTTGCTCGGGGTGGCGAAGGTGGTCACTACACCGGTGGTGGGATCGAGCCGGCCGACGCCCTGCGGGACGAACCTCGAGGTGAACCAGATCTGACCATCCGTAGCGATCGTGATCTGGCGCGGCGAGAGTCCGTTCGGAACCGGGAACGCCCGGACTGCGCCGGTCGCCGGGTCGAGGCGGTCGACGCTGAAGTCGAGGCCCGCCGTGAACCACACGCCTCCGGCATTGTCCACGATGACGTCGCTGGGCTCGGGAACTGGGAACTGCGTGAACGCTCCGGACGTGATGTTGTACCGCCACAGGCTGTCGTTGTTGAAATCGGTGAACCACAGGTCGTTCCCATGTACGGCCAGCTCACCTGCGACGGCGCCGTTGTTCGGGATGGAGATCGGGGCCAAGAAGGTTCCGGTCTGCCAGTTGTAGCCACCGAGGAACGGGTCGTTCGACGTGAAGTACAAGACGTGGCCCGGGCCTTGGATGATGTCGCTGAGAATGCAGCCGTTGCAGTCGACCGGGATCTCTGTGATCGCTCCAGCGGCCGTGATCCGGGCGATCTTGGGTGGGGCGTTGGTGAAGGATGTGCCTTCGGTGAACCAGCGGTTGCCGTCCGAGCCGTTCGTGATGGCCCGTGGCTCGCTGTTCGATGTTGGCACCCTGAACTGCTTCAGCGTCCCGACCGGCGCGGCCAGCGCGGTGGTCGCTAGTGACAACGCAACGCTCGCGGCAACCGCCGCGGTCAGGATCCGTCCAACTCCTCGTGGTGTGCGTCGCCCGGTGATAGGTGATGACGTGAACACGATTGAACCTCCCAAAGGGGTGATTTTGGGGTGAGATGCGTGCACACGATTGCCGGGCGCAGCCTCACCCGACATTGGTGGATATCCGCCGGACCTCGGGCTGCCGCCTTCAACCCCGATCGATTCGACTGGACGCGACCACTATCGCGCCCTTCGACAGCAATGTCAGCGCGCGTCCTCTTGGGCGTGGGTGGGCCGGGTCGCGCCGCGGTGCTCGGCTTCCGCCTTCAATCGCTCGAGCGTCGTACGCATCCCCTTGAGCAGATCCTTGTGGCGGTTGGTCGGCACGTCGAGGATGCGAGCCCACACTGGGATCCACCGCACCTCGTACCCCTCGGTCACCCGGGTGCGGCCGTCGCCGCGGGGCTCGAACCGGTAGCGCCACACCGTGGACTCGCGGCCACCCTCGTCGGTGACGAAGGCGAACTCTCGCCCCGGGTCGGCGACCAGCACCCGGCCATGGCGTGAGTAGCGGATTCGCCGCCCCGGCCCCACCGCGTTGTGTCCCATGAATGTGGTGCCCTCCACGGGGACGGTGACGCCGCCCTCCCAGTCGACGCCCTCGCACTCCGGGCTCCACGCCCCGATACGGGGGAGGTCCGAAACCATCGCGTAGAGCGCGTCGGCGCCGGCTTCGATGTCGAGTTCGACGTGGTCTTCGGTCAACCACCAACGCTGGTTCTTCGGTGCCATGGGTCCTTCCACCTCTCGCCGTATCGTGGATAGGCTAATAGTCTTAGCCATTGCTGTCAATAGAATCTTTTGCTACAGTACACAGCATGTCGTCGACGACGAGGGTGGCCGCCCCTACCATCGCCCTTCCACCAGGCGACCGCCGAGCTCGGCGGCGCCAGGCCACCATCGCGGAGATCCTCGACATCGCCGAAGAAGTGATGGCCGAGGAGGGCGTCAACGGCCTCAGCCTGTCCGAGGTCGCCCGTCGGCTAGGGGTCAAGCCGCCGTCGATCTACAAGTACTTCGACTCGCTCCGGGCCATCTACGACGCCCTCTTCGAACGCGGCCAGCGAACGCACCTCGAGGTCATGCGCGACGCGATGGTTGGAGCCGAACCCGGCCTCGACGCGCTGGCAGCCGGTCTCGAAGCCAGTGGCCGCTGGGCACTCGCCCACCCGGCAACGGCACAACTGCTGTTCTGGCGTCCGGTCCCCAGCTTCGAGCCGACACCCGAGGCGATGGCTCCCAGTGTCGAGATGGTACGGCTGCAACGCCAGGCGCTGGCCGACGCCGTTGCGGCGGGCCAACTCGGCGCGGGTGCG
>Ga0157378_10006243_pt1 | contig 10434 bp, 9 predicted proteins | sample M65metaG_FD_115309 | JGI IMG/M metagenome (GOLD analysis project Ga0157378, IMG submission 115309) | Miscanthus rhizosphere microbial communities from Kellogg Biological Station, Michigan, USA - M6-5 metaG | ecosystem: Host-associated > Plants > Roots > Rhizosphere > Soil | place: USA: Michigan...
GGCTTGCCGGACTTCGCTGCCTCAACCCAGGTATGAGTCTGCCGGCCGGCGATCTTCAGGAACTCTTCTTGCATGCGGATAAAAGTGTCCACGCTGCGCCGCAGCAGGTCGGTCATAGCTTGGGCGGCTGGTGAGTCTCCAATCCGCTCCTTTACGCCGGACATTAGAATCTCGTTCTGCTGTTTGCCCAGGTCGAGCAGTATTTTTTGTCCTTCCAGGAAATTGGTCATGCCCTCCCCGGCCACCTCGCTGAGAATGGCGGTGGGAGAGTGATGCGGATCGGTCAGTTGTTGCCGCAGAGCATGCATAACATTGGCATTCTGCCGCATAGCCAGATCCAGAAGAATCCGCTGCGTAGCAAAGAACGTCTGTACGCCCTGTTGCGCCCAACCCGATACGATAGAAACAAAGGACGAGTCCCCTGCATGAGTCCGGGGGGAGTCGGTCTTAATGGTTGCTGGCATATGAAGCCTCCGTTTTGCTGCACTGCAGCATCGACTTAAATATACGATTCGACGGTGGTTGTGTCAAGCTGTTATTCTTCCTTTGTGCAGAGCAACATAGAGAGAATCGGATGAATTCTTCCACAGTTGTGATCAAGAAATACGGCAACCGCCGGATGTACGACACCGCCGGAAGCCGGTATGTGAATCTCGACGACATCGCCGAGCTGGTTCGCGAAGGCAGGGATGTAAAAGTAGTTGATGCAAAAACCGGACAGGATTTGACCCGGGTTGCCTTGACCCAGATCATCACCGAAGACGCAAAGGACAAGCCCACAGGATTGCCGCTCGAGTTGTTGCGCCAGCTCATCGTGGCTTCCGATGAAGTACGGCAAGAGTTTGTGATGTGGTATTTGAAATCCGCCTTCGACACTTATCAAAAAGTACAGGACGCAGTTCAGAGCCGCCTCGGCGAAGTGCAGTCAGCGATATTGTCGCCAGTCGATATGATGAAAAAGTTTCTGAACGCCCCGCTTCCGCAACCGCCAATGGAAATCCATGCTCAGGCTGACCCTGAGGTCGATGCGTTGCGCAAGCGCGTGGCTGAACTGGAAGCCCGCTTGCAAAAGGGAACGGTTCCGAGGAAACGCAAAAAGTCCAAGCGCTAGAATCTATTCCGGTCAAGTCTCTTGTCCCAAGTGTTCCGCACGCCTGGACCGCAAACTGGCGAGCGTACTCGCGCAAATCTGGTCCGGTGGCCCGGTTGCATCAATTCGCACCAGCAGTCCGAGTTTGTCGTAGAACTCAATCAGTGGGGTGGTGCTCCGCTCGTAGCTCTCGAGGCGAACAACGATCGATTCACGCCGGTCATCCTCGCGCTGAAATAGCTTGCCTCCGCAGCGATCGCACGTTCCCGAAACTTTTGCACGATGATCGGTCAGATGAAAGACCGCGTGGCATTGCTCGCAAGTCCGGCGTCCGCTCAGACGCCTCAGGACTTCTTCTGCGGTGAGCTCATAGTTCACCACCGCCATCAGCGACATGCCTTCGTCCACCATCCACTGCTTCAATAATTCGGCCTGTCCAATCGTGCGGGGAAATCCATCGAGGATGAAGCCACCGCCACAATGCAGGCAGTTACTGCGCTCGCGAATCATCTCCCATACCGTGGAATCCGGCACCAGCCCGCCGCTTCGTACGATTTCCATAGCTTTCTTGATTGCAGGACTCTGGTCCTCCTCGCGGTGGCTTCCCGCAGCACGGAAGACGTCGCCAGTGGATAGGTGACACGCGCCCAGTCGCCGGTTCAAAAGATCCGCCTGCGTACCCTTCCCCACTCCCGGCGCGCCCAAGAGAACCAGACGCCAAGGCATCGGATTTCGTTGCGGAGGAAGCGCGCATTGCGCGGAAGGCCCTTGCAGCCATGCCGCGCGATCGTTGCTGTTATCTGCGGCCATCGTAAAACAATCTATGGCAAGGGGAGGGAATTCGCGGTGACCCGGATCACATTCAAACTATGAAATTTGTGGCACCGTTAAGGCGATAGCGAAAGCTGCGCCGGCTGAAACCAACGTTATGGAAGTAATATCGCCACCGGACCAACAACCGGGTAAGCTCTGAAAGCATCCATGTGGCGCGCACGATGAGCCAGATGTGCAACGGGACGAGACAGAACTGGCGCTATAATTCCAGTGAAAAGTATCCACCCGCTGCGCGAACTGCTTAGAAGGTGCACGGATGCCGGGCGGACAGATGACGAAATTGCGCGTACCAGTTAAGCGAACTCGGCCCTCGAAATCTAAAGCCCGCAAGCGACCACCCCATCCCCACCTTGAAGCTAATACCTCAATCTGGACAGAGGCACTGTTCGGAGCCGAGGTTCTGCTGCTGCACGCGACTCCCGTCTACTACGGTTTCGGAGTGCCGCGTGGGGATGGTTCCGCTGTTGTGGTCATCCCTGGTTTTCTTGGCACTGATCTCTACTTGAACGAGCTTCACGGATGGTTGAGCCGCATCGGCTACCGGCCGTATTTTTCCGGCATCGGCATAAATGCCGATTGCCCCAACCTTTTGATCAAGCGCCATCTGAGCGACACGATAGAAAGAGCGCTGGCGGAGACGGGGAGAAAGATTCATGTGATCGGCCATAGCCTCGGTGGCGTGATCGCGCGATCCGTAGCGGGCGGAAGGCCGAAGGACGTCGCCTCCGTGATCACGCTGGCGTCACCGATTCGTGGCACGGTGGCGAATCGAACCATCATCAATGCCGCTGAGGCGATTCGCTTGCGTATTCTGCAAGAGCACGGCGATGGAGTATTGCCGCACTGCTACACCGGGCGCTGCACCTGCAATTTCGTGGATTCGCTGCGGCGCGACGTTCCGGATTCGACGCTGCAGACCGCGATCTACACCCGCTACGACGGTATTGTGGATTGGCACTATTGTATGACCCACATTCCTAAAAATAATTTCGAAGTTACTGGAACCCACATTGGAATGGCGTTCAATGCTGCGGCCTACTCGATCATCGCCAAACGCCTGGCGATGACTCACTGAGACTGGCGTCCCACTTTTTCCAACACCGCACCGTTCGTTGTCGTAAGTTCTTCTGCCGGCATTCCTTGGCGCTCAATGCGAACTGAGGCACTCGCGAGGCTGTTATTGGTTACCTCGAAGTTGCCGGAGCAGTCCGTCTTCAGATAAGGCAAACGATGAATGTTTTGCCCGTCGCCGCGGAAGGTTACATGCAAGGTCAAGCCGTCTTTATCCGAACAGCGAAAGCCCCAGGCAAATCCGTTTGCATCCTCCTTCGCCTCGCAAAGGTTTCGGAAGACGTGTTGCTGCCCGTTGTGCCAGAGCACGGCTTTGCGAAACACCAACCCTAGCGGCATGTCATAAACGAGAGCTTCCACAGAGCTCGAGGAGCCGTCTCGATTCGGAAAGTAGGCATGGGCCCAGGTCCAAAACCCGCGATGTCGATATCCGCAGTTGTGCCCCTGCACCCCGAATCCCAGTGGCTTTCCCTGGAATTCATGGCCATCCAGCGTGATTCGGCCGGAGAAGGTCGCGTTAGAGTGGGGCGATCGGGAAAACCCGATCCAGCCCTTACTGCTGAGAGTGACGCGAAACGTGGAACGATAGCGCAGATCCCAGGAAACCTGGTGGCCATCGACTTCCAGTCTTCCGCGGCAAGCATTTTCTCCGATTTCATTTTCTCCGGTGCGAAAGTGGAAAGGGCTTTCTCCACGGTCACTAAGATCCAAACTGTCGAGTGGAAATCCTTGTATGAAACTATGTGGGGCGCCGTCTCGCGGAAACCACGTGGCCCAGATCTGAACCGGCAACCCACGCAGGTTGCCGGAGCATCCGTCGCGACCGGGATTCATAAGAAGATACCGGAACCACCACGCTCCACTTCCGTCGGCTAGTCCAATGCGAAGAAACCAGACTTCATAGCGGCGGCGCGTCGAAAGTGAAGAATAGACCTCGTTAAGAGTGTCCACGTTGGTTACCAAGCTTGATTGTAAAAACCATGCTCTGAAGTTGATGTGCGTACGATCACAGCCCTTTCGAGGAGCGAAAGTTTACGCGGCACTCTCACCCGCGTAGAATTTTCTAGGCGGTATGGCCACTGACGTCCAAGTCGCGGCGCGCAAAGTGGTTTCGCTGAACCCTGCGACAGGCGAGACGTTGCGCGAGTTGGCGTGCGCATCCGAACAGGAAGTTCATACCGCAGTTGCACGAGCCCGCGGCGCACAGCCATCCTGGCTTGCCCTCGACATCCGCGCGAGAATCGCCGTCCTTAATCAGTTTCAGCATCTCCTGCACGAAAAGAAATCAGACGTCGCTCGCCTGATCACAAACGAAGCAGGCAAACCCTATGTCGAGGCGCTGACTACCGAAGTCATGGTGGTGTTGGACGCCGCACGCTTTCTCATCGAGAATGCCTATCGTCTTCTGCGCGATGAGCCTCTGCCCCATGGCAATCTGGCTATGAAGATGAAAGCTGGGCGCATTCTGCGTGAGCCCTATGGCGTAATCGGAATCGTTTCGCCATGGAACTATCCGTTTTCGATTCCCGCCACCGAATCGCTGGCTGCACTTGTTGCCGGCAATGCCATCGTGATCAAGCCCTCGGAACTCACTTCTCTGGTAGTGCTGGAATTAGCCTCTCTCCTGCATCAGGCGGGTGTTCCGAAAGAAATCTTTCAGGTGGTCGTGGGGGATGGGGCTACGGGCGCCGCATTGCTCAACTCCGAAATCGACAAGCTGATCTTCACTGGAAGCGTGGCCACCGGCAAGCGGATTGCTCAGGCATCGGCTGCCCGTTTGCTTCCGGTAGTTCTGGAGCTGGGCGGGAAAGATCCGATGGTGGTGTTGGAAGATGCCGACATCGACGTGGCCTCGAGCGGAGCAATCTGGGGTGCATTTGTAAACGCGGGGCAGACCTGCCTCTCGGTCGAGCGTTGCTATGTGCAGCGCAAGTTGTATGAGCCTTTTCTCGCAGCGTGCGTTCGTAAGGTGAAGCAACTGCGGGTAGGCAACGGCTTGAATCCCGAGACTGATATTGGGCCAATTATCCACGAGCGGCAGCTTAATCTGGTGGCGCAACAGGTGGAGGATGCGAAGGCTAGCGGCGCGCGGGTATTGACGGGAGGAACGCGACTGCCAGAACTGGGGCCAAATTTTTACGCGCCGACGGTTCTGGCCGATGTGACCCACGAGATGAAGGTCATGCGCGAGGAAACGTTTGGTCCAGTGCTTCCGATCATGTTGTTTGATACCGAAGATGAAGCGATTGCCCTCGCCAACGATTCGGAATACGGCCTGGCTGCGAGTGTCTGGACCCGCGACCGATCCCGCGGAGAAGCCATTGCCCGCCGCATTGACACTGGAACGGTGATGGTGAACGATGTCGTCTCCTGTTTCGGGATCAGCGAGGCTCCGCATGGCGGCTTCAAGTCCAGCGGCACCGGCCGGACTCACGGACGCTTTGGACTGGAAGAGATGGTCCGTATCAAGTATTTGGACTCAGACCATTTGCCCAGGATGAAAAAAGTATGGTGGTACGGATACGGTGAGGCGTTCACAGGTCAGATGGAAGGATTCGTGAACATGCAATTCGCTCGAGGCGTTGGGAAGCGACTTGTGGGCGCAATTCGAGCTGCCGGCGTGTTTCTCGGGAAGGGAAGACTATAATCGCTTCTTTCGGGGTACGCCACCAACTCATAGTCTTCTTTCTAAGCGCTTTGGAATTACTACCCGGCAAAGCTTCCGAATGCGAATCCGGCTCTATTGCTGCGCAGAACGGATAGCAGGCGCCAGTTCATAGGAAGGATTATTAGAGACCGGCCTGCGACGAACAGGCAAAATGGCCCCCGGTTTAATAGGGTTGACAAGGCAAAAATAAACGTTTAGAAAACTAGCCTGATTAGTTTACGCGTTCGCTTTCATTGTTAGTCATCTCAGGAAGGAAGACGGCATGAATAGACTCGATCAACGTTTCCTGTTTGCTTCGGCGCCTGACAGTTGGGGGTGCTCGACTATCCCGGTCCTTCCTGGGAACAGTCCTACGAAAAGATGCTGGACGAGATGGTGGAAGCCGGCTATTCGGGAACCGAACTTGGACCTTACGGATTCTTTCCTACCGATGCCGATGTTCTTCAGGCGCAACTCAAAAAGCGCAAGCTGAACCTTCTGGGCTCTTTTGTTCCGGTAAAGTTAGGTGACCCTGCCTCGGGTAGGGCGGTGTTGGAAAGAATCCACCAGGTTGGGAAGTTGCTGGCGACGCTGAAGGCACCTTTCTTAGTGATGGCGGACGACCAATCGGTGGAACGAAACCGGTTTTCGGGACGGGCGCATGATAGGGAATGTCCAGTCCTAACCCCGGAGCAGTGGAAGCATGTGGGCAAGCTGGTTGCCGATGCGGAGAAAGTAGCCAACGAATTCGGGCTGGACCTGGTGTTTCATCCGCACGTCGCCACCTACGTGGAGACTCCCGAGGAGTGCGAGAGGTTTTTTGACGCTACTTCGCACACCAATGTAGGTCTGTGTCTCGATACCGGTCATTGCGTTTACGGTCTTGGTGATTCGGTAAGGGAAGCGGAGAAGTTCAAGAGCAAGCTGCGTTTTGTCCACCTCAAGGATTGCAACGAGAAAGTATTGAAGGAAGCCCGGTCTAAAAAGTGGACCTTCGAGGAAGCCATCGAGCATAAAGTGTTCACTATCATCGGCCAGGGAGACATCGATTTCCCCGGCTTTTTCCGCACGCTGGAAAGGAATGGCTATTCGGGCTGGTGCGTGGTAGAGCAAGACGTCAAGTTCGGAGACACTACCATCGCGCCGGCAAAGAGCGTGGCTGCAAGCTTGAAATATTTGCAAGGCGTAATTTCCAAAGTAGATGCTGGATTGTAAATAAGCGCAAATTCTGGAGAGCCCGAATGCAGAAGCTGGGAGTCGGCGTGCTGGGAGTTGGAGAGATGGGGCGGCGGCATGCCGAGAACCTGCGCCACATGGTTCCCAATGGCCGGTTGTTGGCGATCGCAGATGTTGCTTTGGAGCGGGCCCGGCAGACTGCTACTGAACTTGAGATTGACAATTTTTACAGCAGCCTGGAAGCGATGCTGGAGTGTAAAGGCCTGGACGCGGTGGTGATTGCGACTCCGGACAAATTCCATCCAGCAGCCGTTAAGCTCGCTGCCGCCGCGGGCAAAAGTATACTGTGCGAAAAACCGCTTGCACTCAGTCTTGCGGAAGCGCGCGAGTCTCTCGATGCGGTTGCGAAAGCCAAAGTGTATTTCCAAGTAGGTTTCATGCGGCGTTACGACCCGGCATATGCCGCCGCGATGAAAAGAATCGAGGACGGCGATATCGGGACGCCCGTGGTCTTCAAGTCGATTGGGCGGGACAAAGATGGGCCACCCCTTTCCTCGTATCACGCCAATATCAATGGAATGCTGTTCTACACCAACACCATTCACGATTTCGACTTGGCGCGCTGGCTGATGCAGGACGAAGTTTCCGAGGTACACGCCTACACCACAGTTGCGATCCGGCCTGAGGTCGCGCAATTCGGCGACGCGGTTGCGAGCGTGGTGAATCTGAAATTTAAGCAGGGCGCTATCGGCAACATTGAGTCGCACGCGCAGGCCGCCTACGGGTACGATGTGCGTACCGAAATCGTGGGCTCGAAGGGCTCCATCATGGTTGGCAGCCTGCATCAAACGCCGGCAACTTTTCTAACCACGCAGGGCAGCACGAAGCCGCTGGCCGACCACTTTCTCAGCACATTTGCGAACGCTTACCTGGCGGAGATACGAGACTTTGTGGATTGTATTGCGCACGGCCGTCCACCTCGGGTTACTGGAGTGGATGGGCTTAAAGCACTGGCGATTGCTGCTGCGGCAGAGAATTCCCATGTGATGGGGCAACCCATCAAGGTGTCACAAGATAGTTCGAAGGCAGCCTTGTGAATGGCCTGGCGCAAGAATATTTCGACGGGAGGAACCCGTGACCCAGAGCACAGCCTCGTCCTATAAGAGTCCGTTGCACGAAATGACGCAGTCAACACCCACGTGCTTGTGGAATGATTCTGCATCCATACAGGAGTTGGAGTATTCGATAGAACACGGCGCGGTGGGCGCGACCTGCAATCCAGTAATCGTGCTCGGAGTTTTGAAGAAAGAGATCCACCGATGGAAGGCGACGATTCGGTGTCTTATCAAGGAATTTTCTACGGCGACCGTAGATGAAATCGCATGGCAACTGGTGCGGCAGATGTCGATCGAGGCTGCGGCCCTGCTGAAGCCCATCTTCGATGAACAACGCGGCAAGAACGGAAGACTCTCCATTCAGACTGATCCGAGACTATTTCGGGATAGCGCGGCCATGGTGAAGCAGGCCGAAGAATTCAACGGACTTGCTCCGAACATGATCGTGAAAATTCCGGTGACGCAGGCGGGAATTCCGGCGATTGAAGAAGCGACTTATCGTGGCATCAGCATTAATGCGACGGTGTGTTTTACTTTGCCACAGTGTGTTGCGGTTGCCGAAGCGGTGGAGCGAGGTCTTAAAAGGCGGGAACGCGAGGGGAAAGAGATCGCGAGTATGGGGCCGGTATGCACTATCATGGTGGGCCGGCTCGATGACTGGCTCAAAGTTTTGGCGGAGAAGCAGAACCTGACCATTGATCCTGGTTACCTGGAATGGGCCGGGGTAGCGGTGTTTAAGAAGACGTACCAGCTTTTTCGCGAGCGCGGCTATCGTCTACGGTTATTGTCGGCGGCGTTCCGCAACCACATGCACTGGAGCGAACTGGTCGGTGGGGATGTGGTTATTTCGCCTCCTCATGCGTGGCAGGTGCGGTTTAATGCCAGCGATGTCGAGGTTCGTCCGCGGATGGATACGCCAGTTTCCACCAACATGGTCGAAACAATGTTGAAGAAATTCCCTGACTTTGGCCGCGCCTACAGTGAGGACGGCCTGGTTCCCAGAGATTTCGATTCGTTCGGTCCGACCCAACGAACCCTGCGGCAGTTCATTCAAGCTTGTCATGATCTGGATGCGCTGGTGCTCGATTTCCTGGTGCCCAATCCCGATTAGTTGCTTCTGCGGCTGGGCTAAGCGTTTTGAACATCCCGTTCAAGTCTGATATGTTGCCGTCCATAGACGTATGCCTCCTCCCAAGAAAACCAAAGCAAAGAAACCCGGGAAGTCGGCCAGCATCTCTGATGTTGCACGCGAATCGGGGGTGTCGATCTTTACCGTCTCTGCGGTCATCAACAACAAGGCCCACGTTGGAAAGGCGCGGCGCCAGCGGGTTGAGGAAGCAATACGGAAGCTGAACTACCGTCCGAACCTGATTGCCCGCAGCCTGATCAAGCAAAAAACCCAGACAATCGGAATGATCGTTACCGACATTGCGAATCCTTTTTTTCCCATGGTGGTCCGCGGCGCGGAGGATGCCGCGCAACGGCACGGTTACAACCTGCTTCTTTGCAACAGCGATGACATTCTGGAAAAAGAAGAGAAGGCGCTGGAACTATTGTTGTCGAAGCGAGTGGATGGAATTTTGCTTACGAAAGCTGCAGGGGACCTGCGGCCATCGCTGCGACAGATGATTAAAGAGGTAAACATTCCCTTTGTTCTGGTGATGCGGACTTATCCAAGTTTGACCAAAGATGCTGTGATCAACGACGACTATCAGGGTGCGTACGAAGCAGTTCGGCATCTGGCTAGGGCGGGGCGGCGGCGGATTGGGCTTATCAGCGGACCGCTAAGAATCAGCAACGCCAAAGAGCGGTGGAGAGGATTTCGCGACGCGCTGGAAGCGGAAAATCTTCCGTTCGATCCGCAACTGGTGGTCGAGGGCGACTACCGCATTGAGTCCGGTTTCCGCGCTGGCCATGCCATGCTTTCGCACCGGCCTGATGGAATCTACGTGGCCAACCATCTGATGACCATCGGATTGTTGAAGGCTGCCGACGAAATTGGATTGATGTGTCCGGAGGATTTCGGCCTGGTTAGCTTCGACGATTATCCCTGGTTGGGAGTCTTTCGTCCGCGGTTGACGACAGTGGAACTGCCCAAACACCAGTTGGGTAGTGAAGCGGCGGAGCTTTTGATTCGGAGAATTGCCGGAGACGATAGCAGTCCGGTTCTGCGAAAGCTGCAACCGGAGCTGCGGATTCGCGAATCGTGCGGATTTGGATTGTTTGTGTCCGGAGCTCAGCGTGAGCTGGGCGTTCCCGAGCCTGCCGGAAAGAAATAGACTCGCCTGCTAAGTTTCGCTGAAATCTATGAGCTTGGGCCGTAGCGTGAACATTCGCGTTCTGCGGGCTGCGTAAATCAATCCAACCGCCAGCCACGCCATGCCTGCGTATTTTGTCCAGGGTTGAAGTCCCAGCAACAGGACGAAGCAAAAGACGCAGCCAAATCCCGGAACAAATGCGTCGATAAAAAAGTTTCTTCGTCCAGCTGCTTCCGGGGCAAA
>Ga0157378_10006244_pt1 | contig 10434 bp, 4 predicted proteins | sample M65metaG_FD_115309 | JGI IMG/M metagenome (GOLD analysis project Ga0157378, IMG submission 115309) | Miscanthus rhizosphere microbial communities from Kellogg Biological Station, Michigan, USA - M6-5 metaG | ecosystem: Host-associated > Plants > Roots > Rhizosphere > Soil | place: USA: Michigan...
CCAACGCCAGCCTCGTCGGGCTGCTGCTCGAAGCCGGCGCAGACGCCAACGCCGCCAACGAAGACGGCCAGACTGCGTTGATGCTGGCGGCGCGCACCGGCGACGTCGCCGTCGCGGAGCTGCTCGTGAAGCGCGGCGCCGACGTCAACCGCCGGGAGCAGTTCAAGGATCAATCCGCCGTGATGTGGGCCGCGGGCGAGAACCATCCGGAGATGGTCGCATTCCTCGTCTCGAAGGGCGCGGATCTGTCGATTCGCGCGCGCGCCACCGACTGGCCGTCGCAGATCAGCACCGAGCCGCGCGTGCAGTACCGACCGACCGGCGGATTGACGCCGCTGCTGTACGCCGCGCGCTCCGGATGTCTCGCCTGCGTGAAGACGATGGTCGACGCGGGCGCGGACGTCGATCGGCCGAATCCCGACGGGATGACGCCGATGATGATGGCGCTCGACAACAACGCTCCCGAGGTCGCGCAGTACCTGCTCGACAAAGGCGCCAACCCGCACACGTGGGACTGGTGGGGGCGCACGCCGCTCTACATCGCCGTGACGATGCGCGGCGGGCCGTCGCAGCGTCCCGGCCGGCGCCCCCCGGAGTCGCTGAAATTCATCAACGCGCTGCTCGACGCGGGCGTGAATCCGAATGCGCAGCTCGCGTTCAAGGAGCCGAGCCGCGGCGGACGCGACAACCGGTTCCAGGACGATCTGCTCACCACCGGCGCCACGCCGCTGCTGCGCGCCGCGCAGACCTTCGACAACGACGTCGTGCGCGCGCTGCTCGCGCACGGCGCGCTCGTCGATCTGCCGAATGCCTCCGGTGTCACGCCGTTCATGGCCGCCGCCGGCATCGGCACGCGCACGGCGGCCGCGGTCCTCGGCCCCGGTCCGCCCGAGACGGTGGTCACGCAATCACTCGAGACGATGGAGATGTTGCGGGCCGCGGGCGCGGACGTGAACGCGCGCATCACCGACGTCACGAGCCTCACGGGCCGCATCGCGCGCACCAACACGATGACCGATCGTCAGGGCCAGACTTCGCTGCACCTCGCCGCCGAACTGGGGCGGACGAGAGTCGTTCAGTACCTGATCGATCACGGCGGGAAGGCTGACCTGAAGGACGACCTGGGGCGCACGCCGGCCGATGTCGTGCCGGCCGGCGGCTCCAGAGACGCGCTCGCCCTCCTTCGGCGTTAGTGTCCCGTTCCGGGCGGGAAGGTGGCGACAAAGGCATGTCCGTCCCGGAATCCGACCACCTGCAGGTGGTTGTTCATGCCATTGAGTTGATCGGTTCGCAACAGTCGCACATATGAGCCGTCTGTCAACGTGACGAAGCCATCGGTGTATCTGTAGAAATCCGTGGCGAAGACACCGGCCACCCGGCCCCAGTCGTCGATCGCTCCCGGATTTGTGTCGTGGGTGTTGCCCGGGAAACGCACGGACGACAATCCGGCGCCGGTGCGACGATAGGCGCCCACCAACGCGTTCGCTGCATCCAGCCCGACGATCGTGATGTCGCCGCGATCGTTGATGCCGGTGACCGCCGATCCCACGCCAACCGGGGGGTCGACCGTCGTGAACGTGTTGTGCCGGAAGATGAAGCCGTGCCTATCGCCACCGGGGTTGATGTACTCGCCGACGACATCGCCCCAGGCATTCAGGTTCAGTCCGATCGTATGAAACGCGCCCGGAAAGTCGATGGTCTCAATCGTGATGCCGATCTTGAGAAACGCATGGAAGTGCGTACCATCCGAGTACGACCCGGCGATCTGGCCGAAGTCGTTGATGGCCGCCGTCGTGGTCCCCGCCATGCCCGGCACTTCGAACATCGAGAACACACCGTGACGTCGCAGGAACGAGTGGTATTTCGAATCCTGACCGAGATATACGCCGACGATGTCGCCCTGGTCGTTGATGCCGTAGGGATAGGTGACGACAGCGTTCGGTACGTCGACTCGCGCGGTGCGGTACGGCGTGTCGCCGACACAGGCCGGCGACGGCCCTGACGCGCCGCCGAAGAGGCTGTACGTGCCGCCTGCCGCTCGCGACTTCCTGTGCGTGAAGTAGTCGAGGAACACGGCGTCCGGCAGATGGAAAGTGAAGGACCCGGTGGGAAACGCAATCGCCAGCGCGCTCGCATCGTCGGACAACGGGTGAGCAACCTCGAGCATCCGGTCGTAGCACCAGGTGCTGATCGAGACCGGTCCGAGCGGCCATCCGGGTACGTCGTTGCTGGAGAACGGATCGCTGGCCCACTCGAGGAGTTCGTGACCCAGCACGCTGACATCCGGAAGGGCGCCGCCATAGGCGTTGCTGGGCAGATACGCCGACCAGACCCACGTCTGATCGCCGGGTGCGCCGCCGGCCGACTGATGCGCGCCCGCAAAGTGGTTCGAGGTGATGACGGCACCGGTGACGAATATCGGAAGCGCGTCGGGCGTGATGCCGAGTGACGCCGTGAGCGACGTCAGCTCCGCCGCCAGATAACCGGCGTCGATCGTCGGTCTCCAGACGCCGGCGCATGTGAACGTCATCGGATCGAGATCGCCGTCGCAGGTCTCACCGCCGTTGCCGGCCGAGACGTCGATTGACTGCGTCGGCGCGACCTGTGGCGTGAGCATCAGGTGGTAGTTGTGCTTCGGCCCGAGCTGGCTCCAGAAGTTCGCGCGCATGTACGCGTCCACGAACTGCGTCGTGCCGATTGTCTGTCCGCCGATCGTAAATGGATAGGGCGTGAAGATGGGCGAGTCGAGGATGCCCTGGATCGCCGTCCGGCCATCGACGAGATCGGCGCTGGCATCGAACGTCGTTGTGCCAAGGTGGGCCTGGGGTGGAAGCACGAAGCGGAGCGGTACGAGGACCGCTCGCACGCTCGTCGTGCCCGGCCAGCGCGGGTCTCTGCCGACCATCGTGTACGGATAGACGACCCCGCCACGCTCGAAGCTGTCTGACCAGAGCGGCAGGCGGTTGGCGGCGCCGGCGGGCGCTGCGGATAGAGCGATTGCCATTCCAACGAGAAACGCGAACATTCGAGTCACGACCCTCTCCTTTGGCCGTTTCTGAACGGCCGGGTGTGACCCTACCCCTCTCTCTCTTAACGCAAACTGAATTCCCGGTGAGGATCAGATGATCGGAATCTGAGGATGTAAGCTACTGCGGGACCGGGACATCGGGATGAACACGCGATCGCGGAAAGCACGATTCGGCAGCTTCGAGCTGGACCCGGATACCGGGACGCTGCTGCGCGACGGGCAGCGGGTCAGGATTCAGCCGCAGCCGCTCCGCGTGTTGACGTTTCTCATCGATCGCGCCGGCACGGTGGTCTCGCGTGAGGAACTGCGCGAGGCGATCTGGGACACGGCGACCTTCGTCGAGTTCGATCAGGGCCTGAACTACTGCATCCGGCAAGTCCGCCAGGCGCTCGGCGACGATGCGGTGACGCCGGAGTTCGTCGAGACCGTCAAGAAGCGGGGCTACATCTTCATTGCGGCGGTCGAACGCGACGGGATGGCTGTTCCGGCGGCGCCGCCGCCGCAACAGTCGTCGCGTCCTTCGCTTCGACTGGCCGCCGTCACAGCGCTCATCGCGGCGATCGTGGCCGCGATCGCCGCGAGGTCGTTCGTCAAACACCAGCCGGCCTCGGTTGCCTATACCCAGCTCACGAGCTTCACCGCCGCTGCGTTTGCGCCGGCGCTGTCGCCCGACGACCGCATGATGGCGTTCATCGTCGGGACCGACGTCACGTTTCCGACCGCGGGTGAGATCTACACGAAGATGCTGCCGACCGGCGAGCCGGTCCAACGCACGCACGACGGCTGGCCGAAGTACGGCCTCGCGTTTTCGCCGGACGGATCGCAGATCGCCTACACCGTGTCGGACGCGAGCCACGGGTGGAGCACGGTCACGCTCGATACGCTCGGCGGCGATCCGCGTCCGCTGCTTTCAAATGCCGCGGGCCTGACATGGCTCGATCGGGATCACGCGCTGTTCTCGGAAATCAAGACGGGGTTGCACATGGGCCTCGTCACGGCAACGACGAGCCGTTCGGATCAGCGGGACGTGTACTTGCCGAAGCACGAGCGCGCCATGGCGCATTACGCGTCCGCGTCGCCGGATCGATCGCAGGTGCTCGTGGTCGAGATGGGACCAGGCGGGGGATGGGAGCGATGCCGGCTCGTGCCGCTCGACGGCAGCTCGGCCGGATCGGCCGTGGGACCTGCCGGGCCCTGTACGTCCGCGGCGTGGTCGCCGGACGGCAAGTGGATGTACTTCACCGCCAGAGTCCAGGGCGCGAGCCATGTCTGGCGCCAGCGCTTTCCGGGGGGAGAGATCGAGCAACTGACGTCTGGTCCTGCCGAAGAAGTCGGTATCGCCATGAGTCACGACGGCCGATCAATGCTCACGGCCGCGGGCATCCTCGAAAGCGGCGTCTGGATGCACAATCAGGCCGGCGATCACCTCGTGTCGCCAGACGGCTACGCAGCGGCGCTGTCGTTCTCCCGCGACGGCCGTCACCTCTACTATCTTCTGCGGCGGGAATCGAGCAGCGCGTCACGCGAGCTCTGGACGACCGATCTCGTCTCGAACAAGAGCGAGCCGGCCGTCACGGGATTCAACATCGAAGCGTACGACGTCGCGGCCGACGGAAAACAGATCGTATTCAGCGCTGCGGTCGCGGGACACGCGACACAGCTGTGGCTGGCGGACCGTGAGGCGCAGACTCCGCCGCGGCCGCTGGTCGAAGGCAATACCCCGTTTTTCGGCCACGACGGCGCCATCATCTTCCGCGCGTCGGAGGGCGCGAACAACTACCTGTTCGCGCTGAAGCCCGGCGGCTCGCCGCCGTCGAAGCTGTTGAAGGGGTCGATCATCGAGCTGAAAGGCGTGTCTCCGGACAAGACGACGGCCGTCGTCATGATTCCGGTCGACGAAGTGCTGACCACCGCCGTGGTCGCGCTCTCCCTTCGGGACGGCTCGATCACACGCGTGTGTCCTGCTCAATGCATGGCGCAGTGGTCGCCCGACGGCGCGAGGTTCTACGTCGAGCCGTTGCTGCAGGGCACCGAAAGCGGAAAGGCCGTGGTGATCGACGTACCTAAAGGCGGGACGCTGCCAGACCTTCCGGCGTCCGGTGTGCGATCGGCTACGGACGCCGCCGCGCTCCACGGGAGCGCCGTGCTTGACCTCTCCGCGTACGACCCGGCGCACTACGGGCTGGTCATCGCGCCGGGCCTCACCCGGGACACGTTCGCCTTTGCGAAGACGATCTCGCACCGCAACGTGTTTCAACTCGAGCTGCCGTAGCGCGTGACAGAGATCAGGGCGCTCCTGCGGCAGCGCTCCAGGCCGCCGGGCACGCCACCGGCCCCGTCACCGCCAGCCTGGCGGACGCGGTCGCGTGCCGGAGCAGATACTCGATCCGTTCCTGCACTCTGAACGCGGCCTCGGACGCCGCGGACAACTCGGCGTCCGCGATCGCGTGCTGGACGGCGGCGTTCAGTTCCTGGGGCGAGCTCGTGGGCCAGCCCGGCGCGACCTGCGCCGACGGATACAGGCCGGGCAAGACGCCGCGGACGGCCTGTTCGTACTCGGCTTGAATGCGTTCGCGTTCGTTGCCGTAGTTGATGGCCCAGGTGAGACGGCGCTGCTGCAGTTCCGCAACCTGCCGGTCGCGGACAGCCATCGCGTCTTTCAGCGCCTGCGCCACGCGCGCCTTCTCGGCCAGTTCAGGCACGGGCGGCGGAATGGCGTCCTGGACCGAGAGCGCAGGGCCGTCCATGACGAAGACGCTGTAGCAGGCCGTGATCTGGTTGTCGCGAATCGTGTAGACGTTCAAGCCGCTGACGGCCGCGACCGCCTCGCCGCTGAGCACGTCGAACCGCGACTGTGCCGAGGCCGCACGCGACGCGCTTAGGGCGCCGATGGAACAGGCCGCAATAGCGGCGGCCAATCGTCTCGAGGCGTGCAGTGACATGGCAGCCTCCTTTTCTGACATGGCGTAGTGCAAGCGCGTCGCCGCCCGGGGAGCTTCGACACGATCACGGCCGGCGGTGAGCCGGGATGAATCGGGACTGACATTGCAGACGACTCAGGACGAACACCTGGTCTGAAAAGGCCGTGAACCCCCTGCTACGTATTTAGTTGCAGCGCCATACCGAAAGCGTATAGTGGCGCTGAACAACGGCAGCCGCTCTTACTTGGCTGGAGGTCAAATGGCGAGATGTGTCAGAGCGTTTCTGGTACTCGTATCCCTCGTAGCACTTCCCACGGCAGCTTTCGCGCAAGCCAACGCATCCATCGTCGGCACGGCCAGGGACGCCTCGGGCGCGGTCCTTCCCGGCGTGACCGTCGAAGCTTCTTCTCCGGCCCTCATCGAGAAGACGCGCACCGTCGTCACGGGTGGCACGGGCCAGTACGCGATTGAAAACCTCAGGCCGGGGACGTACACGGTCACGTTCACGCTGTCCGGGTTCGCGACGACCAAGCGCGAGGGCGTCCAGCTCGAAGGCAGCTTCGCGGCCACCGTCAACGGCGACATGAAAGTCGGCGGCGTGGCGGAGACGATCACCGTCAGCGGTGAAGCGCCGACCGTCGACACGACGAGCACGCGCACGCAGCAGGTGATCAGCGGCCAGACGGTCTCCGAGATCCCCTCGTCGCGCAACTACTCCGCCTTCACGCATCTCATTCCGGCCATCAACGTTCAGCAGAACGACTTCGAAGGCAGCAACCCCGCGCTCTACAGCGTGTTCCAGATCCACGGCGGCCGCCGCAACGAGGGCCAGGTCCTCGTGGACGGCATGAACGGCGGGTATCAGGGCATGGGCGTGTCGGGCTACGTGCCTGAAGTCGGCAACGCGCAGGAAGTGGTGTTCAGCCTGAGCGGCGGCCTTGGCGAGGCAACCACCGGCGGTCCGCAGATGAACATCGTCGGCAAGCAGGGAGGCAACCGGTTCGCCGGCACGTTCTTCATGAGCGGCACGGGCAGCAAGTTCCAGGGCAGCAACCTCACGCCGGACCTGACCGCGAAAGGGCTCACGGCCGTGGGGAACATCGAGAAGCTCTGGGAAGTGAATCCTTCGCTCGGCGGCCCCATCGTGCGCGACCGGCTCTGGTTCTTCGGCACGTTCCGGTACCTGCTCAGCCGGCAGGGCGTCCCGAGCATGTGGGTCAACAAGAACGCGGGCGACCCGACGAAATGGACGTACGACCCGGACAAGAGCCAGCAGGCGATCAACGACGGCATCTGGAAGCAGGGAAACCTGCGCATGACGTACCAGGTCACGCCGCGCAACAAGGTCAACTTCTGGCACAGCACGCAGTATTCGTGCATCGCCTGCGAACAGGGCGGCGACGGGACCGGGCTCGGGTTCGGCGCGTCGATCCGCTCGCCCGAGGCGTACAGCACCAACACCAACCACCCGAGCATGATGAACCAGGTCGCCTGGCAGTCGCCGGTGAACGGGCGCCTGCTGCTCGAAGCCAACATGCAGCTCGGTCCGTACTTCTGGTGGGGCAGCGAGCAGAAGAACTCGTACGACACGACGATGATTCCGGCGCAGGAAACGGCCGGCGCGATCCCGAACATCAACTACCGCGCCGAGAACTGGTCGGGCCACAAGGGCTACACCAACATCCTCCAGGGCGCCGCGTCGTACATCACCGGATCGCACTCGGCGAAGGTCGGCTTCCGCCTGCACCAGAACATCGCGATGTACCCGATCAACTTCTACAACAACCAGCAGCGCAGCTACCGGCTCACGAACGGCGTCTTCGACGCGGTGACGGTGTACGGCGACGCGAACTCCGCGCAGGAACAGCACCAGTTCATGTACGCGATCTACGCGCAGGATCGCTGGACGGTCCGCAATCTGACACTGCAGGGCGGACTGCGCTTCGAGCACCTCGGCGATTCCTTTCCGCAGCAGCAGATGGGACCGAACCTCTACCTGCCGAACGCCCTCGTCTTCCCGGCGCAGGACGGCCCGCTCAGTCAGAAGGACCTGATGCCGCGGTTCGGCGCGTCGTACGACGTGTTCGGCAACGGCAAGACGGCGCTGAAGTTCTTCATGGGCCGGTACGTGACCACCTTCAACACGGTGGACGAGTGGGTGAACTACAGCCCGGCCGGGCTCGGCCGCTTTGTCAGCGTCGACCAGAATAGACCGTGGGCTGATGCCAACAAAGACAACGTCGTCAATTGCAATCTGACGAACCCGGCACCGAACGGCGAGTGCGGTCCGGGGAATCCGTCGTTCCTCAAGACCATTCCTCCCCTGACGACCGACCCGGCGCTGACGAGCGGGTGGAACTCCCGGGAGTTCAGCTGGGATCTCAACGCGGGCATCACGCAGCAGATCCTGCCGAGAGTCTCGGTGGAACTCGGCTACTTCCGTCGGAGCTGGGGAAACCTCACCGCCACGGTGAACCGCGCGTGGACACCGGCCGACTTCGACACGTTCAACTACACCGTGCCGCAGGACAGCCGGCTGCCGGGCGGCGGCGGGTACACGTTGACGTACCGCGACATCAAGCCCGGCGCCTACTCGCGCGCCGCGGACAACTTCCTGGGCTTTTCCGACAATCTCGGCGGCGCGTCGAACAAGTTCAACGGCGTGGACTTTTCGGTGAACGCCCGCCTGCACGCCGTCACGCTCCAGGGCGGCACCAGCAGCGGGAACGTCGTCGAAGACTCGTGCGGCGTTGTCTCCGCGCATCCGGAGTACTACATCTTCGGGCCCTGGGGCGGCACGGGCGGATTCCTCGACACGTTCCTCGGCGGCATCGGACAGTGGCCGCAGGGGTTCTGCCACCGCGAGTCGGGCTGGCAGACGAACTTCAAGGGACTGGCCACCTACAACGTGCCGAAGGCCGACGTGCTGATCAGTGGAACGTTCCGCAGCCTGCCGTATGCCGGGAGCGAGTTCCCGTCCATCCAGAGCCAGAGCCAGAGCGCGCAGGTGCTGGCGTTCAACATTCCCGGTTTCCTCAACACGACGTCTCTGAACCGCCCGTTCGGCAGCGGTCAGCCGATCGAGTTCCTCAACCTCCTCGAGCCCGGCAAGCAGTACGGCGCTCGCTTGAACGCCGTGGATCTCCGGTTCGGCAAGATCTTCAAGTACGCCAAGACCAGAACCCAGATCACGCTCGACGTCTACAACCTGTTCAACTCGAACACGACCGAGGTCTACCAGTACAGCTACTCGGCGCCCGGCCCGACGTCGACGTATCTCAACCCGCTGTCGATCATGTCGGCGCGGTTCTTCAAGATCACCGGCCAGTTCGATTTCTGATTTCCTTAGGGAATCCGGGGCTTCGGCCCCGGATTCCACCCGTTTTTCCGTAGATCCCGCCGCTCCGGATCCTTAAACTGACGTACTGTGAGACGCATTCTGTGTGCGGCCCTCGTGCTGGGCTCGCTCGGCGGCCTGGTGTCGACAACCGCGCAGACTCCGCCTGCGCCGAAAAGTTCTGACGCGCAGCTTGCTGCCATCAAGCAGTACTGCGCGGGCTGCCATAACGACCGCGTGAAGTCGGCCGGCGTGAGCTTCGACAACCTGACGCCGGAGGCCATCGGCCAGCACGCGGACGTCTTCGAGAAGGCCGTGCGCAAGCTGCGCGGCCGCGTGATGCCGCCGCCCAACGCGAAGCAGCCTGACGCCGCGACCGTCGATGCGCTCGTCGGCTGGCTCGAAGAGACGCTCGATCGCGCGGTCACCATGGCGCCGGCGCACGCACCCAGGCAGACGGTCGTCCTGCACCGGCTCAATCGCAAGGAATACGCGAACGCCGTCCGCGATCTGCTCGCCGTGGACGTCAACGCGAACGAGCTGCTTCCGCCTGACGACGTCGCCGAGGGCTTCGACAACATCGCCACGGCGCTGCAGGTTTCGCCGTCGTTCATCGAGCAGTACGTGAACGCGGCACGCACCGTCGTCGTGAAGGCGCTCGGCAGGGCCGACGCCCGGCCCGGCGGCTGGACGTTCCGCGCGGGCGCGGGCACGCAGCTCACGCACGTCCCCGGTCTGCCGCTCGGCACGCGCGGCGGCATCCTCGCGAAAGTCGATCTCCCCGCCGACGGCGAATACGCCGTCACCATCGCCGACATCGTCACCCATATCTGGGGCAACGGCATGGAGTTCGAGAACCCCGTCGTCGTGACGCTCGACAACAAGATCGTGTACGAGACGTCGATCGGCGGCGAAGAGGACATGAAGCTCTACGATCAGGTGCAGAGCGGCGCGCTCGATCGCGTCAACGCGCGCCTGAAGAACATCCGGTTCCAGGCGACCGCCGGTCCGCACAAGATCGGCGTGACCTTCAAGCGCCGGACGTTCGCGGAATCCGACGACCAGCAGCAGCTGTTCACGCCGGGCGGCGGGCAGGATCGCCAGTACCGCATCAACTCGTTCCAGCTGCAGGGGCCGTTCAACGCGAA
>Ga0157378_10006245_pt1 | contig 10434 bp, 10 predicted proteins | sample M65metaG_FD_115309 | JGI IMG/M metagenome (GOLD analysis project Ga0157378, IMG submission 115309) | Miscanthus rhizosphere microbial communities from Kellogg Biological Station, Michigan, USA - M6-5 metaG | ecosystem: Host-associated > Plants > Roots > Rhizosphere > Soil | place: USA: Michigan...
GAAATACTCTATGCAGCGGGCTTGCGCTCGCTCGGCCCGGTCTGGAGCCGCAACAACATCTTCGGCCACGGCGTACCCTTTGCATTTCCCGGTGGACCCGATACCGGCGCTGGGTTGACCGCGGCTGGCGAGAAGCTGGTCGCCGCCTGCAACGAGATGAAGATTCTCGTCGACCTCTCGCACATCACCGAGAAAGGCTTTTGGGACGTCGCGCGCTTATCCAAGGCGCCGCTGGTGGCGACCCATTCCAATGCGCACGCGCTGTGCACCTCACCGCGAAACCTGACCGACGAGCAACTGGCCGCGATCCGCGACACGAAGGGAATGGTCGGTCTCAACTTCGCCACCTGCTTCCTGCGGCCGGACGGCAACATGCGGCGGGATACCGAAATCGAGCTGATGGTGCGCCAGCTCGACTACCTCATCGAGAAGCTCGGCGAGGACCATGTCGGCTTCGGATCGGATTTCGATGGCGCGATGGTGCCGGAGAAGATCGGTTCGGCGGCGGGCCTGCCGGTGCTGATCGATGCCTTGCGGAACAGCGGTTACTCCGAGCCGTTGCTGAAGAAGCTGGGCTCGGCCAACTGGCTCGGCGTGCTCGCGCGAACCATCGGTTGAGGGCCGGTCAAACCGTGATGAGATCGCCAGATGTCGCCGGCTCGATCAGGCCGGAGTCGGTCTCGATCTCCGTTTGCCCCACCTTCACGCTCAGCCGCTCGAGCGCCCGCGAGTTCTGCAGCTCGACGAATTTGATGGCAATGCCGTTGGGCAACACCCGGATGACGCGGCCGACGCACGCGCCGATCGCAAGCGGCGTGCCGATCGGCGGCTGCACCGGTGCCGACACCGCGACACCGGAGGTCGACGCATCGATGATCAGGCAGGGGTGAACCGTCCCGTCCGCCAGCGTCAGCGTCGAATGCGGATTCGGCGGCACGAATCGTACGTGCTGCCGGACGCACTTGACCGCCGTGTCCTTCTGCTTCTTTTCCAGCCAGACCAGCATGTCGGACAGTTTTTCGCGGCGCGCCCGGCTCATCTCCAGCTCGAGCAGGAAACTGCGCTCCATCGTATCGCTGATGCGGCAGTCGAGTTTTCCGAAGTCGCGGAAATAGGAAGTGAGGCGGTCGCCGACCTTGCCCACGACCGGGACGTCGACGATCATCCGGAACGGCGACACGCGCGTGGTGCGGCAGGCAAAGGTGCGAAGCTTGCCCTGCGGGTCGTACCAGTTCGGCAGTGTATAGCTGCCGTCGACGGTGACGTTCACCGCACGCTGGTTGAGAAAATCCTGAACGGGCACGGCATATCCTTGAGGCGGCGTGGAACGATTTGAGCGGCCGCTGATCTCTGTCAGCTTGGTGGCAGCTCCTCGGCCATTCGCGACCTCGGATGCACGATATCGAGTTCCGCAACCGGTATCTGTGGGCTGAAGCGGCCTCAATGCCCGTAGATGTACGGGAAATTCCTGAAAAGGAGGTAAATCGGTACTCGCTTGAGGGCATTTCCGGCGAAATACAATCGTAAAACGTCACGCTCTGATTGTGACGAGATCAATAGAAAATCTGTGAGCGATTTACGGAGGGTTCGACGTGTGAATTGAACGCGGCGGCGACCAGGCTCGACCTATCCGCAAATCCAGGCTGGTAACGCATCGGGCAGTGAACCAGGAGCGAATGTGAACCGCGTCATTTTGAAAACCGGCGTGTTTGCCGCCGCCCTCGCCATCGGCTCGGCCCACGCACGGCCCGGCGTGATCAGCGCCGAAACCTACGCCTGCACGAGCTGGGCGGCCGCTCATGAATACACGTTACAATCGCTGCGGCCGAAGGGCGGACAGATCAGCCAGAATTGCCCGATCCGGATATCAAAGGGCGCGACGGTCGATGTCACCAACGAGGACGACGACGGCTATACCGTGGTGACATATCGCGGCAAGACCTGGTGGGTCGACAACGAACGCGTGAAGTGAAAACTAATCGATCGCGATGATCTCGAGTTCTTGCCCGGAGGCCTCGACGGCATCGCCGACCGCCTTGCCCATCAGCATCCGCGCCACCGGTGCGACAAAGGAAATCGAGCCGGCCTTGGGATCGGCTTCGTCCTCACCGACAATACGATATTTTTGCACGCGGCCGTCCTCGCGCGCCTGCGCAAGCTGCGATTCCAGCGCCTTCAGTCCGGCTTCGGTGACCAGGTTCGGATGCGGCGAAACCGGACGGTCCGGCAGCAGCGTTTCCGATGCGGTCTCGGCACTGTCTTCCTTGGTGAAGGCAACGCTCATGCCCGATCTCCTCTCAGGCAGGAAATGGTTGGCTGTTGAAAACGTTCCAATGGTCGCCTTGCGCTAGCGCCAGCCGAGCGCAGGCGCCACCTGCTTCAGGATCGACTCAATGACATGGGCATTATAGTCGACTCCGAGCTGGTTCGGGACCGTCAAAAGCACCGTATCGGCCTCGGCAATGGCCTCGTCCTTTTTCAACTGTTCGATCAGGGCCTCCGGCTCGGCCGCATAACTGCGCCCGAAGATCGCCTGGGTCTCCGGCGAAATGAAGCCGATCTGGTCGTCCTCCTCGCCGCCGCGGCCGAAATACATGCGGTCGCTGTCGTTGGTGATGGCGATGATGCTGCGGCTGACCGACACTCTTGGTTCGCGCGAATGTCCGGCCTCTTTCCAGGCCGCGCGGTAGGCCCTGATCTGGGCCGCCTGCTGGATATGGAAGGCCTCGCTGGTTTCGTTGTTCTTCAGCGTCGAACTCTGCAGGTTCATGCCGAGCTTGGCGGCCCAGACCGCCGTGGCGTTCGAGCCGGCGCCCCACCAGATGCGCTCGCGCAAGCCCGCCGAATGCGGTTCGAGCCGCAGCAGGCCCGGCGGGTTCGGAAACATCGGGCGCGGGTTCGGCTGCGCAAATCCCTGACCGCGCAGCACGTCGAGGAACACTTCGGTATGACGCCGGCCCATGTCGGCGTCGCTCTCGCCCTCCGCCGGCTGATAGCCGAAGTAACGCCAGCCATCGATCACCTGCTCGGGCGAGCCGCGGCTGACGCCGAGCTGCAGGCGTCCGCCGGCAATGAGATCGGCCGAGCCGGCGTCTTCGGCCATGTAGAGCGGGTTCTCGTAGCGCATGTCGATGACGGCAGTGCCGATCTCGATCTTGCTGGTCCTGGCGCCGACGGCTGCCAGCAGCGGGAACGGCGAGGCGAGTTGGCGAGCGAAATGATGCACGCGATAATAGGCGCCGTCGGCGCCCAATTCCTCGGCCGCGACCGCGAGCTCGATCGATTGCAGCAGCGTGTCGGCGGCGGAGCGGGTCTGCGATTGCGAGGAAGGGGTCCAGTGCCCGAACGACAGGAATCCGATTTTTTTCATGGGGGCTATTTAGGTGGTCCCGTGGCGATTTGCGAGGGCTACGAGCTACTACTCGCCGCCCTGCATCATCTGCCGCTCCCGCGCATAGCGCACCAGTGCGACGAAACGATAGATGCCGTGGACGAATTTCCCATAGGGCATGGTGACGAACAGCGAGAACACGACGCCGAGATGCAACGCCAGCAGCGGACCCATCGCGGCCGTGTCGCGCAACAGCAGCAGCGCGAGGCCGGTCAGGCTGGTGAGGAACAGCATGGCGATGAAAGCGACGTCCATGCCCAGCCGCGTCGCATCGACCAGCACCGGATCGCGCCTGGATTTTTCGGCGAACAAGCCAATCGGCCCAATCAAAAGTCCGATGCCGCCGAGTGTGCCCAGAACAACGGGAAGATCCCACCACGCATACGGCGCCTCGCGCGCCCAAAGATAATGATAGAGCGTCGCGACGCAGGTCGCGGCAAAGCACAGTGCAAAGCCGTAGAAGGTCAGGTGGTGATATAGTTTGCGACGGTCGGTCGGCTTGTCGTCCTCGTTGAAGCAGCCCACCCCGCCGCCATCGAGATAGCGCAGTTCGCCGGCATCGCGCATCGCCTGCAACAGCGACTTGAAATTGGTCTTCATGCCGACGGGTTCGCCGATGTCGCGCCAGAACGTCACGACGCCCATCACCAGCGCCACGATCGCGTACAGAAAGGCTGCGCCGAACAGCAAGGCCATCGCGTTATGCGGCATCAGCTTGTAGAACGCGCCCGGCCCGGTATGGACGCCGAGCAGCACCGAGCGGTCGGTGAACGCCGCGAAGCCGAAGATGAAGGCCGCGACGCTAAACGCCGCCGCCAGCGCGATGACCCGTCCGTTACGGGCGAAGGCGCCGGCAAAGGCGCGGGGCCAGACATAGGCGGCATAGGATTCGTTGCGCGCCACCGCCAGCGTCTGCGGCACATTGACGTTGAATTCATGCGGCGGCGAGAACTGGCAGTCGGTGTAGCAGGCGCCGCAGGAGTGGCAGAGGTTGGCGAGGTAGTTGAGGTCGCCGTCGGAGAATGCGCGCCGCATCTCCATCGCCGGAAACACCGCGCAGAGGCCCTCGCAATAGCGGCAGGAATTGCAGACCGTCATCAGGCGGTCGGCCTCTTCGAGAATTCGCGTTCCGTGCATCGTGATGCCGCTTCCTGTTCCGAGCCTGCCTACTTCGTCAGTCCCTTGCCCTCGAGCCACTTCTGGATCAGGGCGGCGATCTCGGTATTGTTCTTGTCCATCATCATCATGTGCGAGTTGCCCTTGATCCCTACCTGAGGGAGATCGACGACGTCGACGCTGCCGCCGGCCGCCTTGATCTTGTCGCCGAAGGCAATGCCGGTGGCGCGGATCTTGGGCCAGCGCGAATCCTTGTCGATGTAGTCGCCATAGACGATCAGGGTCGGAATGTTCTTCAGCACGCCCGCCTTGTCGGGATCGCCGACGCCGGCCGGCTCGAGCGCGATCAGCGCCTTGACCTTGTCGGGGCGCGCCTGCGCCACCTTGAAACCAAAACTGCCGGCCTGGCTGTGGAACATCAGGATGGAAGGACCGACGCGATCGATCTCGGCGATGTAGGCGGCGACGATCGCATCGTCGGTCGTGGTCCAGCGCGGCACGTTCTGCTTGACGAAATTCTCGTAGCCTTCATTCGGAAACTGGCTGCCCGGCATCAGCTTGCGTTTGGCCGGATCCGGATCGTAGGAGTCCGGGCCGTCGCCGATACGAAAGCGTTGGAACGGATTGGCGGTGGTGAGAAACACCGGCTCGCCCTTGAAGATGTCAGGATATTGCGCCCAGCCGGCGCGGCCGCGTTCGACGGCGTCGGAATTGTAGACGCTCCAGCCCTTGCGCAGAAAGTAATTCAGAAAACCTTCGCGGCCGTCGGGCGTGGTCTCCCAGGTGACGCCGGTCAGTCCGCCGCCATGCCACATCAAGAGCGGATACGCGCCCTTCTCGTTGGCGGGCAGAAAATACTGCACGTACATCTGCTCGACCTGGTAGGTGCCGTTGGGATCGACCTTGGCCGGCACGCCGCCGGGCGTGAACGTCACTTCCTTGACCGGCTTGCCTGATATCTCCACCAGCCGTCCGCCGACATGGAACGAGCCCATGTCGCGCAGCGCGATCGGCTCGGCGGCCTGTGCGAGCGTGGATGCCATCAGCAGGCTGGCTGCGGAAACGATTGCAAGGCGTGGCATGATCTCTCCCTAGTTTTTCGCATTCTTCGCCGCTTCGCGTCCCGCCACCCGTCCGAACACGCTGCCGATGGTCATGCCGATGCCGGCGGCGTAGCCCTTGCCGAGCACGTTGCCGGCCATGATCTCGCCGGCCGCGAACATGTTGGCGGAGGGCTTGCCGTCCTTCATCACCATCCGCGACTGCTTGTTCACGCGGGTGCCGAGATAGGTGAAGGTGATGCCGGGCCGCACCGGATAGGCGAGATACGGCGGCGCATCGATCTTGCGCGCCCAGTGCGTCTTGGCCGGCGTGATGCCTTCGGTGCGGCAATCGTCGAGAATGGTGTGGTCGAAGGTGCCGGGCTGCACCGCGGCGTTGAACTCGGCAAGCGTCTTTTCCAGCGCCGCCGGATCGAGTTCGAGTTTGACCGCAAGTTCGGCGACCGTGGGCGCGCCGATCGGTGGAAACAGCGTCGGCATGAAGCTGGTGACCACGCTGGAATCGAAGATGATGTAGGCGATCTGGTCCGGCTGCGCCGCGACCAGCCGGCCCCAGATCGCATAGCGCTTCGGCCAGATGTCCTCGCCTTCGTCGTAGAAGCGCTCGGCGTGCTTGTTGACGACGATGCCGAACACCACTGAGTCGTGGCGGGTGATGATGCCGCCGTCGAATTTCGGCGCGCGGGCGTCGATTGCCACCGCATGGCACTGGGTGGGATCGCCGATGTCCTGCACGCCGTTGTCGAGCAGCATCTTCAGAATCGAACCGCGGTTATAGGGCGTGCCGCGAATCAGGAAATTGTCGGCGGCGTCGCCCCAATATTGCTTCAGCCATTCGATGTTGGCTTCAAACCCGCCGGCGGCTGCGACCAGCGCCGAGGCGCGGATTTCGCTGGCGCCATCAATCGGCTGCTTCAGCGTGGCGCCGAGGAACATGCCGTCCTCGATCTGGAGGCCGGTCACTTCAGCGTCGTAGACGATCTCGACGCCGAGCTTCTCGGCGGTAAGGTACAGCGCGTTCAGCATCGCCCGGCCGCCGCCGAGGAAAAACGAATTGGTGCGGCCAAGGCTGAGCGTGCCGCCGAGCGAGGGCTGCCAGCGCACGCCCTGTTCGACGACCCAGTTCAGGATGTCCTTGGACTCGTGGATCATGAAGCGCGCCAGTTCCTCATCGGTCTGGCCGCCGGTCACCAGCAGCAGGTCCTGCCAGAATTCCTCTTCGGTATAGGGGCCGGTGAGGATTTCGGTCGCCGCGTCATGGGCGCAGCGCATGTTACGGGTGTGGCGGGTATTGCCGCCGCGGTAGAATTTCGGCGCGCCTTCCAGCACCAGCACTGAAGCGCCGGCGCGGCGGGCGCTGATCGCGGCGCACAGCGCCGCATTGCCGCCGCCGATCACCAGCACGTCGAACTTGCGATTAAAATCGACCATGCGCTCTTGTTATCTTCATTTGCATGGAAATCAAATGTATCGCCGGGCGAGCCAGTCAGCTCGCCCGGCGGCTTCGCGCAGGGTTATGCGGGCACGGTATCGCGCGCCGCGATGGTCTTGCCGCCGCGATAGACGGTGAGCGCAGCAATGATGCCGAGCGCCGCGCCGAACATCAGCCAGTAGGCCGGGGAGGCCTTGTCCTGGCCGGTCATCTCGATGAGCTTGGTCGCCACAAAGGGGGTGGACGTTCCGAAAATGCCCGCAGCCAGTGCGAAGGCGATCGAGAAACAGGTGGTGCGGACATGCGCGGGGACGATCTCGACCAGGCAGCCCAGCATCGTGCCGCTGTAGACGCCAAAGTAGAACGAGAACATCATCTGGACCGCCAGCAGTTTTCCGAGCGTGGGCCCTGCCGCGAGCCAGGAGAGCGCCGGGTATGCCGTCAGGAACGACAGCGTTGCAATCGTCAGCAGCACGGGCTTGCGGCCGATGCGGTCGGAAATCGCGCCGCCCACCGGATTCCAGATGAAATTCGTGACCGCGACCAGCAGGGTCACCAGCAGTGTCCCTGTCGGCGAGAGGTTGAGCTGCTTGCCGAAGCCGGGCGCATACACCGTGATGAAGTAGAACGTCGTCGTCGTCAGCACGGCGATCATCATGCCGAGGATGACGATGCGCCAGTTGGCGATGGCGGAGGCGAACACTTCCGACGCGGTCGGATGCTTCTTCATGGCCAGAAAAGCCGGGGTTTCCTCCAGCGTGCGGCGCAGGAAGAAGATCACCGGGATGATCAGGCAGCCGACGAAGAACGGGATGCGCCAGCCCCAGTCCGCGACGGTTGCGGCCGGCATGCTCTCGCTCAGGATGAAGCCCAGGATCGAGGCGACGAAGATCGCGACTTGCTGGCTGGAAGACTGGAACGAGGTGTAGAAGCCGCGATTGCCGGGCGTCGAGATCTCCGACAGGTAGACCGAGACGCCGCCTAGTTCGACGCCGGCGGAGAAGCCCTGTATCAGCCGGCCGATCAGCACGATGACGGTTGCCGCGATTCCGATCGATGCGTAGGGGGGGCAGAACGCAATGACCACGGTGCCGAGCGCCATCAGCGCCAGCGTCACGATCAGTCCCTGACGACGGCCGATGCGGTCGATATAGGCGCCGAGCACGATGGCGCCGACCGGGCGCATCAGCGCGCCGAGCCAGAACACGCCATACGCATTGAGCAGGGCCGCAGTTTCGTTCTGGGCGGGAAAGAACGCCTTGGCGATATCCTGCGCATAGAAACCGAACAGGAAGAAGTCGAACTGCTCGAGGAAATTGCCGCTGGTGGCGCGCAGGATGGCGCCGATACGCGACTTGATTTGCGGTGTTTCCGTTGTACTCATGACCGTTTCCCCCGTTTGCGCACCGGCAAATTCGGCCGGCCGAGACAGTTATCCCTGTCTTGATGCGGCAATCTGCCACGCCTGCGCAGTCCGACCAACCGCAAATCGCAGGCGCGGCCCTGACGGTGGGGAATACCGGCGTGTCAGGCCGCGATTTCGGGCTTTGCTTGCGACGAGGCCACCAGCCATTTCCGGAACGCCGCCAGTTTCGGCGGGTCGGTGCGGCCCGAGGGCGAGACCAGATAGAATCCGGCATCCACCGGCAGCGTCATCTTGAAGGGAACCACGAGGCGACCCTTGGCGATGTCTTCCTGCACATAGGCGATGCGGCCCATCGCGACGCCGAGGCCGTCGATCGCGGCCTGCACGGTCATGAACATCAGGTCGAAGGTCAGGCCGGGCTGTTTCGAAATGTCGGTCGGTTGGCCCGCCGCCGTCAGCCACAGCCGCCAGTCATCGCTGTTGAAGTTGCCGGTATGCAGCAGCACATGATCCCTGAGGTCTTCAGGGCATTTCAGCGGCTTGTTGCCGTTCAACAGGTTCGGGCTGCACACCGGGAACAGCTCGTCCGCCATCAGCCAGTCGGCGCGGATGCCCGGCCACTGGCCACGGCCGTAGCGGATCGCCGCGTCGACATCGTCGCGCTGGAAATCGACCAGGCTGGCCGAGGTGGTGATGCGGACGTCGATGCCGTGATGTTCCTCCTGGAACGCGGTCAGTCGGGGCAGCAGCCATTTGGCGGCGAGCGAGGCCAGGGTCGAGACCGTCAGCACTCGGTCGTCGTCCTTGCGCAGCAGGCGGTCGGTGGCGAGCCGGAGATCGTTGAAGGCCGCCCGGATGCCGGGAAGGTAGTCCTTGGCCTGCGGCGTCAGGCTCAGCGAACGGTTCTGGCGGATGAACAGGGGGATTCCGAGTTCCTCCTCCAGCCGTTTGATCTGATGGCTGATGGCGGTCTGCGTCACGTTCAGCTCGGACGCCGCCTGGGTGAAGCTCAAATGCCGGGCCGCGGCCTCGAAGGCCCGCAATCCGTTCAGCGAAGGCAGCCTGGCGGTCATTTTCGCATTCCCAAATACATGAGTTTATATCATGCGAAGCGGTACAAAGTGTCGTTTGTGAAAGGAGGATATAGCGCAGATATTAGCGTCAACAAGTTAGCTAAAGGAGTTTCAAATGTCCACTTTGACCCACAATTCGATGATAAATCATCATGGACAGGGCGTTTTGGCCCAACTGGCCGACACCTTCCATGTCTGGCGGCAGCGCTACGAGGCGCGCCGCGAACTGGCCCAGTGGTCCGACCGCGATCTGCACGACATCGGCCTGTCCTCGGGCGATGCGATCTACGAAGCCTCAAAACCGTTCTGGCAGGCGTAACGCGGCCAAGCCGGCGCCGCCTCCATCGAGGGGCGCCGGCAATTTCTCTGAGACCGGAAATCCAGGAGATCGAGAGGAGCGTGCGATGACCACCCTGCGTTTCGACGATCTCCAGCAGTACTCCGACACACTGCGTTCGCGTCATGGTGAGGCGATCAAGGTGCGGTTCGTCGAGCCGCGCGACGCCGAACCGCTGCAGGCCTACTTCCGTTCGCTGACGACCCGCTCCCGCTACAACCGTTTTCTCGGCGCGATGCGCGAGTTGCCGCCGACCTTGCTCGAACACTTCATTCATGTCGGCGAGGCCGAACAGTTCAGCGCGGTCGCGACCATGATGTTCGACGGCTTTGAGACCATCGTCGGTGAAATCCGTTATGCGTTCGACGCCGAAACCTCGAGCATCGAATTCGGCATGTCGATCGACGATCGCTGGCAGGGCCACGGAATCGGCAAGGCGCTGTTGGGGAATCTCGAATGCCGCGCGGCGTCGTTCGGCGCCGAACGGATCTTCGGCGACACGCTGCGCTCCAATGAAGCGATGATGGGGCTGGCTCGAAAGGCCGGCTACGTCTTCAAGCAGAGCCCCGGCGACTGGAAGCTGGTGCGCTTCGAAAAGGCGATCGACATCGAGCCGCGCGACATCCCCTGCGCAAGCTGGAAGATCGCCGCGCTTTCC
>Ga0157378_10006246_pt1 | contig 10432 bp, 10 predicted proteins | sample M65metaG_FD_115309 | JGI IMG/M metagenome (GOLD analysis project Ga0157378, IMG submission 115309) | Miscanthus rhizosphere microbial communities from Kellogg Biological Station, Michigan, USA - M6-5 metaG | ecosystem: Host-associated > Plants > Roots > Rhizosphere > Soil | place: USA: Michigan...
CACCACGTTCGCGATCGCGCCGGTCGCGATCTATCTTGCCGCCTACTTCCTGTTCGGCGCCGGCTACATCGCCTACATGACCTTCATGATCGCCTATGTCCGCGACTCCGGCGGCGGGCCGGCAGCGCAGAGCGCGTTCTGGAGCCTGATCGGGCTCAGCGCCTTCGTCACGCCCTGGGTGTGGCGGCGCGTGCTGGCGCTGGATCGCGGCGGCCTCACCACGACCATCATCCTCGGCGTCAACGCCCTTGGAGCTGCGATGCCGATCTTCGGCCATTCGATCTGGCTGCTGGCGCTGTCGGCGCTGGTGTTCGGCGTTGCGTTCTTTGCCGTGGTCGGCTCCACCACCGCCTTTGTCCGCATGAACTATCCGCCATCCGGTTGGCCGGTCGGCATCGCTGCCATGACCATCGCGTTCGGCATCGGCCAGACGCTCGGCCCGATCGTGGTCGGCGCGATTACGGATGCGGTCGGCAATCTGTCGGTGGCGCTGAATGTGTCGGCGGCGATGCTGGCGCTGGGCGCGGTGCTGGCGGCGTTTCAGCGGAAGCTGGTGCAGGGGTCTTCGACCTGAACCACTCGTCGTCTCCGCGAACGCGGGGACCCATAATCACTGGGTTTGTTGGTCGCGGAACGCTGTAGCTCCAGCGTATTACGACAATTCAAATCGGCGGGTATGGGTCCCTGCGTTCGCAGGGACGACGAGAGTGCCGTCAACTCCCGCTGAACGAATTGTAGCCCTGGTCTTCCCAGAAGCCGCCCTTGTAGTCGTTGGTGACTTCCATCGACAGCACGTATTTCGGGTTCTTGAAGCCGAGCTTGGTCGGCACGCGAATTTTCATCGGGAAACCGTAGGCGCGCGGAAGGATCTCGTCGGCGAACTTGAACGTCATCTGGGTCTGCGGATGCAATGCGGTCGCCATGTCGAGCGGCGAGTTGTAGCCGTCCTTGTCGGCACACTGGAACCAGACGTACTTCGCGCGGGTGTCGGCGCCGATGATTTTCAGGAAATCGCGCAGCGGCGTGCCGGTCCAGCTACCGATCGCGCTCCAGCCCTCGACGCAGATATGACGGGTGATCTGCTTGACCTGCGGCAGCTTGTACAATTCTTCCAGCGTCCACGGCTTGTTGTTGTCGACGAGGCCGCGCACTTCGAGCTTCCAGCTCTTGCCGTCGACCTCCGGCGCCTCGTCGATGTCGTAATAGGCATTGAACGGGAACGGCTTGGTCACGTCGGCTTCCGAAAACGTCGGCGCCAGCGCGTTGGGATTGAACATCCAGGCCTGGACGCCGTCATTGAACTTCGACACCTGCTTCAGCATCTGCTCGGCAGAAAAACTGTCCGAGACGTCGCAGCCGGTCAGCAGCGTCAACGCGCCGAGGCTGGCGCCGCCCGAGATGAAGCGGCGGCGGGTGAGATCCGGCATCGTCTTGACGGCATCGCGAAGCAGCAGCTTCTTGTCGACGCCGGGGATCAGAAGGTTGCGCATGCGGCCCATTTTAATCTCCTCAGCGTCCAATGATCATCGCGCGCAGGCTCTTCGGCACCAGCACCGCGAGCACGACGTGAACCACCATGAAGGCGACGATCGCCGCCATGCAAATGAAGTGAACGTAGCGGGCGACCGCGTAGCCGCCGAACAGCGCCGTCAGCCATTGCAACTGCACCGGCTTCCAGATCGACAGGCCCGACAGCACGATGAGGATGCCGACGACGATAATCCCTGCGTAAAGCAGCTTCTGCACCGAATTGTATTTGCTGAGATCGTCATGGCTGAGCTTGAAGGTCAGCGCCGCCCGGGTGTCGGCAATCACGCCGCCAGGGGTGATGGGCAGCAGCTTCTTGCGGAAGCGGCCGGTGGCGAGACCGAGCGCCAGATAGATCAGGCCGTTGACCATCAACAGCCACATCGCGGCAAAATGCCAGAGCAGCGCGCCGCCGAGCCAGCCGCCGAGCGTGATCTGTGGCGAGAACGAGAAGCCGAACAGCGGCGAGGCGTTGTAGATCTGCCAGCCCGACATGATCATCAGCACCATGGCGACCGCATTGGTCCAGTGCAGGGCACGGACCCAGGCCGGCTGGATCACTTTCGCGGTGGTCGCTGGGGTGTGCTCGTCACTGACGGTAAGGGTCGACATCGCTGGATCTCGCTCGAAATGTGTACCGGTTTATACGCCGGGAACCGGGTTTCCGTTACTGCCATGTGGCAATCGGATCGATGCATGGCGGCTATCGAGTTCACAAAAAAGCGAGCCGGGTCGCCCCGGCTCGCCCACCTTACACCCCTGCCCGGGACGAGACAGGGATGCGCGGGAGTTAGGACGCCGGCATCAGCACGGTGTCGACCACATGGATCACGCCGTTCGACTGGTTGACGTTCGAGATCGTGACCATCGAGGTGCCGCCCTTGGCGTCGACGATCCAGACCTTGCTGCCGTCATGCTTGACGGTCAGTTCCTCGCCTTCGGCGGTCTTGAGCTTCATGCCGTCCTTGAGGTCGGACGCCGCGAGCTTGCCGGGCACCACATGGTAGGTGAGGATCTTGGTCAAGGTCGCCTTGTTCTCGGGCTTCACCAGACTGTCGACGGTGCCGGCCGGCAGCTTGCCGAAGGCGGCGTTGGTCGGCGCGAACACCGTGAACGGGCCCTTGCTTTCCAGCGTCTCGACCAGGCCGGCGGCCTTCACCGCGGCGACCAGCGTGGTGTGGTCCTTGGAGTTGACGGCGTTCTGAACGATGTTCTTGGAGGGGAACATCGCAGCGCCGCCGACCATGACGGTCTTTTCCTCGGCGCTGGCAGGTGCCGTGATGGTGGCCGAAAGAGCGAACAGGCTGAGGGCTGCCGCGGACAGAAGTGCAATACGCTTCGACATGGATAGTCTCCCGATGATTGAGCTGGCCGGCGGGTATCGCCGGCTGTGAGAACAACGACGTGGTCGGCTTGACCGGATGATTTCGTCGTCGTTGGCCCGAGCTACGGGAGGTTTTTGGGGCGGTTTCGCCGGATAATTTATCGTGATGGCTGAAACTAATTGCCAGGTAGGCCGTGCCTGTCGTCCCTGCGAACGCAGGGACCCATACGCCGCGGCCTATCGGTAAGCAGTTGGAGTTAGTTGCCTTCGCAAAACAAGCGACGGTGGTTATGGGTCCCTGCGTGCGCAGGGACGACGACACAGTTTGCTTCCGCAATTTCCACGCCCCGGGACACCCGCGTGCAGCGCCGCGAGCAATTTCCTTGATGCACCCTCTGAGTTAGTCCAGCCTGAGCCATCCGGCTCAGCGCCAAAAGAAGCCGGTCACAAAAGCGCCGGCAACGGTGCCGCGCGATGCGGGAGAACGACCATGAGCAGCATCACTGCGGATGGACTGGCCGCGCCTGCGGCAGGTTCGGTGGATGGAGAAACCGGGCCGCTCGAAGCGAAGCATCTTCAGAACGCCAATTTCCGCGCCGTCGCCAGCGGCGATGCCGTCACCAGGACCCATTGGCACATCGCCTCAGCAAATGCATTGGGCTGGGGCTTCGACGGCATGGACGGCGTGATCTTCGCATTGATCTCGCCGCTGGTGATCAAGGAATTCGCGCTCACCATTCCCGAATATCGCTCCGGCGTGCAGATCGCGTTGTTCTTCGGAATCATCGGGCTCTATTTCTGGCCGTGGCTGTCGGACCGGCTCGGGCGGCGCACGCTGCTCGCGGTCAACATCGCCCTGTTCTCGCTGTTGATGCCGATCGCGGCGATGTCGCCGACGTTCGCCATTTTCGTCGCCGTGCGCTCGATGGTCGCCTTCGCGCTCAACGGCGAATGGTCGCTGGGATCGATGCTGGTCGCCGAAACCTGGCCGGCGCGGCTGCGTGGCCGGGTGATCAGCGCCACCCGCGCGACCTGGTGCCTCGGCGCCTCGCTGGCAGGCGGCATCACCGGACTTGTGGCAGCCAACTTCGGCTGGCGGTTCGCCTTGATGGTGCCCGGCGTGATCGCGCTGCTCGGGATCTATGTTCGCGCCACCTGCCCGGAATCGCCGTACTGGGTGCGCGCACAGGATCGCAAGCAGCGGATCGCGGAGACGCTCGCGCGCGGCGGCAATGTCAGCGACGACGACAAGGCCTGGTTCGGCAAGGCGAAGTCGGTCGGCTTCCGCCAGGCGTTCCTGCCGGACCTGCTGCCGTCGACGCTGGTGGCGCTGTTCGTGGCCTGTTGCAGCACCTGCATCTTCGGCACCGTCGGCGGCTGGATGCCGCTCTATCTCTCCACCGAAAAGCACTGGTCGACCGCCGAATACAGCCTGTTCTACGTGTTCTGGGGTCTCGCCGGATTTCTCGGCCTCTGCGTCGCCGGCTGGCTCGCCGACAAGATCGGCCGCCGTCTGGCTTTCGTCGTGATGCTGCTCGAGGGCGCGATCTTCATGACGCTGTGGGTCTACAGCGAAAGCCGTGTGCTGCTGTGGGCGTTCGGTCTGGCCTGGAGTTTCGGCTTTCTCGGCTTCTGGGGACCGAGCGCGACCTTGACCGCCGAGATTTTCCCGACCCGGATCAGGGGCGCGGCCAACGGCATCGTGTGGGCGATCGCCTATTTCGTCGGCTTCGTGCTGTTTCCGTTCGTCACCGTCGCGCTCCAGCAGTATTCCGGATCGTTCTCGCTGTCGTTCCTCTGCGCGCCCCTGTTCATGCTCGCGATGATGATCGGCGTGACGCTGCTGGTGCCGGAGCATTCGGGGAAGGAACTGAACGAGATCAGTGTGTGAAGTGCGGACCCTCACTGCCGTCGTCCCGGCGCAGGCCGGGACCCATAACAATCAGCTTTGCGGACAGTGTTAGCTACTGACCACTTTCATCAACAACTGGCGCTTATGGGTCGGCCTTCGCCGGGACGACAAGAGCTAATCCCGATTGTGCGGTGTCTGAATGAAGCCGCGATTGTGCGTCGGGCTGATCAGGATCTCGTTCATGCAGACGCGCGGCGGCAGGCTGGCGACGAAGGCGATGGTGCGGCCGCAGTCTTCCGGCTGCAGCATCCTGGCCTGCTCGGCTTCCGACGGCACCACCGGGCGCAGTTTCAGAATTGGAGTCGCGACTTCGCCGGGCGAGAAGCAGCAGGCGCGCAAGCCGTTGACGCATTCGTCCATGTTGAACGAGTGAGTCAGCGCCTGCACCGCATGCTTGGTCGTGGTGTAGGCCGGGCCCGGCATCTTCGAGACGTGGCGGCCGGCCCATGACGCGACATTGATGATGCAGCCGTCCTGCTGCTTGCGCATCGTCGGCAGCACCGCGTGCATGCAATACAGCACGCCGTTGAGATTGATTTCGACCAGCTTGTCCCAGCCTTCCAGTTCCATGTCGGCCCAGCTTCGCTTCGGCACGTTGATGCCGGCGCTGTTCACGAGCAGGTCGATCCGGGCATGTTTGGCGACGATTTGCTCGGCGGCCTTGTTGACGCTGTCCTTGTTGCTGACGTCGAGCGCAATGGCCTCGGCCTTGCCGCCCTTCCCGGTGATAGCGGCGACCACATGTTCCAGCGCGTCCTTGCGCCGCCCCGAAACCACCACGGTCCAGCTATCCGCCGCCAGCGCTTGCGCTGCGGCCTCGCCGATCCCGCTGCCGCCGCCGGTCACCCAGGCTACGCGTTTCCCGCTATTTGACATGCAAACTGTCTCCGTTGCTTTGTGAAGGGCGTTTTTGCTATTGAATTATCAGGGTTGCAGGTCCCATGGGGCCGCACCCGCCCTCCGCAATGATGCATGAATGCGATCCGGAAAACCATCATGAACGCCAACCTGTTTTCTCGCCTGTTCGACAATCTCGACAATCCGAACCGGCTTGCGATCGAGATGCTCGACGGCACCAAAATCAGCTACGGCGACCTGATTGCGCGCGCCGGCCAGATGGCGAACGTGCTGGTGTCGCGCGGCGTCAGGACCGGCGATCGTGTTGCGGCGCAAACCGAGAAATCCGTACCGGCACTGGTGCTCTATCTCGCGACCGTGCGCGCGGGCGCGGTGTACCTGCCGCTCAACACCGCCTACACGCTGAACGAACTCGACTACTTCATCGGCGACGCCGAGCCGTCGCTGGTGGTGTGCGATCCGTCGAAGGCCGAAGGCATCAAGGCGATCGCGGCCAAGGTGGGCGCCAAGGTCGAAACGCTCGGCGCGGATGGCGTGGGTTCGCTGACGGAAGCGGCGGCGAAAGCGCCGTCGGAATTCAAGACGGTCGAGCGCGCCAACGACGACCTCGCCGCCATCCTCTATACGTCGGGCACCACCGGCCGCTCCAAGGGAGCGATGCTGACGCATGATAACCTGGCCTCGAACTCGTTCAGCCTGGTCGACTACTGGCGCTTCACCGACAAGGACGTGTTGATCCACGCGCTGCCGATCTATCACACCCACGGCCTGTTCGTGGCCAGCAACGTCACGCTGTTCGCACGCGCTTCGATGATCTTCCTGCCGAGGCTCGATCCCGAACTGATGATCAAGCTGATGGCGCGCTCGACCGTGCTGATGGGCGTGCCGACGTTCTATACGCGGCTGCTGCAAAGCCCGAACCTCACAAAGGAAACGACCAAGCATATGCGCTTGTTCATTTCGGGTTCGGCGCCGCTGCTCGCCGACACCCACCGCGAATGGTCGGCGCGAACCGGATTTGCCATCCTCGAGCGCTACGGCATGACCGAAACCAACATGAACACGTCGAACCCCTATGACGGCGATCGCGTGCCCGGCGCGGTCGGCATGCCCCTGCCCGGCGTCTCCGTGCGCGTCACCGATCCCGAGACGGCTAAGGAACTCGCGCGCGACACCATCGGCATGATCGAGGTCAAGGGCCCGAACGTCTTCAAAGGCTACTGGCGGATGCCGGAAAAGACCAAGGCCGAATTCCGGCCCGACGGCTTCTTCATCACCGGCGATCTCGGCAAGATCGACGACAAGGGCTATGTGCACATCCTCGGCCGCGGCAAGGATCTCGTGATCTCCGGCGGCTTCAACGTCTATCCGAAGGAAATCGAGAGCGAGATCGACGCCATGCCCGGCGTGGTCGAATCCGCCGTGATCGGCGTGCCGCATGCCGATTTCGGCGAAGGCGTCACTGCGGTGCTGGTTTGCACCAAGGATGCCAACGTCACCGAAGCCGGTGTATTGAAGGCGCTCGACGGCAGGCTCGCCAAGTTCAAGATGCCGAAGCGCGTCTTCGTCGTCGACGAACTGCCGCGCAACGCCATGGGCAAGGTGCAGAAGAATATTTTGCGAGATAATTACAAAGACATTTACGCGAAGTGACGCTTCGCGTCATTCCGGGATGGTGCGTTAGCACCAGACCCGGAAGCTCGAGATTCCGGGTTCGATGCTGCGCATCGCCCCGGAATGACAGTGAATCCCTTAACCTCCGCCCGTGACTGCTTCAGCAGGTCGATCGCGTCCTCGCGGTCATCCAGCTTCAGCCGCAGATTCTTCAGCGACCACACCCCGTTCTGCTTGATCGCTTCGAGGAACACCCGCCCCGACCCTTTCGGCCCGGTCACCGAGAAATCGAGAAGCGCGCGTCCGGTCGCTCCGCTGGTCCTGATCGAGCCCGTTGGCGTACCGGTTTCAATCGGCGTCCCGAGCGCGGCCATCGCGTCCGCATTGGTCTGGAGCGTGGAGACGCCAAGCTGGTAGGCGTCGGAATGCCGGAGCCCGTAGAGCACGCCGCCAACAATCCCGCCGAACAGCACGATGGCGCCAAGATAGATCACCGCGGCCCAGATCGCCCACAGCCGCTGCACGCGTTTGAAGTGCTCGATGCTGTCCCAGCGTCCATTCTTCCACGCCCAGCGGCTGCCTTTGGCGCCGAGCACGAACACCATGATGATGCCGAGGCCAGGAACGAAACACAGCAACGCAATGAAGGTGTTGTTGCCGACACCCCAGATCCAGTTGAGCAGGAACGCGCCCCAATTCCAGCGATCGAGCTCCGGCGGAATCGTCGCGGCATGGGTCGGCGCGGGCTGGATCGGCGGCGGCGTGAGCGGCGGGGATGTGACGGTCATCGCAATTCCTGCGCGGAATTATTGCCCTGACACCAGACTTATCACAAACCGGCTGCCGACGATGAACAGATAGCTGCCGAACGCGATTTCCAGCGTCCGTTTCGACATCGCATGCGCAACGCGGACGCCGAGCGGCGCCACCATGAGGCTGGTCGGCATCACCAGAACCGCACCGATCAGCGAGACGTAGCCGAGCGCGAACGGAAATTGCAGCGCGGCCACATCAGGATAATGCGCCGCCGCGGGCCAGCCGGCATAGACATAGCCGATCGCGCCCGGAATCGAGATCAAGACCGCCAGCGCCGAGGAGGTCGCGACCGCCTGATGGATCGGGCGGCCATAGAACGTCATCAGGAGATTGAGAAACAACCCGCCGCCGACGCCCATCAGGGTCGAGAGCAGGCCGACGATGAAGCCGTAGATCTTCATCAGCGGGCCGGTCGGGAATTCGTCGCCGAGCTTCCAGCCCTCGCGGCCGAACACCAGCCGCGTCGCCGCGGTCCAGGCCACGCAGACGAACACGATCTTGAACAGCCGCTCCGGCGCGTAGCGCGCGGTGATGCCGCCGGCGATGACGCCGACCACGATCGGGATCAGCCACGACTTCAAGATCGCCATGTCCACCGCGCCCCGGGCATAGTGGGCGCGAAACGAGGACAGCGAGGTCGGGATGATGATGGCGAGCGAGGTACCGATGCAGAGCGGCATCCGCACTTCCAGCGGCACGCCGGCGAGGCGGAAGCATTCGTAGAACACCGGCACCAGGATTGCGCCGCCGCCGATCCCGAACACGCCGGCGAAAAACCCCGAGATCGCGCCGACGCCGACCAGCATCAGCGCCAGTTCGGCAAGCTCGGTGACGTTAAGGCCGGCGATCGCCATCTGAGGTGTTTCCCCGTCGTTTGTTTGCCCGCGCGACGAGCTGCGCGCGTTCATGAATCGTGCTTCAGGTATACCAGAGCGGCCCTAGCCATGAACCACGGCTACGGTTTGTCAACGCCTGCAATTGCAGGCCTCCTCCTAGATATGAACCGCCGTTCGGAATTGGTGATTTTGGTCGTTGCACTCGCTGGTTCGACTTCGTAAATAGAATTGCTCTACCGCGATGCCAGATGGGCCCATTCGGCCCGCCAACCTTCAAAGCCGCCATGACCGTCAGGATCGAACGTCCGCTTTCGCCGCATCTGCAGACCTATCGCGTCACCATGACGATGGCGATGTCCATCATCCACCGCGCCACCGGCATCGCGATGTATTTCGGCACTTTGCTGCTGGCCTGGTGGCTGATTGCCGCCGCTTCCGGCCCTGCCGCCTACGGTCATGTGCAGGCCTTCACCGGCAGCTTCATCGGACGGCTGATCGTGTTCGGCTACACCTGGTCGCTGCTGCATCATTTGCTTTCGGGTCTGCGCTATTTCGTCTGGGACCTCGGTTACGGCTTCAAGCCCGCCGAGCGCGAGGGCCTGACCTGGGGTGCCGCGATCGGCGGCATTTCGCTGACGGTGCTGGTCTGGATCATCGCCTACATGATCGGAGGCGGCCGATGAGCGCGCAAAAGTCGTCCTCGATGCGCACGCCGCTGGCGCGCGTCCGCAACCTCGGCGCCTCGCATTCCGGCACGTCCGATTTCTGGCGTCAGCGCCTGACCGCGGTGGCGATGACGCTGCTGATCGTGCCTGTCATCGTGATCGTGCTGACGCTGGTCGGCAGCAACCAGGCCGGCGCCAAGCAAGTCTTCAGCTCACTGCCGATCGCGATCATCATGCTGCTCTTCATCGTCGCCAGTGCCTGGCACATGAAGATCGGCATGCAGATCGTGATCGAGGACTACATCCACAATGAGAAGCTGAAGCTCGCCAGCGTGATGGCCAACAACTTCTTCTGTTTCGCAGTGGCGTTCGCTTCGATCTACGCCATTCTCAAAATGTCATCGGGAGTTTGACCCATGGCTTCTAAGAATTCGGCCGGTGAAAGCAACGGCAAGGGCGCCAACGGCGCCGGCCCCGCCACCAACGGCAAAGCCTATCCGATCGAAGACCACACCTACGACGTCGTGGTCGTCGGCGCCGGCGGCGCCGGCCTGCGCGCCGTGGTCGGCTGCTCGGAGGCGGGCCTGCGCACCGCCTGCATCACCAAGGTCTTCCCGACGCGTTCCCACACGGTAGCCGCGCAAGGCGGCATCTCGGCCTCGCTCGGCAACATGCATCCGGACGACTGGCGCTGGCACATGTACGACACCGTCAAGGGGTCGGACTGGCTCGGCGACCAGGACGCGATCGAATACATGGTGCGCAACGCGCCCGACGCGGTCTACGAGCTCGAACACTGGGGCGTGCCGTTCTCGCGCACCGAGGACGGCAAGATCTACCAGCGCCCGTTCGGCGGCATGACCATGGACTACGGCAAGGG